>Ga0075163_10014071_pt1 | contig 10338 bp, 10 predicted proteins | sample JI1023141ADNA_FD_71478 | JGI IMG/M metagenome (GOLD analysis project Ga0075163, IMG submission 71478) | Wastewater effluent complex algal communities from Wisconsin, to seasonally profile nutrient transformation and Carbon sequestration -... | ecosystem: Engineered > WWTP > Effluent > Algae... | reverse complement strand
ATCGCCCCTATCTCTTGGATAGGAGCTGCTTCGAGGAGATTAAATTTCGAGCGTTGACTTTGGCAAATTCCCAATTTTTGAAACACGCGCAGTATATTTCGTTCATTTTTTGTGAAAAAAGACAAAAAAATTGACGTATTTTTGTGAAAATATCACGTTTTTCGAACATAATGTTGAATCATATGGGTAAAAAAGGCAAGATAGGCTTATGGAAAGGACGTTTTATCAAAAATTACTTCAATGGAAAGGCTCAAATTTACGCAAGCCATTGGTATTAAGGGGAGCTCGTCAAGTAGGCAAAACTTATATTTTGACCGATTTTGCAAAGCGAGAGTATGAGGATCATATCTATGTTAACTTTGATGAAACTCCTCATTTTGCAAGTTTTTTTAATGAAGATTTAGATCCCGATAGAATTATCAAAGAACTCGCTATCTATTTTAAAAAACCGATTCATCCTCGATCTACTCTCATCATCCTGGATGAAGTTCAAGAGTGTCCTCAGGCTTTAGCCTCCTTAAAATATTTCTGTGAAAAAAAGAATGAGTATCATTTAGCTACAGCAGGTTCTCTACTTGGAGTCAAGCTGACAAAAGGATTTCCTGTTGGTAAAGTCAATTTTCTTGATCTTGCGCCACTGAATTTTTTTGAATTTTTGACTGCAATGGGTGAGCAGGAGTTAGCTGTAATGCTCGAAAACATGGATCATCCAAAACCAATCTCGGAAATATTTCATAACAAATTAACCTCTCTTTTAAAATATTATTTCATTATAGGGGGAATGCCAGAAGCTGTTGCGACTTATTTGAAAACGGAAAATCTTGAACAAGTTAGAGTCGTACAAAAAGAAATTCTGGACGCCTATATATTAGATTTTGCAAAACATGCGCCCAAAAATGAGGTCATAAAAATTATGGCTCTTTGGGACTCTGTTCCTAGTCAATTGGCTAAAGAGAATAAGAAGTTCATTTTTTCGGCAGTTCGCAAAAGCGCTAGAGCTAGAGAGTTTGAAACATCCCTGCAGTGGCTGAAGAGTGCAGGGCTCATTATCAAATCAAATCATATTTCTACTCCTAAACTGCCGTTAGATGCTTATGCAGATAAACAAGTGTTTAAGGTGTTTTTACTCGATGTAGGCTTGCTTGGAACAATGAGTAAGCTGGATCCTAGGATTATTTTAGAAGGGGATCAACTTTTTCAAGAATTCAAAGGGTCTTTAACTGAAAATTTTGTAGCTCTAGAACTTCATGATAAGCATTTTGATGAACTCTATTATTGGACAAGTCAGGGAATTGCAGAAGTAGATTTTGTCATTTCCACAAACCATCATATTTTCCCTCTTGAGGTGAAGGGAGGTTTTTCTAAAAAAAAGAAAAGCCTTACAGTGTATGATGAGAAGTTTTCAAAAGGAGAAGATGCCCCTTTAGTATTGTCTAGGGCCTCTTTAAGAAATTTTGCCTTTGATGGAAAGCTTGTGAATTATCCTTTATACGCAATTCATCTTTTCCCTCGGTTTCCCTCTAAAGATTACAAAAATATCTAGCTTTTTTCTTTTTGGCTTTTTATCCTTTGGACGCGAGGATCTATTTTATGCAGTGGAATGAAGTGGCTGTTTTAACTACAAAAGGGGGATGGTTTGAGCCTTATGCAAAGGGGCTTGTTGAAAAGATTCGAGAGTTAGGCTGCGAGAGTCATCTTTACTTTCGTGCTGAGGAGGTTCCAAGCCGTGCTGAGGTGGTCTTTATGTTGAGTGTTTATCAGCTTGTGAAAAAGAAAGATCTAGACCGTCACCGTCACAACTTAGTGATTCATCCCAGTGCTTTGCCGCAAGGGAAGGGGTGGGCTCCTTTAGCTTGGCAGGTTTTAGAAGGAAAAAATAAGATCCCGATTGTCTTGTTTGAAGCAGTCGAAGCGGTTGATGCTGGGCAGATTTACTTAAAGGATGTTATTCAGCTGGATGGAGGAGAACTGAATGAGGAGATACGGGATAAGCAGGGAAAAAAGCTTATCGAAATGAGTCTATGCTTTTTGAGGGATTATGAGAAAATCAAGCCGGTTGATCAGGAAGGGAAAGAAAGTTTTTATCCAAGAAGAACTGCCGACGATAGTGAGATTGATCTCACAAAGCCTTTGATAGAGCAGATAAATCTTTTACGTATTTGCTGCAATAAAGAATATCCCCCATTTTTCTTTTATCAGGGTAAGAAATATATCTTGAATATTTTTAGCGAGCAGGAAGAGCATGAAAAAAATTCCCAATCATCTCTGTAATTTTATCAACGTCTTCTAGTTCTAATGAAGCATAGAGAGGGAGGCGTAATAGACAGTCGCTAAAATAGTCTGCATGGGGAAGCGCTCGTCCATCGTGTCTACTATGATAATAGGGAGATTTGTGGAGGGATTGGTAATGGAAAACAGCTTTGATCTCTTGGTCAGCGAGGTGCGCTATTAATGCACTCCGCTCTCCTAATGAAGGGAGGAGAAGATAGAAGACGTGGCCGTTATTCTCTTTGGAATAAGGGGGAAGGGTTAAGAGTCCTTGTTCTTGCAAGGGCGTTAAAGCTTGATAGTAACGGTTCCAAAGGGCTTTTCGTTTCTTTTGAATCGTGTTGATATTTTCAAGTTGGGCATAGAGAAAAGCAGCGGTCATATCTGAGGGAAGGAAAGAAGATCCAATATCCACCCATCCATATTTATCAATCTCTCCACGAAAAAAAGCTGAACGATTCGTCCCTTTTTCTCGAATCACTTCAGCTCGATTGATATATGTTGCATCGTTAATTGCTAGCAGCCCCCCCTCGCCGGAGGAGATGTTTTTTGTTTCATGGAACGAAAAGGCACCAAAATGTCCAATGGAACCCAAGGGCTTTCCTTGATAGGTACTATCGATGGCTTGAGCTGCATCTTCAATGACAAAGAGGGAGTGTTTTTCTGCAATCTCCATGATCTGTTCCATAGCGCAGGGAACTCCGCCGTAGTGGACAGGAATAATCGCTTTTGTTTTTGCAGTAATGAGAGGGCTTAGAGAGTCAACATCTAGATTTGGATGATCTTTTTGACTATCGGCAAAGATAATCGTTGCGCCTCTTAAAGCAAACGCTGTTGCTGTAGAGGGAAAAGTAAAAGAGGGGATAATGACTTCATCGTCGGGACCAATATTTGAGAGGATCGCTGCCATCTCTAAGGCAGCGGTGCAAGAGGTTGTAAGAAGGGTCTTTTTGAATCCCCAAGTCTCTTCAAAAAATGCATGGCATTTTTTTGTAAATATTCCGTCTCCTGAGATATGGCCACGATCAACAGCTTCTTTGATATAATCGAGCTCTTTTCCTGTCATGAAGGGTTTATTAAAAGGAATTTTACTCATTGAGCTCTTCCTTAACTAAATAGATCGGTCGGTTTTTGATCCCGTCAAAGATCTTCCCGACATAAAGACCAATAACACCAAGAACAGAGACAATTATGCCTGAGAAGAAGCAAATGGAAGTGATTAAGCTAGCATATCCAATAACGTTGACCTTGCCGGAGAAGTAAAAGTAAACGATGATACACCCTAAAATAAAAGCGAGGAAAGAAAACAATAGTCCCATCACCACAATAATTCTAAGGGGTTTATCGCTGTAGGCGAGGATAATATTTAAAGCAAGTTTGACTTGTTTCTTAAAATTGTAAGAACTTTTACCTAAAAGTCTTTCTGAATGGACGACGGAAAGAGTTATTTTTGAAAATCCTACCCAATTAATCATCGCAGGGAAATAACGGATCGTTTCCTGCATCTTTAAAAGAGAGTTAATCACACTCCGGTGATAGATCCCAAAGTTAGCAACAGAACTGTCATATTTTGTCCCGCTTAGAAAAGAGAGGATTTTATAAAAGAGCTTTGAGAAAAAGCATTTTAATTTGGAATCCTGCCGCACCTCGCGACTTGCTAAAACAATGTCATACCCTTCTTGTGCTTTATGGTATAGATTTTGGATTTCTTCAGGACGATCTTGAAGATCACAGTCCATGACGACAATCCACTCTCCTTTTGAAGCTTCAATAGCTGCAGAAATCGCAGAGTGTTGCCCATAATTTCGACTTAAACGAATGCCATGAATATGGGATTTATTAGCGCAGATGTCTTTGACTTTCTTCCAACTTTTATCGGGGCTCCCATCATCAACAAGGATGATTTCATAAGATTGGGTGATAGGGGGGAGATTTTTTTCAAGGCGTCTAACAAGCTCCTCAATGAGCCCCTCTGCTTGATAAACAGGGATGGCAACAGAAAGATGGGGAAGATTATTTTTTTGCGATAGCAAGTAGAGAGCCTCCTGCGAAATTGGGAATGAAAGGATCTAAAAGGAATTCCATTTCCGTTAATTTCCTAAAAAACCTATTGAGCCATAGAGGAAGACTAAAATTCAATTCTTTCGTTTTTTGTCCTTTTTTCCGAATCCAGGTTCTTAAATAAAGAAAGGGGAGGATAAAGATAAAAAAGTATCTCGAATAATAGGGGTGGAGCCCCGCTTCTTTGAAAATTTTAGCCAGAGTTTTTTTTGTATACCGTTTTGTATGTCCTGCTAATACATCGTCGTAGCTCCACAGCCATTGATGGGCGGGAACAGTAAAGATAAGCTTCCCACCAGGTTTTAACATTTTTTTAAGAGCATGGAGGGCTTTTATATCATCATGGCAATGCTCTAAAACATCAAAAAGACAAATGACATCATACCTTTCTTTAAATGGAGGACAATAAAGATCAAATTGATAGAGAGATTGGATGCCCCTTTTTTTTGCCAGGTGAAGAGCGGAGGAATGAATATCAGCCAGTTCGAGAAAATACCCTTCAGCGAGAAGTTTTTCCGCAATGAACCCTGTTCCCCCTCCAATTTCTAAAATGGTTTCCTCTTTTGAGACAAAAGTGCGAAAGGTCTTGAGAATTTTTTCACGCCGCAGTTCAAACCAAAAATGAGTTTTTTCCCCTTTTTCTAAAGCTGCTATATGGGAGGCTTCATAAGTGGATTGATCATCTAGCTTTGTATCAAAGGAGAAAATGCCATCATAATCTTGGAATTCTCTAATAATCGTCATGGGTGAAAATTGTTTTCGAGTTTTTTCGCTTTAAAATGGAAAATATTAAATGAGAATTTCCCATTTTTAATCCGGCTTTGTTCTAATAAACTTACTGTGATTCCCTTTTCTGATAAAACTTTTTGAACGGTTTCAGAAACGTCGGGCTTTGTCGTTAAAACAAAGAATGACTTATTGGCAAGGTCTAAAAAGGGGTAGCCCATTACTCCCTCTGTACTGGGAAAATTTTCATTCACAAGTCGATATCCCCACAGGTATGTAGAGCATGTTGAAATAAACATTATTCGATAGTAAGGCTCATCGGTGTTGTACCAAAAATAAGAATTTCCTGTCGAATCCATGTCTTTCACTGTCTTCATTGCATCATTAATAGAGAGGAAAATATTTTTCCCAATCATGTAAGGCAAAGAGTTTAATGTTATCGAGCCGTTTGCAAAAATAAGAGTCAAGCAAAGGGCCATAAATGATAGAAAAGCTCCTTTTTTCAACAGAAACAGAGTGAAAGAAAACAGTATTGTAAGGAGAAGAAAATAGAGCCATAAATGACTAAAATGTTTTGCATGGGCATTAAAGATTTTTGAAGAAAAACTTGGTTCGATCAAACAAAAAATAAATATACATCCAATTGTTAAAAAATAGGTTTTTGTTGATGTAGATTCTATAAAAATGGAAAGCAGGCTACCTAATGCCAAAAATAACATGGGGGTTAGGTAAGTGTAGTAGTATTGATATTCAAGTAAGGGTTGTTTTTTCACAAACTGAAAGTACAAAAGAATAAGAGCGTTTAATATAAAAACAACTTTAAAAAATAAAATGTTAGATTTGAGAAATCTATAAAAACAAAGAGCAATAATGGAAGAAAGAAAGATAAACATTCCTAGAATGTATTGATTCAATATACGTTTCCACTCTGAAAGAGGGTGCCACCATGGGTTTGGTTGGTTAAGGAAATTTTTTGTCCAAGTAATCATTGGCTCAAAAAAGAAAAAATGATGACAAAGGAGATCGTTGATTGTGCAGAGAAAAAGTGTGATCAATAGGTATCCGATAAGAAATAGAGAAAGGTGATTTAAAAACAGTAACAAACGCCTAGGCCTATGGAAATAGAAATAAAAGCAACCTATTAGGGGAAGGTAAACAACTAAATAAATATGCGTGAACATCAATAAGCTAAAGAAAATTCCAGAAAATAAAAACCGTATTTTAGGAAAGGATTTTTCGCGATCAGGGGTTAGAAAAAAAAGGGAAAGGAGGAAATAAGCTTGGGCAATGCCATCAATATATTCAGATGAAGAAGAAATGATAAAGTGTTTGTAAACTCCTAAAAGGATAGCTGTGAGAAATGCAGTTTTTATTCCGATCGTTCTTTTTAAAATTCCATAGAGTGAAAAGAGACTTGTATAATAGAGAAGGAAGAAAAGAGCATATTTAGCAACAAGGGGGGTAAAGATTTTATATGCAATATGTCCCACTAATATCCAAGGAAGGCGTGTTCCATAGTAAGCTCCCGGAAAGGTTTTCAAATGCTGTTTTAAATCTTTAAAATATCCAAAATAGACCCATGGATCTAAGCCATCGAACATTGAAAAAATCGAGGAGGGATGCATAAGAAGGAGGATACAGGGGAGAGCCGTAAGAGTGAATAAGTAGGGATTGATGCGTATAGATAAGAAGGGTTTCCCTGAAGAAACTGGAATTGAAAACGTTGTATTTTCCATCGCTCACAGAAATTATCAAAACGGAAAGTTTTTGTGCAATTCTTATTTGAAAGGGGGTGTTAAAATTTTCTAACTTCAAAGAGAGAGGCGGTGGTCCCTTTTTGTTTGAGGAGGGAAAGGATGTTTTTGGCAACATCGATGGGAGACAGGAGGGTATCAGGGGATTCATCTGGGAAATTTTTGGTCCGCATAGGGGTAGCAGTGCGTTGAGGGACGATGGTATTGATATGGAGATCGGGACGCTCTTCGGCAAGGCCTTGTGTAAAGTTAACGATAGCCGCTTTTGTTGAGGAGTAGAGGGTGTAGGATTTACGACCCCGGGTAAAGGAGGAAGATGAGAGGTTAATGATATGTCCTCCTGGTTTGATATGCGCGGAGCGGCAGCTATAGAGGAAGGTATGAAGATTCGTTTGAATGAGATGATCGATCTCTTCTTGAGAAAGAGCATGGAAAGGCTTAATGGAGAGGTGGCCAACGCAGTTAATTAACCCATCAATAGGGCCGATTGTTTTGAAAAGAGATGCGGTTGCTTCGAAATTTGTAAGATCGACCGGATAAGTCGAGGAAGATTTCGAGAGAATCAGGGGATGGGCCCCCTCTTCTTTTAGGAGCTCTGCGAGGGCGGATCCTATTCCTCCTGTTCCTCCAGTGATGGCAAAAGTTTTCCCTTTAAGAGAGAGGGTAGAAGGGGAGAGAGTTAAACTTTTGAGACGTATAAGTTGTTCAGCAAGGAATAGATCGAGTTCATTGGTGATTTTGATATTGTCTTCACTTCCAGAAACGATATGGACTTTTTCCCCCAGGTGCATGGCTAAGCTACAATCGTCTGAATGGTTTTGATGGGGAGCTCTTTCATGAGCTTCAAGAATAAGTGGGTAGGAAAAGCTTTGAGGGGTTTGTCCTCGCAAATATTCTATCCGATGGGGAATGGAGGTAATGGTATCACAGGTTTTTGCATGAACAATTGTATCTGCAGAGGGGATGCAGGTGTTGACGGCATCATATCTTTTAAGAGCATTTAAATTATCCTGAATGATTTTTTTCGATACAAAGGGGCGGGCTGCATCATGGATGACAACATGTGTTGTTTTGGGATTGCACGCAAGAAGTCCACGATAAGAGGAGTCTTGTCTTGTATACCCCCCTTCGATCACACGAATACGAGGATCTGAAACCTCCGATCGAACACTTTCGATATAATCGTGGTGGCAAACAAGGAGGATTTCTTGAAACTCTACAAAGGGGAGGAATGCATCGAGGGTATGAAGGTAAATTTTTTTCCCTGAAAGATTCAGAAACTGCTTGGGAGTAGAGCTGCCAAAACGCTCCCCACTTCCGCTCATTAAGAGGATGATGGTGATCATAGTTTTATCTTAATAGTCTTTAAGGCCAATTGTAAATACTCTGCCCGTTTTTGAGCGAGGATTTCTTGGGGGAAGTCTTCATTAAAAGCAAGAGAGAGATGGCCTCTACGAAGCTCAAAAAAGATTCTGTTCACTTGCTTGTCGGCGAGCCCTTCAATCCACCCTAAATCAATCCCTAGCTTGATAAAACTGATAGCATTTAAGGCTTCCTTTGTATCAATTTGATAGGAATGTTTTAAAAGACCAACAGCGCGACTGATTTTGTCTACTATTAAGGCGTCAGGGGCTTTTTTAAGTTCACTCCGAAGATTTTTTTCAGCACGAGCAAGTTTTGTTGCAGTTTTGTGGACACCTTCTAAAATATGATCCTCTGTAAGTCCAAGAGTAAAGCGATTTTCGATGATCACGATATCTCCAATATAATCAGCAGTCCCTGTCAGGCCAACTGCTTCAACCTCATCATCGAGATCTCTGATCAGACAGTCATCGATTTGATCGAGTTGAACAAGACTAGGAAGATGGAGGAACGCTTGCACAGTTAAAGCTGTGCCTAAATTAGCAAGTTCCGACGTCAAGTATCCAAACTTGTTAGAAAAAGCAAAAGGGTGAATTTTAGCCAAAGCCGCTTCAACTTCTGTGAGCTTTTTCCACGCCTCTTTCCACCCGGAGTGGGCCTCAATCGATTCAAGGATTAAGTGATCTTCTCCGTTGATAATTCCTAAAAACGTTCCACTGCGATCAATAATGACACCTGATTGGCATTCTGTATTTTGCGAGTCATAGGTGGTGAGAAAATGTTCACATAAAAACTCTCTTTCTGCTCCTCTAATGTCGCTGAAGCTAAAAAACTGAGGCATATCCAGAGATTTTATATTAAGGAAAGTGTCCTTAAGTGCAGTGAGGATATGGGATGATTCTTTTTTATCGAGTTTTTGAGGAAAAGGGCTTGCAGCTAAATTTCGTTTTAGAAAAAAACTGGACGCCATCCAAATCGGTGTGTCACTTTTTTCCCAAAAAGAATGTTGTTTAATTTGTAAAAACGGACTGCTCATCGGTTTCCTTGGCCTAAGGAGTTGATTTGATCACGGATCCAAGCAGCTTCTTCATAGTTTTCTCCTTTGAGCGCTTCACTCAGCGCCTCATTTAAATCGTGGAGTTTATGAACGTCTTCAGGATTTTTCCCAATAAATGGCGTTTTCCCGATGTGAAAGGTAGCAGTGGGGCTTGCAGAATTGTGTTTGAGTCTTGGAGAAATGCATTGCGTTTCTCTTAATTGATCGACGAGCACATCTTCGAAGATATGGTAGCACTCTTGGCACCCCATAGGCTCTCCCATCAAAACCGACTCTAATGAGGTATGACAATGGCCGCAATAGATCCCTTCTTCTTTTTTAGGGGATTTTTCTGATCCTTTTCTCCCCTCGAGTTTTTGTTTAAGGATCGGGCAATCGTGACACATTTCAACTGTTGTTGCTGTCCCCTCTACCATTTCTGTATAGAGAACATCTGCACATTTTTTACATTGACTACATTCTAATGGTCTTTCCGTCATATTTATTGGCTATATTGAAAATTTCTTTTATTTTCAAAGGAGTTATGCTATTAGTGAAAAATATTGGATACAGGAGAACTAGTTATGAGAAAACTTGCGATCATTCTTACCCTTTCAGCTCTTTCATATGGTGCAAACGGAAGTTCCCCTCCTCAGCAAAATAGCTCAACCCTTCCACAAACAGGGGCGCAAATTCCTTCAGACTGCTCTCAGCTTTCCGATCAAGAACAACAATTTGCATCGCAACTTAGTCCCATGCACCGTGCGATGTTTTGTCGCTATTTTTCAGATTCTCAAAGGATTGAAGCGATGACTCTAGCCTCTTCTGAGGTTGAAAAACTTACGGGGCAACCCACAAATATCTCTCCAGATGAAGCGGTAGAAATTGTGATGAAAACAGCGCGTCAAAACCAGAATAGCAACAATGGACAGCAGATAGAGGCGCAGCCTCAGCAAAACCCTTACAGTAACTACGGGTCACCCCCCAACCAAAACGGGAACCCCTACTCCAATAACTAGTGTCTTGTCCCTAAAGTCCTTCAAATAAATTGAACCGGTTTGTACTTCTTTGTAACTTTTGGGTAATGTCTTTCTAGCTTCTCCCTTGCTTTTCCGTTTGTAAACTCCCACT
>Ga0075163_10014070_pt1 | contig 10338 bp, 9 predicted proteins | sample JI1023141ADNA_FD_71478 | JGI IMG/M metagenome (GOLD analysis project Ga0075163, IMG submission 71478) | Wastewater effluent complex algal communities from Wisconsin, to seasonally profile nutrient transformation and Carbon sequestration -... | ecosystem: Engineered > WWTP > Effluent > Algae... | reverse complement strand
TGGCGGTGCACCCGGCGAACCGGTGGCAGAAACCGCACCTGCGCCGGCTCCCGAGCCTGGCACCGCGCCCGCTTTCAACAGCGCGCAATACGGCGCCACGCTGCCGCCTTGGAGCGCAGCTCACGCCTACACCAACCTCTACGGTCCGAAGGCCGCTGAAAAGTTCGTCACCGCCACGGTGGTCGGCAATGTGCGCGTGACCGAAGTCGGCAAGGACTACGACACCCACCACGTGGTGCTGGACTTCGGCACCATGCCCTTCCCCGTGCTGGAAGGTCAGAGCATCGCCGTCATCCCGCCGGGCACGGACGCCAACGGCCGCGCCCACCACCCACGCCAGTACAGCATTGCCAGCCCCCGCAATGGCGAGCGGCCGGGCTACAACAACGTCAGCCTCACCATCAAGCGCGTGCTGGAAGACCACCAGGGCAACCCGGTGCGCGGCGTGGCCAGCAACTACATGTGCGACCTGGCGGTCGGCGACAAGGTGCAGGTCATCGGCCCCTTCGGCACCAGCTTCCTGATGCCCAACCACCCCAAGAGCCACATCGTGATGATCTGCACCGGCACCGGCAGCGCACCCATGCGCGCCATGACGGAATGGCGTCGCCGCCTGCGCGCCGCTGGCGCCGGGCCGTCCCAAGGCAGCGGAGCCCCCTCGGGGGGCGGCGCAGGCGCAGCCGGAGCCTGGGGGCCTGGTGCCAGCAAGTTCGAAGGCGGCAAGCTCATGCTGTTCTTCGGCGCACGCAGCAAGGAAGAGCTGCCCTACTTCGGCCCGCTGCAGAACCTGCCCAAGGACTTCATCGACATCCACTTCACCTTCAGCCGCACGGCGGGCCAGCCCAAGAAGTACGTGCAGGACGCCATGCGCGAACGCGCCGCCGACCTGCTGCCGCTGTTGTCCGACCCCCACGCCTACTTCTACGTCTGCGGCCTGAAGGCCATGGAAGAAGGCGTGGTGCTGGCCTTGCGCGACATGGTGCAAGCAGCCGGCCAGGACTGGGACGGCATTGCCGCGGCGCTGAAGCAGCAAGGCCGCCTGCATCTGGAGACCTACTGATGTTCGAGACCCTGGTCGTCAGCACACGCAGCCCCGGCGTGGCGCAGGTGACGATGAACCGCCCGGCGGTGTTCAACGCCTTCGACGAAGCCATGATCGCCGAGCTGGACGCGGCGTTCACCCAGCTCATCGCCGACGACAGCGTGCGGGTCATCGTGCTGGCCGGCGCCGGCAAGCACTTCAGCGCGGGCGCGGACCTGCAGTGGATGCAGCGCGCCAGCCAAGCCAGCCGCGAATGGAACCTGGCCGATGCACGCAAGTTCGCCGGCATGCTGGCGCGCATCGAATCTGCACCCAAGCCCACCGTCGCACGCGTGCAGGGTGCCGCTTTAGGTGGCGGCGTGGGCCTGACGGCCGCATGCGACATCGCCATCGCCGCCGACAACGCATCTTTCAGCGTCAGCGAAGCCAAGTTCGGCATCCTGCCATCGGTCATTGGCCCCTACGTCACCAACGCCGTGGGCAAGCGGCAGGCCAAGCGCCTGGCACTGACCACCGAACGCATCAACGCCGCCGACGCGCTGGCCATGGGCCTGGTGCAGAAGGTGTGCACGCCGGACGCGCTGGATGCTGCGGTGGACGACACCGTCACGCAACTGCTGGCCGGTGGCCCCGGTGCGCAGCGCGAGATCAAGACCCTGTTTGCGCAGCTGGAAGTGGGGCCCATCACGCCAGAGGTGGTGGAGCTCACCGCACAGACCATCAGCCGCGTGCGTGGCACCGCGGAAGCCCGCGAAGGCTTCGATGCCTTCCTGTCCAAGCGCCCCGCAATCTGGATTCCTAAGTGAGTGGCATGAACCTCCAACACACCCCCGTCCTCGTCATCGGCGCCGGCATCATGGGCGCCGGCATCGCGCAGGTGGCCGCGCAAGCCGGCCACCCCGTGCAGTTGTTCGACATGCGCGAAGGCGCCGCCGCAGCGGCCAAGGTCAAGCTCGCGGCCACGCTGGACGGCCTGGTCGCCAAGGGCAAGCTGGCGGCAGACGCTGCGGCGGCCACGCTGGCGCGCATCACGCCCATCGCCGCCCTGGCGGAAGCGGCTCAAGCCGGCCTGGTGGTGGAAGCCATCGTGGAAGACCTGGCCGCCAAGCGTTCCCTGTTTCAACAGTTGGAAGGCATCGTGGCCGAGTCCTGCGTGCTGGCCACCAACACCAGCAGCATCAGCGTCACCGCCATTGCCAACGGCCTGAAGAAGCCGGGCCGGCTGGTGGGCATGCACTTCTTCAACCCCGTGCCGCTGATGAAGCTGGTGGAAGTGGTCAGCGGCCTGCAGACGGCGCGCGATGTGGCCGATGCCATCTTTGCGCTCAGCAAGCTGTGGAACAAGGTGCCGGTGCACTGCAAGAGCACGCCGGGCTTCATCGTCAACCGCATTGCGCGGCCCTACTACGCCGAAACGCTGGCGTTGCTGCTGGAGCAGGCCGCCACACCACAAGTGCTGGACGCCTGCCTGCGCGGAGCCGGCTTCCGCATGGGGCCTTGCGAGCTGATGGACCTGATCGGCCAGGACACCAACTTCGCGGTCACGAATTCCGTCTACGCCGCCAACTTCCAGGACAAGCGCTACATGCCCAGCCTGGTGCAGGCCGAGATGGTGGCCGGCGGCCTGTTCGGCCGCAAGACGGGCCAGGGCTTCTACACCTACCCCGACGGCGCACCTGCCCTGCCGGTGGCCGTGCACGAAGCGCCGGCCACGGCGCGTGAAGTCACCGTGCATGGCGAAGGCGCCATCGCCGACCTGCTGGAGCAACGCGCCACCGCAGCGCTGGCCGCACAAGGCTGGGGCCCGGCACGGCTGCGCAACAGCGGCTGGACCGGCCTGGAAGTGGACGGCGCGCGCCTGGTGCTGACCACAGGCCGCACCGCGGCCGAACTGGTGGCCGGCTCGCCGCAGCAGGACCTGGCCGTGTTCGACCGCCCCCTGCAGTTGCCGCCCGCACCCGGCACCGCCCTGGCCTACGCCGTGGCCACCGGCGCCAGCGCGCACTGGCGCACCCAGGCACCCGCCTGGCTGGCCGCGCTGGGCTTCTCGCCCCTGCCCGTGTCAGACGCGCCAGGCCTGGTCGTGGCCCGCACCGTGGCCATGCTGATCAACGAAGGCGCCGACGCCGTGCTGCAAGGCGTCTGCACGCCCGAAGGTGCGGACGCCGCCATGAAGCTGGGCGTGAACTACCCGGCCGGGCCTTTTGAATGGCTGGCCGGCTGGAACGAAACCGCGGTCACCGAACTGCTGGACACCCTGGACGCGCACTACCGCGGCGAACGCTACCGCGTGAGCCCGTACCTGCGCCGTCGCGCCGTCACCCCTGCCTGAGGATTGAACATGACCCAAGCCTTCATCTGCGACGCCATCCGCACACCCTTCGGCCGCTACGGCGGTGCGCTGTCGTCCGTGCGCACGGACGACCTGGGCGCCATCCCGCTGAAGGCGCTGATGGCGCGCAACCCCAAGGTCGACTGGGCCGCCGTCACCGACGTGCTCTACGGCTGCGCCAACCAGGCCGGCGAAGACAACCGCAACGTGGCCCGGATGGCGTCACTGCTGGCAGGGCTGCCGCAAGACCTGCCCGGCGCCACCATCAACCGCCTGTGCGGCAGCGGGCTGGACGCCGTGGGCACGGCGGCACGGGCCATCAAGGCGGGCGAGGCGCAATTGATGATCGCTGGCGGCGTGGAAAGCATGAGCCGCGCGCCCTTTGTCATGCCCAAGGCCGAGAGCGCCTTCAGCCGCGCCAACGCGGTGTACGACACCACGATCGGCTGGCGCTTCATCAACAAGCGCATGAAGGAACTCTACGGCGTGGACTCCATGCCCGAAACCGCCGAAAACGTGGCCACCGACTTCAAGATCGAACGCGACGCGCAAGACCGCATGGCGCTGCGCAGCCAGATGAATGCCGTGGCCGCGCAGAAGGCCGGCCACCTGGCGGCGGAGATCACGCCGGTGCACATCGCGCAGAAGAAGGGCGACGCGCTGGTGGTCAGCGCCGACGAACACCCGCGCGAAACCAGCCTGGAATCGCTGGCCAAGCTCAAGGGCGTGGTGCGGCCTGATGGCACCGTGACGGCCGGCAACGCCAGCGGCGTGAACGACGGCGCCTGCGCACTCATCCTGGCCAGCGAAGCCGCTGCCGCGCGTCACGGCCTCACGCCCCGCGCCCGCGTGGTGGGCATGGCCACGGCGGGCCTGGCGCCGCGCATCATGGGCTTCGGCCCGGCGCCGGCCACGCGCAAGGTGCTGGAGCTGACAGGCCTGTCGCTGGCGCAGATGGACGTGATCGAACTCAACGAGGCCTTTGCCGCCCAAGGCCTGGCCGTGCTGCGCGACCTGGGCCTGGCGGATGACGACGCGCGCGTCAACCGCTGGGGCGGCGCCATTGCGCTGGGCCACCCGCTGGGCGCCAGCGGTGCGCGCCTGGCCACCACCGCGGTGAGCCAGTTGCACCGGCTGGGCGGCCGCTATGCGCTGTGCACCATGTGCATAGGCGTGGGCCAGGGCATTGCGGTGGTGCTGGAAAAGGTTTGAAAGAGGGCTGACCAGGACAGCGGCGAGAATCCTGTTTCCCCCCACAGCAGGAGGCTCCGGTGTCCTTGAAAGTTGCCCTGATCGGCTCGCGCTTCTTCGCGGCCTCCGTGTTTGACGCCCTGCGTCAAGAGACCGGCGTCACCATCGCGGCGGTCGTGGCCCCGGCGGAAGACGACCGCCTGGCCCTGGCCGCGCGCAAAGCCGGCGTGCCGCATGTGCACGTGCTGGCCAACCCGAAGATCGTGCCCGCTGAAGCCGTGCCCGAAGGCATGGACCTCATCGTCGCCGCCCACACGCACGCGCGCGTCAGCAATGAGGCGCTGGCACGCACCAGGCTCGGCGGCGTGGGCTACCACCCGTCGCTGCTGCCGCGCCACCGCGGCATCGCGGCCGTGGAGTGGACGGTGCTGCAGGGCGACGCCATTGCCGGCGGCTCGGTCTACCACCTGGCCGACGGCTGGGACGCTGGCGCCCTGGCCGCGCAGGACTGGTGTTTCGTGGCCCGTGGCGAAGGTGCGCGGGAACTGTGGGAACGCGCCCTGGCACCCATGGGCCTGAAGCTGCTGGCCCAGGTGGTGCGCCACGCGCGCGACCACGGCGCCCTGCCCGCACAGACCCAGGACACCCGCTTCGCCACGCGTGCGCCCATGCTGCGCAAGACGGTGCAGCTGTCCGACGAGCCCGCGCCTTCCGCGGCCCACCTGGTGGTCACCGTGATGGGCCCGGACCGCCCCGGCATCGTCGCCCGCCTGGCCGACGTGGCCCACCGCCACGGTGCCAACTGGGCGGCCAGCCAGCTGTCCCGCGTGGCTGGCGAATTTGCCGGCAGCGTGCAGCTGGAAGTGCCACCCGAACGCGCCGAGGCGCTCACCGCCGCGCTGCGCGAGTTGCAGGACGCCGGCCTGCAGATCGCCATCGCACAAAGCCAGGTCGGCAGCACCGCCGCGGGCTGGCGCCAGGTGGCGCTGCAGTTGGTGGGGCCGGACCGCGCCGGCATCGTCAGCCAGCTGACGCGGCGCCTGGCCGAGCGCGGCGTCAGCATCGAGCAGATGCACACCGAGGTGCTGGGGGCCACAGACGGCGGCAGCGTGCGCTTCAAGGTCAACGCCCACCTGCTGGTGCCGCAGGCCCTGGGCAACGACACGCTCAGCGCCGAACTGGAAGGCCTGGCCAGCGAGATGATGCTGGACATTGCCCTGGGCGACCGCAAGACCGCCTGAACCGCGCGGCGCTTCAGCTCACGCACATGGTCCAGACCGCGCCCTACCCTTTCGAAGCCCGCCGCTACCCGGCGCGGCTGCCCGCTCTGCAGGGCGGGCGTGAGACACGCCGCCACCCCGTGGTGGTGGTAGGCGGCGGCCCCGTGGGCTGGTGCACGGCGCTGGGCCTGGCCAACTTCGGCGTGCCCGTGGTGCTGCTGGAGGCCGACGACTCGGTGTGTTTCGGCAGCCGCGCCATCTGCATCTCGCGGCGCAGCCTGCAGATCATCCAGCGGCTGGGCGCGCTGCCCGGCTTCCTGGCCACCGGCCTGCCCTGGGAAGGTGGCCGCAGCTTCTGGCGCCACCAGGAGGTGCTGCACTTCCTGATGCCGCACGACGACAACCAGAAGCTGCCGCCCATGGTGAACTTGGCGCAGTACAGCATCGAGCAGATCCTGCTGGACCGCGCCGAGGAACAGCCGGGTCTCATCGACGTACGCTGGCAAACGCGCTTGACCCAACTCACGCCGCAGGCCGATGGCGTGGAACTGCAGGTGGACACGCCGCAAGGCGCCTACACGCTGCAGGCCGACTGGGTGGTGGCCTGCGACGGTGGCCGCAGCCTGGTGCGCGAATCACTGGGCCTGAAGCTGCAGGGCACCAGCTACGAAGGGCGGTATGTCATCGTCGACATCCTGATGGACAGCGCCCGCCCCACCGAACGGCTGGCCTACTTCGACCCGCCCTGCAACCCCGGCTCTACCGTGCTGGTGCACAAGCAGCCGGGCAACGTGTGGCGCATCGACTACCAGCTGCGCGAAGGCGAAGACCCGGACGCTGCCATCCAGCCCGAGCATGTCGCGCCGCGTGTGCAGAGCCTGCTGGACATGATGGGCGAAACGGCGCCCTGGAAGATGATCTGGACCGGCCTGTACAAGGCCAACGCGCTGACGCTGGACCGCTACCGCCACGGGCGTGTGCTGCTGGCGGGGGACGCGGCGCACCTGGTGCCCATCTTTGGCGTGCGCGGCGCCAACAGCGGCATCGACGACGCCGACAACCTGGCCTGGAAGCTGGCGCTGGTGGTCAAAGCGCAGGCCAGTGAAGCCTTGCTGGACAGCTACAGCAGCGAACGTGTGGCCGCCGCCCACGAGAACCTGAGCTACGGCACCAAGAGCACGGAATTCATGGCGCCGCCCAGCTTTGCGTTTGAACGCATGCGTGAAGCGGCGTTGAGCCTGGCGGTGCGCCACCCGGAGGTGCGCTCGCTCATCAACCCGCGCCAGACCTCGGCCATCACCTACACGCAGTCCCCATTGAATGCCCCGGACGACGCCCGTTTCAGCGCCGGCCCCGTGCCTGGCCAGGTGCTGGCCGAGGTGCCGGTGACGGCCTGCGAAGGCGACAGCCGGCGCGAAAGCTTCCTGAGCGACCTCATCGGAGCGCACTTCACCGCGCTGCACTTCAGCGCCGGCGGCGATGTACCCGCCGAACTGCAAGCCTGGGTGGTCGCGCAGGCACAGCAGGGCCTGCCCCTGCAGCTTCTGCGCGTGACACAGAAGGCCTGCAGCGCACACGCTGCCTGGGACCACACCGGCCGCGCCTTCCCGCTGTACGGCGCGGCACCCGGCACGTTGGTGCTGCTGCGCCCGGACGGCCATGTGCTGGGCCGCTGGCACCAGGCCGACATGCCCGCGGCGGCGCGCGCATTGCAGGCCGCCCTGCACCCGAACTGAAGGACCCCGCCATGCGAACCCTCAGTGATGCCGACCTGGACGCCGCCTACACCCACCTGTGCCACACGCTCACGCGGCTGGGGCCGGCGCAGAGCGAAGCGGTGCTGGCGCGGCTGGCGCTGCTGGCCCTGAGCCGCAGCGCCAGCGCCGCCGACGCCCTGCGCCTGGTGGACGACGCTGCGCAGGACCTAACGCCTGGATGATGCGTCGTTGAGCTGGTCGTGCTTGGCGCGGATGTCCGCCGGCCACTGCGCCTTGATCCACGAAAGCGCGGCCAGGATCTGTTCGTCGCTCAGCACGCCTTCGTAGGCCGGCATGCTGCTCTGGTAGTCCTGCAGCTGGGCGGCCCTCACCACGCCCAGCTTGGTGATGCGGAACAGCAGCTCGTCCGGGTGGTGCCAGGTGTGGCCGCTGGCGTCGTGCGGCGGCGCAGGCAGGCGGCCGTCGGCGCCGCGCTCGCGCCAGTTGGGCTGGCCTTGCAGCTGCGCGCCGTGGCAGGACGCGCAATGCGCCATGTAGACCTGGCGGCCCTGCGCCACCAACGCGGTGTCGTCCGGGCGCAGCGCGTGGGGGGCCTCAGACGCTGCAGGCACGCTGCTGCGCTGCAGCCACCAGGCCGCAGCGGCCAGCAGCAACAGCGCGACCGCGAAGGCGGCCGCGGCCTTACTGCGCCGTCCAGCCACCGTCCACCGCCCAAGCTTGCCCACGCACGTTGTCGGCCGCCGCGCTGCACAGGAACACCGCCAGGTCGCCCAGCTGTTCCGGCGTGGTGAACTGCAGCGAAGGCTGCTTCTCGCCCAGCAGGTCCACCTGGGCCTTCTGCACCGTGATGCCTTCGCGCGCGGCGCGGTCGTCAATCTGCTTCTGCACCAGCGGCGTCAGCACCCAGCCCGGGCAGATGGCGTTGACGGTGACGCCCGTGGTGGCCAGCTCCAGCGCGCTGGACTTGGTGAAGCCCACCAGCCCGTGCTTGGCGGCCACGTAGGCGCTCTTGGCGGCGCTGGCCACCAGACCGTGCGCGCTGGCGATGTTGATGATGCGGCCCCAGTTTTTCGCGCGCATGGCCGGGATGGCCAGCCGGCTGGTGTGGAACGCGCTGCTCAGGTTGATGGCGATGATGGCGTCCCACTTCTCCACGGGGAAGTCTTCCACCTTGGCCACGTGCTGGATGCCGGCGTTGTTGACCAGGATGTCCACGCCGCCGAAACGCTGTGCGGCAAAGGCCATCAAGGCCTCGATTTCCGCCGGCTTGCTCATGTCGGCGCCGTGGTAATCCACCTGCACGCCCGTTGCAGCAACAGCGGCCACGGCCGCCTTGGCGCCTTCCACGTCGCCAAAGCCGTTGAGCACGATGTGGGCGCCCTGGCGGGCCAGCTGCTGGGCCACGCCCAGGCCGATGCCGCTGGTGGAGCCGGTGACCAGTGCGGTCTTGCCTTTGAGAGTCATGTTGCCGTCCTGCAAAAGGGGAGATGGAAAAAGCGTTGCCGCGATTGTGCGGCGCCTGCCGTGACATGAAACGTTACCCAGCGATACCGCAGCGAAAGGACAACGCCGCCGCCCGGGCCGACCATGCGTCCATGTTCAACCCCGGTGCTGACGCCATGCAAACAGGCAGGCACCCCACCCAAGGACCGCTGACATGAGCACCCCCGACACCCAGACCCCCGAGTCCGGCACCCCCCAAGCCCCGGCCGCGCGCCGCCGCTTCAAGCCCTGGATGAAGCGCAGCCTGATCGGCGTGGCCGTCGTCGCCACGCTGCTGGGCGGCGCAGCCGCCTGGGCCAAGCACCGTTACGGCGGCCTCCACAACCATGTCGGCTGGCACACCGTGAGCGCGGCCGAGGCCGAACCGCTGAAGGCCCGCATGGTGGACAAGATCAGCCGCGAGCTGGACCTGGACGCTGCCCAGAAGGCCAAGCTGGCCACCCTGGCCGACCGCCTGCGCGAAGGCCGCAACGCCTTCGTCAGTGGCACGCCCGACCCTCGCGCCGAGCTGCGCGGCCTGGTGGCCGGCCCCACCTTTGACCGCAGCAAGGCCAGTGCCCTGGTGCAGGCGCAGGTGGGTGCGGTGCAGACCCAGTCGCCCGCGCTGATCAACGCCATGGCCGACTTCTACGACAGCCTGAAGCCCGAGCAACAGGCCAAGCTGCGCGAGTTCATGGCCAAGCGCGGGCCGCACGGTGAACGACACGGCGGCGCGCACGGCGAACGGCATGGCGGACGACCCGGCGCCGGCCAGGGCTGAGCGGCCCACAATGCCGCCATGTCTGCTGCCCGCCGCCTGCTGCTGATCGACGACGACGAGCACCTGGGGCCGCCGCTGGCGGCCTTCTTCAGGCGCTTCGACATCGAACTGCTGCAGGCCACGCGCCCCAGCCAGGGGCTGGCGATGCTGCAGGCGGGCGGCTTTGACGCCGCCATCCTGGACGTCATGCTGCCGGAGATGGACGGCTTCGAGCTCTGCCGCACCATACGCCGCACCACAGGCCGCATCAGCCAGCTGCCGCTGATCATGCTGACCGCACGCGGCGACGTGATGGACCGCGTGGTGGGCCTGGAGATGGGCGCCGACGACTACCTGCCCAAGCCCTTCGAGCCGCGCGAGCTGCTGGCCCGCATCCAGACCGTGCTGCGCCGGGTGACACCCCAGGCCGAATCAACAGCCAGCGGCGAACTGCGCTTTGAAGGCCTGGCCATCGACCTGGACCGCCGCGGCGTCCTGCGCCAGGGCGAACCGGTGGAGCTGACGGGCACGGAATTCGAACTGCTGGTGCTGCTGGCCACCACACCCGGCAAGGTCTTCAGCCGCGACGACAT
>Ga0075163_10014069_pt1 | contig 10339 bp, 11 predicted proteins | sample JI1023141ADNA_FD_71478 | JGI IMG/M metagenome (GOLD analysis project Ga0075163, IMG submission 71478) | Wastewater effluent complex algal communities from Wisconsin, to seasonally profile nutrient transformation and Carbon sequestration -... | ecosystem: Engineered > WWTP > Effluent > Algae... | reverse complement strand
GTACGGTTTTTGCAAGATACCCGGACCCATAGATTTGTCCCCGATCGCCCGAGACATGGCGAGCCCTGCGTCACTCCCTTTGAAGAACGTGTAATGTTCATGATCGAAACTGTAGTCCCCTGTTTTTTCCAGTCGCGCGCGCTCGCCCGGGTTTGCCGTGATGTTATGATTTTCGAATAAAGGTCGGATGCATCGCTCCGACACTTGATAGATGGGGCTGTCCCCGACGTTGGCAGACCAGAGTTCATTGTGATGAGATAGGATGAGAGACATTGTGGTACCAGCTTCGTCCTCCCGAATTGTATCGTGTATATGCTGGAAAGAATGTTCTAACGCTTTTCGGACATACCTCGAGCGAGTCCGGGGGGACGTATGTCGGCCGGATCTCTCGGATTTTGAATATTCTTTCAAATAGTGCATAAGCATGGACGGAAAATGTTCTGTGACGTGATCCACCGCCTCGATCCCGTTATGACCATCCAATAGCATATACAAATAGGTTTCGGGTCCTATTTTACCCGACCATGTACGATCCTCCATGCAAGCTCTCTGATCGCCTTTGGTAAAAGCGTACGAGACAAACAAGCCTGGCTCGTGTTGCACATAACCCGCGTGCACTTTTGACTCCCGGTCACATGCATGATGCTGCCGAACAGCCGGGGATTTCGAAGACATTGTTGTTCAATCGAAACACGCTCGTATTTCTTTATTTTGTAGGCAATTGACTGAATACAAATAAACTGCTTGTTTGATTTGACGGAATGAGTGACCCAAAACGTTTGTATGCCATCTTGGAACTGACACCTCAAGCCTCTGAGCAAGATATTAAAAAGGCTTTTCGTAGGTTATCCGTCACGCATCATCCCGACAAAGGCGGTTCATCCGAACAATTTCAAAAAATCAATGAAGCGTATAGTGTGCTGAGCAATTCCGAGAAGCGGGCTCATTATGATGCCACGGGCTCAACGGACCAAAAAATGCCCTCGCCAATGGGCGGACATCCCTTTGAACAGCTCTTTGCTCAGATGAACCGGACTCAGCCGGTCATTCGCAAAGGACAAATGAAAACGATTCCATTGAAAGTCCGACTACAGGACGTGTATAATCAAGTGCAACGGAAGCTGACGTTTCCCATTGACAAGGTTTGTTCAGCTTGCACTGGTCGAGGGTCGAAATCGCAGGCTTCGTACACATGCAAAGGATGTGATGGTTCAGGTAAGAAGACGTTTCACCAGCAAACGCCAGTCGGCATATTTGTTCAACATGTACCATGTGGAGATTGTAAAGGTACGGGTTGGAACGTTGTTCCCGATGATGACCGCTGTCCAACCTGTTTAGGCCAACGGTTGGTCAAGGGACAGCATACAGTGGATTACAAATTGAACAAATCCATGAACGATCAAGAAACATTTATCATCGAAAATGCAGGAGACGAAATCCCTGATGGCATACCCGGTGATGTTGTCATCAGTGTATCTATTCGCCCGGACGATACTTTTTCTCGCGTGGAGTCATCTGTTCCATCCATCTTTATGGATCTTGTTGTTCTCCATAAAATTTCGTTGATCGACGCTTTGACGGGCGGCACGTTCCGTGTCAACCACATCGATGGCTCGGAAATGTCAGTTCATCTTCCTATTGTTAATCCGCGCACTGAACACATCGTACCTGGTAGAGGATGGACGTCGCAAGGAAACTGTCGCATTAAGTTTGACATTGAGTTCCCGACCACAGTGACTCAGGAACAGAAAGCTTGGCTAAAGAAGCAAAAAGCTTCCTGGATATAAAAAACGGATGTTTTATATGATGAGTTCGGAGTATAAAATAAAAGTTGGTTCCATTAGATATGCCTGTGAAAATCAACTGGAAGTATGTAGGACCAGGGATTGCAGTGGTGGTCCTCTTGATTGTCGGCATTGTGCTCGCAGTGACCTTGACTTCCAAGGGCAGTAAAGATGACGAGACTAAAACTCGGTCCGTTCGGTCGTCGGCGTCTGATATTAGCGAGCTCATCTTGCAAAACAAACCGATTGCCCCGGCAGTTCCGATGGAGCAGATACAAGTCGCGGAACCGTCTCTTTTGGTGCAACAGCCATCGAAAAAAGTCCATGTAGAGAAACCTCGGACTCCATTGCCCAAGAATGATGCAGTGGTGGAAGACGAGCCAGAGGTACAAGAGGAACCCGAAAAGGAAGAAGACCCCAAGCTTCAACCGATTGTCATGACTGAGCGGGAGGAAGCGGAACTTAAACAAGCTATTGCAGCTGTACAAGAACAACGGAAATCGGTTTCCAGACAGAACACATTGCGTAAGAACCAATTGAAGCCAAAGTCAGAGGAGGTAAAGCCTGAAGATAGTCAACCAAGAGAAGAGCGGCAACAGGACCAATCGAATCGACGAGAATCATTGGTCCAACTGCCCGTCGATATTTTACCAGCCGTCGAAACGAACCAACCGAGCCATTCACTCGTTCGGTCCACCCAACGTTCTTTGTTTGCCTCGGTCATTGGCATCGCTAACAAGAATACTCTCCCCAAATTCCCGGCCGATGTGTCCGTGTTCTGCATGGTCAAAGGCCAAACCAAGGACGTGGATGCCGCCTGGTTGGTCACCTGGATCTCGGCTCTCTCCAAAGTGGCCATGTTACAAGACAAGGCACAGAAAGATGAGGGATGCATGGTCATCAATGAGGACGTCAAGTCGGCCCATGACTTGGACTATGAGCTGGTCACCGAAATGATAACCGATCCGGACTGGGACCTCATCGAATTTATCTTTCCTGAATGTCCGGCGTTCTCCATGATTATCTTACGAGGCTCGAGACCGCAACACTTGCTCAACCATTTCAAACAAGTCTACATTACACACACGAAAACGGTTGGTCCAAATGCTGTATTGCCGGAACCTTCAGCCATTCTCTCCGAATACTACAAAGAACATGCTGCACACTGGTTGAAACTAAATTATGATGTATCGTAAGATCAAAACAAACATGGTATCAAAATGAAGTCTTTCATATGGAAAGGGTTCGTCGAACCTGTCCCATACGTGGTTGCTTTACGTCACGAGCTGCGAAATGTCGTTGTGCTATCTGTTGTGTCGAACGCATGTGCTTCGTTTTTGATAAACATACTTAATTAAAGCGTTTCGCCTCTATAATAATACACTCCTCATTTTTCAAAAGAAATGTCTAGCTGTCCGGATACACGCATGAACCAGTCTAGCCTGGTCAAAAGTGAGCCCCAATATAGTATTGATTATTCGAACACAGCTTGCGGTGTTTGTTGGGACTCTTTCCAACATGGCCAGGGCAATTGCGGACTCTGCGGTCATTGGTTCTGTTCAGAGTGCTGGTCTCAGTTGAGCAATAACAATAAGAACACATGTCCACAATGTCGAAAGCCTCTTCGTGAAGTTCGAGAAATTGTGCGCGATGTGATAAGAACCGTGGTGCAAGAAGTTAAAGTCGAAGTACCTGTGCATGTGCCTGTGCCCGTGGCTGCCAAACCTCGATCTAGGCCCGGTCAGTGTAAAGCGTGGGTCCAAGGTCAACCGGCTAAACCGGAACGCATCTGCGGTCGCCTAGCCACCCGTCTTCATCCGTACGCCATGACTTTTTTCAATTATTGCTCGTCCCACGCATCTCCACAAGACGGTATCGATCTGAGTCGGTCCAGAACTTGTATTCATACCGTCCGAGGATCAAAGGCTGTACCGTCTCATCAGTGCCGCGCCAAATCTTATAGGCCCAAACTAGGCTTATGTAAACGTCATTATCAGGATTTTACGGGCGAAGAGTGTGATCCCGAGGATGTTCCTGATGAACTGGATTCCGAACTACGTTCGATGCTGCGAGCGTACAACAAAGAGATGAGAGCTAATTTTCAAAATAAATAATGGTTCAGATTTCAAACGTTCATTGGTCATGGCCGAGGCAACTGAAAACAAACCTAAACCTATCGATGTTCAATTGTCGACCACCTCGACAGCAGACGAATCCACACACGGTGACACAAATACAAAGGCCAGCACCGATGAAAAGGTGGATTCATTGGGTCGCGATATAATCGTCCTGGCCCGTGAAATCAACGAGGCCTATTTGGTCGTATGGAACTTGGAGAAACGGACCCAACATACAGCGAATCGTCTGACCGAGATGTCAAAACATCTGGTGGAAGTTGTGACCGGTCAACCGGTACCGCCAGACTTGGACGGGCTTCAGTTGTCTTACGGCGGCTTTGTCAAACACCCCGAGCTATTCAGCGCGCGGTTCGCTCCACTTACGACGCAGGCCTCTCCATCCGCCTCATGGAAGCTGTGACGGGCCAGCCCGTTCCGAGCAGTATGGAGAGAGTACACTTGACCTATGACTTCAGCCACGACGTGGTGACCCTTTATATTGGATATGTGTGGATGACGTGGGTTCTCCGTCGGCGATTCACGACGTTCCCTGAAGATATTGCCAGCACACTCGAGACTTTCCCATCGGACGTGGCTGATTATGTTCGCTTGTTCATCACGAGTGCGTTGGACTCTCGTGCAATGCGAAAATGGGCTCGTGTGCAGAAAGAAATCCACTGGATTCGTATGCAACAAGAGATGTGTGAATCGTATGTTCTCTTTTCCGAAGACCGAGTCCATACACCACCATGCGAGAGCGAAGGCGAATGCGAAACCTAATCCAGTGACGGGGATGATGTGTTTTGATTACGGTGACAACGACTAGGCGTTTGTTACCATTGATGACCGTGAAACTTAATTCACGCATCTAACAATGAAACGATAAACCTGTAATTCGTGAGAAGGGCATCAGTTTTTACAATAAAGCACCATTTTTCAAACTCCAAAAATGCCTGAATTCAAAAAAGGTGACGCAGATTCTTCGGTACCCCGTTTCGAACTGGATCTTCAAAACATCGACTGGACATGTTGGCAATCTCTTTGGTTAAAAGTCATCGACGAAGGCGTTCGCCTTTACCGTCTGTGGGCACCCACTTCCTATAAGGATAGAACCGAGAGAGTCGACGGAGTCTACTGTGACCCCGCGGCAAGAGGTTTCCAGAAAATGGTCGAATATTCGACCTATCTGCTGGCCAATTATCCTATTCCCAAATGGACAACTATTCGACGCGAGAAGTTTGCACAGGCTCGTGCCTTGCTGCAGGACGGAAAGACGCTGCCCAAGAAATTTCAAGTGTCTGTCGATCGGATGAAGAAGCGTGACATGATCCACCGTCAAGTGCTGAGGAAACGCCTCACCTCATCTATTGGTTGCTTGTACGATCCAATCGAAACTCTCCTCAACGGCAAACGTGACGCGACAGGATTTTGTCTGAAAGGAGAGACGCTTGCACACTGCGTGGCCAGAGACATGCTCTGTCCGACCGACATTCTGCACGAGTCCAACGGCTGCAGTGTCCCTGGGATGCCTCGCCTCAACGACGACACAGTTCGACAAGTACTCGACGAGCTTCACGAGCTGGGGTACAAAGAAGTCACATGCATTAAGAACATGTACTTTGATGTAGACTATGCCAGACTTTGCGGCGAGGTACCATTGACGGTCGAGCGACCGGTCGTTTCACTCGATCACCAAACTGCTCGATCGGGTCGGGACGAGACGTTGCGCGTGAATATGACGGCTATGTTTTATTATACGATCACACAAGCCGTTATTGACGATCATGATTGTGATAACGATCCCGAGTTGAACTGGTTGTTATCTGGCTAAGAAATAAAAAATACAACTGCTATTTCATGGGTGTTAAGACTAAACTTTTCGGTCCGCCAGCTTGGCGGTTCAAAGAATTCATAGCTTCCGTTACCGATCATGTTATGAGTCAAGCTCGCCAGTCCAAAGATACCCATAAATTCCATCGTGCCCAAACCTTGTTTCGTCATTTCTTGTCCTACACCGCCTTTGCTATACCCTGTATCTACTGCAGGGTGTCTTACGCCGAATTCATCACCCAGCGTTTACAAGTTGAACGATATTTGACTTTAGAAAACGGGGCCAAGCGTTTAGTTTATGATTTGCATAATCTGGTTTCTGAAAAACTCTATGTCCAGGACCGCAAAGAACAAGAACGGAAAAAGGATCCCTCGGGTCTGAATTGGAGATCGCGAGACTTTGCATCGGAGTTTGTCCCTCCACTCACTTTCGAGCAAGCACTGGACACACGGTTTCAATCCTGTTCGTTCCAAGACATTACCGATTGGTTTGGCTACATAGTTTTTGATTACGAACCTTGTCGATGGCCCAAAGTCATGGAATACTTCCATCTGGTAGCCGAGATAGTCGGACAACTGGGGTCGTCTTCTGAACACATGTCTCGGTCCATCTTAGAGCAAATGGACAAACAAAAAGTGATATGGACGGACTCTGTGCTTATGCAAGACACTGAACTACGACTTCGATTGGTATACAATTTTGAGCTGAACGGAAAAGAACAGCCTATGTTTACTGAATGGTACAAGAAAATAGTAGAAAGTAAAGCTGTCACCTGCGCATAACTAGGTCGAACTGGAAAAAAGACCACGCTCGCGACGAAAGGAGACAAATTCGGGGGACAACAATCGTTCAATGACGGTACGAGCCAGCTTGACCTTGGGGTCCATGCCATGCTTGGCATGCGGATTAAAACGAATGACTACAATGCATTCTTTACGCAAAAAATCGTCCATCTTGCTTTCTCCGTCTCGATCGTAGGATGCATGCCCGTGTTCGTCAATCTGTATGGCCACGCGATAGTCTTCAATGTAGGCGTCCAAACGATACGTCCCAATCCGATACTGAGTCTTGATGTGACAAGGTAACACTTCTTTCAAATAATCAATCATGGATTGTTCGATGGCAACCGGAATTTTCGTCGTCTCTGTGTCAATATCAAATTTTCGAGCCAGACGCTGACGATCTGCCGCTGACGCAATACGACGTTTTCCGAGCGCCCATATTACAAAGTCTTTGACAGTCTCTGCCTCCACCACCCACTCCGGGCCTTTCGAACTGATTTCATCCGTCCATTGACCGGTGGTCCATCTCTTGTTTGGTACAATATCACAACGAAGTTCGTGTGCAAACGGCTTTTTACCCTGTCCAGCCTTGCGACAGCGGTCCATTTTGGTCGGTTTGGCCGACCCGTCTTCTAGCTCATCAAAGATAGAACAACAGGATATCCACCACTCGTGCGTGTCTGGATCCAAGAAAGCTCGCAGATCTTTGCATAGAGGGTAACTCGGGCCTTCGCTCGCATTTTCAGAAGGGCTGTGTGACACTTTTTCGTCCGTGGTTTCCGTGCGACTCAGTCGTGACGGATGAGGACTTTTGGCGTATTTTTTATTTCCTCCGTTTTCAGATACCATGTTCGCGAACACGGTTTCGGGAGGAGGAATCAGAGTCAAGTCGATCTTGGGTGGCATCGATCTCCGTTTGAACAATGTTCTCCTTGCCCGTTCGATAAAAAATAAAATCGGTCGGTTGAATGATCTATGTGATACTTGGTCTATTTATCATTACCACTCTTATTCTCGGTGGACTGATTGTCGGCCTAGGTTCGTCAAGTGTCTTTCAGTCGGCACCGTATCAACGAGTTATTATGCCACCTGCTCCAAGTATCACCCCCGTACAAGTGACGCTTCTCTCACCCGAACCCCCGTTAGCCGTTCCTTTTCGTCGGCCACCAGTGGTCCTGGATATGGTAGTAAGCAATACGTTTACAACTACTCTCGTGCCTGAATATCCCAATATAAACACCACGTATACAGCTCTGACCAGTGCCATCGGCACGTATTTTTTCTCCGGTAACATTAGCTTCAATGGCACGTACATGACCATTTTATCCCGTACCAACACAGTGGGACCTTCCACGTTTACGGTCACTCAAACCACATACACGTTCAATCCCAGCACCCGTCAATACAATACCGGTTCTGTTACGTACACAGCTGCCGAAAGTGTGACAAGCGGCACCACGGATAGCGCGATCAATGCCAGAGCTCTGTATTTCGCAGACAACGAACTGTTATATTTTCATCGAAAACAATCGGGGCAAACCATTTTCCGCTGGAGAACAATTGATCGCCCTCCTGAATTCATTGTACCGCCTCTTACTCTTCCTTTCCAACTAACTGGCACGTTCTCGAGCATCTTTTGTCGGGATGTTCTACAAACATCCAAGCGATTGTATGTAACACATTTCCCAGTCCTCAATTTCGCGCGAGACATATGGGGAGTCTACGGATCCGGTGGTGTGACGTACGAATTCAACACATACTTTTATATGCGAGACGCCTGTGGATATCGGTCGATCGGAGAAACGAATGAAAGTGTACCTGCTACGGGTCAAGTAGCCAAGTGGGCCGTGGCCAATCTGTACCTCTGGGATCTACACACCACATTTCCAGCCAACCCGCCATTGTCCTGGACCTTTCGATGGAAACCAACGGGTGTATACTTTTATGACAACAATATCCAACAAGCTCTCTTTATGAAAGATGGCTCAGTGTTGCACATGTTATACACCACTGGTGTTCTTAAGCTTCATCTGTTGAAAGGAGATCTAATTGATCGAACGATTCAGGTTTTCACGGATGTGACCGAGTTTTACTGTTCGGGGGATTTGTTGGTTACACGTAGTGGACAAACCGTCACCGTACGTTACATGGATTATGAACCGTATACTCTGGAGTATGAATATACTCTGCTTTGCACATATACACTGACGTTATCGGCTCCAACCACAGATCGAGTACTTGATCGAAATTATAATGCCAGATACAATAACAGTTCAAATGAGTTATATGTTTTTCAGCCCATCAATAATGCTCAAATATCCTTTCAATGCCTTCATTTTCGACCAACAGCATGATCGTATTAAAATAAAAAACACTTCACATACTCGATGATATATGTTGTACTGGGAATTTTCATAATTTCCACATTCGTACTGGGCGGTTTAATCGTTGGTATGGGCTCGGCCAACGCATTTCAATCGCCGCCTTACACCAAGGTCATCATGCCCCCAGCACCTAGTCTATCATCCGTGCAAATCAATGTTTTACCACCTGAACCCCCGTTAGCAGTGCCTCTTCGTAAGCCGACACAGCTCACCGATATGGTGGTTAGCAACACCTTTAATTCCAATCATTTTGCAGGTAACATCAGCTTAGATGGAACTTATGTCTCTGTTCTCTCGCGAACCAATGCCACAGGGAACAGCACTGTAACTCAAAGTACCTATACGTTTAACTCCGGAACTAGGCAATATAACACCGGAACTGTCACATACACCACTTCAGAAGCTGTGTATACGGACCCGGGGTTTTTTTCCCCTAATTCACAAGTTCTCTTTTTCTCGAACAACGATTTAGTATTTTTTTATGTCAAACTTCGCATTGAACAGTATGCTGTTGACGCAGGAGAAACGCGTGTGAGATGGAAAACTTTGGGACAAGTGGAAGCGGGCTCGTCTGTGTACGCATCGTATATCAGCGGTCTGCTAAACAATACATTTACTCGGGACGCACAGCAAACGGCCAAACGATTCTATTTCTTTCACCCGTTCCTGAAATTTACGCCGGACGTATGGTCTTATTATCCGGGCGGCATATTTGACGGATTCAACAGTCATTTTTATATGCGCGATGCTTGTGGGTATCGGGCTCTCGGAGAAACCAATGAATACATCAGTCAAGTGGGCAATGTAGCCACGTGGGCCGTAGGCAAACTTTCTCTCGAAGATCTGCATAGTATAAACCCTGGGTTATACGAACCGTTGACTTGGACATATTACTGGAACAAGACGAGCATCTTTTTTTACGACACGGATATTCAACAGGGTCTATTTATGAAAGACGGATCCGTTTTACATATTCTTCACACCACCGGTGAACTCAAGTTGCACCTGATATCAGGAGATCAATTGAAAGACACGGTCTCCGTCTTTACTGGTGTGACGGAGTTTTTTAGTGTAGGAGATCTATTGGTTCTTCGAAAGGGTCAAGATGTTACGGTATACTATATGGATTTTGAACCCAATACGTTCGAGTATGAATATTCGGTGTTTTGTATGTATACGCTGGCTCTGGTCGATCCGGTCAATGACAGAGTCTTGAATAGACATTACAGTGCACGGTACAACGCCTCTACAAATCAAGTGTTTATCTTCCAGCCCACCAATCATGCTCAAACATCATTTCAGTGCCTACATTTCCGATCATCCGCATAAACAAATAAATGTTGGCGTCGCCCATCATATGGTCCATTGTTGGGACATTTGTGTTAATCACGGCCGTCGTTGCACTCATTCTCTGGAAGACAAACATCATCCCTCAGGCCAA
>Ga0075163_10014068_pt1 | contig 10339 bp, 7 predicted proteins | sample JI1023141ADNA_FD_71478 | JGI IMG/M metagenome (GOLD analysis project Ga0075163, IMG submission 71478) | Wastewater effluent complex algal communities from Wisconsin, to seasonally profile nutrient transformation and Carbon sequestration -... | ecosystem: Engineered > WWTP > Effluent > Algae... | reverse complement strand
CCGAACCCGAGTCCGAGTCCGAGTCCGAGTCCGAGACCGAGACCGAGACCGAGACCGAGACCGAACCCGAGTCCGAGTCCGAGTCCGAGTCCGAGTCCGAGGGCGAGACGGAGTCCGAACCCGAGTCCGAGACCGAACCCGTCCCCGTCCCCGTCCCCGTCCCCGTCCCCGTCCCCGATCCCGAACCCGTCCCCGTCCCCGATCCCGTCCCCGATCCCGAGTCCGAGACAGATCCCCGTCCCCGACCTACGCCCGCTTGCGCTTGCGCGGCTGGGCCTTCTCGGCCTCTTCGTACACGCGAAGCTCAGTTTCGGCGCTGGTCTGCACCGCCTCGAGGTACAGCGACAAGAGGCCCGAGGCCTCGCCGCGCAACGACTCGTAGTAGCGCTGCCGATCGATCGAGTGGATGACCGCAGTCGGATACCCGGCCTCCGACAAGAGCAGGTTGGCGGCGATGCGCGCGGTGCGCCCGCTCTCCTTGGCCCACGGGAACACCGCCATGAACCGCGCGTGCATCGTCGCGATGCGCTCGATGGCGTGGAGCTGCCGCGACGCCGGATCGTCGATCCAGTCCGACAGCTTCTTCAGCGCCGGCACGATCTTTTCGGGCGGCGCGATGTCGTGGTAGTAGAGCCGGTGGAGCGGGTTCTCCTTGCGGTACGGCAGGCCCTTGGCCTTCTCGTCGGGCGCGAGGATCCCGTAGAGGTCGCGCAGCGTGTCGAACTTGAAGGGCTTCTTCTTGTTCGTGGCGAACTCAGCGGCCCATTCACAGGCCTCGTTGAAGCGGCGGATCTCGTCGTAGGCGGGGATGAGCGACGGATCGCTGATGATCGTCGGGTCGATCGCCGCCTTGATCTCGCTGTACGACAGCACCTCGCCCTCGAGCGCGGCGTCGTGATGGATGAGCGAGATGCGGAAGCGCTGGACGTACTCCGCCCGCATGGCCGGGTTGACCGCCGCGGTCCGCTGGCGCCAGGCCTGACAGATCCGGTCGACCTCTACGAAGCGGGCGTCGATGTCTTCCGTCTCTTTGTACCTAAGCATGCGGAATCCTAAGGAATTGGTCGTCCCGGAAGTGCGCGGAGTGTATGTCGGTGGTTATCCCCAGTCAACACCATAGTTTGTAGGGAAGGCAACTTTTGACGGTTGGTCCCCGGGGCCCCTGGGGCCGCCTCAGGGCCCATCACTGAGCGTGCCTCATAGCATCCCGGTCGGCCAGAACGGCAAAAAGTTTGCGCGGTTCGCCGACCGGCCGGTAGATGCAGAGTGTGCTCGCTCACGCGCTGTGCGCTGCACCTCTACGACCGCCGTCCCTTCCCGCCCCCGGCCCCGCCGTGACCCACGCCTCGCACCTCCCGGTCCTCCTCACCGAGGTCCTGGCCCAGCTCGCGCCGCGGCCGGACGGGGTCTATGTCGATGGCACCTTCGGCCGGGGCGGCCACAGCCGGGCGATCCTGGCGGCCCTCGGTCCGACCGGTCGCCTGATCGCGATCGATCGCGATCCGAGCGCGGTCGCGGTGGCGGAGGCCCTGGCCGCCAGCGACCCCCGCGTGACCGCGGTCCACGGTCGGTTCGGCGACCTGCGCGGACACCTGGCGGCCCTGGGGCTGGCGACGGTCGACGGGATCCTGCTCGACCTCGGGGTGTCGTCGCCCCAGCTCGACTTGGCCGAGCGCGGCTTCTCGTTCTCGCGCGAGGGCCCGGTCGACATGCGCATGGACCCCTCGACCGGGCCGACCGCCCTCGACCTGATCCGCGCGACCTCGGTGACCGGCCTGGCGGCCATCCTGCGCGACTACGGCGAGGAGCGCCTGCACCACAAGATCGCGCGCCGGCTGAAGGAGGCCGAGGCGGCCGGGGCCCTGACCTCGACCACCGCGCTGGCCGAGGTCGTCGCCGGCTGCTTTTCGGCGGGCGACCTGCGCCGGCTCCACATCCACCCCGCGACCCGCACGTTCCAGGCCCTGCGGATCGCGGTCAACGGCGAGCTCGACGAGCTGACCGCGTTCCTCACCGACCTGCCCGATCTCCTGGTCGCCGGCGGGCGGTGCGCGATCATCAGCTTCCACTCCCTCGAGGATCGCCTGGTCAAGCAGCGGTTCCGCGACCTGGCCTGGACCACGTCGCTGCCGCCGCGCTACGCCGAGCAGGCCGGCGAGCGGATCGAGGCGGTGTGTCTGCCGATCGAGCGCAAGGCCCGGTTCGCCGACGACAGCGAGGCCGACGACAACCCGCGCGCGCGCTCGGCCCGCCTGCGCACCTGCGAGCGGACCACCGCCCCCAACCAGCCGAGCCACCGATGAAGCCCCGCCTCTACGCCCTGGTCCGCGCGGTCGAGCCCGCCACCGGCGACCGCAAGCTGGTCACCGCGATGGTGGTGATCGCGGCGATGGTCACTGGCCTGGCGCTGCACCGGGTCTCGACCCGCCACCAGCTCGTCGCGCTGGGCTACCAGCTCACCCGCGCCTCCGACGAGCTGCGCCACGAGCGCGAGCTCAACCGCCGGCTCGAGCTCGAGCGCGCGACCCTGACCAACCCCGAGCGCATCCGCGCCCTGGCCAGCGAGCTCGGCATGATCTCGGTGCCGCCCGATCACATCCGCGTGATCGCGGCGCCGGCGGGGGCGCGATGAGCCGTCCGACCATCACCACCCCCGGGGTGTCGCGGGCGGCCCGGACCCGGGCCCGGATCGCGGCCGCCCTGGTCACGGCGCTCCTGTGCGGCCTCGGCTACAAGGCCTACGGGCTGCAGATCGAGCATGGCGCCCGGTTCCGCGATCAGGCCCTGCGCCAGCACGTCCGCACCGTCGTGATCCCGGCGCCGCGCGGCGCGATCCTCGACAGCCGCGGCCGGCCGTTGGCGATCAGCGCCGACGCCGAGAGCGTGTGGGCCGACCCGCGCGCGGTGGTCGATCTGGCCGGCGCCGCGGCCGCCCTGGCCAAGGCCCTCGACGTCGACGTCAACCAGCTCGAGGCCCGGCTCGCCGCCGGCAAGCGCTTCGCGTGGATCGCCCGCCACATCTCGCCGGCGCAGGCGGCGGCGGTCCGCGCCCTCGACCTGCCCGGCGTCGAGGTCACCCACGAGCCGCGCCGGTGGTACCCCGAGCGCGCCTCGGGCGGACCGGTCCTGGGGTTCGCCGGCGTCGACGGCGAAGGCCTCGACGGGCTCGAGCTCGCCCTCGAGGACCAGCTCGCCGGCACGCGGGCGCGGTTCGCCGCCCTGCGCGACGCCCGCGGCAAGACCATGATGGCCGAGGGCGCCGATCAGCCGACCCCGGGCGCCACCGTCGAGCTCACGATCGATCGCTCGATCCAGCACCTGGCCGACGTCGCGCTGGCCGAGGCGGTGACCGCGAACAAGGCCAAGGCCGGCACCGCGGTCGTGATCGACGTGAAGACCGGCGGCGTCCTGGCCATGGCCTCGGTGCCGACCTACGACCCCAACGATCCGGCGGCCGCGGTCAAGGCCGCGGCGCGCAACCGCGCGGTCACCGACGCCTTCGAGATCGGCTCGATCATGAAGGTGTTCACGGTGGCGGCGGCCCTCGACGCCGGCGTGATCCGCGCCGACGAGAGCTTCGACGTCGAGGGCGGCGCGTGGATGGCGCCCGGCAAGCTGGTGCGCGACGTCCACCACGACAAGGTCCTGACCGTCGGCGGCATCATCAAGCGCTCGTCTAACGTCGGCACCGTGAAGATCGGCCTGCGCCTGGGCCGGGTCCGGCTGTACGACGCGCTCAAGCGGTTCGGCTTCGGCGCGGCGACCAAGATCGAGCTGCCCGGCGAGCAGTCGGGGCGGGTCCGCGACGGCAACCGCTGGCGCGACGTCGAGCTGGTGACGATCTCGTTCGGCTATGGCCTGACCGTGACGCCGATCCAGGTCGCGGCCGGGCTGGCGGCGATCGGCAACGGCGGCGTCTACCATCCGCCGCGCGTGGTCGAGCGGATCACCGGGCCCGACGGCGCGGTGGTGTTCGCCCGGCCGACCGAGGGTCGACCGATCATGAAGCCGGCGACCGCGGCCGCGCTCTTGCCGATGCTGGGCTCGACCTTCGAGGGCGGCAAGCAGAGCGGCACCGCGGCCTCGGTCCAGGTCCCTGGCTTCCGCGCCGGCGGCAAGACCGGCACCGCCCACAAGTACGATCCGGCGACCAAGCGCTACTCGCCGGATCGCTACCTGTCGTCGTTCGCCGGGCTGGTGCCGATCGCGGCGCCGCGGCTGGCGATCGTGGTCGTGATCGACGAGCCGGCCGGGGGCGCCTACTACGGCGGCAAGGTCGCCGGTCCGGTTTTCGGACAGATCGCCAGCGGCGCCCTGCGCTACCTCGGCGTGCCCGGCGACGCCCCCCTCGAGCCCGCCACCACCGCCGGCGCCGCGGCCCGCCCGCCCGGCGCCGCGCCTCGCCCGGCCGCGCCCCCGCCGACCGACGACGCCGACGCCGCCGAGGATGCCGACGACGCCGACCCGTCGGCCCTCGACCCCGCGGCCGAAGATCCCGCCATGCTCGACCTCGACACCCCGGCGGTGACGATCCCCGACCTGCGCGGCCTGGGCGTGGCGCGGGCGGTCGCGACCGCGCGGGCCGCCGGCCTCGAGGTCACCGTGCGCGGCTCGGGGCGCTGCGTCAGCCAGGTGCCGGCGCCCGGCCCGGCCGCCGCCGGCGCGGTCGTGGCCCTGGAGTTCGCCGAGCGCACCCGCTGAACCCCGGTCGGCGACGCCGTCGCGCAGCGGTCGCGCGAAGTTGCCACCCCGCATGAAATCGGTGAGGCTGCCCGTCGACCCGCGATGATGCAGCTCTCGGCCCTGGTCCGAACCATCCCCGGCGCCCGCCTGGTCGGCGCCGACGTCTCCATCCGCGCGGTCACCAGCGACTCGCGCGCGGTCGGTCCCGGCGCGTTGTTCGTCGCCGCCCGCGGCCGCCGCAGCGATGGCCACGACTTCGTCGCCGCCGCGATCGCCGCTGGCGCGGTCGCGGTCGTGGTCGAGCGCGAGCTGCCCGGCCTGACCGTGCCGCACCTGATCGTCCCCGACGGCGCCCGCGCCCTCGGCTACGCGATCGCCGCCCTGCGCGATCACCCGGCGCGCCGCCTGACCCTGATCGGCATCACCGGCACCAACGGCAAGACCACGACCACCTACCTGGTCGAGGCCATCCTGACCGCGGCCGGGTTTCACCCCGGGGTGATCGGCACCGTCACCTATCGCTGGGGCGGGCGCAGCGTCGACGCGCCTTACACCACGCCGACCCCCGAGGTGCTCCACGACACCTTCGCGCGCATGCTGGCCGACGGCGTGACCCACGTCGTCATGGAGGTGTCGTCGGCCGCCCTGGCGATGCAGCGCCTGGCCGGCGTCGAGTTCGCGGTCGGCGCGTTCTCGAACCTGACCCAGGACCACCTCGACCTGCACGGCTCGATGGACGACTACGCCGCGGCCAAGCGGCTCCTGTTCCGCGATCACCTCGCGCCCCACGGCGTCGCGGTCGCCAACGTCGACGATCCCGCCGGCGTCGCGATGGCCGCCGCCGCCGAGACCCGCGGCCCCCATCCGATCCTGCACGTGTCGTCGGCCCCCGATCCGCGGGGCCCGGCCGCCGCCGCCGCGCTCCGGGTCACCGCGCAGCGCTCGACGGTCGGCGGGATCTGGGCCCGGCTCGCCACCCCGCGCGGCGAGCTCGAGGTCGAGTCCCACGCGCTCCTCGGCCACTACAACGTCGCCAACATCGCGCTGGCGGTCGGCATCTGCGAGGCCCTGGGCGTGCCCCACGCCGCGATCGCCGCCGGGATCGCCGCGCTGCCGGGCGTGCCCGGCCGGGTCCAGCGCGTCGCCAACGACGCCGGCCTCGATCTCCTGGTCGACTACGCCCACACCCCCGACGCCCTCGACAACGTCCTCGAAGCCCTGCGCCCGTTGACCCAGCGCCGGCTGATCTGCGTGTTCGGCTGCGGCGGCGATCGCGATCCGACCAAGCGCCCCAAGATGGGCGCGGTGGTCGCGGCCAAGGCCGATCTCGCGGTGGTCACCAGCGATAACCCGCGCACCGAAGATCCGCGCGCGATCCTCGATCAGATCCTGCCCGCGGTGCCCGACGCGTTCTACGTCGACGTCGATCGCCGGACCGCGATCCGGGCCGCGATCGCCGAGGCCACGCCGGGCGACGTCGTCGTGATCGCCGGCAAGGGCCACGAGGACTACCAGATCCTCGGCACGACCAAGATCCACTTCGACGATCGCGAGGAGGCCGCCGCCGCCGCCGCGCTGCGCCCGCGCTTCCACACCGAGCGCCTCGCCGACGGCCTGGGCGCCACCGCCACCGGCGCCGCGGTCTGCCACCGGGTCGGCATCGACAGCCGCGCGGTCGCGCCCGGCGATCTCTACGTCGCGATCGCCGGCGCCCGCCACGACGGCCACGCCTTCTGCGCCGACGCGGTCGCCCGGGGCGCGACCGCGGTGATGATCGCCCGCGGCCGCCGCGGCGAGGTGGGCGACCTGGGCGCCGCCGCGATCCTCGAGGTCGACGACCCGCGGGCCGCGCTCGGGCAGCTCGCTGGCGCGCACCGCGGCCGCTGGGCCGAGGGCGACGCTGCCCGTCGGCTGATCGCGATCACCGGCTCGGCCGGCAAGACCACGACCAAGGAGCTGACCCGCGCCGCCTTGACCGCGGCCGGCTCGACCCACGCCGCCGCCGGCTCGCTCAACAACGAGACCGGCGTGCCGCTGACCCTGCTGGGCCTGCGCGAGCACCACCGGTTCGCCGTGGTCGAGATGGGCATGCGCGGCGCCGGGCAGATCGACTACCTCACGCAGTTCACCCGACCCGACGTCGCCGCCGTGGTCAACGCCGGCACCGCCCACCTCGAGCTGCTCGGCACCACCGACGCGATCGCCGCCGCCAAGGGCGAGATCTACCGCGGCCTGCCCGCGGCCGGCATCGCGATCGCGCCGGCCGACGATCCGCGGCTCATCGCCCACGCCCGCGCCCAGGCCCCGGGTGCCCAGCTCCTGACCTTCGGCGACGCCGCCGACGCCGCGGTCCGCCTCACCGGCTACCAGCCGCTCGGCGAGGACGGCGCCGATCTCCACGTCGACGCCCTCGGCCATCCGCGGCGCTTCCGCTTGCCGCTGATCGGTCGCCACGCCGCGATCGACGCGACCTGCGCCCTGGCCTGCGCCCTGGCCGCCGGCGTCGACCTCGACGACGCCCTGGCCGGCCTCGAGCGCGCCCGCCCGGCCGCGATGCGCGGCGAGGTCGAGACCATCGCCGGCCGCCGGGTCATCGTCGACTGCTACAACGCCAACCCGGCGTCGATGGCCGCCGCGATCGACACCCTGGCCGGCCTGCGCGGCTCGGCCGGCGCGCTGGCGGTGGTCGGCGACATGCTCGAGCTCGGCGAGGCCGCGGCCACCGCCCACGCCGAGGTCGGCGCCCGACTCGGCGCCCTCGGCATCCCGGTGATCGCCCTCGGCGTCCACAAGCAGCGGGTGGCCGACGCCACCGGCGCGCCGGCGAGCGCGTGGACCACCGACGACCCCGAGGTCGCGGCTCGCCAGGTCCTGGCCGCCACCGCGCCCGGCGACTGGATCCTCGTCAAGGCCTCCCGCGGCATGCGCCTCGAGCGCGTGCTCGCCGCGCTGCGCGCCCTCACCGCCTGAACCCCGATGCTCTATTACCTCCTCTATCAGGTCCTGGCCCGGGTCGACGCGCTGTCGTTCTTGCGGGTGTTCCGCTACCCGTCGATGCGCATCCTGGCCGCGGCCATCACCGCGCTGGTCTTGTCGTTCCTGATCGGGCCGTGGTTCATCGAGCGCCTGCGGTCGCGGCAGATCGGCCAGCAGATCCGCGACGACGGTCCCAAGACCCACAAGAAGAAGGCCGGCACCCCGACCATGGGCGGGGCGCTGATCCTGTTCTGCCTGGTGGTGTCGGTGCTCCTGTGGTGCGATCTGTCGAACCGCTTCGTGCTCCTGGCCCTGGTGGTGAGCGTGGCGTTCGGCGCGATCGGCTTCGCCGACGACTACAACAAGGTCACCAAGAAGAACACCAAGGGCGTGTCGGGCAAGACCCGGCTGGCCCTCGAGTTCCTGATCGCCGGCGGCGCCCTGGCCTACCTGTTTCTGTCCGACACCATGCCGCCCGAGCTGCGCACCGAGCTGCAGCTCCCGTTCACCAACTTCTACGAGGTGTCACCGACCCTGTCGGCGTGGATGTACATCCTGTTCGGCGCCTTCGTCGTGGTCGGCACCGCCAACGCCGTCAACCTGACCGACGGCCTCGACGGCCTGGCCATCGGCCCGACGATCATCAACGCCGGCACCTTCCTGGTCTTCGCCTACCTGGCCGGCGTCGAGACGACGATCCTCACGCGCTCGGGCGGTGAGCAGGTCCTGGCCGAGTACCTGAACATCGCGCACATCCCCGGCGTCGTCGAGCTGGCGGTGTTCTGCGCCGCGCTGTTCGGCGCCGGCATCGGCTTCCTCTGGTACAACACCTACCCGGCGTCGGTGTTCATGGGCGACGTCGGCTCGCTGTCGCTGGGCGGCGCCATCGGCATGCTGGCGGTCCTGACCAAGAACGAGCTGGTGCTGGTGCTGGTCGGCGGCCTGTTCCTGATCGAGGCGCTGTCGGTGATGATCCAGGTCGGGTCGTTCAAGACCCGCGGCAAGCGGGTGTTCAAGATGGCGCCGATCCACCACCACTTCGAGCTGAAGGGTTGGGAGGAGCCGAAGATCATCGTGCGCTTCTGGCTGATCTCGATCCTCTTCGCGCTGTTGGCCCTCGGCACCCTCAAGCTGCGTTGATCATGGCCTTCGTCGGACCCCAAGCGAACCTGCGCGGCCAGAAGGTCGTGGTCGTCGGCCTGGCCCAGACCGGCATCGCGGTCGCGCGCTTCTGCCATCGCCACGGCGCCGAGGTCATCGTCACCGACGGCAAGCCGGCCGATCAGCTCGCGGCCAAGATGGCGGCGCTCGACGGCGTGCCAGTGACGTGGCAGCTCGGCGGCCACGACCTGGCGACCTTCACCTCGGCCGACCTGGTCGTGATGTCCCCCGGGGTGCCGACCCTGCCCGAGATGACCGCGGCCCGGGCCGCCGGCGTCGAGGTCATCGCCGAGATCGAGCTGGCCTACCGCTGCCTGCACCCCGAGGCGCGCGTCCTGGCGATCACCGGCACCAACGGCAAGTCGACCACCACCGCCCTGGCCGGCGCGCTGTGCGCGGCCTCAGGCCGGCCCAGCTTCTGCGGCGGCAACCTCGGCAACATGCCCATGATCGACGCAGTCGATCACCCGGCCAACGCCCCCGGCGGCCTGATCGTCGTCGAGGTCGCGGCCTTCATGCTCGAGAACTGCACCTCGTTCGCCGCCGACGCCGGCATCCTCACCAACGTCACGCCCGATCACCTCGATCGCTTCGGCACCCTCGAGCGCTACGCCGAGATGAAGGGCCGGATCTGGGACTGGCAGCGCGCCGAGCAGGTCGCGATCGCCAACGCCGCCGACCCGTGGGTGGTGCGCGAGGCCGCCGACGTCCACGCCCAGCTCCTGTGGTTCGACGCCCGCCCCGGCGCCGAGGTCGAGCGCGGCGCGCACCTGTCGGTCGATCGCCGCGAGTTCGTGCTGCGCGGCGTGCCCGGCGCCGCCGCCGAGGAGCGCCTGCCGGTCGACGATCTGGTGATCGTCGGCAACCACAACCTCGAGAACGCCATGGGCGCGTACCTGGCGGCGCGCTCGTGCGGCGTGCCCATCGACGCGATCCGCGCCGGCGCGCGCAGCTATCGACCGCTGCCCCATCGCATGGAGCTGGTCGGCGACAAGGACGGCATCTACTACTACGACGACTCCAAGGGCACCAACGTCGCCTCGGTCGCGGCCTCGGTGCGCGGCTTCCCGCGGCCCCTGGTCCTGATCGCCGGCGGCGTCGACAAGGGCGGCAGCTACCAGCCCATGCTCGAGGCCCTCGACGACGGCTGCAAGGGCATCGTGCTCATCGGCGCCGCCGCGCCGCTCATCCGCGCCGCCTGCGCCGAGCGCGGCGTCCGCTACCCGGTGCTCGACGCCCGCGATCTCCACGACGCCGTGGCCCAGGCCACCGCCCTGGTCGGCCCCGGCGACGCCGTGGTCCTGTCGCCGGCCTGCGCCAGCTACGACATGTTCCAGAACTTCGGCCACCGCGGCCGCGTCTTCCGCGACGCCGTCAGCGCCGTCGGCGCCAAGCGCCTCGACTGACCTCCGCCTCGGCCTCCGCCTCGGTCTCGGCCTCGGTCTCGGCCTCGGTCTCGGTCTCGGACTCGGTCTCGGTCTCGGACTCGGTCTCGGTCTCGGTCTCGGCCTCGGTCTCG
>Ga0075163_10014066_pt1 | contig 10340 bp, 23 predicted proteins | sample JI1023141ADNA_FD_71478 | JGI IMG/M metagenome (GOLD analysis project Ga0075163, IMG submission 71478) | Wastewater effluent complex algal communities from Wisconsin, to seasonally profile nutrient transformation and Carbon sequestration -... | ecosystem: Engineered > WWTP > Effluent > Algae... | reverse complement strand
GTTACCGAGTAAATGACTGTAGAGATTGAACCCACCCCTCCCCTCATACTAAAAAAAATTTTAAAATTGTGTAGCATTGTTCTCTGGTCTGGCATTTACTTTCGAGTTGGCGCTTAGTACCATCACATGACTTACAAATTGTTTTTAAATTACTACTATCTGTTTCAAGTTCAGGGAATAAGCGCTTTGGTAGTTGGTGATCTGTTGCATAACCCAACACTGACAATTCCTTTTTACTACAGTAGTAACAGAATGGGTTATCAATCAGGTTTTGCTTTGTTATCCTCCTCCATTGAATGCCATCATAGAACTTATCATGTGATACCAGCTTTCTGTTTGTGTAGGTTTTCTTGTTGATTATGGGCATTCACTATGCAAATAAAGATACCAAAAGTATTATAATACCTGATAATCAAATACTTATACAAATAAACGTTTGACTCATAATCAAGGGGTCGCTGGATCGTGCCCAGCTGGGCCCACTTTAATAACCCAAATTTTAAACGAATTTGGCTATTTACAATAGCTTTCCTTAACTTGGTGTGCTTATCATGTGCCTTTAATGTGACCGTTACTATGCAAATACTATGCAACTGAAACCCGGACCCGCTAACTCAGTTGCTCCCACAGTAGGCATATACTTTGATACTCGCAGGGCTACACAGGAAAATAAGTACCCGGTTAAGATTAGGGTAATATTTACCGTGGGTTATAAGAAGTGGCTGCAGCGCTACTACCCAACCAACGTTTACCTTACTCCCAACGAATACGAAAAGGTTAAAGACGATCGCGCCCGTAACGAACTAAAGGACAAAGCCAACCTTATAACCTCGGCCCATGCCAGGGCTATTGACCTGATAACAACCAACCCACGCATTACGCTGGACCTGTTCAATGCGCTCTACACGGGCAAGATTGTTTTAAGCACATCACTGAGGGCGGTGTTTATTCAAATGGATAAGTACGACCCTGACAGTATCTTTACTTCTACACGTAACAGCCTCCTCGCTTTTGCGGGTTTAAATGATCTACCGCTTAGCATCATCGACAAAGACTGGATAAAGAACTATGAGGCCTGGATGCTAAAGAACGGCAAGAGCATTACAACCGTGGCCATCTACCTGCGCAACCTGCGCACAGCGTTTAACTTTGCTATCGATAAAAAGATTATCCCACACGATAGCTACCCGTTTGGGCGCAATGGCTACCACATACCACAAACGCAAAATATTAAAAAGTCTTTGCCTCCTCAGCAAATGCAATTGCTGCTTACTGCTAAAACCGAAACACCAGAAGAAGCCCTTGCCCTTGCTTACTACCGCCTTAGCTACTACTGCATAGGTATGAACTTTGTAGACATTGCACGGCTTAAAGAAGAAAACATTCAGGGCGATGTTATCATGTACTTTCGCCACAAAACAAAAACGCGCAGCCGCGCCCGTAAGCCTATTGTAATACCGTTGCACGCCTCCGCTAAAGCGATCATTAAAAAGTATGGCACTTCCACGCCTTATTTGTTTGGTGTTATTGATGATAACCTTACCGAAAAGCAAAAGCACTGGCGGGTGCAAAAATGGCGCGATGCCACCATTAAACAGGTGCAGGCCATAGCCGCCCGGGTGGGTATTAAAGAAAAGATTGTGATCTACACAGCCCGGCATACTGCTGCTAACAGGCTGCTTACCCAGGGCACCGACATTAAAACTTTACAGGATCTGCTTGGCCATAGTAGCATACTTACTACCGAGCGCTATGTAAGCGGGCTTGACCAGGCGAAGCGTAAGCAACTGATCAAAGCCTTATAAATAAGAAAGCCGGCTTAGACTGCCGGCTACAATTACCCCCTTAACTGGTCTGTTCGACCAAAGCACAAAACTAAATGGTTTTGCAGTTACTTCACTACCTCAGTCTCTATTTTTTTTACTATCATCTTTAAGCCATCCAGCCGCTCGGTTAGTTGTGGCTTAATAGCTGGGTTAGTATTACCAGCAATCTCTTTCTCAAGATAGTACATAGCCTCTTTGTACTTATCAATTGTACTGGTGTTATTGCCTTTGTACTTTTCAATCTCAGCCTCCTCTGTTAATTGTTTCCATTTAGAGCGCACGCTTGATACCAAAGGCTTAGGATCAGAGGCCAAAACAAAAATGAAGCCGAATAAAGGACTTAGCAAAAGCGATATAAAAAAACCAGCTGCTGCACCAATCTTACGGTCGTTGCCGATCATGGCACAAACAACTGAAAGAACAAGCCAGACTATAATCCACATAATCGTATCGTTTAAATTCCTAATGCTTTTTTACACTGCTCTAATCCTAAAGTAAGAGCTTCAACCTGTCTTTCAAGGTTTCTTACACTATACATTAATCCTAAAAAAGAACTGCTTCCAGCATTGTAATTTAATTCTGGTTCCTGTACTAAAGTAGAAGATTCTGCAAAAAACTCATAAACTTTACATTCAAGATAATCTGCTATCTTTTCAAGTTTAACTTTATCAGGAATGTGCATGTTGTTAAGCCAATTCCTTACCGTCTGACCTGAAACTTTACAGGTTTCAGCCAAATTTTTAATTAAATCAGCTTCTTTTAGATTTTTTTTCTCGCTGATTCTCAAAATGTTACCTCCAAAATCAAACATATTAGCAAAGTTTAACTTGCTTATTCAAAGTTTAACTTGTTATCTTTATCCCATCAAAGGCACAAAAGCCCTAATATATAATATGAGTGACCAAAAAGAAACCACAGAGCTAGTAAGGCTATACGTGCATGACGATAGAAAGCAAAGGGTAAAACGTGTTTGCCGCCACCTGTCAACCAGAGACGAGCGCGACTACATTATGCGCGACATCAACGACCAGGCTTTTGAGCGTGGCCTTAGTCTGCTTGAGAAAGAACTAAACCTTAAATCAGCATGACCGTAATCCTCCACCCATTCCGCACCTACTACTTCGATGATGCCGACTATGCCAGCGCCTTTGCAGCCTATTGGAATGCTGAAATGGAACCTAAAAAAATTTGTCTGAAAGTGTAGAGAAAATTTTACGGTAAAAAAAGCCCCAACGATGCAACTACCAACAAGAAACATAGAGCAATGGAAGCGCTGGATCTCGCGCGAAGATTTTCGCAGGCTGTGCGAGCGCCACGGCATTTGCAAGCGCCACGGCTATCGCATAATGGCGGGCCGCACCAACAACTGGAAATTTTACGAAAGCGTAATGCTGGCCGTGCAGCAAAACCAGAAGCTGGTAGTAGAAACACTGCAACTAGAGCAAAACCTAAAGACTTACGCGCTCGCATCATGACTTTCTACTTTGAACTTTTGACTTTAAACTTTTCAGGATTACCCCTTTAAACTTTTAATTTCTCATGACTGGCAACCAACGCAAAGCACTTACCTACCACGGCCAGATAAAAGGCCCGCATGCCAACAGGCAGAATATAATGGTATTAAATGCCCTCGGCAAATGCCCGCACCCTATTACCATACGCACCCTGCACAAGATAATGAACGCCCAGGGCTTTACTATCGACCTGGTTAGCCTGCGCAGGGCCGTTACCAACCTAAGCAAGAGCAGCAAAAACAATGTGTGGCTAAACCAATGGGGCAAAGCCATGATAGAAGTAGCCGAAGAAAAACCTTGCCCCATTACAGGCAGACCCGTTGGCTGGTATCGGCTTATACCTACCGCCTTTCAATACGATATGTTTAACCAAAGCAAAACCGCAGCATGAGCCATAAACCTTTGCCCCGCATAAGCAGAATAGGTAATCCTGCACCTGCGCTCGGCCACTTAGCCCGCGAAAGCAATCTAAACCCATTTCGCCACCAGCATCCGGATACCCGCACCGTGGCCCAATGGCAATTTGATTGCGCCCGCAAAGGCAACATTATAGAAATAGACCGCCATGTGCGTAAAGACTTATAAAATATTCATTTAACCAAAACCCCTTAATCATGCAAAACACAAACACACCCTACGGCCACACCCAGGTAAACCTGCTGCAGCGCCACATCGACAAGCGCGACCGCCAGCTAAAACAATACCGGCTCGAACTGCAAACAGCCGAGTTTAATCTGGACCTCTACAAAGAAGGTTTGCAAAAAACCATTGCCAAGTACACCAAGCTGGGCACCGAAATAGAGCGCCCGCTGGAGATAAAGCTACTGTGCAGCAACATCGTGCAGGATGCCAAAAACCTCCTCGCCTTAGCGGATCTGTAAAGGCCGCGCAAACAGACTTTAAACTTTTTCACTTTAAACTTTGAACTCTATAACATGCAAGTAACCATCACCGGCACCCTCCTGCGCATCAACGAAAAAAAGCAAACCAAAAAAGGCTTTGTGTGGCCCTTTGTTTTGCAACAACCTAACGAGAACACCCGCGCCCAATGCTTTCTGATTAGCGCCTTTAGCGATGCCAACGGCAACGATCCCTATCATTTGTTCGATCATGAAGGCATCCGCGTGGAAGCCAAGTGCTACCTCAACGGTAACGAATACCAGGGCAAAAACGGCACCGCCTACATCAACGAGCTTAAACTGATAAGCATAAAGCCGGTATGAACATAGTAATCAACTACGTTTTAGGCCTTGTGTTAGCCTCCGCACTGGCCTTTATCATTTACCTGATGGGTAGCGCCATGCAGCTAAATAGCTATGCCCAAATGAGCATACTGAGCGGGTTCGTTATCTATACCCTGTGGGTAGCCCTTACCGAAATAGGCAAACGCCAGCCACCAAACAATACGGGTGTATGAAGCTACGCAAATGGACACCGCAGGAAGTAGAACTACTGCGCACCGAATACCCCGATGCCAACACGCAGGACTTTTGTAAAAAGATAGGCCGCAGTTGCCAGGGCGTTTTTCAAAAAGCCCATGTGTTAGGAATTGGTAAGTCGCCACAGTTTTTACAGGCCGGCATTATAACCATGCATGCAAAAGGCAAAGACTATCAGTTTAAAAAAGGCTTAACCACATGGAACAAGGGCCGCAAACTCGGCAGCGAGTGGGGCAAACAAACACACTTTAAAAAAGGTAGCCGCCCGCACAACTACAAGCCCGTGGGTAGCAAGCGTATTACCGCAGATGGTTACCACGAAACAAAAGTAGCCGACCCAAAAACATGGAAGCAGGACCATGTAATACTTTGGGAGCAGGCAAACGGCCCGGTGCCAAAGACCTGCGTGGTGCGCTTTATCGATGGCAACAAAAACAACATCGTACTCAGTAACCTGATGCTGATCGACACTGCACAGAACATGAGGTTTAACACCATCCATCGCTATCCTGCTCCGCTAAAGCGGGCTATTAAAACACTTGCTAAACTTAAAAAGACCATTCATGCCAAAGAACAAGATTGAAGATTTACGCAACCACCTATTCGAAACACTCGAACAGCTTACCGACCCCGAGGCAGTTATCGATATGGAGCGGGTAAAGGCCGTGGCCGAAATAAGCCAGGTGATAATTAACAGCGCCAAACTGGAAGTTGCCTATATGCAGGCCGTGGGCAAAAATCAAAAGATTGATACCGGTTTTATACCCAGCAAAGCAATAGCAGAAAACAATGACTGAGCAGGATCTAAAAAAGCGCATCGAGTGGATCGACTGGGTATTGAAAGACAGTAACCGGTTAAAACTTACACCCGATACCATTGCCGATCAGCGAGTACGCAAAGCAAATTTGCTGGCATTGCTAACAAAACTTACTACCTGCTGGTGTGGCAAGGGGCAAACCTTAACCGAAACTAACAGAGGGGGCGAGCACACATTTACCCGATGCGCCTGCAACCAGAAAGATTTTACTATAACCTTAATAAGATGAATGTACTAGACAATATTCCCTCTCCCCTGGGAGAGGGCAGGGTGAGGGCGTCAAACTATTATTGGCTACTCGATGCCGGCCACGGGGGCATCGATAAACAAGGCAACTACACCACAGCACCGGCCAAAATGTTTAGCTGGCCCGATGGTCTGGTTATCTACGAAGGTGTAATAAACCGCCTTATCACTCACCTGGTAGCCAAAGCCCTGCACGACAAAGAAATTGATTGCGGGCTGGTGTTTGATGATGTTGTTGATACACCCCTGCAAGAGCGGGTGCGAATTGCCGATAACGTATTTGCTAAAGATAGCCGCGCGGTTTACCTGAGCATCCACAGCAATGCAGGTGGTGGCAGCGGGTTCGAAATCTTTACAAGTCCCGGCCAAAATAAAAGCGACAAGCTGGCAAACATTTTTTGCAGCACCTACATAAAGCACTTTCCAAACTTCCAGTTTCGCAGCGATAAGAGCGATGGCGATTTTGATAAAGAGGCCGACTTCTATGTGCTGCGCAAAACCGACTGCCCTGCTTTGCTGGTGGAGAATCTATTTTTCGACAACCGCAAAGAAGCCGAATACTTACTAAGCAGCGAAGGCCAGCAAGCCATTGCCAATTGCATTGTCGATAGCATACTCATGTGCGAACTGCTAAAGCCAATCTGATGCGCGAACTGATCACCTTCTTTATCGCGCTTATCATGGTCGTCATGCTGCTGATGCTGATAGCCCTGCAAAGCTGTGTTACACACAGGCCACGCTACAAACACTGGGCAAAGCCGTATAAAATGTACGAACCAGTTAAGCAACACAAGCCATCTGTAAAGTGAACAAATGGAAAGGTTATTTGATGACGGTGATTTTATCTATCCAAATGGTCTGCTGGCTTATCGCCCCTGGCGGCAGCCTTATGTATTTAAACATAACATCGATATAGAAAAGCATCTTTCGAACATGGCGATATATAACCACAACGAAAGAGTAAGAAAAAAAATGGTGCAACTAAGTTTATTCAAAACCCCATACCAATGAAAGACATACACCCGGCCGTACAAAATCAACTTTATCAGCGCAAGCTAAAGCACCTGCGCGATTACGAGCAAAACTGCAAAGAGTTAGAGAACGATTTTAAGTGGTTTGTAAAATACTGCATCCCGGGCACCGTGCTGCTGGTGCTGCTCTTACTATCGGCCATCTACCTGGTCATTCACTATGCCGATGCTATTGATGGCTTCTTTAACATGCTATTACCTAAAAAATAAATCCATGCATTCCACCCTCTCCCCTGGGGAGAGGGCCGGGGTGAGGGTGCTCAAAATGCCTAAACAAAAACCAAAAGACAAACCCGAAAACCTGATTCTTGGCTACCTCCACCATCGCGGGGCCATAAGCAGGCACCGGGCAGCTACCCACTATGGCGTTTGGGATCTACCCAGGGTTATCCACCTCCTCCGCAAGCGCGGCCACCAGTTTACCCACAAAGGTAAAGGCGGTGATCTTACCTATACCATTGTTAAAGATTCATTGTCAATTATCCATTAACCATTGTCAATTAGTTCTTGCCCCATGATTGCACTAAAAGAAGAAGAATACATTATTACCAATCCGTTTTTAACAAAGGTTAAAGCGCCCGTTAAGCCCATCAATTCAATGGTGCTTATTACCTGCAACCGCAACCTCGAAAAACTGATCCGCAAAGAGTTCAACATCAAAAAGCGCAACCAGCTAGAGCGCATCCTTAAAGCAAACTCACAGATAATCATTAATAGTTTATGAGCAGAGTTATGACATTTTCGCGGGTGTTTCCTGCACACCATCCTCGCAAAGGGCAAACCACTTTTTTTGTAGAGAAATTTACAAAGTCAATCCAGCTTCTGGATTACGATAGAATCGATATGCCTGATGAATTAGACTTTGATTTAGGTATGTATCATTTGTGCGATCCTAAAGATCACACTATCCGGGTAGGCAACCGCTGGAAGGTAGGTGATAAGTTTAGTCCGCGGGTGTGGTCTGGCAAGCCTTACCAATCTAAGCAAATCATTATCGGGCCTGATATTGAAGTTAAAAAGGTTTGGACATTCGAGATCCTAAACTTTGGTTATGCTGTTGATGGGTGCTTTAAATCCTACAACGAGTTAAAAATAATTGCCGCCAACGATGGCCTTACTGTAGATGATTTCGAGTGCTGGTTTAACGTAAAGAAAAACGAAGTATTTAAAGGGCAGATAATCTGCTGGAACGATAAAATTGATTATTAACATTATGGCAAAACGATTTACTGATACCGACAAGTGGAAAGATGAGTGGTGGGGATCATTATCTAATGATTACCGAATGATTTGGTTATACTTAATTGATAGTTGCTCAATTGCCGGAATCTGGAAAAAAGATTTTCGCGGCTTGAATTTTAACTGCAATACTTCCATCACCGAAAAAGATTTTTTGGAAGTTTTTGGCAGCCGCCTTATTGATCGCGGAAACTTCTATTTCATTCCTAAATTTCTTCGTTTTCAATGCCCTAAAGGGCTTAATTCAAATAAACCGGCAATTATTTCTATAGTAAGAGAATTAGAACAAAATAACCTTTTATTAATCATTGGGGAATCATTCGGTAATGATTATTTAATCATTAAAGGAAAAGACAAAGGAAAGGGAAAGGATAAAGACAAGGACAAAGGAACAGAAAAGGAAGAGGGGGTGCAGGGGGAATTTCCAAAACTGCAACCCAAACCAGCCAAAGATCCCGGCCCCGACTTCACCGACTACGAAGCCTGGACTCAAAGTGTTATCGACAAAAATGATCCGCTGTTCGAGCAGATGCTTGTGGGCGAAGGTTTAAAACCCAACGGCCAGCTCGTCACCCTTGCCCGCGATCACTTGCAACTACTTGCCCGCTACCCAAAGATGCGGCCCCAAAGCCAGCAAACATTTCGCTACAGCCTGCTAAAATCAATTACCGAAAACCTTAACAAATCAACTCATGAAACAAAACCCAATCAACGCCTTGCTATCGACTTTAGCCCCGGAAAAGACTTCGGAAAATTCTGAACTGCTTATACCCGAGCAGCAGCAATATTCTGAAATTGAACTTGACGAAAACGAACTCGAAGATGCCCTGCGCGAAGCCCGCAAGAAAAAATACTTCCGCCAGGCAAACGACATCTACTGGCAAACAAAAGTACTGGGCGAAGAAACCTACCAGAGCTACACAGCCGAAACCCTCGCCAAAGAACTAAAGCGCACACCCATAGGCACCAACGCCAATGGTGAGTTTAAGTATTTTGAAATTGACGAGCACAACCGCGAAGTGGTAAAGCAACTGTGCTACTACTTCACCAACGATGCGCGGTTTGAAGAATACGGCAGCCTGCAAAAAGGCTTGATGCTGATGGGCACCGTGGGCGTAGGCAAAAGCATAGTCATGGGCCTGCTGCAGCAAAACCAAAAACAAAGCTACCGCATTGAAAGCACCCTCGACATTGTTACCAAATACCAGCTACAGGGCACAGACGAAAAGCGCAGCGGCAACAATGTGCTGAGTGCCTACTACGCCAACCTGCCCATCAGCCTAGGCGGCAATCCGTTTGGTCATAGGCAAATTGGTTTTTGTTTTGATGATTTGGGTATTGAAGAACTACGCGCCATGAACTACGGCACTCCAAAAAATTGCATGGAAGAAATTTTATGGAAGCGCTACACCAATAGGTTGTTTACCTCCACCCACGTAACCACCAACCTGAGCACCGAAGAACTGCGCACCGCTTACGGTCCGCGCATTTACGACAGGCTCAAGGAAATGTTTAACATCATCACCTGGCCAAAGGAAGCAGTAAGTCGCAGGCAGTAATATCCTGGTTGTTGTCAGATGTTTTAATATCTGACAATGGACGCTGGTTTATGTAGTGCGATAAGATACGATGAACTATATTTGAAACACAAGAAAAATAAAAACTTTTAGCGATGGCATACAAGGAAAAAACTGACTTTGAACTATTGGAATTGTTCTATGATAACCACTTTGGCAAACCCTTCACAGAATTAACAGAGGAAGAAATGAATTGCTTGATAGGAACTTACTCATTCCAATTATATGCAGCCGGAACACGATTAAAAGAAGCAATGAATGAAATAGGAAGGGTAATTTTCAAAGGCAGACTAAACTGAGCGGTGGCAAAACGTTTTTATTTCTCTCTTTCAAGTTACGATGAACTTTCTACAAGGCACGTCCGAGCATTACATAAACCTGTTGTTGGCAGAGTGTGAGCGTTCGCATGTGTGTCGGCAACGGCTGTATTTTGCGAAGGGTTGGCGAGTGTGGCGTGAGCGATGGAACGTGTAGCGGTGGACTTTGCGGGGTTATGGCAGCCACACCTCAGAGGGCAAAATATTGCTGCCAACGTATCTGGTGTATATGACGTTGAAAGCGCGAACACGAACTTAACTACACACAATTTTACTTTAAATTTTTAGAGCGATGGATTTAATACAACTAAGACCAACAAACAGAGTTTCTAA
>Ga0075163_10014065_pt1 | contig 10340 bp, 10 predicted proteins | sample JI1023141ADNA_FD_71478 | JGI IMG/M metagenome (GOLD analysis project Ga0075163, IMG submission 71478) | Wastewater effluent complex algal communities from Wisconsin, to seasonally profile nutrient transformation and Carbon sequestration -... | ecosystem: Engineered > WWTP > Effluent > Algae... | reverse complement strand
ACAAGGATTGGTTGCCAGCAGCTTTCCAGGCGCTGTGGTAGGTCTGGGCCTGACGGGCAAACTCGGGGCTCTCCAGGCCGCCCCAGGTGACCCACAGCGGCGTCTTGCACGGGCGCACCAAGAAGGCGGGTGAGTTGCGCCGGACACTGCCATCGTCCAATTGGATCATCGGCTGCAGGTAGCTGTAGCGCAAAGGCTCCAGATCGTAGAGGCCACTGAAGGCAATGGCACCGACAAACGGGTCCTGGGGCAAGCCATAGTCACGTTGCCATTCGGTCTGCAGGGCCATGGCCGTGAGGTGACCTCCGGCTGAGTGCCCGCCAATGCAGACCCGCGACGGATCACCGCCATGTTGGCCAATATTGCGCAGCACCCAAGCCAGGGCCGAGCGGGTCTGGCGTGTAATTTCATCAATTGTGACAAACGGACACAGGGCGTAATTGATGACCACCGTGGTGAAACCCAAGGCGTGCAAGCCCAAGGCCACACCGCTGAAATCCTTGCTGGACAAGGCACGCCAATAACCGCCATGGATAAACACAAAAACTGGCGCGTTGGGCCGGTCGGCTGGAAAGATGTCGAGCGTTTCTTCCAGCGTCGGGCCGTACGGCACGTCCAGCACCTTGCGCAAGCTGCTGCGCGCTCGGCTGGCTTGTGCCGCAAAGTGCTGCATCGGCTGGTCGGTGGGTGCCAGTGCCAGGCTGGGGTTGTACTGCGCATCAATGTGCGCCTGGGTCTCGAAGTTGCGGTACAGGGTGCGCATGGGGGCCTTGTGTCTGCCGGTGATTGGGGAGTTTATCCCCAGCACCTGTCCTCGGCATGAACGCGTTGTTACTATCGCGCCGCACCCGCGTGTGCGAAATGCTACAAAATCTCGTCTTGACAGCTATCGGAGCACAAAGAAATGAATATCTGGACCGTAAAGAAGTCTTCTGCGCGCAACGCAGTTATTTTGGCGGTTTTGTCGCTGTGTGTATCGCTTAATGTCTATGGCGCCAGTACCTTTGATCCCAGCAACAGTCGCCTGTCGATACCATCGCTTTCTGTGAACGGTGCGGTTTACCAGGACGTGGCAGTCATCCTGCACTCCTTCACCGTGCTGGGCGTGGACAATGGCGCACCAGGCGCCGATACCTTCGACCCCGCCAACAACCTGCTCACACTTGGGGCATTCGAGTTTCAGGGAAACACCTATCACAACGTGAGGGTGCGATTGAATGCAGTGACGTTGTTGGCGGCCACGCCCCAAGCGCCAGGCACCACCCCTCCCGGCAACACGGCGGGCACGCTGTCCGCCGCCAATACCTGCAGCCTGTCTCAGTTCCAGACCGATGTGATGGCGTTGGTCAACCAGGCGCGCGCTAGCAGCCGCATGTGCGGTAATACCGCGTTCCCTGCCGCTGCACCACTGGCCTGGAATAACAAGTTGTTCAATGCTGCAGCAGGCCAATCTGCCGATATGGCCAACAACAACTATGTCGCGCACACCAGCCTGGACGGGCGCACCCCCGGCCAGCGCATGACGGCGGCCGGTTACAACTGGTCCAGTTTTGGCGAAAATGTGGCTGCAGGCCAAAGCTCGGTATCCGCTGCGATGGCCGATTGGATGTCCAGTGCGGGGCATTGCAGCACCATCATGAATAGCAGCTACCAGGACGTGGCTGTGGCCTGCGTGGCCAATAGCAACTCGACCTACCGCACTTACTGGACGATGGACCTCGGCCGCCCTTAAACCAACCGTTGGGTCTACGTGTAGTCGGCCAGTGTCATCAGCCGCGCCCGCACACTCTTGCCCTTGACCTTACCCGCATTGAGCTTGGCGCAGGCCTGCGTGGCCACATCACGCGTCACTGCCACAAAGGTGCAAAACTCGGTGACCTGTATCTTGCCAATCTGCTCGCGCGTGTAGGCCGGGCCGCCTTCTTCACCGGTCAGCGCCCCCAGCACATCGCCAGGGCGAATCTTCTCTTTGCGGCCACCCAGAATCTGAATGGTCACCATGGGTGGCAACAGCGGTGCATCACTGGCGGGCACCAGCGTGTCCAGCGGGTACCACGTGGAGGCTTGGTTTTGGTATTGCTCAATTTTGCCGATACGGCCCATGTCATTCATGATGGCCAGACTAAGTGCAAGGCCCGTGGCGCCCGCCCGACCCGTGCGGCCTATGCGGTGCACATGCACTTCGGGGTCAGGCGTGATGTCGACGTTGATGACCGCTTCCAGTTGTGCAATATCCAGCCCACGCGATGCGACATCGGTGGCCACCAGCACCGAGCAACTGCGGTTGGCAAACTGGGCCAGCACCTGGTCGCGTTCGCGCTGCTCCAGTTCGCCATACAGCGCCAGCGCGTAGAAACCTTCTGCTTGCAGCAGCGTCACCAAGTCTTTGCACTGCTGCTTGGTGTTGCAAAACGCCAGTGTGCTCACCGGCCTGAAGTGGCGCAGCAACTGGCCGACCGTGTGCAGACGGTTGGGCTGGGTCACCTCGTAAAAGCGCTGCTCAATCAGGCTCTCGGTCTTGGGTGGTGCCACTTCGACGCGCTGCGGTTCACGCATGAATTGCCTGGCCAGTTTTTCAATGCCTTCGGGGTAGGTGGCCGAGAACAGCAGGGTTTGGCGGTTCGCCGGGCACTGTTTGGCGACCTTGGCAATGTCGTCAAAAAAGCCCATGTCCAGCATGCGGTCGGCCTCGTCCAGCACCAGGGTGTTCAGGCCTTCCAGCGTCAGGTAACCGCGTTCCAGGTGGTCCATGATGCGGCCCGGCGTACCCACCACGACGTGGGCGCCGTTTTCCAGCGAAGCGCGCTGGCCGCGCAGCGCAATGCCGCCACACAGTGTGACCACCTTGATGTTTTCTTCGGCGCGCGCCAAGCGGCGGATTTCAACCGTGACCTGGTCGGCCAGCTCACGTGTGGGGCACAGCACCAGGGCCTGCACCGCAAACCAGCGCGGGTTCAGCTTGGCCAACAGCGCCAGCGCAAAGGCCGCCGTCTTTCCGCTGCCGGTCTGGGCCTGGGCAATCAGGTCCTGGCCGGCCAAGGCGATGGGCAGGCTGGCGGCCTGGATCGGCGTCATGTCGCTGTAACCCAGCTGCTGCAAATTGGCCAGGGCGGCGGGGCTCAGTGCCAGGTTGGCGAAGCTGGTGGGGAGGGATGTATCAGGCGCAGTGTTCTTGAGGGTCATGCCCGATTATCGGTTTTCACGATCCGTGGGACCCAAGTGCCGGTCAAACCGTTACAGTGTTTGATCCTTTTGAAGCCCTCTACCATGACCACCTTGCACATCTCCTCCCAGTTTGATTCCGGAGCCATCGAAGTTGTCAGCCTGACCGATGGCGGCACTGTTGCGCTCAATATCCGTGCTGACAACGCCAGCAGTTTTGCGCAGTGGTTTCATTTTAGTCTGCACGGTGCTGCTGGCCGTGCCATCACACTGCGATTCCTCAATGCGGGCGCCAGTGCTTACCCGGCTGGCTGGGACGGTTACCGGGTCGTGGCCAGCCATGACCGCCAGAACTGGTTTCGCATCGACACCGAATTTGATGGCGCGGTGATGACGGCGCGCACCACCCCCAAGGGCAACGCCATGTACTTCGCGTACTTCGAGCCCTACTCGTTCGAACAGCATTTGAACTTGCTGGCCCGAGCAGCCCAGTCTCCGCTGGTGACGCAGGAACGCCTGGGCAGCACCCTGGACGGGCGCGACATGAGCCTGTTGCGCATCACGTGCGACAGCGGCCCAGCGCCAAACGAGCAGAAGAAAAAAGTCTGGCTGATCGCGCGCCAGCACCCGGGAGAGACCATGGCCGAGTGGTTTATAGAAGGGTTTTTGGAGCGTCTGCTCGATACCGACGATTCCGTCAGCCGGGTGCTGCTGGAAAGGTGTGAATTTTTTGTCGTGCCGAATATGAACCCCGACGGCGCGGTACGGGGTAACCTGCGCACCAACGCCGCGGGCGCCAATCTGAATCGGGAGTGGGCCGAGCCCAGCATGGAGCGCTCGCCCGAAGTGTTTCTGGTGCGCCAAAAAATGCTGGCGGTGGGGGTGGATATCAACCTCGACGTGCACGGCGACGAGGAGCTGCCCTACAACTTTGTCGTGGGTTCCGAAGGCAACCCGGGCTACACGCCGGGCATTGCAGCACAAGAGTCAGCATTCAAATCGGCGTGGATCGCGGCATGCCCGGATTTCCAGGACCAGTTCAACTACGGAGCATGTGAGCCGGGCAAAGCCAACCCGACCCTGGCGACGAATTGGGTGGCTCAGACCTTTGCTTGTCTGGCACTCACCATCGAGATGCCCTTTAAGGACAATGCCCAGCACCCTGATGCGGTTGCGGGCTGGAGCGGGGCGCGCGCCAAACGGCTGGGCGCCAGCGTGCTGCAACCGCTGCTAGCGGTGTCGTAGTGCTGCTGTTTGAGTTGCTACAAAATCAATAGCTGTTTACGCTTATTTCACGAGGGCTGCAGGTGTTTTTTGCTTGAAGAATTGGCGAGAGAACCATTGTGTTAGAGGCAGTTGCATTAGAGTGATTTCGTGCAATACCTGCTGAGCATTGCCATAATGGATCAATCCTCGCACACAAGGCTTGACCATGTTTTCCCCCCTACCGACCGATGCAGTCACCCATGGCATCCAACTGGCCGTGGCCCCGGTCTTTTTGTTGACGGCGGTGTCCGGAATGATTGGTGCGGTGGCGGGCCGACTGGCACGCATCATTGACCGGGCGCGTTTGGTGGAGGACCGGGCGCAGACCTCGGTGGATGAAGAACTTCTGGAGCGCGCACGTACCGAGCTGTCTGAACTGCGAAACCGCGGACGTCTTGCCAATGGTTGTATAGCCTTGCTGACCTTGTGTGCCTTCCTGATCGGCCTGACCATCATCGTACTGTTCTTGGGCGAGACCACTGCGTTTGAGGCCAGCCGCCTGGCGGTAGGTGGTTTTTTAGGTGGGGTGGTCAGCTTTTTGCTGGCGCTGCTGTGCTTCATGGCCGAGACCATCATCGCCACGCGGCTGCTGAATTTTCAGCTGCCGCAGCGTAGCTGACGATAGGCGTCCCCTGCTCAAAGGGGCATCGGTCCGGCGCGGCCCCGCAGACCGTGCCACAAACCACGCGCCATCATGCGCAAATGCTCCCGACGCGGCGTGGTGACCAGTGAGTAGAAACCAATCTTGAGCAGCAGGTGCCAGGCCATGGCCACCTTCCAGTTCAACGGAACCCAGTTTTCACGGTTCAACAGGATGGCGTTGCGTACTTGGTAATAGTGGCGCAGTGGCGAATGCACCGGAAAACTGCGACCCAGGAAGAAATACGGTGCCTCACCCAGGCTGTGGGTCATCGACGCATTGCAAACACCGAAGGATTGCAGTCCGAAGCTGCGCGCACGCATGCACCACTCGGTGTCGACATAGTCGATGAACAGGTCCTCCCGCATCGGCCCCACCTTGTCCAGCACCGCCATCGGAATCAGGCTTCCGGAGGCAATCAGGCAATCCACGTGCACGATGGGCTGACCCGGATCCCAGGCGAGTCGTTTGAAACGCAGCCAGCTGATGCGGACAAAAGGGGAAGGGGCGTTTTGGCGTGCATCCAGGTAGCGCGGCCCCACCGCCGCCACGTCCGCGCTGACGTGGATGGCCGCCAGCAGCGTGTCCACCATGTCATCGGACGGCACACTGTCCTGGTCCATCAGCAATACATGGGTCGCCCCATGTTCACGCGCCCACTGAATTCCAATGTTTTGTGCCACCGCGATGCCGTGGTTGCGTTGCAGACGGATGACATGGGGCGATTGTTCGGCGAGATCCTGGGTCCATGCGTCAAGATCGGAATCAGACGCGTTGTCCACAATCACGATGTCGGCAACCTGGTTGGCGAGCGCCCCCAACTGCAGCTTCAATCGGGCTAACTCGGGGTGATAGGTGACCACAATGGCCACCACGCGAACGGCTGCGTTGGTCAAAATTGAGTATGGGTTGGTGCGACTTGCCTGGCACCAAATTTCTTCAGGGTCCGGAGCGGTAAAATTCTCCGCTCTCTATGAATCGGTTTTTGCCATGTTGCGACGCAAATTTTACACCCTGCCCATCACGCTTCTGGCGATGGTTTTGACCAGCTCCGCCCTGGCCCAAACACCAGCCACGACGGCCAACCCGCGGGTCATGGAAATCATCGACACCCGCTGTGTGCTTTGCCACGGGCGCGAGGGCGAGAGTGCCAGTGCCGTCTACCCGCGCCTGGCGGCCCAGCACCCGGACTACCTGCAAAAGCAGCTCAAAGACTTCCGGGACGGTCGGCGCAAGAGCGACACCATGAGCGACATGGTCAAGGACCTCAAGGACGAGGAGTTTGCCGGTTTGGCGGCCTGGTTTGGCTCCCGCAAGGCGGCATTTCGCCAGCCGGGTGACGCTGATCTTGCTGCCGTTGGCAAATTTGTCTTCACACGCGGAAATTCGTACTCCGGGGTGCCAGCCTGCACGGCCTGCCACGGCCCGAGCGGCCACGGCACGCAGCAGTTACCGCGCCTGGCCGGCCAGCATCCTGCGTATCTGGAGGTGCAACTCAAAGAGTTCGGCAAGCGTGAACGCTCCAACGACAACGCCGTCATGCACAGTGTGGCGTCGAAACTGACCGAACTGGAAATCCGCGCCGTGTCGGTCTATATCGGAGCCCTGCAGTAGTTCCGTGGAAGACTCCGTCGCTGCGCGCAAAGCCCCGAGGGTGGAAGTCCATCATTCCCCGATGGTCCGCGGGCTGTACTTTGCCGCAGGCCTTTGTGCCCTCGTGGCCGGTGGTTTGGGCGTGGTACTGCCGGTGCTGCCGACGGCCCCGTTTGTGCTGCTTGCGGCAGCCTGTTTTGCCCGCAGCTCAGACCGTTTCTACAACGCCATGCTGAACCACCGCATCGCTGGCCCCATCATTGCTGACTGGCGTGAACATGGCGCGATGAAGCGCAAAACCAAACTCTGGGCCCTTTTGATGATGGCGCTGTCTTTTGGCACATCCCTGCTGCTCGTACCTACGTTCTGGCACCGCGTCATGCTGCTGGGCATGGCTGCGGTGTTGGTCTTTTTCATCTGGCGCGTGCCCACGCGGCCAGACCCGCAAAGGCGTGACGTGTAAACTGTTTACATGTGCCAGCTTCTTGGAATGAACAGCCTGCTGCCAGCCAGCCTGACGCTGAGTTTTACCGGGTTTTCGCAGCGCGGTGGCTGTACCGACCACCATTCGGATGGCTGGGGCATCGCCTTCTTTGAGAGCGACGGCCAGAAGCCCGGCAAGGCAGCGCGTTATTTCGTCGACAAGGAAAGTGCGTCCACTTCCCCCATTGCGCAGATGTTGCGCACCTATCCGATCAAAAGCCACAACGTGGTGGCCCATGTGCGCAAGGCCACAGTGGGAAAGGTCACCCTCGAAAACTGCCACCCCTTTGTGCGCGAGTTATGGGGCCGCTATTGGGTGTTTGCCCACAACGGCGACCTGAAAAATTTCCACCCACCACTGCATGGCGCCTTTAAACCAGTGGGTGATACCGACAGCGAACTGGCCTTTTGCTGGCTATTGCAAGAGCTGAACAAATCACACTTTGGTGTGCCCAGCGTGGAGGAGCTGACCCACACGTTGCGCGAACTGGTGCCCCGCATCGCCAAACACGGCACCTTCAATTTTCTGTTGAGCAATGGCCAGGCCTTGTGGACCCATGCCTCTACCCGCCTTCACTATGTGCAACGCCAACACCCTTTTGCCCATGTGCAACTGAAGGATGAAGACGTCAAAGTGGATTTGGTCGAACTCAACAGCCCCGAAGACCGCCTGGTCATCGTGGTCACTGAACCCCTGACCACCAACGAACACTGGGTGGCGATGGAGCCAGGGGAGTTCAAGGTGTTTGTGGACGGCTGCCCAATAGCCTGACTACCATGCCGGGTGGCCAGTCGCCGAGGTGGCGCTTACCCCAGTTCTGCTGCGGGCGCGCTAAACAGCCGCCGCCTCCAGAGCATCCACAAACATAGCCGCCACATCAAACCCAGTCTGGTCGGTGATTTCCTGGAAGCAGGTCGGGCTGGTCACGTTGATCTCGGTCAGGCTGTCGCCAATCACATCCAGACCCACCAACAACAAGCCACGCGCCGCCAAAATCGGGCCCAGGGCTTCGGCGATGGCGCGGTCAGAGTCGCTCAGCGGCTGGGCCACACCTTTGCCGCCCACGGCCAAGTTGCCCCGCACTTCGCTGCCTTGGGGAATACGCGCCAGGCAAAACGGCACCGGCTTGCCACCAATGACCAGCACACGTTTATCGCCTTCGCTAATGGCTGGCAGAAACTTCTGAACCATCACAGTCTCAGCACCGTCTTTGTTCAGCGTCTCAATGATGCCGCCCAGGTTCAGGCCGTCCTCCTTGACGCGGAAAATGCCCATGCCACCCATGCCGTCCAACGGTTTCAAGATGATGTCCTTGTGTTCGGCGTGAAAGCGTTTGATGGCATCGGCCTCGCGGGTCACCAGCGTGGGGCCAATGAATTGGGGGAACTCCAGGATCGCTAGTTTCTCGGGATGGTCGCGCAGTGCGCGGGGCTTGTTGAACACCCGGGCGCCCTCACGTTCGGCCTGCTCCAGCAGGTGCGTGGCGTAAAAGAACTCGCTGTCAAAGGGCGGGTCTTTGCGCATGACCACGGCGCCAAAGTCCTTGATGGCGCGCACGGACGATGGTGTTTCAGCGAACCAGTTCTTGGGGTCTCCAGTCAGCGTGATGGAGCGCACCTGGGCTTGCACGACGCCGCCGCGTTCCCACTGCAGTTGCTGCGGTTCGCAGGCCAGGATGTGGTGGCCGCGGCGCTGGGCCTCGCGCATCATGGCAAACGTGGTGTCTTTGTAAATCTTGAACGATTCCAGAGGGTCGCTGACAAAAAGGATATCCATGGGATTGCGGTGCCAAAGTGTTGGGAAGATAGTGCGACTCTACAGCGATCAGGGCACTCGCATCAGACTGCTGCGCCCAAAGTGCTGGACCAGCAGTGCCAGCGCCCCGGCCACCACACCCCAGAAGGCCGAGCCCACACCCGCCACCACCACACCGCTCAGTGTGACCAGAAAGGTGATAACCGCGGCCTCGCGGTGGGGTTCGTGTTGCAAAGCGGCTGACAGTGCGCCACCAATCGTGCCCAGCAGGGCCAGGCCCGCAATGGCCGCTACCAGCTCTTTGGGGAAGGTCGTCAGCACACCGGTAATCGCTGCACCAAACAAGCCGATCACCACGTAGATGACACCGCAGGACACCGCCGCCGTGTAGCGCCGCTCCGGGCGGCTGTGTGCCTCCGGCCCCATACAAATGGCGGCGGTGATGGCGCTCAGGTTCAGTGCGAAGGCACCAAAGGGTGCCAGTACCAGTGTGGCCAGCCCGGTCAGCGTGATGACCTTGGAGATGGGAATACCGGCATCACCGCCGGTGCTGCGCTGGTCGCCAAAACCACTGGCCTGTATGGCAGCCACACCCGGCAGGTTTTGCGACGCCATGGTCACTATGAACAGCGGCAGCGCCAAGCTGACTACGGCCGCCATACTGAAGACTGGATGCACCAGTACCGGCATGGTCAAGTCAAATCGGACTCTGGCCCCCGTGAAACCTGATGTTGCAGCTACAAAAATAATAGCAACCAATAGCGTGCCCGGCACCGCATACCGTGGCCACAGGCGTTTGCCCAGCAGATAACCCAGCAGCATGGTCACCACCAGAGGCAAGGCCGACTGTGCAGCGGCAAAACCCGACAGACCAAAACGCGCCAGCACGCCAGCCAAAAGGGCGGAGGCCAGCGCCAGCGGGATGTGATTCATGACCCGCTCGAACCAGCCGGTCACCCCCGCCAACGTGATCAGCAGCGCACACACCATGAAGGCGCCGACGGCCTCTTGCATGGAAAAGCCACCGATGGCACCGGCGCTGGCCAACACCGCTGCGCCCGGTGTGCTCCAGGCCACCATGACCGGCTTTTTCAGCCACAAGGAGGGCACCAGGGTGCACAGCCCCATACCAATGCCCAGCGCCCACATCCATGACGCAATCATGTCCGGTGTGGCCTGGAAGGCCTGGGCGGCCTGGAAAACAATGGCTACCGAACTGGTGAACCCCACCAGCACTGCCACAAAACCGGCGGTGAACGCAGAGGCGCTGAGATCTTTGAAAAAATGCATGCGCGCCATTGTGACATCGCCCCATCGTGAAAGGCGGCTCCGGTTATGGGGGCTCATTCACCAGCGCATTCAACACGTGGTCTTGCCACTGGCCGTTGATCTTCAGGTAGGCGCGGGCAAACCCTTCGCGCTCAAACCCCAGCCTGCGCA
>Ga0075163_10014064_pt1 | contig 10341 bp, 12 predicted proteins | sample JI1023141ADNA_FD_71478 | JGI IMG/M metagenome (GOLD analysis project Ga0075163, IMG submission 71478) | Wastewater effluent complex algal communities from Wisconsin, to seasonally profile nutrient transformation and Carbon sequestration -... | ecosystem: Engineered > WWTP > Effluent > Algae... | reverse complement strand
TAGCTTGTTCCTGCTCAGTTTTAGGCAAAATTAAGTTATTAGACCACTCTGGAAAGTATGTCTTGAAAGCAGATTGCAATTGCCCAAATACAACTTCTCTAGGAGAACCACTTAGAATAAAATAATCATACATATCCTCATTTAAACAAATACTTTTGTATAAACATTTGAGTAAAGCATCACCAAATAAAGTATGGTCTATTTTATTAATAGTCCAGCCTTTTCCCTCAGAAGGCTTTGCTTGCTCTACTTTCATTAAACCAAAAGCATTTAGTAATGAAAGATTTACTAACCCAGGAGAATACCTAAGATGACTTTCAGCATTTTTATCCTCAGCAATTTTCATTGTTTTATTCTTGAAATACTCTAAGAAATCAAAGCAATGATAGAGAACACCCAAACGAGTTACATGCTCACCTAGTAACTCTACGCTAGCATATAGAACCCAAGCTTCTAGTAAAGTGAAATAACGCTCAGTAGGATTAAGCATATTCCAAGAGCTTAAAGCTTGTTCATCTAGAACCAAAATAGCTTTTTTGCTATCAGTTTTGACATAAGCCAGACCCGTTGAACGAAGCAACCAATATAACCCATTAATGTTAGGATAAGATTTTTGTTGAGCGCGTTTAAGAGAAACTTCAATGGGTTGCTGAAGTTTACTATTAATACTACTTAAACTACTCATAGGTAACGAATTATTGATACCGCTGAGTTGTAAGTTTTTACCTCTAACAAAATCTATAAGGGTTTGAAAGTCTTTTAAGATAAAGCCAGGACTTTCTTCAGTAATAACTTGTGTAGTTAAAGCTTTTTGTTCGTCTTTTGATAAGCCACCAAACCTTTTTTCATCTAACATGGATGGGTTCACCTTTATTAATTCTTACAACAAACTGCTGAGAGTATATTAAAAAATCTAACCTGTGTAAAAACATCAAAATAGAAACTACAGCAGACAGTATGATTTTTTAGTAAGCTACTAACATTTCGACACTAACAAACCAAATGAATACCTTCACGGTGCATACCATTGTGAAAAACATAGGTTGTTGTGTTATCAGCAAATTTAACCTTAAATTCATACATGCCATTTTTCCAATTAACTTCTATAACAGTTCCAATATTATGCATATTTACTAATATTTGATCGCCCTCTTTTACCGTTTCAGGTCTTACTTCCTTAAGCATAAGCTCCTCCTTAAAATGTAACCTTTACCAATAAAGGGTTAATGGATTTATAAAAACTAACTTGCAGTTTGTAAAACAAGCTCAAACCGTTTGCAAAAGTTTAGGTATAAATTCAGCAGATATTTCAAAAGGAATATAAGGAGTTTTTACTCCTTGCTCCTTTGAGTTTTCGACTAGTTCGGCTTCAAAACGAGTTTTGGCTAAAATAACCCATATAACTTGCATAGCTGGTGTGCCGGGGCTAATGTGAAAAGTTAAATTTACATTTGAGCCATTTTTAGTAAGAGCATCTGTAACTACTTTAATATCTATGAAATAGATTTGCTCATAGTTAGTAGGGTCATTTAATTGTTCGTAGTGATGCTCTATTTCTACACTTGTTTTCGTTTTTAACCAGTTAATGTAAGTATTATTTTCTATTTCAGAGTAGTTGCTAATTAAAATTACTTTGTCAAAAAGGCGGTTCGTGACCGCCTGGGCAATTGGGCCTATTCCTACCCCTTCAACCCCTTTTGATACCTTTAAATCTGTCATTCCTATCCACGAAATTAATATTTTTGTCATAGTTTTTATTTCTTTTTTTGCCAATTTTTACAATAAGGGGTTCTAAGCGCAAACCCTCGGAATTTTTGACAAGCTCAAATATGGGCTTGCACATTCTCAAAACTCATTTATGTTGAGAATGTGATTTGAGAATAGTTTTCGAGAAATCCTCAAATAAGCATTCATTGAAGTTACTGGATACTCAAAATCGTTCTCGAAATCGTTGGTTTGTGAGAATTTCTATAGGTTCAAAGTACTAACATCATGCCAAAACGGAATTCAAAAATTCCGAGGGTTTGGGCTTAGAACCCCAATAAATAATGTTAACTATTTGTAGATTCTGCCTCATAAAGTCTAAGTCTTGCGCCAGTTCTCAATTTAATGGTGCGCCCTGTTGATAGGCTTACAACACTGTATCCATTTCCTGTCTTTGATTTGGAAATAACTCGCACAACAACTATTTTTCCGCTAACTTTTGCTAAATATTTACCACCAATAATGATATCTTTCTTTTGCATGTTTTCACCTCATTTAAGTTTTTGTATTTAATGCACATATTGTATAGAAGTAAAAGACCTAGCTTTTGCGGCTAGGTCTTTGCTTAGTTGGTTAAAAATCGCCTGCCATCTTGTAGAGTTCTCTACGTTGTTTTTCTTGTTGCTTCCAGCGATAGTCATATGCTCCTTTTTCTTTTTCACGCATTCTAGCAATCTCGCTTTGGGAGAAGTTCTGAATCATTTCCATCGCTACTTGAACTTCACCATTTCTGTTAGCTAAATCAGCACGTCTAAGTAGTTCTTGGTTTTGTTGATGCCAAAGTTCATCAATAAAAAGATAATGTGCGCCTTCGTGAATTTTGCATTTACAATCCTTTGTTGTGTCTGCGTTTTTGTTGCTCTTCTTAAAGTTTATAGTTATCATACCTAACATAATTTTAATTAATCCTTTTGGCCCGGTTGCCGGGCCTTATTTTTTGAAGTTAAAAGTTAAAGTTAAAAAGGTTCTCCATCAGGAGTGTGGTCAAGAATGTTGCTTTGACGCTTTAAGACAGCCATTGCTTCGTCCATTAATTTGGCGGCTAAATCCTCATCTAGCTCACTTACTTCTTGTGAATCAAATTCTTCGCTAGGATCAAAACCCTTCATAATATCAGCCATAATAATTTCGTTATATTCTTTATTTGGTTTCATATAGCCTTCATTTCAAAGTATTTAATTACTAACAAAATGGATGATAAAGGATAACCTACTGACTAGCAAGGGCTTACTGGTTACTTATAGATACTTTCACCGGGTGTTTTTGACTAGGAATTTACTTGGTTTTTCTTGTGGAAGTGTAAATGGTTCTAGTAGTTGAGGGAAACTTATGACCAAGGATCTTCTGTGCTTGTTTAGGGTTTTTCTTAGCAATTTTACTACCAACAAGTTTTCTAAAATCTTGTGGCTTAACATTAGCAATATCAATTATTTGTGCATATTTTTGAACCATTCTCCATAAAGACACAGCAGATATAGGCTCTTGAGAAATAGTGCGTTTGGAGCCATCTTCAAAATGGTTAAAGACATACTCACTTTCAACATCTCGCTTTGCAAGCCATTGTTGAATAAAGTCATAGGCTTGCTTGCTAAGAGGAATTTCCCTATTGTTATTAGCTTCTTTTATTACAATTAAGTAACTATCCGATTTTTGAATAACTTGGTTGATTTTAAGCGTTGCAACTTCAGAAGTTTTTAATCCGCTTGATGCTAAAGTATAAAGAATTGCGCTATCCCTTATTGCCACTAGACCTAATTTTTCAGTATCACTATAAAGGCGGCGCATCCTTATTGCTTCTTTGTCTTGCGACTGGGATTTTTCTATTAACTCTTGTGCTAATACTTGAGGAGATTGGCAGAGTTTTTCTATTTGACTGCCTGTTATCTTATTCTCTTTGTTAGCTTTTATACGGTTTTTTAGTTGGTTTTCCTTAATTCTAGAAACTTGATCAAACGCTTCTGCTAATGACTTGCCAATTTTTCCCAAATATGAAGCTTCTAGTATTATTTTCTTAACGCAACTTAGCATTCTGTTAATAGTTTTAGGAGATGCTTTGGTGTTAGTAATTAAATCATCTTTCCAGTTTGCAAATGTGGTTGGGTCAAGAATCTTCTCTTTGGTGGAAGCGAAAGAAACATAAGCTCGAAAGTCATTGCGATAAATCTTGATGGACGAATCTGCTACTTTGCCTAACAATACATTTTCATCAAACGGCAAGTCTATTTTTTCTTGTGAATATGTTTTAAGTGCTTTTGTCATAAGCTATCCTACATTTATAGTATTAGTAATTAAACTTACTATAATTATAATGCTTTTGGGCTTATCTTCTAGTCTTCTATGGCAAACAAAACAAGAAAGTTAAGCTATTTTTCTAATGATTTTAGTGCTATTGCCTATTTTTGGTGTATTTTTATTTGATTAACTTAGTTTGATCACACAATTAGTAACTGTTTCATCTCTCTACTACCATTACTATATTTTAATGCGCTCATCGGAGAAGAATTCATCTTTTTATTTATAGCAAATATATTACAGTTTACTACCCCTTCAGATTCTGCATAGTACTTAAACATTCGACTATAATCGTTCATTGAGCCAAGAATACTACGACTGGTTGTTCTGGAAAATATTACTTTTTGATAATTTTCCACTAACTTACTTATAGATGAAGGCTCAATACCCTCATAGCGCAAATTAAGAGTCAAATTCTGTTGAAAAACATCTATAAATCCAAGAAAGTCTTTTTTAGTAACAGCAGGAACGACAAAGCAATAAAGCGTAGTAGAATGGCAAAATATTAAACACTTTCTTCTTTGAACCATAATTAAATTACAAAACCAAGACCCTAAATGTTGCTGTTCCTCTATTGTAAGAATATCTATTTTCTTTAGGCTAAGTTCTTCAAGTACTTTTTCTGTAATCCTAATAATAAGCATATGTTGTGGAAACTATATTAAACCTATTTTTTATTTTCAATAATTTGCAGGGCTATTTCCATGACTAAGAACGCTAGGCCGCTGGCGGTAAATCAGGAAACTCTTCTTCTTTTTGCTTACGACGTTGTTCTTCTAAAGCACGTTTGAACGGCTCTAACAAGGCTTTTAGCTTTGTAGCAGCTTCTTCATCTAAAGCTTGAATTTTAGGCGCGCTCCAAATTAGTTTTAATTTGGTTTTAGGAGATTTGCTTTGTTTTCCCATACCATTAAAGCTAGCTACACAAAGAGTAAATGTCAATGCTCATAATCAACAACATTGATACTATTTAATACTAAATTTAATCTTACAACTTGAGTACTATTCCGGAGCGGTTCTTGTAACCAACTTGTCAAAGTTATTCAACAAGTCTGTAAGTTCTTTCAAAAAGCCATTTGGCACATTCTTAGGATATTTGATAAGAACCTGTAAATGAGCATCAAGTTCTTTGGAGTACGGAGCCATTAAGTAGGCAGTAAAATAGCGTTTATCAAAGCTCTGAGGAACGGCAGCAGCTCCTTGCCAATGACCAATATTGATTTCTATATCAGCAGAAATTCCCCCAAGTTGAGGCCCTCTTTCTTCCCATGGATCCTGCCACTCTCCTGTTTTTAGTGCTTCATGAACAATAAAAATGCGAGTATTGTACTCAAAATGTATTTTGTTATTTAAAGAATGCATACTAACTTGAGGGTAATAACGATGAATAAGCTGGCGAATTTCTTTATAAAGCTCAACCATATTATAATTTGCTTTATTTGAATGGTCTGTCATATCAGCTTGTTGCCCTTTAATATCCATAAAACAAAAGACTGTTGATATAAACAATGCAATAAATGCTAACCTAATTAATTTTTTCATTTTACCCTTTTATAACTTTGCTTTTTTGATCCATCAATTTAGAAAGGCAGCTTGCTGTTTTATTTTAGCCTATCCTCTAAACGATTTATTATGAAATAATTCCTATCTGCAAATATAGTAAAGACTAAATTTTCAAACGAGAACAGCAATATGCCTATAGCAAGATTAACTAAATCCTTTATTCGCCAGCATGCTTCTTCTCAGTCTTTTGAGAGGGGAGAAGAATACTATCGTCATAATGCGGTAAACAACTTAGTAGAAAGAGGAAGCTTAATTACTGCTGAAGTAGAAGGAAGTAATTATGAGCCTTATGTTATTAGCATTAGCTTTGATGAAGGCGGTGTTACTGATGCAAACTGTAGTTGTCCATATGACTGGGGAGGATGGTGTAAGCATATTGTTGCTGTATTACTTACTTGCACTAATAAGCCTGAGCAAATTGAAAAACGGCCTACCATAGAACAAATGATGGCTAACTTAACTCTTGAACAACTAAAAAGTCTGTTAAAAAGCTTAGTAGCAAATCAACCTGAGCTTATTAATTCTTTAGATAGAGAAATTACTCTTTTACAAGCAAAATCTACTCAAAAAACAAAATCCTCTCGTCATACAAGTATTGATCCAAAACCTTTTAAGCAACAAGTTAAATACATTTTGAGCAAAGTAGAAGACTATGATGAAGTCCAACCTGCATTAGACAAAATCAGCAACTTAGTCCAAAAAGCACAAGAGTTTACAGATCAAGGCGATGGCAAAAATGCAATGCTCATATTAGAAGCTATTACTGATGCTTATGTAGAAGGCTGGACTAGTTTGGATGCTTCAGATGGCTCAACAGGAGAAATTTTTACTGAGTTAGAAGAGGCTTTAACCCTAGCTATTCTTTCTGCACAACTTTCTAAGGAAGAGCGCAAAGAATGGAAAGCCAAAGTGAAAGCTTGGCAGAGTAAAATAGAAGATTATGGAATGGAAGAAACTTTTGAAACGACTATCTTAGCCATTGAGCAGCATTGGGATTATGCTCCATTAGTTAAAATCCTAAGTGGTGATATTACCAGTAAATCTAGTTCAAAAAATCAGTCTGGCTATTTCGATTCTTCTCTAACTAGCTTTAGATTAAACATATTAGAAAACCAAAAGCGTTATCAAGAATATCTCTATTTAGCTCAAGCAGAAGGTTTAACAGAATCTTATTTAACAATGCTTGTAAAGCTGGGTAGAGCAGAAGAAGCAGTAGAAAAAGCTCTTAAGTCTCTAGTTATGCCACAAGAAGCTCTTGCCTTAGCTAAAGCACTGCGTGATCAAGGCAAAGTAAGTGAAGCACTTAGCATTGCTGAACATGGCCTTAACTTGAAAAAAGATCGAGATATGGCAATTGGGCAATTAGCCATATGGACAAGTGATTTAGCTGAAGGACTTGATCACAAAGATAAAGCTCTTAAAGCTAGAATTATTGCTTTTAACACCAACCCCACCCTAGAAGACTACATTAAAGCAAAAGAGTTAACAGAAGTAGCAGAATGGTCAAAACTAAGAAAAACTTTGTTAGCAAAAATGAATAAAAGTGATAATGCTTTCTCTACAGAAGAAAAAGTAGATATTTATCTACATGAAAAAATGATAGATGAAGCTATTGCGTTTGTGGAAAAGCTAGACCTGTATAATTCAGAACCAATTCAAAAAGTTATGGATGCTGCTATTGAAAAACGCCCTGATTGGGTAATAAAGAACGCATCTGAGCGTGCTTTTTCTATTATTGATTCAGGCAGACATCATCAATATTCCTTAGCAATTGAATGGCTAAAGCGAGTGCGTAATGCTTTGGTTAAAATCAATAAAGAAAAGGATTGGAAAACTTTGCGTTCTCAGCTTTTGCAAAAGCACTCTAAAAAAATCAAATTAAGAGGGATGTTAGAAAGCCTCTAGCTCTAAAGGATCAATCATCTTTTAGTAGCTTTTCTTCACCTTTATTTCTTCTTTTTTTGCGCGATTTAAGAGGATTACCATCTAAATATAAATCAAATTTTGTTGAGGAACTAAGTTCTTCTGGTAACTCAGTTATTTGATTTTCTTCTAAATTTAGTACAGTTAATTTAGTTAGCTGTTTAATTTCTTTTGGAACATTGGTTATTAGGTTGTTTGGAAAAAATGCTTCCTCTAAATTAGTTAACTCTGTAATTTCTTTTATAAAATCAGTTAATTGATTATCTGAAACTGCTAAATGTTGTAGATTAATTAGTTTACCGATTTCTCCAGGTAATTTAGTTAACCGATTACCACTTAAGTCTAAATGTTGTAGATTAATTAGTTTACCTATTTCTCTAGGTAGTTCAGTTAGCTGATTATCCGTTAATTCTAAACGTTGTAAACTAGTTAGTTTACCTATTTCTCTAGGTAGCTTAGTTAGTTGATTATCTGATAGTTCTAAATATTCTAGGTTAGTTAAACCACTTATTCCTTTAGGTAATTCACTTATTTTATTATTTGTTAATTCTAAATATTTTAACTTGGCTAAATTACTTATTTCCGATGGTAAGCTAGTAGCTTCAGTATTATTCCATTTTAATGATTCTAGTTTAACCAAACGTCCTATCTCTTTAGGTAAAGCACTAGGTGTAGAGTCTACCTCTAATTCTGTTAAATTAACTAGCTGAAATATTTCTACTGGAAATTCCTTTAGTTTATATGCTGATATAGTTAATTTTTGTAAATTAGCTATATCTCCTATTGTAGAAGGCAAAGAAGACATCTCTTTTGGCTTTTCTGAGGAAAATATTATGCTTAGTTCTTCTAGGTTATTTAACTTACCAATTTCTTCTGGTACATCACCATTTCGACAACAAATATTCAAGGATTTAAGATTAGATAACTCACCAATTTCTTTTGGTAAAATGTGTAATTTGCTACTCCATATGTCTAATTTTTGTAAATTAGTTAGTTGTCCTATTTCTGCTGGTAATAGAGTAAAACGCTCAGAGCTAATACTTAGCTCTTGTAATTTAACTAAGTTGCCTATTTCTGGTGGCAAACTACTAAACTTATTACCATAGTGAATATGTAAAACTTCTAAATTAGTTAGTAAACATATTTCTGGTTGTAAGCTAATCTGCTGATTACTATCTAGAGATAGATAAACTAGGTTAGTTAAATGTGTAAACACTCCCGCTAAATCACTTATTTTATTATCTTGAAGCTCCAAGTGTTGTAGATTTGTTAATAATAGTTCTTCTGGTAAAGCAGTTAACTTATTACTACTGAGATCTAAGTGTTGTAAACCAACTAACCCGTTTATTTCTCCTGGCAAAGCTTTAATTGAATTATATGTCAAATTTAAGGTTTTTAAGTTAGGTAGGTTTATTATATCCCATAAATCTTGTAGTTTGTTATAGGAAAGGTTCAAATACTCTAGATTTATTAATTGACTTAGCCCTTCTGTTAGAGCTTTTAGATTATTGTTAGCTAAATCTAAGTATTTTAAATTTGTTAGCTGACCTATAGTTATTGGTATTTTTGAAAGTTTTATGTTAGCAAGCTTTAGTTCTTGTAGTTTAGTTAATTGACCAATTCTTTGTGATATTCTTCTTAGGCTACCAGAGCCATTATCTTCATCATAGTTATTTTCAAGGTTTAAGGAAGTAAGATTAGTTAAGTTCCAAATTTCTTCTGGTAAGCTATTTAGTTTATTAAATGAAAGATCTAAATGTTCTAAACTTGTAAGTTGCCCTATTTCTGGTGATAAGCTAACAAGCTGTGATCCCATTAAATCTAAAACTTTTAAGTTCTTAAGTCTTCCTATTTTTCTAGGCAGTTCTTTAATATAATTACCAGCCAAATATAAAACTTCTAAATCCAATAATTCAAATAAACTATCTGGTAATTCTTCTATGGCTTGACAGGATAAGTCTAATTCTTTTAACTCTTCTTTAGCAGCATTTTCTATTTTTTCTAAAACAACTTGTTTAGCTTCTGGTAAGTATTTATAAGTTTTTCCATATTTTACTAAATTCTTTGCTATATCTGCACTAGCAATCATACTTGAGCAATATAGCACAATAAGATGGCTTAAGCTATGATTCCTTTCAATATCTACTGAGTCCATCTTCCAAATATCAATAAGTTGCTCCTGATTTAGGTTAGTTCTTAACCAACGCATTAGCTCTAATTTTGAGAGGTTACAGAATTCTTTTATAGAATTTAGTTTGTCAGTTGTCATAAAGTTTTTCTTTTTTAAATTTGGAGTATAATCTACAACCCTTTCCTAAAAATTGAAACAGACATGTACTCAGCTTTCATGTCGCAATCCGCTGCAGTGCCGAAAACTTACTTAATAATTGAGTTTTAGTTCTGGCCAAGCTTGTAGAGCTATATGGTTTTTTGCATAAAGCCCCCAAAATGTATATTCTAAAATTAAAATAATTAAGAAGATTAATTAATAATTTCTCCTTTGTTAATAGCTAACTTTTCACGCCATTTCTGGAGTTCCTCAGGTGTTTGTCTCACCCAATCTGTTACTTCGCCAACGATTTTTAATGGTGCTTGGGAGCGATAAGAGCGTGTCGGATTGCCCGGAAATTTTTTGTCAGTAACATTAGGGTCATTTTCAAATTTCCCTGTCGGTTCAACTATATAAAATCTGAGTCTGGAGTTAAGAAATAACGCCAGCTAAAGAGAGATTGTAAAAAAGAAGTAAAAGCTTAATAGAAGTCCAAAGACCCCTGAAAGAACGAGCAAAAACTCTATCAA
>Ga0075163_10014063_pt1 | contig 10342 bp, 6 predicted proteins | sample JI1023141ADNA_FD_71478 | JGI IMG/M metagenome (GOLD analysis project Ga0075163, IMG submission 71478) | Wastewater effluent complex algal communities from Wisconsin, to seasonally profile nutrient transformation and Carbon sequestration -... | ecosystem: Engineered > WWTP > Effluent > Algae... | reverse complement strand
GGGGCGTACTCAATCTTCAGACGTGCGGTCGGATGCGTCTTGCACCTGGCCAGCGCGGCCCGCAGTTTGAAGCGCGGCTGCGGCTTGGCGGGGAGCTCGTCGACGAGCGCGGTGGCGGGCTCGTCGACAAGCGCGGTGGCGGGCTCGTCGACAAGCGCGGTGGCGGGACCCTGCTGGACGTGGTGCCGCTGAGCCTCGGTCTCGAGACCATGGGCGGCATCGTCGAGAAGATCATCCCGCGCAACGCGACGATCCCGATCAGCGCGCGCCAGGTGTTCACCAACTACTCCGAGCAGCAGACCGGCATGGTGATCCACGTGGTCCAGGGTGAGCGCGAGCTGGCCCGCGACAACCGCAGCCTGGCCCGCTTCGAGCTCAAGGGCATCCCGCGGCTGCCGCCGTCGATGGCCCGCGTCGAGGTGACCTTCCAGCTCGACGCCGACGCGTTGCTGACGGTCACCGCCCGCGAGCTGATGACCGGCGTCAAGCAGTCCGTCGAGGTCAAGCCGACCCATGGTTTGTCGGCCGAGGAGGTTGACCGCCTGGTGATCGAGAGCCTCGACCACGCCGGCGAGGACTACAGCGCGCGCAACCTCGCCGAGGCGCGCGTCGAGCTCGGACGGGTGATCCTCGCGGTGCGTCGCGCCGTGACGGAGGTCGGTCACATCGAGTCGCTGCTGCCGCCCGACGACCGCCTGGCGATCGAGACGGCGCTGGCGGAGGCCGAGGCGGCGATGGCCGCGTCCGATGCGGACCATGAAACGGCCGCCGACAACCTCACGCGCGCGCGTGAGCGTCTCGAGCGGATCAGCGAACCATTCGCGGCGCGTCGCATGCAGCGGGCGCTGAGCGCCGGAATGGCCGGCAAGAGCCTGGAAGAGATCGAGTCGGCCCTGGCCGCCGAGGAGGGCCTCGACGCCCGCCGTGGCGGTCACTCGGCGGCGCTGATCCAGGACGACGACGAGCACGGGGAGTGAATGCCGAAGATCACCTTCATCGGTCCGGACGGGACCCAGATCATCGACGCCGAGGCGGGCCAGACCCTGCTCGAAGTCGCCGAGGAGCACCATATCAAGATGGGCTCGGCCTGCGGGGGCGTCTGCGCCTGCTCGTCGTGCCACACGTGGATCCGCAAGGGCCTGGAGACGCTGCCCGAGATGAGCGACGCCGAGTCGGACCGCCTCGACATGGGCTTCGACGTGCGCCCCTACAGCCGCCTCGGCTGTCAGGTCAAGGTCGCGGACACCGACCTCACCGTCGAGCTCACCCAGGAGTCGATCCAGACCTGGCGTAATGAACACCCCGGCAAGGCCTGACGCCAAGCCTGGAGCGTGATCTGCGCGATGCCGGGCGTCGTGATCGACGTGGACCACGCCGGCGGTTTACACTCGCCGACAGGACCGATTGATCAGGCAATGAGCGGCGTGCATGTACACCTCGTCGAGGTCCGCTTCGGCGACTGCGACCCCGCGGGCATCATCTACTTCCCTCGCTTCTTCGCGCTGTTTCACGACGCGATGGAGACCTGGTTCCCGGCGCGGCTCGGGCTGCGCTACGCCGAGCTCGTGGTCGGTCGCAAGATCGGCTTTCCGGCGGTGCATACCGAGGCCGACTTCCAGGCTCCGTGCGCGCTCGGTGATGCGATCGCTGTCGAGCTGCGGGTCGCCGCGCTCGGTCGCAGTCGGATCGAACTTCGTTACATCGTGCGCGGCGCGGCCGGCGACGAGCGGGTGCGCGGGGCGACGACCTGCGTGGTGATGGACCTCGATCCCGCCTCCCCGAGTTATCGTCGGGCCCTGGCGATCCCCGACGACCTGCGCCAGCGGATCGAGCGCTTCATGGCCGCCGACGATGAGGCTGTCCCGGAGGACAGCCAGGACGCCACGTGAGCGAGGCGCGCCTCGGCTGGCTGCCCGCCCTCGGCATCGCCGCTCGTCGGGGCTTCGCGCGGCTCACCCCGGAGCCCTTCGCCACCGCCGTGATCCTCGGCGCGCTGGTACTGGTGCTCGCCACGATTCGGCTCGGTGGTGATGGTGACGCGCTGCGCGAGACCCTCGGCTTGTGGCATCGCGGTGGTGGTCTGTGGAGCCTGCTCGGCTTCGGCATGCAGGCCTCGCTGATGCTGGTGCTCGGCTCGGCGCTGGCGGATGCGCCGCCGGTGCGGGCCGGGCTGTCGTGGCTCGCGCGGGCCAGCGGCGGGCCGCGTCGACTGGTCGGCTTGACCGCGCTGCTGTCGTGCACGCTGGCGCTGATCAACTGGCCCTTCGGGCTGATCTGCGGGGCCGTGTTCGCGCGTGGGGCCGGGCAGGAGGCGGCGCGTCGCGGCTGGCGTGTGCATTATCCGCTGCTGTGCGCCGCGGGTTATGCCGGCATGATGGTGTGGCATGGCGGGCTCAGCGGTACGGCGCCGCTCAAGGCCACGACGATGGCCGATCTGCGCGAGGTCCTCGGCCCCGCGCTCGCGCAGCAGGTCGGCCCGATCCCGCTGACCGATACGCTGTTCGGCGATCTCAACCTGTGGGTGAGCGGTGGCTTGTGGCTGCTCGCGCCGCTCCTGTTCGCGGCCATGACCCCGCAGGGCGGCGCCGATGCGACCGCCATGGATGCGCCGCAGGACCGCCCCGAGACGCCCGTGAAAGACCTGTCCCCTGAGACAGATTCCTGGCTCGATCGTCTCGAGCGCTCGCGGCTGATCACCTGGGCGCTGGCGCTGCCGCTCGCGGCCGCGCTGGCGCTGCATGTGCAGGCCGAGGGTCTGGCCACCCTCGATCTCAACACCGTCAACCTCGCGCTGTGGTTGTTCGCGCTGGTGCTGCATGGCCGGCCGCAAGGCTTCCTGCAGGCGTGTGAGGCGGGAGTGCGGGCGTGCGCCGGCATCATCCTGCTGTTCCCGCTGTATGGCGGGATCATGGGCATGCTCAATGGTTCGGGTTTGTCGGCCGCGCTCGCGCAGTGGTTCGCGCAGGCCGGTGCCGACGTGTTCACGCTGGTCACCTTCCTGTCCGCCGGCCTGCTCAACCTGGCGATCCCCTCGGGTGGTGGGCAGTGGGCGGTGCAGGGGCCGGTGGTGATGGCGGCCGCGCAGGCGCAAGGCGTGCCCGCGGCCGACGCCTTGCTGGCGATCGCCTACGGCGATCAGTGGACCAACATGCTGCAGCCGTTCTGGGCCGCGCCCTTGCTGGCGATCACCGGCGTGCGCGCGCGTGACATCACCGGCTACTGCGCGCTGTGGATGTTCGCGGGCGGCCTGTGGATCGCGGCCTGCCTGCTCGCGCACGCCTGAGGTCTCAGAAGGTCGCGCCGGTGCTGATGTGCGGCGTGGCGAGGGTCGCGGTGCCCGGGTCCTCGCCGGTCTCGCTGTCGTCGCCGGTGTCATCACCGCTGCTGCCGGGGGCCAGATCGTCGGGGCCGCTGGCGACGCTGCTCGAGCTCTCCTCGTCGGCGGGCAGGGGCTCCTTGGGGTCAGGGTCGTCACAGGCAGGTGCGGCGAGGGTGAACAGGGCGAGGCAGAGCAGGGTGAACAGACGGGACATGGTGGTGACTCCGGTTCGATGGATGGGTGAGCGCGCGCCGCGATGCGGACGCAGGCCCGGGGGCTCGCCCCGACGAGGGGCGAAGTGGAGGGGCGGATCGCCGCGACGGCCCGCGGCGGTCAGGCCCGGCCAGGCGCAGCGGATGGGCGAGCAGCGCCCAGGTGCAGATCTCGAGCTGACCTCTCGGACAGGCGGGTCGCCGCGCCGGCGGCCTCGCGTCGAAGAGCTTCGTCTCGCCCCTTCTGACCGGGGCCCTGACGCCACAGTTTCACGGTCGCCACAATTGGGGCCGGCGCGGGCTCGGTGTACAGGCAAGGGGCGCTTGCGCGCGGACGGCTGGCGCCGCGCGTCACGTCCCGGGCGGGCCTTTCGGGTATCGTGGAACCCGGGTCCCCATGAACGACACGCTCCCCGCCTCGCCCGCCGATCGCAGCCCGAAGAGCCGCATCGACACGATCTTCGCCGGCGAGTTCAACCTGCTTCGCCACCTCGGCCGTGGCGATGTCGCCGACACCTTCCTCGCCGAGCTCCTCGATCCGCCCGCGCTGGTCGTCGTCAAGATCGTGCGCGCCGAGCTGGGGGAGGATCGCGGGCAGGTCGAGTGGCTGCTGCGCGAGGCCCGGGCCGCGGCCGCGGTCGTCGACGATCACGTCGCCCAGGTGCTCGACGCCGACATCAGCCCCGAGGGCGAGGTCTATATCGTCGGCGAGTACGTCGAGGGCGAGGACCTGGGCGTGCTCCTGCGGCGCACTGGTCGCTTGCCGTGGGCGCGGGTGCGCAAGCTGGCGCTGCAGATCGTCGCCGGTCTGCGCGCGGCGCACGAGGCCGGGGTCCTGCACCGCGTCATCAAGCCCTCGAACGTGCTCGTGCAGGGCGAGGACCGCATCAAGCTCGTCGACTTCGGGCTCGTGCGCCTCGAGCATGTCACCGCCGATCGCGAGCCCGGCACGGTCGTGCTCGGCGACGCGGTCCACTTCATCGCCCCCGAGCAGGCGCTCGGCGAGCAGGTCGACGCGCGCAGCGACATCTACTCGCTCGGCGTGCTGCTCTACACCCTGCTGACCGGACGCGTGCCGTTCTTCGGCCGGCCGACCCAGGTCGCGATGCAGCACAAGTTCGCGACCGCGGCCGCGCCCGGCAGCATCGCGCCCGAGGCCGGCATCCCCGCGGTCGTCGAGGCGCTGGTGCTGAAGGCGATGTCGAAGAAGCGAGAGAGCCGCTTCCCCGACATGGCGACGCTCGAGCGGGCCCTACAAGAGGTCGGCGACGACGGCCTGCGTCGCGGCGGGCGCGGTGGCACCTCCAGCGAGACGGTGCGCGCCCAGCCGACCACCGACAGCGCGATGTTCTACTCGCTGGAGTCGTTGCAGACGATGCTGGCGGCGACCCAGGACCCGCGCGAGCAGCTCGGCATCTACGACAAGATGGGCCGCGCGCTGGTCACCCTCTCGGGCGGCCAGGACAGCGCCGAGGCCGAGTCCTGGCGCGCCTGGATCGCCCAGGGGCGCGAGTACGCCTATTACCAGCTCGCCGAGCGCCACCTCGCGGCCGAGCAGTGGAGCGAGCTGGTCAAGGTCTACCGCGAGCACGCCGACGCCACCGCCGATCGCAACCAGAAGATCGGCCTGCTGAACGCGATGGGCTACGTCTACGACCGCTCGCTCGCCGACACCAAGCAGGCGATCGTTGCGTATCGCGAGATGATCGCGCTCGAGCCCAACGCCCCCGACGCCGTGCTCGCGCTGGCTCGCCTGCACGAGCGCAGCAACGCCTGGGAGGACGCGGCCGCGGCCCTCGATCACTTCCTGTCGCTGTGCAGCGACCCGGTGCAGCGCGGCGAGGAGCTGACCCGCGCCGGCCAGATCCTGCACCAGCGCCTGCACGCCTCCGAGCGGGCCGAGTCTTATCTGCACAGCGCGCTCGAGCACCAGCCCGGCCACGCGCCCGCGCTGGTGCTGCTCGCCGACATCTACCGCGGACGCAAGGACTACCCGCGCCTCGCGGCCACGCTCGAGGCATTGGCCGTCGGCGGCGCCAGCTACTACGAGCGCATCGAGTCGGGCGCCGAGGCGGGCCTGCTCTACTATCGCCAGACCGGCGAGCTCGACAAGGCCACCGCCGTGTTCGCGCGGGTGATGGAGCTCGACCCCGAGAACGTGCGCGTCGGCACCGTGCTGTCGAAGATCTACTACGACTCCGGCAACTACACCGCGGCCGCGCCGATCTTCGAGATGCTGGTGCGCAAGGCCGTCGGCGCGCCGATCACCGTGAAGGCCCACGTCGAGCTGTGCCTGCGAGCCGCCCGCGTCGAGCGATTGCTCGGCCAGGGCCCGCGCGCGCTCAAGCTGTTTCGCCGGGCCCTCGAGCTCGAGCCCGGCAACTGGGGCGCGCTGCTCGGCCAGGCCGACCTGCAATTCGAGGCCGAGTCCTACAACGAGGCCTTCGCCGCCTATCAGAACCTGCTGACGCTCGGCGCCAAGGAGAAGACCGACAAGGTCGCCGCGAGCATCAACTTCCGCCTCGCCGAGATCAAGCGCCGCCAGAACCAGGCCGCCCAGGCCGCGCCCTTCCTGAAGCGTGCGCTCGAGTTGGACCCCGGCAACTGGCCGGCGCTGCAGGCCACGCTCGAGGCCCAGATGGCCGAGGGTGACTATCAGGGCGCGCTCAACACCCGCCGATCGATGATCAACCACGCGCCGAGCGACGAGGTGAAGTTCGACCTGTTCGTCGAGAGCGGGCGGCTGTTCCGCGAGCGCCTCAATGACCCGGGCAAGGCCGTGATCGCGTTTCAGCGGGCGCTCGAGCTGCGGCCGCGCGAGCCGGCCGTGCTGCACCGCCTGCTCGACCTCTACACCGAGCGCCGGCAGTGGCGCGAGGCGGTGGCGATCGTCGACCAGGTCGTCGAGGTGGAGATCGATCCTGGCCGCCGGGCCCGGTATCACTACACCGCCGGGGTGCTGCTGCGCGACGAGCTCGGCTCCGTCGACGCCGCGCTCGAGCGCTTCGACCGGGTGCTGGCCGACGACCCGACCGTGCTCAAGGCCTTCCAGGCGATCGACACGATCATGACCCAGCGCAAGGACTGGAAGGCGCTCGAGCGGGCCTATCGCAAGATGATCAATCGCCTGCCGGCCAACGGCGAGGCGCCGCTGCGCATGCTGCTGTGGACCAACCTGGCCGAGATCTATCGCTCGCGCCTCAATGACTTCCAGGCCGCCGCCAAGGCCTTCGAGGTCGCCGCCGCGCTCGATCCGCAGAACCTCGACCGGTACCTGCTGCTCGCCGAGCTGTACGAGATGCTGGCCCGCGGCGAGCCGCGCGAGTTCACCGAGCACCTGGTGCGCACCCACTTCACGCTGCTGCGCCTCGAGCCCTCGCGCTTCGCCAGCTATCACCGGCTCTTCGAGATCTACCTGGCCCGCCGCGAGCTCGACAAGGCGTTCTGCGTCGCCCGCACGCTGGTGTTCTTGAAGCAGGCCAACCAGCAGGAGACCGCGCTGCACGGCCGCTACCCGCAGCCCGAGTTTCGCAAGATCCGTCAGCGCCTCTCCGAGGACGTGCTGCGCAAGAGCGTGTTCCACCCCGACGAGGACCCGGTCATCAGCGCCATCCTCGGCCTCGCGGCCCCGGTGCTGGCCGCCTGGCGCGTCAAGCAGCTGCCGTATCCGCTGCGCCCCGGCGACCGCATCGACCTCGACGACACGCCCTCGCCGGTCGGGCAGATGCTGGTCTACGTCACCGGCGTGCTCGGCCTGCCGCCGCCCGACCTGTACTTTCGGCCAGATGAGCCCGGCGACCTCAACGTGCTGAACGTGCAGCGCGAGGGCAGGGTGCGGCCGACGGTGATCGCCCTGGCCAACAGCCTGCGCGAGAAGGGCGAGAACAACCTCGTGTTTCAGGTCGGCCGCCACGCCCTCGACCTGTACCCGCCGCACTTCGGCTTCATGGTGATCGACCGCTCGCCGGAGAACCTCAAGGACGTCGTTTATGCCTGCATGCAGGTGTCGGGCTCGCAGCCGCACGAGTCCTCGCCGGGGGTGGCCGCCTGCGCCCGCGAGCTGCGCCAGCACCTCACGCCCGCGACGCTCGAGCAGCTCGGCGGGCTGCTGCGCCGGCTGACCCAGGCCGACGCGATCGACGTCAAGGCCTGGGCCCGCGCCGCGGAGCTCGCCGGTTATCGCGTGGGTCTGTTGTTCTGCAACGACCTGGCGACCGCCGCCCATGCGATCTCGCAGGAGCAGCGCATGCTGGGATCGTTCCTGAACCCGAAGGACGCCCTGCGCGAGCTGATCGTCTACAGCGTCAGCGAGGACTACTTCGCGGCCCGTCGCGCCCTCGGTCTGAACGTCGCGTGAGGGCCTCTGCCGGCGACCCGGCGCGGCGCGTGAAGCCATCGCTGGCGACCCGGACGGGCCTGTGCGACCCTGCGGCCGCACGCGCCATGTCCACCTCTCAGATCGTCCAAACGCCCCGCCTCGCGATCCACACCCTGCTGGCCGGTCCCACGACCGCGCCGCCGGTGGTCCTCCTCCACGGCAACGTCTCGAGCTCCGTCTTCTGGGAGCCCTTGATCGACGCGCTGGCGGCCAACTACCGCGTCATCGCCCCCGACCTGCGCGGCTTCGGGCGCACCGAGGCACGACCGATCGACGCCACCCGCGGCATGCGTGACTTCAGCGACGACCTGCACGCGCTGCTGCTCGCCCTCGACATCACCGGCCCCGTGCATCTGCTCGGCTGGTCCGCGGGCGCCGGTGTGGCCATGCAATTCACCATCGACCACCCGGCCCAGGTCGCCGGCCTCGTGCTCGAGAGCCCGGTCTCGCCCTACGGCTTCGGTGGCACCCGCGGCGCCGACGGCACGCCCTGTCACGCCGACTACGCGGGCTCGGGCGGCGGCACGGCCAACCCCGAATTCGTGCGCCTGCTGGCCGCCGGCGAGCGTGGCGGCGACAACGCGGTCGCGCCGCGCACGGTGATGAACACCTGTTATTTTCGTCCGCCCTTCCGCGTCGACGAGGCCCGCGAGGAGGCCTTCGTCGGATCGATGCTGGCGACCCGCGTCGGCGACGACTTTTACCCCGGCGACCTCACGCCCTCGCCGAACTGGCCCGGCATCGCGCCCGGCACCCGCGGCATGAACAACGCGCTGTCGGCGAAGTACCTGAACGTCTCGGCCCTCGCCCAGGTCGAGCCGCGCCCGCCGATCCTGTGGATCCGCGGCACCGACGACGCCATCGTCGGCGACGCCTGCCTCTTCGACCTCGGCACGCTCGGCAAGCTCGGCCTGGTCCCCGGCTGGCCGGGCGACGACGTCTACCCGTCCCAGCCGATGATCACCCAGACCCGCGCGGTCCTCGAGACCTACCGCGCTCGCGGCGGTCGCTACGACGAGCTCGTGCTCAGCGAGTGCGGCCACTCGCCCCACCTCGAGCGCCCCGCGGCCTTCCTCGCTGCACTGCACAATTTCCTTGCCGGCAACTGAGCCCGCCTCCCGGGCCATTGCTGGCGGATCTCCGCCGGCAGACGGCCCGGGTATGTTGCACCGCACACAAAGCTCACGCGCGCGGCTTCGCGCGGCGAGGGACCGCTCGGATATGCTCGCGTGATGCGAAGCCTCCGCGCGCCCCTCTCACCCGTCCTGCTGGTCCTGTTCGCCGCCTGTGCCGATGGCGGCGGCAACTCTGCCACCCAGGTCTCCACCTCCGTCTCGATCACCAGCGTCAGCGACGGCTCGACCTCGGACGCGACGGCCACCAGCGGTGAGCAGCCGACCACCGGCGGCCAGCCGACCACCACCGGTGAACCCGGCACCGACGCGACCGGCGTGACGACCAGCACGACCACCGGCGAGCCGACCACCGATGGCAGCACCGCAGGCAGCACCACGGGCGACACCGGGGGCGACCTGCTCGACGGCCTCGAGCTGCAGGAGACCTTCGAGCAGGGCATCTTGAACGGCTGGGTCCGGGTCGAGCGCTGGAAGGACGACAACCCGGGGTTCATCCAGGAGGACCGCTTCCCGCTCGACGATCGCGCCGCCCAGAACGGCCAGCGCCTGAAGTTCTTCGGCGCCGACCCGGTGCCGCACTCGAGCGTGTCGATCCTGTATTACGCGCCGGGCTGGGACAAGGCGAAGCAGGCGACGCCGATCCTGCTGGTCCACGGGGTCGACCAGGCCGACCGCGGCTGGGCCAACCCCGGCGAGCTCGGCGACTACGGCTGCGGCCAGAAGACCTGCCCGAACACCGGCCTGATGCAGGAGCTGGCGGGCCAGGGCTACAGCGTCTTCGCCGTCTCGTTCGCGCACGTCCAGGGCGACAGCTTCTACTGGGCCGAGCAGATCGGCAACGCGATCAAGATCGTCCGCGAGCGTACCGGCGCGCCGAAGGTCGATCTCGTCGCGTGGAGCAAGGGCACGATGCCCACGCGCATGTACGTATCGAGCCTGACCCAGCCGTGGGGCACCGCGTATCAGGACGACGTGCGCAAGGTGGTGCTGATCGGCGGCCCGAACCTCGGCATGGACTACAGCTTTCGCTACGGCACCGCCCTGAACGCCAGCGTGGCGATCGACTTCGGCGGCAAGAACAACGCGCCGATCCCCCACGACGAGCTCTACATCAACTTCAAGTGGGTCGATCGCGCCGAGCACGGCATCTGGAAGAGCCCCAAGGGCGACAACTATCACGGCCAGCTGCAGGCGATCGCCCGCTGGGACGACAAGTATCCGCTGACCGGGGTCGCCAACTTCGGGCTCGGTGAATTCCCCGTCGGCGATAGCGAGTCGACGTACGTCGGCGACGCCA
>Ga0075163_10014062_pt1 | contig 10343 bp, 6 predicted proteins | sample JI1023141ADNA_FD_71478 | JGI IMG/M metagenome (GOLD analysis project Ga0075163, IMG submission 71478) | Wastewater effluent complex algal communities from Wisconsin, to seasonally profile nutrient transformation and Carbon sequestration -... | ecosystem: Engineered > WWTP > Effluent > Algae... | reverse complement strand
GTGTGGAAGTGCTGTCGCCGGTGGAGGTGCGCCGATCGCTGGCTCGCGTGGGGTGCGAGCTGACCGCCCTCTACGGCAGCTGAGTGCCGGTGAAGGGCGAGAGCGCCGTGAGCGCCGCCGGTGCCTGGCGGCCGGGGGGTCAGGGCAGCTGGCCGACGTGTGCCAGGGCGAGGCGGATGAGGCGGTCGTGGCCGCCGGTCATCTCGCGGCGCACCTCTTCGCTGATGGCTTCCGCGGGGGTGAACCAACGCAGGTCGAGCGCCTGCTGAGTGGGCTGGCAGTCGCCGGCGACGGGAACGACGAAGGCCAGGCTGACCGCATGGTGGCGCGGGTCTTGGAAGCCGCTGACCTCGGCATCGGGGAAGTACTCGACCACGGTGAACGGCGCCACCTCGGGCGGTATGCGGGGCAACGCCAGCGGGCCGAGATCTTTCTCCAGGTGGCGCAGCACGGCGTCGCGGATTCGCTCGCCGTAGAGCACACGACCACTGACCACCATCCGGCTGATGGTGCCGTCGGCGGCTTGCCGCAGCAGCAGGCCCACGTGGGTGACTCGGCCGAGCTCGTCGACCTTCACCGGTACCGCATCGACGTACACCAGTGGCACGTTGGCCCGAGCGTTCTCCAGCTCGTCGCGCGAGAGCCAACCGGTCTTGGTGTCGAGTTGTTCGCTCATGATCAGTCGTTGCCCATCAGTCAGTCGTTGAGATCAGTCGTGGAGATCAGTCGTGGAGATCAGTCGTGGAGATCAGTCGTGGAGGATCGTTGGTGAAGGGAACAGTTGTAGCCGAGAGGTCAGCTGAGGAAGAAACCGTTGACGTCGATGAGCACGTGTCCCGACTGGCTCATCTTGGCCACGACGGTGCCGGTGGGGCTGAGCCGGAGGAGCGCGCCGTTGGCCACGGTCTGCCCAGGGCCGAAGTTGAGGTTGGAGGTTGCCGGCTCGACGAGGGGGTAGACGGTGAGGAAGCCGATGGCGTTGGGGCCGGTGACCGTGAGGTTGGCCGACACGGCCGAGGCGTCGCCGGCGACACCGGGGACGGTGTTGAGCGCGATGGTGCGCGCCTGGCCGGGGCCGAACGCGCCCACCGACGGTTGGCGCGAGTCGTACGCGCGATACGGCGTGATCGACCGGAACATGCCGGTTGTGGCCAGGGTGGCGGCGCTGTCGGTGATGTAGCCGACGACGTCGAGGATGATGTGCGTGCCAGCGGTGGTGTACACCGCCACGGAACCGTCGGGGCCGATGGGCACGATGGCGGTGTTGGCGGCAGGTGCCGACGCCGTGAAGTTGACCGTGCTGTGCTGCGTGCCGGCAGGGTTACCGCCGCTGGGGAGGGCGACCAGGTACCCGGCGGCGCCGGCGCCGGCGGCGGTGACGTTGACCACCAGCGCAGACAGGCCGGTGGCGGGTACTGCGCTGGCCGGCAACCTGCGAGCAGTGGCGGTTCGTCCTGGTGCGACCGGCGCCGGGGTGACGCTGCCCGCCGGCAGCAAGCCCGTGACGCGCGTGTCCATCCAGCGCTCAGGGGCGATCGCGACGAACCGCCCGTCGGTGGCCGAGGGTGCGCCGGTCTGGAAGTAGCCCAGCACGTCGACGATGGCATTGCCGCCGGCGTCGAGGTACAGGCTGATGCGGCCTCCTTGGCCCACGGGCACGATGGCGAAGTTGGGTCGATCGCTGCCGGCGGTGGAGATGTTGAGCGTGGATGTGCCGCCGGTGGCGGCGGCCAGGTAGGGCGAGGCCTGCACGAAGCCGGTGACCGGCGTGCCGGTGGACGTGATGTTGACCGCAACCGCCGACACGGCATCGGGCGAGACCGGCAGCCCCGCCAGCACCGCGACATCGATGACGGCACCAGGCGCGTAGGGGCCGACACCCAAACCGGGTGCGGGGGTGCCGCGCGAGTCGAAGACTCTCGTCGGGCTGGAGAGCGGCACGTACTTGCCGGGCTCGGTCGAGAGCGCGGCCGGGGGCTCCGGCAGCAGCACCTTGCCGGCGCCGAAGGTGTTGTCGGGGCCGGGGGCACCGAGGTCGGCGACGAAGTGCTTCACCAGCGCGGCCGTCGACCTACCGGGCACCGCCAGGCCGGCGCCCTGCAGCAGCGCGGCGATGCCGGCAGCCACGGGTGCGGCCGCAGAGGTGCCGGAGAACGCCTGGCCGAAGGTGACGCTGTTGAACCCGGCCGGTGCCGACACGTCGGGTTTGATGCGACCGTCGAACGTGGGGCCCTGCGACGAGTAGTAGCCGATCGCGTTGCCGGCCGGAGGGTCGACCGCGCCCACGGCGACGAGGCTGGGGTTCTTCGAGTCGACGACGGGCTTGGAGGCGCTGCCGGCGACGTCGTAGTAGCCCAGTTCCAGCAGGCCGTCGCCCAGTGCGATCTCGAGCTGATCGGGTGCCGCGCCCACCGGTGTCGCCGCATTGCGCTTGACGCGCATGAAGACGATGCCGCCGAAGTCGCCGAAGATGTTCTGCGGGTACACGCACAGGTCGTCTGCTTCCAGCGGCGCGGCGCCGGCCACCTGCGCGGCGTCGTAGGTGTTCTGCATGCCGTTGGCGGGGTTGCGGTCGAGGTCGATGCCGGTCACCTCGCTCATCGCGAGGGGGTTGTAGCTGTCGATGAACTGGTTGGTGCTGCTGAGCGGCTCCCAGAACTCGAGTGAGTAGTCGGTCCGCTGGCTGGCCGGCAGGTACCAGTCGTTGCTCCACCGGATGCCGTCGAACAGCACGCCGCAGATCGAGTAGCCGGCATCGAGGCGTAGCCACGTGTCGACTCCTGCGCCGCGGTCGAAGTCGACGTAGCCGTTGGCCGGCAGGCTGGTGGGCACCGGGCGCCGCATGTAGCCATCGAGCGCGTCGTTGCCGCCGGAGTTGAACCACACCAGGCCGAGGCTTGCTGCGTAGTCGACCACCGATGCCAGCGGGCCGGTGCCGTCGCCCGGGCCGTCGTACGACGAGCCCAGCGAGCGAGTGACGATCGTGACGCCTTGGGCTGCGAACCACGTGATGGCATCCTGCAGATCGGAGGCGGTGCCGACGGTGGCGATGAACAGCTCGGCCGCTGGTGCCATGTCCTTGACGATCTCGGCGACGGCCACCCCGTGCTGGCCGTCGCTGCCACCGACGATGGCGTTGCCGGCGCACAACCTGAAGCCGCTGGTGTCCTTGCAGAACTGATGACCATTGACCAGGCTGGGCTGCGGGCCGTGCTCGGCGGCGGTCCAGAGACGGAGGTCGAAGTAGTCGACGATGCCCACCTTGATGCCGGCGCCACCGAACCCCGCAGCGTGCCATGCGGCGGCGTTGGTGATGTCGATCTCCGCGCCGGGGATGCCGGTGCCGGGCACCAGTTCGGCGCGTTGTGTGCCGCCGGGCGTGTAGCCGGCCCGGCGTGGTGCCCGCACGGTGAGCGCAGCTGGTGTGGTGGCCAGTTCGTTCAGCCGCGACAACGGCACGCTGGCCTGCACCAGCTCATCGGTGATCCTGCCGGTGACGGCACCACCGAGGCGGACGATTGCGGCCGACACGGCCGTGTCGTCGGCGGTGAGCACCTCCACCGCGATCGACGTGGAGTCGACGGACTGCGTGCGCCGTTCGCCGCTGCCCGCATCGCCGGCGGCGGCGGCGGCGATTTGCGCCAGCAGTCGAGGATCGGTGATCTCACTGGCGTCGGCCATCGCGACCGGCGTGCTCGGCGTGGTCACCAGCAGCCCGGCACCGACGACCGCACTGACGACCGCGGCGACGACCGCTCCACGAACCACTCGCACGTCTGATCCTCCTCAGGTCTCGGGCAGCGTACTGCCTGCCCCGGCGCCGTGGCAGGCGCCTACGCCTTGCGGCGACGGCGGGGCAGCGGGTCGGTGGGCGGTTGCGGCGGCGCGAACACCGAGGTGCGTTCGTCGATCGGGATCTCGATGCCGTCGGTATCGATGTCGATCGGCTGATCGCTGGCGGCGACCACCACCGGCGCTTCCTCCTTGGGCTTGCGACCCAGCGCAACGTCGATGCCGAACATGCCTGCGGCCAGCATCCCCCCGGCGAGGCCATGCCGCCGCCGGGCGGTACCGATGGGATCCGAGATCGGTGCGAGCTCGATCGCGACATCCTCGCCCGCCGCCACGTCGACGTCGACGTCGACGGTTTCGTCGACGGGTGCGTCGTCGCTGGCGGGCAGGGTGCCGGTGTCGTCGGAGTCCACGGCAGCACCCTACCGATCGGGTCCGGGGTACGGTCGTCGAGCCGGTGGTGAGCATCGCGCGACCAGGCCACGGTGGTCGCGTAGTCTGTGCTCCGTGCCTGAAGGCGACACGATTCACCGCGCTGCAGCAGCCTTGCGAACAGCTCTCACCGGTCGTGCAACCACGCGCTTCGATGCTCCCCGCCTGTACGGCCCGCGACCCGCCCTGGGTCGTGTGATCGAGCGCATCGAGACCCACGGCAAGCACCTCGAGATCGTGTGGGACGACGGCCTCGTGCTGCACACTCACTTGCGCATGAACGGGTCGTGGCACCTGTATCGCGGAGGCGAGCGGTGGCGGCGCCCCACAGAGCAGATGCGTGTCGTCATCGAGGTACCCGACTGGGTGGCCGTGTGCTTCAGCGCCCCCACCGTGGAGACCTACCGCGAGTTCGATCGGTTCCGTCATCCGGGCTTCGGCCGGCTCGGCCCCGACCTGTGCACCGCGCCCGACGATGAGCTGATGGAGTGCGCTCGGCGCATTCTCGACTACCCGGAACCGGAGTGCCCCATCTCCGAGGTGCTGCTCGACCAGCACGTCGCCTGCGGGGTGGGCAACGTGTACCGCAGCGAGATCCTGTGGGCGTGCGAGCTCAGCCCGTTCGCCACAGTGGGTTCGCTGCTGCCCGCCGATTGTGTGCAGGTCATCCACGCCGCGTCGCGCATGTTGCGGTCCAACCTGCAACACGTCTACCGCGTCACCGCCTCCGAGATCCCCGGTGGTCTGGCGGTGTACGGTCGCAACGGTCAACGTTGTGCGCGTTGCGGCGACACCGTGCAGGTCCGCCGAGTGGGCGAGCACGCACGCACGCTCTACCACTGCCCCGGTTGCCAGGTGCGCCATCAGCCCGCTGCCGCTGCCAAGCCGCATCCCGATGAGCCGGTGATGGATCCGCATCCGGCGGCCGCGCAGTACCTCGCCGATCTTCCCTGGCGCCGCGACTCACTCGCCGGCTGACGAGGCCGATGGTTCGTGAGTGGGGCTGGCGAGCAGTCGCACCAGCCGAACCCAGCCGTCGCCCAATGGGGTGCGCTCGTCGTGCGCCGGGTGCGTGGCCCCACTGACAGCGTGGAACATGGCGGTGGCCAAGGCGGTGGCAACCACATCGCCGACACCGATGGCGCGTGCAACCGCGGCCTGTGCGGTGAGCTCGGCCTGTGCAGTGTCGCCCATCTGCACCGCTGCCCCGGCGGCAGCGACGTACGCGAAGACCTGGTCGAGATAGGTGGCACCGTCGGCATGCGTGACGGCGTCGGCGTGCCCGGTGGCCAGCTCGGGTTGGCCGACGGCGGCGTAGACGAGCGCCGCCACGGCGTGGGTGAACGGATGGTTGTCGCCCTCGGGTGGCACGGACTCGATGGTGGCGAGTGCTTCGTCGGTGCGGCCCAGCTGCGCGTAGGAGAGCGCGAGCACCAGCATCGGTTCGTACAGGCGGCCGCCCATGGCGGTGATCTCGGCAAGCGCGCGCTCTGCCATGGCCGCGGCCACGTTGGCGTTGCCGCGATGCATTGCGGCACCGGCAACGGCCATCAGCGGGGCCGGCCCGTTGTGCGCGGTATCGGCCAGTGTGAGCAGCTCTTCGGCGCTGCGCTGCGCCGCAGCATGCCTGCCGAGGGCCACCTGCGCGCGCACGAGGGGTGCGAGCGCCTGGATGAGACCGAACTTGTCGTTGAGCTTCTTGAAGCGAACGCGCGCCTTCTCCGCCAGATCGGCTGCTTCTTCCAGCTTGCCCTGCCACAGGCGCAGGTCGGCGAGCAGCGTGTTCATCATGCTGGCTGCCCACACGTCGCCGCGTAGCTCGGCTTCTTGAGCCACGGTGCCGGCCAGTGCCTCGGCACGGTCGAAGTGCCCTTCGAAGAACTCGACGAAGGCCAACAGACCGAACGCCCAACCGACGCCGTTGCGATCGCCCAGCCGCTCGTGAGCCTCTGCTGCGTGAGTGAGCCGTTCGCGGGCGGCGGCGAGATCGCCGGAGAGGAAGGCGATCCAGGCGCGGTGCTGTTCGATGTATGCCAGGCCGCGCTCGTCGCCGAGGGTCGCGTACAGGCCGTCGGCTTCACCGAAGAACCACTCGGCATCGACCAGCGAGCCACCGAACATCTCGATGAACCCGCGCACGCGCAGCGCGTGCGCGAGTTGAGCGGGTTCGTCGGTGTCGCGGAGCAGGTCGACCGCCTGACCGAGCTCGCGGCGGGCGTCGTCGATGCGGCCGGCGACCTGGCTGAGCGAACCACGCAGCCGGAACGACTCGGCCTGCAACCTCACGTCGGAGAGGGTCTCGGCCAGCACCTGCAATGCGTCGATGTCGTCGCCGGCGGCAGTGAAGTTGCGCTGGTCGATGTACGCGCCGGCGCGCACCGTGTACAGGTGGGCGAGCTGGGCGTCGGCGGTTCCGGCGCCGACCGACAGCTCGAGTGCTCGCGACGCATGGCGCACGGCCATGCGCAGGCTGTCGGAGTCGAGCGCGCGATCGGCGGCGGCGGAGAGCAGGATGACTGCCTGCTCGACCACGTTGGTGGGCACACCCTCGATGGCGCCCAGCTCTTGCACCAGCTCTGCTGCCGCTGCCGTGTGGTGTGCCCGATCGTCGAGCTGGCCGACCGAGCTCATCGCCTTGGCCACGCCGGCGTGGCGCTGCGCGCGGGCGGCCTTGGTGAGGGTCTGGTACGCGGCATCGCGAACCGACTCGCTGCGGAACTCCCACCGGCGACCGTGCACTTCGATGAGACCGAGCTCGTCGAGCTCGTGCAGCACCTCCGGGTGGAACACCTGGCCCAGCTCTCTCGCGAACTTCTCCAGCCCGGCGATGGCGCCGCTGGTGCCCAGCACGGCGGCGTTCTCCAGGGTCTGGCGTTGCTCGGCGGTGAGCTGATCGAGCCGCGCGGCGATGAGCGTGCGCAGCGAGTCGGGCAGCTCGCGATGGCCGCCGCCGGCCTCGGTGAGGGCCACCAGCTCCAGCAGGAAGAGGGGGTTGCCACCACTGCGGTCGTACAGCGCGGTCAGCAGTTGCTCGTCGCGTGGCGCGTCGCCCAGCAGTGCGGTGGCGAGCTCCTCGATGTCGAGACGGGTGAGTGGCTGCAGCGTGATCGAGAGCACGGTGCCTCGATCGGAACGTGGCGGCCACGCCACGTCGTGCCCGGGTCGCATGGCGGTGATGAGCAGGAACGAGTGGCGGCTGAGCGCGGTGACGAGGTGTTCGAGCAGGTCGAGCAGCACCTGGTCGGCCCAGTGCACATCGTCGATGCTGAGCACCATCGGGCCGCGGTGCGACCGTGCCTCGAGCACCATGGCGACGGTCTGGTGGATGGCGTTGCGCGCGCTGAGAGCATCGAGCCGATCGATGGGCGAGGGGTAGCCCAGCAGGTGGGTGAACACGTCGACGAGGCGTTCGGTGCCCGCCGCGTCGATCGACGGGAACATCTCCTGCGCCCGCTGCAGGGCGGTGGAGCGCGCTGCATCGATGTCGATGCCCGTGTCGAGATCGAGGTAGTTGGACAGCGCGCTGGCGATGGGCCACCACACGTTGGCCTCGCCGTACGGCACGCAGGCACCTTCCAGCACCGATGCCTCGCCGTGCTCGCGAACCCGGCTGATCACCTCGTCGACGTAGCGGCTCTTGCCCACGCCGTTGTCGCCGTTGACGTGCAGCAGCACCCCGCGGCCGCTGTGGCGCACCAGCTCCAACGCCGCCTCGGCGATGGTGAGCTCGGGGCGCCGGCCCACGATGCCGAGGTCGCGGCGCCGGCGGCGGCGGTTGCCGGGAGGGGCGGTGGGCTCGAGCGCGAGCCACGCCTGCAGTGCTTGCTCGCGGCCGCGTGGCTGCAACGTGCCGGCGGGCTCGTAGCGGAACGTGTGCGACGTGAGGCCGTGGGTGACCTCGCCCACCAGCACGCCACCGGCGGGGGCTTCGGCCTGCAGGCGAGATGCTGTGTTGACCACGTCGCCCATCGCCGTGTAGTCGGTGCCGGCCAGTGTGCCCACCAACACCTCGCCGGTGTTGATGCCAACGCGCATGCGGATGTCGGCGCTGCCCGCGAGCTCGCTGGTGGCCACGTAGTGGGCCAGCGTCTCTTGCATGCGCAGCGCGGCGCGCACTGCGCGCTCGGGGTCGTCCTCATGCGCGACGGGCGCACCGAACAGCACCAGCATGCCATCGCCCAGGATCTTGTCGACCTTGCCGCCGAACTCGACGACGACATCGACCAAGCGCTCGAAGCAGGCATCGATGAGACGCTTCACCTGTTCGGGGTCCATGCGCTCGGCGAGCGTGGTGAAGCCGACCAGGTCGGCGAAGACGATGGTGACGATGCGGCGCTCTTCGGGCTGCGAGAGGGCCACCGGATGCGCGCACGATGGGCAGAATCGTGCGCCGGCGGGAATGGCGGAACCGCACGAGGTGCACTGCATCACCCTGCGAGCGTAGGCCGAATCAACCCTGGGGCGGACGCTGGAATCGGCAGGGCGCGTTACGTCGGGGTGCGATGGTCCTTCGTCACCCGATTCGCTGGCTGCGCGACCACCCAGTCGGTGCCGATTGGCTGCTCGCCGTAGCCCTGGCCGCCATGTCGGTGGTGCTGCACCTCACCTATCGCGAATCGGGTACCGCCGACTCGAGTGTGCTGGGCGCGGTGCTCTCCGTGGGGGCCACGTTGCCCCTCGGTTGGCGTCGCCGGTCGCCGGCCATCGTGCTGTTGGTGGTCGCGTTGTGCCAGATGTGGATCGAGGCGATGGACGCCGCCGGCCCGGGGTGGATGGGCGTGCTCATCGCCGCGTACACACTGGGTGCGTACCGCAGCGGCCGCTTGCTGTGGCGCCTCGGAGGGTCGCTGCTACTGGTGGTCGTCACGTTCGTGATCGCCGGCGTCGTCACCGGCTCGGCGCCCTGGCAGGCGCTGGTGTCCACGCCCATCATGTTCGCCGCCGCCATCGTCCTGGGCGACAACATGCGCCGCCGTCGCGAGCGATCGGCCGAGCTGGTCGAGCGTGCCGAGCGTGCCGAGCGCGAGCGGCACTTGGTGGCTCACCAGCACGTGCAGGAAGAGCGCACTCGCATCGCCCGCGAGCTGCACGACGTGGTCGCCCACAGCGTCAGCCTCATGGTGATCCAGACGGCGGCCGCGCGCCGGCAACTGCTGGCTGATCCGCAGGGGGTCGACGCGTCGCTTGCCGCGATCGAGGAGACCGGCCGCACCGCGATGCAAGAGATGCGCCGCATCCTCGGTGTGCTCCGCGATGTCTCCGGCGATGCGCCGCTGTCGCCGCAACCGGGGCTGTCGGCCATCGAAGGTCTCACCGCCTCGGCCTCCGACCTGCCGGTGTCGGTGCACGCCGAAGGCGATCTCGATCACCTACCGGTGGGTGTCGAGTTGAGCGCCTTTCGCATCGTGCAGGAGGCGCTCACCAACGTTCGCCGGCACGCAGGGCCGGTACAGCACGTCGACGTGTCGATGGTTCGCCTCGAGAACTCGCTCACCGTGGAGGTCACCGACGACGGCCGCGGCGCGGCGGCGAGCGACAACGGTGAGCCCGGCTTCGGGCTGATGGGCATGCGCGAGCGAGTCGCCGCGTATGAAGGCCAGCTGTACGCCGGCCCGCGGCCCGGCGGTGGGTGGCGTGTTCGTGCGATCTTCCCGGTCGGTGTCGCGTGACTGCTCATCTGCAGAGCGGGCAGTCGATGATTCGTGTGGCCCTGGTCGACGACCAGGTGATGGTGCGGGCGGGCTTCCGGATGATCCTGGAGAGCGAGGCCGACATCACGGTCGTCGGTGAAGCCGGCGACGGGCGTGAGGCCGTCGAGGTGGTTTCGCGTTGCTCGCCACACGTGGTGCTGATGGATGTGCGCATGCCGGTGATGGATGGCATCGAGGCCACTCGCCGCATCGTTGCCTCGGCCGGCGACTCGCGGGTGCTCATCCTCACCACTTTCGATCTCGACGACTACGTCTACTCGGCTCTGCGCGCCGGTGCCAGCGGGTTCATGCTGAAGGACGCGCCGGCCGAGCAGTTGATCAATGCGGTGCGCGTCATCGCCGGTGGTGACGCGCTGCTGGCTCCGTCGGTCACCCGCCTGCTCATCGAGGAGGTGTCGCGACGTCCCT
>Ga0075163_10014061_pt1 | contig 10344 bp, 10 predicted proteins | sample JI1023141ADNA_FD_71478 | JGI IMG/M metagenome (GOLD analysis project Ga0075163, IMG submission 71478) | Wastewater effluent complex algal communities from Wisconsin, to seasonally profile nutrient transformation and Carbon sequestration -... | ecosystem: Engineered > WWTP > Effluent > Algae... | reverse complement strand
TATAGTTCTTTCCTGTTACCACCGCGGTTGATACAAACTACTTTTTGTTCCAGGTTATCTTTCATGAAATGGGCTTCCAGCCTGAATCCATCTTTACTGAAGTTAATATTAAGTGCATCTGAAACGGAAAAATAGCTTTTGGTAAAGCAGCAATAATATATAGCATCCAGGAGGTTTGTTTTACCCTTGCCATTAAGGCCACAGATACCTACGGCATTTTGCAGAAAATCAAATGAATGATAATCGTAATTCTTGAAGTGAGTAACCTGTATTTTTTTAAGCAAAAACATGTGGAGTTGCAAGATACGGACAGGATAAATGTAAATCCATATGAATTAAGGGACTAGCATGGAATTTATACACCTTAATTTGATTTTTTAGGCGATGAAACATTTTCCGATTTCTCCCTTATCTTTGCCGCCTAAATTTACATCCTTGGCAACAAAGTTTTCTAAAGAAACTTATCTATACTGGTACGAATTGATGCTGCTTTTACGCCGCTTTGAAGAAAAAACAGGCCAGTTATATGGAATGCAGAAGATTCGTGGTTTTTGCCACCTGTACATAGGGCAGGAGGCTGTTGCTGCAGGTTGTATGACAGCCACCAACCCGGATGATAAGTTTATTACCGCATACCGTGACCATGCTTTGGCAATTGCAAAGGGCGTTTCTGCAAAAAGCTGTATGGCTGAATTATACGGAAAAGCAACCGGTTGCAGTAAGGGGAAAGGTGGAAGTATGCACTTCTTTGGCTTAAAAGAGAATTTCTTTGGCGGTCACGGTATTGTGGGCGCACAGATAGGTACAGGTGCCGGACTCGCATTTGCTGAAAAATACCGGGGTACCAAAAATGCCGTTCTTTGCTTTTTCGGTGATGGCGCAGCCCGCCAGGGTATGTTGCATGAAACATTCAACATGGCCATGTTATGGGATCTTCCCGTAGTATTTATCTGCGAAAACAATCATTATGCAATGGGAACTTCCGTTGCACGTACCAGTAAAGTGCTGGACATATATAAACTGGCAGATGCTTATGAAATGCCGGCAGACAGTGTTGATGGAATGAGCCCGGAAGATGTTCACAATGCAGTATTAAGGGCTGTGAACAGGGCCAGGGAAAAAGGCGGACCAACTTTACTTGAAATAAAGACATACCGGTATAAAGGACATAGTATGAGTGATCCGCAGAAATACCGTACCAAAGAAGAATTGGAAGAGTATAAAGAAAGAGATCCGATTGAAACAGTATTGAATGTTTTAAAAACACAATACAAAGTAAGCGAAGCCGATATTGAAGTGATTCATGAAAGAGTGAAAAATGAGGTAGAAGATTCTGTAAAATTTGCAGAAGAAAGCCCATGGCCGGCAGATGATGAATTGTTGAAAGATGTGTATGTACAGGAAGATTACCCATTTATAATGGATTAATCTTCTCCCACCAACAGCGGTTTCAAACCCTGTCGGCGGTTTAAGGACCATTAGCGGTTTTAGAACTTTAGGGAATTATTCCGGCAACAAATCAGTATAATTAAAAAGTAAAATCAATTTCTAAATAAAAAAAGCCCGGCATTTTTAAAAGGCTGAGGTACAAATTTAAAATGGCAGATAAGAACATTACAACAAGCACAACTGAACAACCCGAAGTATTGGTAAAAGCAAAGGGATTTTGGGATAAATTCAGCAGGCCCATCATTTATATTGGATCTGCTATCATTTTATTGATCGGAGGCTGGTATGCGTACCAGAATTTCTTCGTGCTGCCAAAAGAGAAAAAGGCAAATGAAATGATTTATGCGGCAGAGAACCTGTTTGGCAAAATGGCCGGTGCCACATTCAACAAAGATTCTGTAAACCTGGTACTTAATGGTGGTTCACTGGAAGGCAATAAGATCACAGGAATATTGTCTGTGATCAGCAAATATGGCGGTACTAAATCGGGCAACAGGGCAAAATACATTGCAGGTGCCAGTTACCTTCAAATTGGTGAGTTTGATAAAGCAATCAAGTATTTGAAAGAGTTTGATGGCAAAGGTGCAGACCAGGTTGAAAGTAAAGCTTATATTTTACTCGGACATGCGTATGCGGAAAAGAAGAATACAGAAGAAGCTTTGAGTTATTATAAAAAAGCGGCAAATGTTAATTCAAAAGATGAATCATCTACTCCTTTTGCATTGTTGATTGCAGCTTCATATGCTGATGCAATGGGAAAAAATAAAGAAGCAATTGAATTATACAAAGAATTGAAAGATAAATTTCCGGCCAATACTGCTGTAACTTCCGGAGATGTAGAGAAACACCTGGCTCGTTTGGGTGTGTTTGAATAAACAATTATTTATGATGATTAAGTTTCAAAGATCATGGCACTGAGTTCATCTGAAATTATCAATACAACAGGCATCCGTTTACCAAAGGATGCCTGTGTTGTTATTGTACGCACTGAATGGAATGCACACATTGTTGACATCCTGGAAGCCGGGTGCCTGGAACTTTTAAAGGAACATAAGGTACATTGCAAAGTAATAACGGTACCGGGTGCATTTGAACTTGTTTTTGGAATCAAGAGTTATTGGGATTGCCATAAATACAAAGATGACAAACCGCATGCTTTTATTGCCCTGGGTTGTATTTTACGGGGTGATACACCTCATTTTGAATATGTTTCAAAAGCAACTACAGATGGTATTCTTCAACTGAATATGACTTTGCCTGTACCAACAATTTTTGGCGTGCTTACGGTAGATAACCAGGCCCAGGCTGATGAAAGAACAGGAGGGAAGCATGGCAACAAAGGCGCAGAATCTGCAGCTACAGCGTTGAAAATGATATCATTGGCGGGTTCGTTTAAAAATTAATTTATAGCACGAATTTTGGGCACGAATTACACGAATTAATTTACACGCTTAAAATGTAAATGTTGTAATTGTCATTTTTACTTTCTTAAACTGTCTAAAACCATTCATGAAGGTTCAATTATTTATACCTTGTTTTGTTGACCAGCTTTTTCCACTAACTGCATTTAATATGGTTAAAGTGCTGGAGAAAGCCTGTTGTGAAGTGGCATATAATACAAACCAGACCTGTTGTGGCCAACCTGCGTTTAATGCCGGTTTTTTGAATGAAGCCAGGGCAGTAGCCACAAAATTCCTGGATGATTTTGATACGGTAGATTACATCGTTGCTCCCAGCGCCAGTTGTGTTGGATTTGTAAGGAATTATTACCCTAAACTGTTTGACAATACTTCATCTCATCACAAAGCCAAAGACCTGGGTAAACGGGTTTATGAGTTCACGGAATTTCTGACTGATGTACTTAAAATTGAAAATTTTGGTGCCATATTGAACGCCAAAGCTACATACCACGACAGTTGCGCTGCGCTCAGGGAATGTAACATAAAGCAAGGCCCGAGAAACCTGCTCAGCCATGTTAAAGGGCTTGAACTGGTTGAAATGAATGACAATGAAACCTGCTGCGGATTCGGCGGAACTTTTTCAGTAAAATTTGAACCGATATCAATTGGTATGGCCGATCAAAAAGTTCATCATGCACTGGATACCGGTGCCGAATATATCATTTCCACCGACATGAGCTGCCTGATGCAACTAAGTGGTTATATCAAAACAAAGGGATTTCCATTAAAGACCATGCATATTGCAGATGTTTTGGCCAATGGCTGGGATTAATTGGTTGCCGGTTTCCAACTATTGTTTAATAATATCTCTTTTTTTTCTAAATTATAATTCGACTATAGAATATGGCACATTGGCTGATCAAATCGGAACCTTTTAAGTACAACTGGGAACAATTTACAAAAGACAAACAGGCGGTTTGGGATGGTGTTCGCAATTATGCTGCACGTATTCACTTAAGAGCAATGAAAAAAGGCGATGAGGTATTCTTTTACCACAGCAACGAAGGAATGGAAATTGTGGGCATTGCCAAAGTTACCAAAGAAGCCTACCAGGATCCCACAACTGAAGATACCAATTGGGTGGCAGTGGATGTTAAGCCTTTTAAATCTTTAAAGCATCCCGTAACCTTGTTACAAATGAAAGCCGATAAACGCCTGGCAAATATGGCACTGATAAGGATCAGCAGGCTTTCTGTTTCTCCGGTTACCGACGAAGAATGGGATATCATCATGCAAATGGCTGCTGGTAAATAACTGCAAAAGATTTACTCCAAATTAGTATCATCCGAAACACATTGCATTTCATTTAACATTATTTGCCGGTTACTTGTTTTATGCAAATAGTATCAATAAGCATCTCAACAATTAAACTTATTGATATGAAAATGAAATCCATGTTTACATTACTGATGATGCCGGTGTTATTGTTTTCCTGCAATCATTCAGAAAATAATAAAAGTAAAAACAGCGCTTTATTGGCAGATTTGGAAGTTACACAGGAAAACCAACAACCGGAAAAATTTTCGCAACAACCTTTACAGGATACATCCAAACAGGGAACTGTACCCGCTATACTTTCCAAAGCCGGATGGGATAAGAAGATCATCAAAACCGCCACACTTAAACTGGAAGTAAGTGATATCAAACGCTGCAATGAATCGGTGCATCAAACCATCAATCAATTTGGTGGTTATATTGCCAGTGAAGAGCAGCACCTGGTGGATGAAATGACAGAAACAATCATGGCTATAAAAGTTCCGGTAGAACATTTTGAAGCAATGATGAACCAATTTTCCGGGTTTGATGCAAAGATCATTGAAAGAAAAATTTCTACAGATGATGTTACAGCGCAGGTTGTAGACACCCGGTCAAGGCTGGAAGCCAAAAAGCAAATGCGTTTAAAATACCTTGAGTTTCTGAAGCAGTCAAAAAGTATGACTGAAGTATTGCAGGTGCAGCAGGAAATTGATGGCATACAGGAAGAAATAGAGGCTGCAACCGGCAGGGTGAATTATCTTTCACAACAGGCTCAGTTTAGCACGATCAACCTTGTTTATTATCAGCCCATAGCCGGATTTAACCCGGTAAATAAAGATCCGGGATTTTTCAGCAGGGTTTCCGAAGCTTTCAAATTGGGTGTAAGCTGGATTGCTGATATTTTTGTTGCACTGATATCAATTTGGCCATTGGTATTATTAATTTTCCTTGCTTGGTTTGGATGGCGAAGGATCAGGTTGGTGAAACCAATAGCACATAATTAGTAAGTTTGTTCTATGAATAAAAAACATATAGTTGTTTTAACCGGCGCGGGAATCAGCGCAGAAAGTGGATTAAAAACTTTTCGCGACAGCGATGGATTGTGGATGGGTTATAATATTGAAGATGTAGCCACTCCAAGGGCTTTCCGGAAAGACCCCAAACTGGTTCTTGATTTTTATAACATGAGAAGGAAAGATGTAGCGGCTGCAATTCCCAATACTGCACATGATGGAATTGCTGCCCTTGAAAAAGAATATGAAGTAACCATCATTACACAGAATATAGATGACCTGCATGAGCGGGCTGGTTCATCTTGTGTAATGCACCTGCATGGTGAAATATTTAAAATGAGGAGTTCTGTTAATGAAACACTGATCTCTGAAATTAGAGATGATATAAATTTGGGAGATCTTGCCGAAGATGGTACGCAATTACGTCCGCATATTGTTTGGTTTGAAGAACCTGTACCCATGATACAACAGGCGGCATCGGTTATGACAACTGCCGATGTTTTTATATTAATCGGTACTTCACTGCAGGTTTATCCTGCAGCCGGATTAATAGACTATGTACCCGATAAAACGCCCAAATACATCATTGATAAAAAAATACCTCCGGTAAACCGCTATGAGAACATTATTGCAATAGAAAAAACTGCCACTGAAGGTGTTGGTGAATTGCTAAAAATGCTCCTTTAATAAAATAAGTACTCTTTGTGTATTTGAGTCTTTGTGGCAAAAAAAGTGGCACTAAGAATAAAACCACTCATAATAAATATTTTTCCACGAAATCTTTTGGTTTTATAACTTCCATATCGGAAAAATAAAAATCATCCACATCTTCAGTAATGATCACATGGCATGCGTATTGTTTAGCAGCATAATATTGAATACCATCTTCAAAGTCATGTATTTTTTTATTTAACAGAGATTGAATCACTTCTTTTTCGCCTACAGTAGTTATGGAAATTTTTCCGGCAAGTATTTCTATTTTTTTCTTAGCTATAGATGTACCGGCTTTTTTCTCTGCAAAATAAAATGCAATGGCTAAACAAATGGGGGAGGTGAAGACTGTATATTTCCTGTTATCTGCCAGGCTTACTATCCTTGAAGAATAAGTGAATAAAGGATATTCCTTATTCAATACCGAAACCAGGAGATTTGCATCGAGGAAAATTCTCATTTCTTCGATTTAAAATATTCATTTTTCAGGTCTTTGTTTTTTCTTGGCTTCGTTTTATATTCTACAGCGCCTTCCGATACTACACTTACCCAATCTGAGATGGGAAGGTCTTCCAATGATTGATACTTTTTACTGGTTACTTTACTTAATAAAAATTCTGTAAGCCTTGACAGGCTAATGTTGTTTTCATCAGCATATTTCTTTGCTTTTTCTATAACTGATTTATTAAAGCTTAACGTAACCTTGGCATCCATTTTTTATCCTTTACGACAAAAATAATAAATTTATACGTATAAAAAAATCCTGCATTAAATATTTTATAAAGTATCCCTGGATTCATTAAATGAGATTCCAAGGTTTTTTAATTCAGTCAAAACAGGTTCATATATCTCTTTACAAACAGGGATGTGTATGCCGGTTAGGTTTATCTTTTTTTCCAGGATCAGTTTGGCCGCGATACCCAATGGAAGTCCAACAGTTTTGGCCATGGCGGTGTGTATACTGTCTTCTCCTTTCACCAATAATGAACTGTGAATTGACTGCCTTTTACCTTCATTATTTGAGTATTCTATTTCATGAAGCATAACGATCATGTCTTTGTCGGTGGGCTGAAGTGCCAGTTTTTTTTCAAGCGACATTTGCAGTACATCTGCGGCGGAACATAGCCCTTTATTTATAATAGTTTCCTGGTCGTCGAGGCCAAGATAAAAAAGCTGCTTCATTGTCAGGTTTGCTTCATGCATTTTTAGAGCAACAACACTGGCAGCATCATTTTTTACATCTTCCAGCTGGATACTTTTCAGGTGCCCTTCTTCGTTTACCAGCATAAAGTCTTTCTCCACTGGTTCACCTTCAACCTGGGCAATATTTTCGGCCTCAGCAATTTTCATCAGGTTTTCAAGCATTGCTTTTGTTTCTGATAACCTTTCTGAAAGTTTATGATTAAGCCAGTCGCCGAAGCCGTTTTTGAGCAGGTGTTCCTTAAAAAAATCCTGCAGGCTCAAACCATCTGTTTGATAAACCGGTTCTTCATCTGTCAACTTCAGTTCAACAATATTTTTCCAGCCGTACATAAAATCACGGTAACGCAGGGTAGTACGGATGAATGTACTGGCTTCTTCGAGCCGGTAAAGATCAATATAAGGTAAACTGTTCCTGTTTGGATAATAACTCAATACCGGTACTTCTTCGTTGCCGGTTAATACTGTACGGTCTGCATCGAACAAGGTTTCATATTTTTCAGCTATTTTTTTTCCGTTGAGTTTATAAATTGCGCCTGCTTTTCCGGCCATCACAATATTCCTGGGGTTCCAGGTTATTTTATAATGCCAGGGATTGTCATCACTTTCCGGGGCAACAAGTCCGCCGCAATGGCTTTTAAATGATTGAACAGTGCCACCACTTTCCCTGATCTCATCCAGCAACTGCATGGCGCTCATGTGGTCAATACCAGGATCCAGGCCCATTTCACACAAGAATAAGATGCCTTTATCTCTTACCTGATTTTCCAAAGCCTTTATTTCATCATCTGCATAAGATGCTGTAAGTAAATTTTTTTCAAAATGAATACAATCTTTTGCAACAAGGATGTGCAGGGCAGGAGGCATCATAGAAATTACGATATCAGCTTCAGAAACCAATTGTCTGCGTTTGGCCTCATTGTTAATATCCAGTTCAATTGCTTCACTGTTTTTATGATGCCGGGTTTTATCTTCTATGAGTTTTTTATTGGCATCTGCAACAATTATCTTCCAGTTTAATGCGGCTGATTGCAGCAGCAGGTAATCTATTAAAACAGAGGCTGATTTTCCTGCGCCAAACAATAATATTTTTTTCAATTTCCTGTATTTTTTTGCAAGTTATACATATTATATGAAGCTGTTGTGTTTTGGGTACGTATAATATGGTTAAAAACAACCGTAACAGCAGGTGTTTTTCTTTTTAAAAATTGTGGTAAACCCCAATAAAATACGATGTTTTGAGTGTAGTTGCATTATTTCTCCACAAACCCGTATTTTATGTGTAAAACATTAACTTAAAAGCTTGTTTTCCGGCTTGAAAAACCACTTAAAAACGTTATTTTTGCAGCCTATAAATTAATATGGAAAATCAGGAAAATTTAGAAGGACAAAACCCGAATAACCGCGGTAAAATAATTCCCGTAAACATTGAGGAGCAAATGAAGACCTTTTATATCGATTACTCGATGAGTGTGATCGTAGGCAGGGCTTTACCTGATGTAAGGGATGGTTTAAAACCTGTACACCGCCGGGTGTTATTCGGTATGAATGAGCTGGCAAATTACAGCAACCGGCCGTATAAAAAATCGGCCCGTATTGTGGGTGAAGTGATGGGTAAATATCATCCGCATGGTGACTCATCTATTTATTTCACCATGGTTCGTATGGCCCAGGATTGGTCGATGCGTTATAAGATGATCGATGGACAGGGTAATTTTGGTAGCCAGGATGGAGATCCGCCGGCAGCCATGCGTTATACGGAAGTGCGACTGGAAAAGTTTGCCGAGGCCATGATGGAGGATATTGAAAAAGATACGGTGGACTACCAGCTGAACTTTGATGATTCATTAAAAGAGCCAACCGTTTTACCAACACGGGTACCCCAGTTATTATTGAATGGCAGTAGTGGTATTGCTGTAGGTATGGCAACCAATATGATGCCGCACAACCTCACAGAAGTAATTGATGGTTGTATTGCATATATCGACAATAAAGAAATAGAAATTGATGACCTGATTAAATTTGTAAAAGGCCCGGATTTTCCAACAGGCGGGATCATTTATGGATTTGATGGTGTAAAACAGGCGTTGCATACAGGTCGTGGAAGGGTAGTGATACGTGGAAAAACAAATATTGAAGCAGATAGCCGTGGCAGGGAAAAAATAGTGATAACAGAAATACCTTACCTGGTAAACCGCGATGAACTTACCCAGAAGATTGGCGACTTGGTAAATGACAATGTGATAGAAGGGATCAGCAGTGTAAACAATGAAAGCAACAATAAGGAAGGTACACGTATTGTTGTTGAATTACGGAAAGATGCTGTTGCGCAGGTGATCATTAACCAGCTTTACAAATTCTCTGATCTTCAAACATCTTTTGGAATAAATAATGTGGCGCTGGTTAATGGCAGGCCACGCATCCTGAACCTGAAAGACCTGATATCGGAATTTATAGCATTCCGGCATGAAGTTGTTGTAAGGCGCACCAAATTTGAATTGCGTAAAGCGGAAGAAAGGGCGCATATACTGGAAGGTTATATCATTGCGCTGGATAACCTGGATGCAGTGATCAAACTCATCAGGGAAAGCGCCACACCGGTTATTGCACAAGATGGGTTGATGACCAGTTTCGGTATGTCTGAAATACAGGCAAAAGCTGTGCTTGAATTACGCCTGCAGCGTTTAACCGGTATGGAGATAGATAAGATCAGGGAAGAACATGCAGAGATCATGCTGTTGATAGAAAGATTAAAAGAAATACTGGCGAATGAACATTTGCGTTTTGAGATCATCAAAACAGAGTTACTGGAAGTGAAGGCCAAATTTGGTGACGAGCGTAAATCTGAGATCGTTTATGCCGATGATGAAATAAATATGCTCGACCTGATTGAGGAAGAAGATGTGGTTGTTACCATATCCCATTTAGGTTATATAAAAAGGACTTCAGCAACAGAATACCGCCAGCAGCGCCGCGGCGGCAGGGGTGCCAAGGGAAGCAGCACCAGGCAGGAAGATTATATTGAACACCTGTTTGTGGCATCCACGCATCATACCTTGTTGTTCTTTACAGAAAAAGGAAAGTGTTTCTGGTTAAAAGTTTACCAGATCCCCGAAGGTGATAAAACAAGCAAAGGGCGTGCTATTCAGAATATGGTTCAGATTCCTCCTGATGATAAAGTGCGTGCAATCATTGACGTTAAAAACTTTGATGACGAAGAATATCTAAACAATCATTTCATTGTTTTGTGTACC
>Ga0075163_10014060_pt1 | contig 10345 bp, 8 predicted proteins | sample JI1023141ADNA_FD_71478 | JGI IMG/M metagenome (GOLD analysis project Ga0075163, IMG submission 71478) | Wastewater effluent complex algal communities from Wisconsin, to seasonally profile nutrient transformation and Carbon sequestration -... | ecosystem: Engineered > WWTP > Effluent > Algae... | reverse complement strand
CTCCTCTCGTGGGCGATCAACTACGCCGTCATCCAGGGGTCGGGGAGCGTGGCCGGCACCGTCCACATGCCGAGCGGCGACACCACCGCGTACGTCCCGACCTTCTCGCACATCGAGGCGCTCGAGGTCCGCGGTGATCTCGAGGGGGCCGCGACGGCCTGGGCCGACGCCTGCGCGACGCACGTGGGCAACGCGCTCGTGCATGTGAAGGCCGCGGACTTCCACCTCCGACTCCGGCAGGATGCCGCGACCGCGCTCGGGCTCTACCGCACCGTGCGTGACATGCCGACCGCGGGCCGCGAACATGTGCGCTATGCGCAGGCGAAGATCGTGGACCTCTATCTCGGCCCGCTCGAGGATGAGGGACGTGCGCTCGTCGAACTCCGGCGCCTGATCGACGGCTTTCCCGGCACGCGCGAGGCGGAGATGGCGCGTGAGGCGCTGGCGAAGCTCAAGGAGAATCGCCGCGAGCGCTGACCGGTGCGGGCGAAACCGTCCGAGGGCGTCGCCGTAGGTCCGGCATCCCTTGCACCGGAGTCCCGATGTCCGTTCTCGTGCGCGCGACGTGCGCCGCCCTCACGCTCGCGCTCCTCGCGTCCGACCCCGCACGCGCCGAGGCGCAGCAACGCCTGCCCTCGGACTCGCTCGCGATCGCCCGGCGCTGGTCGGGCTGGTTCCTCACCGGCCACGCCGACAGTCTCGCGGCCACGGCCACGCCGGACTTCCTCGCGGACATGGGCGGCGTCGATGGACTCCGCGATGCGCAGGGCATGGTCGCCCAGCGCGCCGGGCTCGCGATGCGCGTGATCGAGGAACGCTTCGTGTGGCGCAACGGTCGCCGCCAATATTGGCGGACGATGGAGATGACCAACTTCCCCGAGCCGTTCGTCATGCGCTTCGTCATGCTCGAGAGCGGACGCCTCGCCGGCCTCGGACTCGGCCCGCTGAGCGCGGTCCCGGCCGCCGACAGCGGCGGACCGGTGATCAAGCCCTGAACGCCAGAACGCCGCCCCGAGGTTCGGGGCGGCGTTCTCGTGTCCGGACTGCGATGCGCGATCAGCCGCGATCGCGACTGCCGCCGCGCGGCGCGCGCGGCGCCGAGCCCGAGCTGCCGCCACGCGGCGCGCTCGACCGCGACTGCGGCGCCCGCGGGGCACTCGCCCGCGGCGCGCTGCGCGGCTCCGAGCGTTCGGCCCGCGGCTGTGACCGCGGCTCCGACCGCGGCGACTCGGCGCGGGGTGTGCTGCGCTCGACGCGCGGTGCACTGCGTTCGATCCGCGGGGACTCGTACCGCGGCGTGCTGCGCTCCGTGCGCGGCGATTCGTAGCGCGGCGAGCTGCGTTCGGCGCGCGGCGACTCGTAGCGCGGCTCGGAGCGGGTGGTGCCCCGCGGCGCGCTCCGTTCCATCCGATCGCCGGACGACGCGGGCGAGATCCGCTCCGCGCTCGCCCGCGGCACGCGCACCGGGTCCGCATCGCGGCCACGGCTCACGCTGCCGGTCGAGCCGAAGCCCTCGGGCGACGTGCGCGGCTGGCCGCGCTCGGCGGGACGATCCTCGCCGCGCGGATAGAGCGGCCGCTCGTTCCCACCGATCCGCACCGGCTTCACGCGGTCGACGTTGCCCGTGCTGCCGACCACGCCCGCGCCATTGCCCCGGCCGTTGCCGTTGCCGCGCGCTTCACCGCCACCCACCGGACGGCTCCCGCCCACGCGCGGCACCACGTTCCCTTCACCACGCTTGTCGGGGCGATAGGCGCTGCCACCCGACGAGGGCACGCCATAGCGATCCGGCTGCGGCGCGCGGTTCGGGCCCGTGGCATAGCCGCGCCCAGGCAGGCGGGGACGGTCCCACCCGGTGTTGCGGTGCACGGTGTTGTAGTAGCCGAAGCCGCCGTAGTTCACGTGACGGCCGTAGATGGTGCGGTTGATCGCGATCACCGTGTAGCGCGAGCCGATGTAGATGCTGTTGTACGAGATGAACGGGCGCGAGACGTGGTACCAGGTGTGGCGGCGGCCGTAGCCGTTCCACCCGTGGTAGTAGACCACGCGCGTGTCCCAGTCGAGGTCGTAGTTGAGCCACGCGCCGATGGGGAAGCCCACGCCGAACGACCAGTACGGCGTGTCGAGGCGGACGTAGTTCACCGGGCGGTAGTAGACGACGTACGGGTCATAGACCGGGACGTAGACCACACGCGGCTGCGCGGGGACGATGCGGATGTACTCGCGCTCGACCTCGACGCGCTGCTGCTCCGTCGACTGGAGGTTGCCCTGGGCGCGCGCCATGCGGCGCAGGCTCTGGACGCTCGCCATCACGTCGCCCGGCTGCATCGCGTACGCGCGGCCGACCGCCGTCGCCCAGTTCGGGCGCTCGACGAGCATGTTCAGCACCGGCGCGTAGTGCGCGATCGACCGGACGCTGACATCCCAGCGCTGGTCGTCGAGCCCGTCGGTGCCGTAGTTCTCGACGTAGCGCGCCGCGAGCTCGACCTGCTCCGGATACGTGGCCGCGATGAAGAGCTGGGCCAGGATCGGATCAGGGTACAGCGCCACCGGCGCGAGCAGATTGTCGAGCTCCTCGACCGTGAAGAGCTCATCGTCCCGCACGCGGGAATCGGCCGAGGTGGTCGGTTCCTGCGCGAGGAGTGCCGGGGTGACCAACGGGGTGGCGCCCGCCGAGAGGGCGAGCGCGAGACGAAGGACTGCGGTGGAGCGGGTCATACAGTCTCCTGCGTGACAGGCCTACCCGGTCGTACCGTGGCGCAGGGGGGGAGTTCCGGGAAGTTCCAACCCCTTCAGAGCACGCCAGATACGCGTTCCATCCGGAATGACACACTTGGACCGAGCGAGTGACCTGCAGGGAGGACAGAACTGCGGGTTTCCTCGGCCCTACGGCCGCCTATAACGCATGGGACGTGCCACCCTCAGTTCACGTACGTCAGCCACCCGTGCGTGTCCGGGATCCGGCCGTACACGATGTCCAGGTAGCGCTGCTGGATCCGCCGCGTCACCGGGCCGACCTTGCCGTCGCCGACGGGCAGGCGGTCGACGCTCCGGATGGGCGTGACCTCGCTCGCCGTGCCGCACACGAAGCACTCCTCGCTCGTGTAGAGCGTCTCGCGCGTGAGCGGCTGGACGTGCACCGTCAGGCCTTCGTCCTTGGCGATGTTGATCACCGTGTCGCGGGTGATGCCGGGGAGCAGCGTCCCGTCGAGCGGCGGCGTGTAGAGCTCACCGCCGTCCACCAGGAAGACGTTCTGCCCCGACCCCTCGCTGAGCATCCCGTCCGGACCGAGCGCGATGGCCTCGTCGAAGCCGTTGCGCAGCGCCTCCATCTTCACGAGCTGGCCGCTCAGATAGTTGCCGGCGATCTTGGCCGCGGCAGGGATCGTGTTGGGCGCGACGCGATTCCACGTGGAGACGCACGCGTCGACCCCCTTCTCGAGCGCCTCGTCGCCGAGGTACGCGCCCCACGGCCAGCACGGAACGAACGTCTCGATCGGGCTGTCGAAGGGCACCATCCCCGCCGCGCCGTAGCCGCGCAGGACCATGGGGCGGATGTAGCACTGCGCGATGCCGTTCTTCCGGACGACCTCGCGATGCGCCTCGACCAGCTGGTCGATCGTCCAGGGCGGGTCCATGCGGTAGATCTTGCAGGAGTTCAGCATCCGCTTGAGATGCTCGCGGAGCCGGAAGATCGCCGGGCCCTTCGGCGTCGGGTAGCACCGGATGCCCTCGAAGACCGCCGAGCCGAACTGCACGGAGTGAGCGAGCACGTGTACGGTCGCGTCCTGCCACTTCACGAGGGAACCGTCACGCCAGATCCACTCGGATTCGCCGATCTTGGCCATGTGGAGAAAGAAGAAGGAAGAAGGAAGAAGGAAGAAGGCAGGATCAGATGCCGGAAGGTACGACATCCCGACGTCCCGTGACACCAATGCGGTGCGCGGCGCGTACGCTTCGAAAGCACCCACCGCCGCCCCGCGCGGCAAGGTCGATCCCATGGAAGAGTTCAAGGTCAGTGGCGCCGCACTCATGGAGAAGCTCAAGGAGCTCATCCACGAGGGGAACGTCCGCCGCATCATCCTCAAGAATCCCGAGGGGCGGACGCTGTTCGACATGCCGCTCAACGCCGGGATCGCCGGCATGGCGCTGCTCCCGTTCTGGGCGGCGGTGGGCGCCGTGGCGGTGCTCGCCACCGACTACGCGATCCTCGTCGAGCGCGACCCGGAGCCTCCCGCCGCGGCCGCGCCGGCGCCGCCCACGGCCTGAGTCCGTCCCGGAACGGGGCGCGGACCGGCTCTCCTGTGCGGTTTTCTCCCTGGCACGGGTAGACACGGCATGCCCAGCGACGCCGGATACTCGGGGACCCCCCTCGCGAAGAAGCTCGACATCAAGGAAGGGGCCCGTCTCTTCGTCTGGGACGGGCCTGCCGACTACCGCGATCTCGTGGCGCCGCTGCCGACGGGGGTGCGGTTCGCGAAGGGACTGGACTCCGACGCGGATCTGGTCCACGTCTTCGCGACGGCCCGGTCGCGCCTCGAGCGCGCCCTCAAGACCCTGCGGCAGACCCTCCGCCCGGAAGCCACGGTCTGGGTCTCCTGGCCCAAGAAGGCCTCGAAGGTGAAGACCGACGTCACCGAGGACGTGATCCGCGAGGTCGCGCTCCCCATGGGGTGGGTCGATGTGAAGGTGTGTGCGGTCGACGAGACCTGGTCGGGTCTCAAACTCATGGTCCGAAGGAGTGAACGCTGATGCGCCTGCTCGGCCTGCTCGTTGCCCTGACGCTCCTGCCCGCAGCGGCCCACGCCCAGGGCGGTCCGCCGGGGTGCAAGACCCCGATGCACCGCCAGTTCGACTTCTGGGTCGGCGAGTGGACGGTGACGGACAGCGCCGGCACCACGGTCATGGGGCGCAACTCGGTGACCCTCGAGGACGGGGGCTGCACCGTCCACGAGCACTGGGTCGCGGGCGGCTCGGTGCCGAACACCGGCCAGAGCCTCAACGCCTACGACCTCGGCACCGGCCAGTGGGGGCAGGACTGGGTCGGGAGCGGCGGTGACGTGCTCCATCTGCGAGGCGGTCTCCGCGACGGCCGGATGGTGCTGGAAGGGGAAGCGAAGGACCCCGCGGGCAAGTTGCTCCGGCAGCGCGTGAGCTGGATCCCGCAGCCCGACGGTCGGGTCCGTCAGCTCTGGGAGACGAGCGGGGACGGCGGTCGCACCTGGGCGGTCTCGTTCGACGGGTGGTACCGCCGGACCCCGTGACGGGTCGGCCCGGGGCTGAAACTCGCCCCCGGCCCCGCAGGTAGTCGGGGAAGGTCAAACGGTATGGCCGCGGCGACTGTCCAACTCCGCGTCATCGAGGCCACCGCCCCCCAAGCCCCGTCCCATGCTGCAGAACGTGAAGCTCGCGGCGCGCATGCTCCTCCGCACGCCGTTCGTCACGGCCGTCGCCGTGCTCTCCCTCGCGCTCGGGATCGGCGCCAACTCGGCGATCTTCTCGCTGTTCGACCAGATCCTCCTGCGGCCGCTGCCGGTGCCGGCGCCCACGGAACTGGTGAACCTGAGCGCGCCGGGCCCCAAGCCGGGGTCCCAGTCCTGCTCGCAGGCCGGCGACTGCGATGTCGTCCTCTCGTATCCGATGTTCCGCGATCTCGAGAAGGCGCAGACGGTCCTCACGGGACTCGCCGCGCACCGCAACATGGGCGCGAGCGTCGCGATCGACAACGAACCGATGACGGCCGAAGGGATGATGGTGTCGGGGTCGTACTTCCCGACGCTGCAGCTGCAGGCCGCGGTGGGGCGGCTGCTCACGCCGAGCGATGACGCGGTCCCGGGCGCGAACTACGTGACGGTGCTCGCGCACGACTTCTGGCGCGAACGCTTCGGCGCCGATCCGGGCGTGGTCGGCCGCACGATCCTCATCAATGGGTCGACCTACAGCATCGTCGGCGTGGCGCCGGAGGGCTTCACGGGGACCACGCTGGGCTCGCGCCCGCGGTTCTTCGTGCCGATCTCGATGCGGGCGCAGCTCGAGCGCTGGTTCCGGACCGCGGAGTTCGAGCGACGCCGCAACTACTGGGTCTACGTCTTCGGGCGCCTCAAGCCGGGCGTCTCGCTCGACCAGGCGACCGCCGCGCTCAACGGACTCTACCGCCCGATCATCAATGATGTCGAGGCGCCGCTGCAGGACGGGATGAGCGACCAGACGATGCAGCGGTTCCGCACCAAGACGCTCGGGGTGGAGCCGGGGAAGCAGGGCCAGAGCTCGATCTTCAACGAAGCGCGGACGCCGCTCTACCTCCTCTTCGGCGTCACCGGGGTGGTGCTCCTCATCGCCTGCGCGAACATCGCGAACCTGCTGCTCGCGCGTGGCGCGGGGCGCGCCGCCGAGATGGGGGTGCGGCTCGCGCTCGGCGCGACGCGCCGACAGCTGCTGTCGTTGCTGCTCACCGAGTCGGTGCTGCTGTCGCTGCTCGGCGGCGCGGTGAGCCTCGTGGTCGCGCAGTGGACGCTGACGTTCATCGGGTCGCTGATGCCGTCGGATGCGATCGAGACGCTGCGGTTCGAGCTGCAGCCATCGGTCGTGCTCTTCGCCGCGGGGCTCTCGATCGCGACGGGCGTGTTGTTCGGCATGTTCCCGGCGCTGCACAGCACGCGGAGCGACCTCATCTCGGTCATCCGGTCGGGAGCGGGGCAACTCACGGGCGGCAAGGCGGCGGCGCGCTTCCGGGCCTCGCTCGTGACCGTGCAGATCACGCTCTCGATGGCGCTGCTGGTGTCGGCCGGGCTCTTCCTCAAGAGCCTCGTGAACGTCAGCCGCGTGGACCTCGGCGTCGAGATCGAGCAGTTCGCGACGTTCGGGCTCTCCCCCGAGCGCTCCGGCTACGACTCGACGCGCTCCACGCTCTACTTCCAGCGGGTCGAGGAGGAGCTGCGCACGGTGCCGGGCGTGACCGGCGTGACCTCCGCGCTCGTGCCGCTGATGGCCGGCAGCAACTGGGGGACCGACGTGCATGTGCAGGGCTACGAGCGCGGCCCCGACGTCGACAACAACTCGCGCTTCAACTCGGTGGGCGCGGGCTACTTCACCACGCTCGGCGTCGCGATGCTCGCCGGGCGCGACATCGCCGTCTCGGACATCCGCGGCGGGATGAAGGTCGCGGTCGTGAACCAGGCCTTCGCGCGGAAGTTCAAGCTCGGCAACGATGCGGTCGGCAAGTTCATGACCGACGAGACGAGCCGCGACACCCTGGACATCCAGATCGTCGGGCTCGCGCCGGACATCAAGTACGCCGACGTGAAGGACTCGGTGCCGCCGGTCTTCTACACGAGCTGGCCGCAGACGCTCACGTTCGGCTACATGAACTTCTACGTGAAGTCCACGCTCCCGCCCGAGCAGATGCTCGCGAGCATCCGCGAGGTGGTGAAGCGGGTCGACGCGACGATCCCGGTGGAGGACCTCAAGACGCTGCCGCAGCAGGTGCGCGAGAACGTCTTCCTCGACCGCATGATCTCGATCCTCTCGGCCTGCTTCGCCGTGCTCGCCACGCTGCTCGCGGGCGTGGGGCTCTATGGCGTGCTCGCCTACTCGGTCGCGCAGCGGACGCGGGAGATCGGCGTGCGGATGGCGCTCGGGGCGGACGGCGCGAAGGTGCGGGCGATGGTCATGCGGCAGGTGGGCCTCATGACGATCGTCGGCGGCTTCCTCGGGGTCGCCGCTGCGCTCGGGCTCGGCAAGGCCGCGCGCTCGCTGCTCTACGGACTGGAAGGGCACGATGCGCTCGTCTTCTCGTCGAGCGTCGTACTCCTCGCGCTGGTCGCGCTCGCAGCCGGCTTCGTCCCGGCGCGCCGCGCCGCACAGGTCGATCCGATGCAGGCGCTCCGCTATGATTGACGACCTCCGCTTCGCCGGCCGCATGCTCGTGAAGAGTCCGCTCTTCACGACGATCGTCGTCGTCACCCTCGCGCTGGGCATCGGGCTCAACACCGCGGTCTTCGCCGCGGTGGAGGCGCTCCTGCTCCGGCCGGTGCCGGCCGTGCGGGAGACCGACCGGCTGGTGCAGCTCTACCGCACCTGGCCCGGTCCCGAGCTGTATGGGTCGAGCTCCATCCCGCACTTCTGGGACGTGCGGCGCCGCACCACGGACGTCTTCGACGGCGCGATGGCCTGGAACTGGTCCGAGGTGAGCATCACCGCCTCGGGGCGCCCGACGATGGTGTTCGCGCAGATGGTCTCGGCCGACTTCTTCTCCGTGCTCGGCGTGCCGGCCGCGCGGGGGCGCACCTTCCTTCCCGAGGAGGACGAGGGGCGCGGCGCGCATCCGGTGATCGTCCTCTCCGACGCGGGCTGGCGAACGCTCTTCGGTGCCGATCCGGACATCGTCGGACGGGAGGTCCCGCTCAACGGTCGCAACGTGACCGTGGTCGGCGTGGCCCCGCCGGGCTTCCTCGGCGTGATGCCGATGGTGCAGCCGATGCTCTGGATCCCGCTCATGCAGCTCGGCCAGGTCCGGCCCGGCGGCGAGGCGGGGTTCGAGACGCGCGGCAACAACTACATGAACATCGTCGCGCGGCTCAAGCCGGGCGTCTCCTTCGAACAGGCGCGCGCGCGACTCGACGCGCTCGAGACGGAACTGCGCGCGGAGTTCCCGGACGAGTACGAGCAGAGCGGGATCCACATGGTGGCACAGGACGAGGCGGGGGTCCATCCGTCCTTCCGCGGGGCGCAGGTCGGACTGTCCGCGGTGGTGATGGCCGTCGTCGTGATCCTCCTGCTGATCGCCTGCGTGAACGTCGCGAACCTCTTCCTCGCGCGGGCGCGCGACCGGGCGCGGGAGATGGCGATCCGCCTCGCTCTTGGCGCCCGTCGCGCCGCGCTCGTCCGGCAACTGCTCGTCGAGAGCCTGGTCTTCTCGCTGGTCTCCGGCGCGGCCGGGCTGCTCGTCGCGACCTGGGCGATCGCGCTGGTGAACGGCATCCGATTCCCGATCGCGATCGACTTCGCGCCGGACCTGCAGTTGAGCGGTCGCGTCCTCGGCTTCGCGCTGGGCGCGACCGTCCTCACCGGCGTCCTCTTCGGGCTCGCCCCGGCGCTGCAGGCGACGCGACCGGCGCTGATCCCCGCGCTGAAGGGCGAAGCACCGGCCGGCGACGGCCGCTCGCGCGTGCGACGCGGACTCGTCGTCGCGCAGATGGCGCTCTCCATCGTGCTCCTGGTCTCGGCCGGGCTCTTCCTCGGCAACCTCCGCGCGGCGACGGCGCTCGACAAGGGATTCGACGAGACGAACCTCCTCATCGCCGATCTCGATCCGTCGATGCAGGGCTATGCGCGCGGCAACACCGAGACGTTCTACCGCGAACTCGTCGCGCGGCTCGAGGCGGAGCCGGCCGTTCGTGCGGCGAGCCTCACCGAGGCCGTGCCGCTCGGGCTCAACAGCAGCGACCGCGGCGTCGAGATCCCCGGGTACGTGCCGGCCAAGGACGAGGGGATGTCGGTCAACTACTCGCGCAACGCGCCGGGGTACTTCGCGGCGATGGGCATCCCGCTCCTGCGCGGCCGCGACTTCACCGTGCAGGACGACAGCGGCGCGGTGCGGGCGATCATCATCAACCAGCGCTTCGTCGATCGGTTCTGGCCCGGGCAGGAGGCGGTCGGGAAGGTCGTGCGGACCGCCGGTGGCGACTGGACCGTCGTGGGCGTGGTGCCGACCGGCAAGTACCAGCGGCTCGGCGAGGACCCGAAGGCCTTCATGTGGTTCCCCCAGGCCCAGCTCTGGGGGGCGAACATGGCGGTGGTCATCCGGACCGCCGGTGACCCGTCGGCGGCCATCCCGACGCTGCGCTGGATCGTGGCCGACCTCGACGCGAATCTTCCCGTCAGCAACCTGCGTACGGCCGACGAGCACCTGAGCATCGCCCTGCTCCCGGCCCGCATCACGGGCATGGCACTCGGCGTGTTCGGCCTGCTCGGCCTGCTCCTCGCGGCGGTCGGGATGTACGGGGTGATGGCGTACTCGGTCTCGCAGCGCACTCGCGAGATCGGGATCCGGATGGCGATCGGCGCCGCGGCGTCGGACGTGATCCGGCTGATGATGCGGCAGGGGATGCTGCTGGTGGTGGTGGGCGCGGTCCTCGGGCTCGCCGGGGCCGTGGGTGCCAGCCGCCTGCTCGCGGGCGTACTATATGGCGGCAACGCACTCGATCCGATGACGTTCACGCTGGTCCCGCTCGTGCTGCTCGCGGTGGCCGCGGTCGCGACCTATGCGCCCGCGCGGCGGGCGGCGGCGGTGGATCCGGCGATCACTCTCAGGGCTGACTGACCACGATGGATATCGTTCGCGCTC
>Ga0075163_10014058_pt1 | contig 10346 bp, 4 predicted proteins | sample JI1023141ADNA_FD_71478 | JGI IMG/M metagenome (GOLD analysis project Ga0075163, IMG submission 71478) | Wastewater effluent complex algal communities from Wisconsin, to seasonally profile nutrient transformation and Carbon sequestration -... | ecosystem: Engineered > WWTP > Effluent > Algae... | reverse complement strand
GCAGGAACACCGATAAGAACAGGATATGTAGTATCTACAACCAGGATAGACTGTGAAGCAATGCTCTGATTACCACACTCGTCTGTTGCTGTCCATGTACGTGTAATTGTGTATGGACATCCAACTGTTGCTGTTTCTTCAAAGTCAACTGTTGCTGTTGAACAGTTGTCTGTTGCTGATACTGCATCCGGAGTAGGAACTGCATCACACTCAACCGTTGTGTTTGCAGGAACGTTTACTAACTCAGGAAGTGTTGAATCGATAATGTGAATAACCTGATATACAGTGATCGCATTACCGCAATCGTCTGTTGCTGTCCAGGCACGCTCGATGTCATATCCACATGCATTAAGGTTGTTGATACCGCTGATAGCTGTTACTGTGAGTGTATCGTCACAGTTGTCAGCGAACTCAGGAAGGTAAGATGGAACCTGTTCGTCGCACTCGATAGTGAGTTCTGCAGGTACACCAGCTGTTACATAAGGATCTGTTGTATCTTCAAAAGTGATAACCTGCGTAGCTGTGGTTGTGTTGCCACAATCGTCAGTTACTGACCATGTGCGGGTAAAGATCGAACCACAAACCAAATCAGTTGTGTAAGCAGAATGAGAAACTACCATGTCATCGTCGCAGTTGTCAGCAGCTGTTACCACTGCTTCTGGAGCGATCTGGTCACACTCAAGGGTCATGTCTGCTGGAACACCAATGAGTGTTGGGTATGTTGTGTCTACTACTGTCAAAATCTGGGTAGCAGAAACTGAATTGTTACAATCATCTGTCGCAGTCCATGTGCGGGTAATTGTGTAAGGACAACCTTCTGTTGTCTGTTCAGTTACAGTAACAGGAACATACTCATCACAATTGTCAGAGGCTGTTACAGCTGGTGCTGATGGAATTTCGTCGCATTCAACTGTATCATTAGCTGGAACACCTATCAAAATTGGATCTTCATTATCATATACACTGAATACTCTGATAGCTGAAATCATATTTCCGCAGTCATCAGTTGCAGTGAATGTAAATGTTCTTGTCAGGTTGCAGCCTGAACCTGAATCTTCAAAAGAGAAATCAACTTGGACGTTGTCATCACAGTTATCAGAAGCAGTAACAACAAAAGAAGTAGGAAGTGAGCCGCATTCTACTGAATCATTTTCTGGAAGGTTATTAAACTCTGGATCGATTGTGTCGTGCACATTGATTATTTGATCAACATAAGTGATATTGCAACCATCTGTTGCCATCCACATGCGCACTACTTGATAAGTGCACTCATCAATTTGCTCGATTTCCTCACACATCCATGTTTCAGTTACTTCACCGCAGTCATCAGTAAAGGTTACTGATGGAGCCGCAGGAACGTTGTCAAGGCACTGAACATTTTGATCAGCTGGATCAACGTTTGGTTGAGGACCTTCATTGTCACCTGTAATGAAATACTGATCAAATGTTGCGGTATTACCACACAAGTCAGTGGCAGTCCATCTGCGGTGCCAAGTGCAAGCACAAGCTGCATCAGGCTGCTGACAAGTTACGAAACCGCCATTTGAGCCACCATCGAAGTTTTCATTCAAATCACTCAATACATCATTGAGCTGGCTGAATGTGTATTGATTGCTGCAACCACCAATCACCTGATTGGCAATATTCACAACCTGCGTGATGGTCATACCTGCGAAAGTTCCTGAAGAAATCACTTGATCTCCGAGGTAACCAGCCGAACCGGCGAAGTTAGCATCCCATGCATCAAAGCCAAGGCTCAATGTGAGGGCTACAAGCTGACCAGCGAAAACGTTGTTATAAGTTCCACCTGGATTAACCAGATCAGAAGGCAACGCTGAAGGAGTGCTGCCGCTTGGAAGGAAATCTTGAACGGCCTGAGCAGTTGTAAGCAACAGCGTATTTCCTGAAGCACAACCAATTGTCAAACCTTGTGGGAATGCGCTTGCGAAACTTGCATTTCTATATACGCCTGGGTTATTACCATTTGCTGGAGCTCCCCATCCACCCTGAGTGTAGGTTCTGAAATCACAAGATACTTCAGTGTTGTTGTTGCATGTGCTGAGATCAACATATGAGTACTCCACTGAACCATTGTTATCAGTTGCTACCGGCTGAATATATGGAACGTTTTCAGTACAACCAAGGTCGTAACTTGATTGCTGATCATTAAATACCGGTGGAACATCATCAGAAGTTACTTCAACAGTATCTGAATCTGTGCAACCGTTGCAATCCGTTACAGTTACGGTATAAGTACCGGCCATGTTGGCAACGATTGAAGGACCATTGTTGGCACCCACGATACCAGGACCTGACCAAGAATATGAAAGGTTGCTGTTACCTGAACCTTGAGTTGTGTATTCTACATAATCAACTCGGAATGCACAGTTTCCGTTATCACTTACTTTGATATAACGTGCTGCGCTAGAAAGATTGTAGCAGAACTCCTGATATGTATTCTGAGAGAATGTTACTGAAGAAGTCAAGTTAACAAATCCGCTGTTAGCAGAAGTTGAAGCTTGAATTTTAGCATTCGAATAGTTGGTACCTGTATTGCTGCAGTGTTCAAGCTTCATGTTCACACAAATTTGTGTACCTGCAGCTACTGTAGTACCAAGGTCAATTATTATATAAGAAGTACCGTTGCCAGATTGTGTCCAAAGCTTTGTACCTGCGTTATCGCCACAAATAGCTGAAGCGCTGGTATTTTCCAACCAACCACCAGATGAACTTACTGTATGGTTGCAATCAGTAACCCCAGGTATTGTGCACTGAGAAGCACCGGTTACGTTGCTTGTCAATGTTATTGTTTCCGGATAACAAATTTCTCCACCAGGACCTGCTTCAACCTGAAGGTTGCAAACTGGACCGCAATTATAACTGGCATTGAAATCACCGTTACCTGTCATTGTGCCGGTATAGCTGAACCATGCGCTAAATCCGTTATTATTTGTGTTCAATGCATTTGCACCATTACCTAACTGCAATCCGTAATTTGGATCTTGGTTAGAGAGGTAAAGAGTAACACCATTGAGCGACCCTTGTCCAATCATTGTATTTACATGGCTTGTAGAGAAATCATAGTATAACCAGTTTTGCTCATCACCAAGTTGTGGATCTTTTGGAAGTTTGCCATCAGCAATCCATTCTGCATAGGTTGAAAGATTTTCAAACCATACATCAACAAGGAAGCGGTGGTTTGTGTTGCTGATTCTTTCTACAACACCATACATGTGTGCTGTTCCATTAGAATACTTCGCAAAATGAAGTCCACCGTTGCTCACTGAAGAACGGAAATCCGTTCCGTAGTTTGGTATCCAAACGATACGACCAGTCAAAGATTCATAACCGGTAAGCTCGCAAATTTCGTCAGGAGTGCATTCTCCTGTAATAGTAATAACAACATCTTGTGATTCACCATCCCAGCTGCTGCATCCGCTTCTGCGCGCACAACGACGGAATGTTGTTGTTTCATAAACCGGACCTGCATCATATGTAGCACCATTTGCTCCAGCTACAGGTTCAAATACGTTATTGGTAGAGGCATTTTTATAAATCCACATGTACTCAATATTGCCCGAACCGCCTGTTGGCAATTGCAAGCTCTCAAAAGCTGAAGGATCAAAACCTACACATCCACTTTGGTTGTAACCGATCTGACCACCATTAGTGACGTTGTCACAAGCGTTGATTGTGAAGTTGTAAATTTCTTCGTCACAAAGAGTACCACCAGCATTGTCTGCTGAATATAATTTTACTGTTAAAGTATATGTACCTGCACCAAGATTCAAAGCCGTGTTATCACTTGGTGAACGGAAAGGTACTACGTTCTCTGTATTATCGTTAGAATAAGAACCAGACCAATCGAATACTACACTTTCCGCTGTTGAACCTGAAACGATCGCTTCAATGTTCCAGTTGGCCGGGAAGTTTGCTGCATAATAAGTACCACCATTTACTAAACCTGAAGAAGTACCGTTGCCTAGGTTATAAATATTAACCTGATCAATTGTAGCGTTGCAACATTCTGTGATGTCGATGAAAATGTCATTCGATTCACCAACATAACTTGAGCAACCTTGTCTTCTTGAACATCTTCTGAAATATGTATCTTCATGAATCAATCCTGGATCGTAAGTAAGACCAGAAGCATTTACTACCTGTGTCATGTTCCAGCCTGTTGAAGCATTCCAGTACATCCAGATAATTTCCAATGCACCTGATCCGCCTGATGGGCTGCTCACGTTCGTAAGTGGAGCTGCATCAAAACCAGAACAACCCGACTGGTTGGAACCAATTGTTCCGCCGCTAGTCAGGTTGTCGCATGTATTGCAATTGATCGTTACTGTTACGTCATTGGATTCACCATCCCATGTCGAACATCCCGTTCTTCTTGCACATCTGCGAAACGTTGTTGTTTCAGAAATCGCCGGACAATCATATGTTGCCGAGTTTGCACCGTTTACGGCGTAGAACTGCCAGTCAGTGCTGGAGTTTTTGTACAACCACATATACTCCATTGAACCTGAACCACCCGATGGGCTGTTCACATTAAGGAATGTTGATGGATTGTAACCAACGTTGCCAGTTTGGTTTGAGCCTATGGCTCCTCCCCAGGTCACGTTGTTGCATTGGGCAATTCCTGCCACCGTGAAAAAAAGACTAAATGTTAAGGTCATTAACATCGCCTTTTGAGCAGTCATCATTCGACTACATAATGAAGAAAAAGCGTAGATCTGCTTCATCTAAAGTTAGGATTGGTTAGTAAATAATAGAATTTTCAGCCTTGCCGAAAAAGAATAGGGGACTTCTTAGTCAGGTTCGACAAAGATAATAACAAACTTTTTCAAAAACCAAATTTATCTACGTTTTATTTCAATTCATCGACATAAAAACTTCTTTAGTCGCTAAATCAACATAAAAGACTACAATCCTAACACTTCGATAAATACTAATAATCAACATTTTAGAAAAATGAATCTCGGAAATTCAGAAAAAAAAATCCTACTTCCTCACATCTGAAGAATTTGAAATTAAAGCGATAATTGGAAGGAAACACTATAACTTCTTCATAGACTGAATAGTAGCCGCCGGATTATCAGACCCAAAAACGTAGTTACCGGCAACAAGCACATCTACTCCTGCCATAAACAAACGATGCGCATTGGTCTCATTGACGCCTCCGTCGACTTCTATCAAAAAATCAGCAGCGGCGTGCTTGCGCATATCTACCAATTGCTGGATCTTGTGAAAAGTATTCTCAATAAACCGCTGGCCACCAAACCCAGGATTCACGCTCATGATGAGCACCAGGTCAACTTCAGCCAATACATCAGTCAACAATGACACAGGAGTGTGCGGGTTCAAAGCAACACCGGCCTTCATTCCTTCAGCTTTGATGGCCTGCAGGGTGCGATGAAGGTGAGTGCATGCTTCATAATGAACTGTCAAAATCTCGGCACCGCACGCCTTGAACTCTTTGATATACTTATCAGGCTCAACGATCATGAGATGCACATCTAATGGTTTCTGAGCATGCTTAGACATGGCCTTAATGACTGGCATCCCAAAGGAAATATTGGGAACAAATACCCCGTCCATCACATCAACATGGAACCAGTCTGCTTCCGACTTGTTGATCATCTCTATGTCGCGCTGCAGATTAGCGAAATCTGCCGACAACAAACTGGGTGCAATAAGCTTTTTCATACTTCGTATTTGAGGTTGCAAAAAAACGACATTTGTAACCATATTAATGGAAAAGAAGAGGTCATAATTTCGTGTTCAAATTCTATCCTAAATTGCGGCTTTTCGCAATTATAAATGAAAATCATAGGAATCACAGGAGGCATTGGCTCAGGGAAAACGACAATTTGTAAGGTTTTCAAAACCCTTGGCACTCCGGTTTTTCATGCTGATGATGAAGCAAGGTCACTTTATTCGGAGGATAATGGGCTGATCAGCGAAATCAAAACGCATTTCGGCGAAATGGTTTTCACAAATAATCAACTCGACAAAAGCAAACTGGCTTCAATTGTTTTTTCTGATAAAAACAAATTGCAACTGCTCAATCGGCTCGTCCATCCGCTCACAGCAATAAAATTTGCAGAGTGGTTGAAATCACAAACAGCACCATACGTGATAAGGGAAGCTGCAATTCTCATTGAAAGTGGAACTTATAAAGACTGTGATTTCATCGTGCAGGTGACAGCGAAAACTGAGATCAAAATAAAAAGAGTGATGGCGCGCAGCTCAATGTACGAACAACAAGTACTTGATAGAATGAGCCACCAAATGACGGATGAACAGAGAAAGCCATACTGTCAATTTGAAATCTGCAATAACGATGATCAACTTGTATTGCCTCAGATCATGAAACTGCACAACATTTTTAAGGTCTGAACTGCTCTATATCTTTCACAACCCTTGAGGCTATGAACTCATACATCTGGTTCATCATCTCGCTCTCAGAAATCAAAGGGTCATTTTCCGGAACAACCTTTCTCGATAAATCTACTTCGTGATCCTTCACTCCGGTTGGTGATATCAGGCTGATCTTCTGCTGAATCTCATAGATATACCTTTTGCCCTGATCGGATTTGTCAAAATTTACAATGTCAGATCTGTAAAGTTTTCCTGTTTCAGCATCGAGCAATTTGTATTTGAAAGTTGCTTGCAGAGAAGCTGAATTGGTGAGCTGGTAGCAATCAACTTTATCCGAATCAATTTTGAATGTGTTCCAGCAGTCACATCTGCTGCGTGCTTCTGGGTTATCGTCATAATTGAGTGAAACAAATTCTCCCGACAAAATGAACCTGGCCCGTTTGAGTTTGCCGGATTCCGGACCTGTGGACTCCTCGTATTCGGGACTCATGGTCTCTTGCTGCTCTTGCAAAACGACATTCAAATCCTCTCGCTCAAGCAACTCAACGAATGGATTTTTGGCGTTCAGCAATTTGCCTTTGATCAAAGTGCCTTGCGCATTTTCATAGATATTATTGACAAATCTGTTGTCGTTGACCTTGTAAACAATGGAAAATGTTCCTTTTTCCAATGCTTCATCTCTTCGCTTTTTGGCGTCTCGGAAACCTGCATCAACAAGGCAAACCTCATTGAAATAAACATAAGCTTCCCTCCAGAGTCCTTTCTCTGCTGCAATTTCACCGGATCTATAGTTCGGCAATATTTCGCACATCATGTCAAGAAATATAGCCTTCTGATTGTTTCTGTCCAATCTGAAAATGCGTTGAATAAAAATATGCGCGTTCTCAAAATCATCGTCCTTCACATAATCTTCCGCCTGCTTATAGAGTTTATCGATGTAGAGTCCTTTGCATTCGCCGCGCATCTGTTCTATTGGTTTGGTTGTGTGCAAATCCAGGTGCTGATAAGAACTATAGAATGAAATTGCGTCGTCATAAGAAGCCAAAGACGCATCAAAATTTTCTGCCATACACTGCATCTGAGCATCGCTGAGCTTTTTATCCAAAATTCGTTGCGCAACTCTTTTCATGCCTACAAGCGCATCTGCTTTAGCATAATTGGTGTAAAGATTGTCATAAATTGTCAGTGCTTCTGTGTGCAGCCCTCCTGTTTCCAATGTTGAAGCATCTTTCATCAACTTTTTGGCACCGGTGCAAGATGTAAGTATGATAGAAAAAGACCAAATGAAGGCCAGAATCAAAGGAATATTGTTTCGTAAAAGACCGGGTATCTGTTTTTTCATAGGGCTACTATTTAATCGCCGCGATGCAAGCGACGGGCCAAATGTCGTCAATCGCTAACGCGGTACAAAAATGAAGTGAATCCTCCCCTACTCCTGTGTGCATTGTTTGCGAGACCGTGCATCAAAAAAAGTTGTTCATTCCAAAACTTTTGCTGGTCACTTAAGACAAAACTAAATTCAATCACATTGGGGAAGGTTACTCGACACAAACCAGACGATCAACTTCTTCTCGAACTGGTATACTTCGAAATGAGATAAAGAAGCTGCGCTACTGCTGCCAGCGCCGCAACTACATAGGTCATCGCAGCCCATTTCAGCGCATCTTTGGCAGCATCATACTCCTGGGGTATGACAATACCTTGAAGCTGCATCCAATTTAATGCTCTTTTACTGGCGTCAAATTCAACCGGTAATGTAACCAAAGTAAAAAGTGTAATCAGTGCCTGGGCTGCGATTGCCACAAGCAAAAGACCCGGTATTCGTTGCAAGAACAATACTCCGATCATAAGCAACCAAGGCAAGATCGTTCCTGCAATGTTGACAATGGGAACTATAGAAGATCTGAAACCAATTAACGGATATGCAACATTGTGTTGAATAGCATGACCACACTCATGGGCAGCAATTGCCGCAGCTATGGCGCTTCTTCCATGATATACATCTTGACTAAGATTAACTGTCTTCTGAGCTGGATTGTAATGATCCGTTAGTTGACCTGCAACGGAAATTACTTTGACGTCATAAATACCATTCTGACTCAACATTTTCTCCGCGATTTCCTTTCCACTTAAACCTAGTCGCAAAGACATTTTAGAGTATTGACTCACTTTACTGCGAAGTTTGTTCTGCACCAAAAAACCAATGATTCCGAATAAAATGGCGATGACATAAATACCGAACATGCTGTTACATCTTTCCTACAAATTTAGAACATGATGACATGCCTTTTGCTTAAAAAAACACAACATTGCACAACAAACAAATCATAAAGAAAGCAGCAACTATGATTGGAAATTTGACCTGCACAGCAGCAAACGAGACTCGCGCATAACATTGTTTTTATTATCGAATGCTTAAGGCACATCCAATATCACTAGAATCAATAAAAAGACAGAGACAAGAAAAAACCACCCTCGCGCAAAGGTGGTTTCTCCAATTAACCAAAAAACCATGAAACAAAAACTCTACTTCAACTTGCTTGATAATCTTTATCCTTTAAAAAAGGAAATGCAGTAAAATCTTCTTCTGTCTTGATCATCTAACGCCCCCGAAGAAGAATCAATATTTCAAAGTTTTTCCCAGATTTTTCTTTTGACAGAAAAGTCTGAAAAATTCTAGTATTCAAAGAACCAAAATGAGGAAATGAAAATGTGAAAATTAAACTTGCAGGTTTACAATCAACGTTTCCATTTGATGAGACGAATTAGCGAATTATTTTCACAAACAACAACAACAAAATCATCGAGATTTCAACTTTAGACTGTTCATCCACTTTCTATCATGAACATTCAATATTCACTCATGAAACTTGATAACTATCAACATCAAGTAAAAAAACGGTTGAAAAACTTTAGATTTTTGTCACTTATGAACCTTATAGAGCTCAACCTATTCGCAACAAAAATCAGAAAGTGGTTTTTATACGCGACAGCCGTAGCAGGTATTTACTTGCTCATGCATTGAACTGTGTAAAGAGCCTATCAAATTCTGAGTTAACTTTTTGTACAACCTAACCAAAGGTTGTTATTGGGATCTTGTCGCCTTTTATGAAAGACTGGTTAAATAAATATCTCAAATATGTGCCATGGTTTGTCGACTTCTGGTACTATATAGTTATGGTCATCTTGTTCATTGTGCTTGCAATAATTTTCTTGTAGTGCGCCGAACAAAATATTTTCAAGATGAAATAGTCAGTTGATAAAATCTTGCTGACCTTCATTTCGGAATCATTCGCATCGCTTCTTTTGCTGCATGAAGATATTGGTGTCGTCCATACTATTGCTCATATTGGCGCAGCCATTTGCAGCGCAATATGATTTTCTTAAAACACAAGAAAACATCTTCTTTCAGTCAGAAACCCAATGGCTCGCTGAAGAGCTGCTTAATATCAACGCTCCCCACTTCAAGTGCGATAACCAAGGCAACTCATGGAAACTTCCCCAGGCAGGCACGTTTGCGTTGTTCGGCGAACAGGTTATCCTGGACCAGTCCGATATACAAATGTTTCAAAACATCCTCTTCCCTCAAGGAAACTGCAATCGTTATCTAAAACTTATTGCGTTCTGTGACTTGTATTTCCCCCTATTCCGAAAGTACATTGATGCGAAAGGATTACACAAAGACTATATCTTACTTCCACTTTTATTATCGGGTTGTAATCAAAATTTTTCAGGATCAGGCGATGTGGCAGGACTATGGGCGATGGATTATCTATCTGCTAGAAAATATCATTTGCGCATAGATACCCTTGTCGATGAAAGAAAAGGAGGCGATTTTACCACTGATGCGGCAGTCAGCTATATCTATGACCTCAATGTCAGATATAACAATGACGCTTTAAAAACCATCACTGCGTATCGATTCGGTGCACCATTCCTCAAGAGCCTTGTGGATGGGAATA
>Ga0075163_10014057_pt1 | contig 10347 bp, 8 predicted proteins | sample JI1023141ADNA_FD_71478 | JGI IMG/M metagenome (GOLD analysis project Ga0075163, IMG submission 71478) | Wastewater effluent complex algal communities from Wisconsin, to seasonally profile nutrient transformation and Carbon sequestration -... | ecosystem: Engineered > WWTP > Effluent > Algae... | reverse complement strand
GTAGAGCTGCCCGACGATCTCGTCGCCGCTCTTCTTGGTGTAGAGCTCCAGCGGCTCCAGCGGCGGCCCGTCGTACTCGACGAACGCGTACTTGCGCGCTACGGCCCGCCAGGCGCGGAAGATGTGCGCGCGGCGGGCCAGCTCGTCAGGATAGAAATCGCGGAACCCAGGCAGGGACGACGTGCTACTCATCCGGGCAATTTACCCGGGCGTCGGACTCACCGCCAACCGTGACATCGCATCGCCGACCGTGTGGAACGAGCCGGTCACCAGCACGGTCGCGCCCCGGGTGGGCGCCAGCGCGAGCGCGGCGTCGAAATCAGGCTCCAACTCGGCCGAGAACCCGCTCGCGCGCGCGAACGCGAGGGCCTCGCTCGCGACCCAGGCCCGGCTCGCCGGGGCGGTCGGCGTGTTGGTCAGGACGAAGTGGTCCACCGCCCCGCCGAGCGCCTGGAGCATCCCGCGCCAGTCCTTGTCGCCCAGCACACTCACCAGCGCCACGACCGGTCGCTTCGGGCCCACGGCGCGCAGCGTCTCCGCGCTCACGCCCGCCCCGTCGGGGTTGTGCGCGACGTCGAAGATCCAATCCCCGTGACGGGAGAACCTCCCCGGGAGGGAGACCTGCGCCAGCGCCGGGATCGCCTCCTCGGGCCGGACCCGGAGCGGCCCGGGGATGGCGTCGAGCATGGTGAGCGCCACCAGGGCGTTCGAGGCCTGGTGGCGCCCCGGAAGGGCCGTCGTGACCTCCAGCGGGCCGCCGAGGGGGCTCTCTCCCGGCCCCGGCTCCCACACGAAGGTCGTCCCGGCGGCGCTCACCCGGACCTCGCGAGCGGTCCCCTCCTCGGCGACCACTCGGATGGGCGTCGCCCCACGCCGCGCCGCCTCGGCGGCCAGGATCGTCCGGATCGACAGGTCGCGTTCCCCCACCACGGCCGGCACGCCCGGCTTGTAGATCCCTGCCTTCTCCGGGGCGATCTGCTCCCGCGTCGTCCCCAGCCATTCCACGTGATCGACGGCGATCCCGGTGACCCCGGCGACCAGTGGCGTCTGCGCGTTGGTCGCGTCGAGTCGCCCGCCGAGGCCGGTCTCGATCACCGCGACGTCCACCTCCGCCTCCGCGAAGAGGTGGAAGGCCATCGCCGTCGTCGCCTCGAAGAAGGTCGCCCCGAGCCGCTCGACGGTCGGCGTCCACTCGTCCAGGAACCCCGTGATCTGCGCCTCGCTCACGGCGCGCCCATCGATGAGGAACCGCTCCCGGAAGTCGACGAGGTGCGGCGACGTGTACTTCGCGACCTTGAGGCCTCGCGCGCGCAGGACCGCCTCCAGGGAGGCACAGACGCTGCCCTTCCCGTTGGTCCCCGCGACGTGGAGCGTCCGGATGCGCCGGTGCGGATCGCCCAGCGCCGCGAGGAAGGCCTCGATGCGCTCCAGGCCCAGCTTCCATTGTCCCGTGGTGCGCGCGAACAGGAAGTCGAGTGCTTCGCGGTAGCTGCGACCGGTCAGGAGCTTGCCCACCCCGTCGCCGCCGGCTTGCCGCTCATGTGCCGCAGGAGCTGGCCCACCGTGCGCTTCAGCTGATGCCGATGCACCACCTGGTCCACCATGCCGTGCGTGAGCAGGAACTCCGCCGTCTGGAACCCTTCGGGCAGGTCTTGGCCAAGCGTCTGCTTGATCACGCGCGGGCCGGCGAAGCCGATCACGGCGCCGGGCTCGGCCAGGATCGCGTCGCCGAGCATGGCGTAGCTCGCGCTGACGCCGCCGGTGGTCGGATTGGTGAGGATCGAGACGTACGGGATCCGGCGTTCGGCGAGCTGCGAGAGCATCGCCGACGTCTTCGCCATCTGCATGAGCGAGAGCACGCCCTCCTGCATGCGCGCGCCGCCGGACGACGAGATGATGATGAGCGGCCACTTCTTCTCGAGCGAGCGCTGGCCAAGGCGCGCGATCTTCTCGCCCACCACCGAGCCCATCGACCCGCCCATGAACGCGAAGTCCATGATGCCGAGGTTCACGGGCATCTGGTCCATCAGGCCCGAGACGGTCAGGATCGCGTCGTGCTCCCCGGCGTTCTTGAGCGCCTTCTTCAAACGATTGGCGTACTCGGGGAACTCGAGCGGGTCCACCGACGAGAGCTCGACGTCCTTCTCGTCGATCGACCCGTCATCGAGCAGGATCGTGGCGTACTCATGCGCGCGGATGCGCCGATGATGGTCGCACGCCGGACAGACGTTCGAGTTCCGCAGGAACTTCTCGCGGATGTCGGTATGCCCGCACGCCTCGCACTTCTCCCAGACGTCGGGAGGGATCTCGAGACGTGCCGCCCGGGGGGGACGGGGCTTCTTCTCTTTGCGGAACCAGGCCATGGAGGGAAAAGTGGTCGGCCCCGCGGTGGGGAGCAAGCCATCGCGGCCGCCGAGGCCGCCCTAGATGACGAGACCGTCGGCCTTGCCGCGCCCTTCGGAGGAGATGAGGACCAGGATCCCCACCGACATCCAGCACGCGAGCATGAACGACCCGCCATAGCTGAAGAACGGCAGCGGGATGCCCGTGATGGGCATCAACCCCACCGTCATGCCGATGTTCACGATGATGTGCGTGAACCAGGCTGCCGTCAGCCCGAACGCGACGAGCGACGCGAACGGCGTGCTCGACCGCGCCGCGATGCGCACCGTGCGGAGCAGCAGCACCGTGAAGAGTCCCAGCGCCAGCAGCACGCCCAGGAACCCCAGCTCCTCGCCGACCACGGGGAAGATGAAGTCGGTGTACTGCTCAGGCAGGAATGCGAGCCGCTTCTGCGAGCCGAGCGTGAAGCCCTTCCCCAAGAAGCCGCCCGACCCGATGGCCACCTGCGACTGGAGCACGTGGTAGCCCGAAGCCCGCGGATCGGCCGACGGATCGAGGAACACGAGCAGGCGGTTCTGCTGGTACGGATTCATCTTCGCCCACAGCAACGGCGCGACCACGCCCATCAGGACGTTCGCCGCGACCACCATCGTGCTCTCGAGCGCCGACGGGCGCCGCCACCAGAGCAGCGCGAGCAACGCGAAGAACCAGGCGCCCCAGACACCGGGGCCGAACGCCAGCACGAGACTGATGCCCGGGCTCGCGACCATCAGCAGCAACGGCCACGAGACGCCGCTCCAGAACAGCATCGCGAAGAACACGCCGATGAAGACCAGCCCCGTCCCCAGGTCGGGCTGCGCCATGATCAGCACCCACGGCACCAGCGTGATCACCGCGGGACGCCAGAGGCCGAACAGGGACGTCGGGGCCGTGCGCTGCGCGCTCAGCACGCGCGCCAGCATCAGCACCACGGCGATCTTCGCCAGCTCCGACGGCTGGCCCAGCCGCACACCGCCGATCGCCAGCCAGCTCTTGCTGCTCGCCGCGGTCCCCGCGCCCGTCCCGACGAAGACCAGCACCAGGAGCATCAGGCATGCGCCCAGGTACGCCCAGACCGATCCCCACTCGAGCAGGCGCACCGACGTCCGTGAGATCGCGTACGCGACGCCCAGGCCGAGGAGGAACCAGACCGCCTGCGTCCGCCAGAGCCCCTCCACGAACGTCGGCACGTCAGTCTGCCCCGCCGAGTACACCATCGCGATCCCGAACGAGGTGAGCAGGAACGCCAGCACCGGCAGCGGCCAGTCGGCGGGGATCCGCTGCGCGCGCATCAGCCGTCCACCAGAGGCATCGCGACCACCTTCTGCTTCAGGTGATGCTCCATGATCCGCGTCGCGATGCGTGCCGCGCGCGACCCGTGCAGGCCGAACTCGAGCATGACCGCCACCACGATCTTCGGTTCCTCGGCGGGCGCGTAGCCGACGAACCAGGCATGGTCCGCATTCTCGTCCTGCGCGTTCTGCGCCGTGCCCGTCTTCCCCGCCACCGCGATCCCCTGCAAGCGCGATCCCGCCGCCGTACCGCGACCCACCACGTTCGCGAGCGCGCCCTGGATGCCGGCCAACTGCACGTCATTCAGGGAGAACAACCGCGTCCGCTCGGCGCGCCCGCGCACGATCTCCGGCCGCGCCGCTTGCCCGTCGGTCGCGAGCGCGGTGTAGAACCGCGCCATGTTCACCACGGTCTGCGAGTTCTCACCCTGCCCGATCGAGAGGTTGAGCGTCACCGCGTTGCTCCACCCCCGCGGACCGAAACGCTCGTCGTAGTACTTCTTCGGCGGGTCGGTCGGGAAGAGCGGCCGGTTCTCCGCCGGGAGGTCGATCCCGGTCCGTTCGCGCGACCCGAGCCGGATGCCGCCCGCGATCAGCCGATTGAGCCCGATCTTGAGGCCCAGTTGGTAGAAGTAGACATCGCACGAATGTTCGATCGCCTCGGCGAGTGTCACGTCGCCGTGGCCCTTCTTGTCCCAGCAGCCGAACGGTCGGTTGCCGTACTGGTACGCGCCGGTGCACGGCACCGACATGTGGTCGTCCATGTCGACCAGTCCCGCCTCCATCGCGATGATCGCCGTCTGCAGCTTCCAGATCGAGCCGGGCGGATAGGTCCCCTTGATCGCCTTGTTGTAGAGCGGCCGACGCGGGTCCTCTTGCAGCTCCTGCCAATAGCTGAACGGGATCCCGCCGATGAAGCGGTTGGGGTCGAAGGTCGGTGCGGAGTGCAGGGCGAGCACCTCGCCCGAGCGCGGCTCCATCGCCACCACCGCCCCGATGAGCGAATCCCCGAAGATCCCCGCGACGAAGCGCTGCAGGTCGAGGTCGATGTTCGTGTAGAGCGGCGTCGGCGCCTCGGGCCGCAGGTCCTCGCGCGCGTCCTCGCGCACCACGCGACCGCGGGCGTCGACCTCCACGAAGCGCATCCCCTCACGCCCACGCAGGCGCGACTCGTACTGCTTCTCGATCCCGTCCTTGCCGACCTGCTGTCCCGCCTTGTAGTCGGCGTACTGGTCCTGCCCGAGCTCGGCGTCGCTGATCTCGCCCGTGTACCCGACCAGCGCGGACACCGCGGGGCCATCCGGGTAGTACCGCTTGGGCGCCGACTGGATGAGCAGGCCCGGGAACTCCACGCGACGCTCCTCGAGCATCGACACGAGCGCGAACGGCGCGTCGCCGAAGAGCACGGTCGGGCGCGAACGGTCACGGCGGTAGCGCCGGATGGCGGCGCCCACCTGCTCCGGCGTGACCGGCGAGAGCTCGCCGATCCGCCGCATCGTCGTGCGCAGCGAGTCCTCGTTCCGGGCCAGCAGCGAGATCGAGTATCCCGGCAGGTTCTCGGCGATGATCTTGCCCGTGCGGTCGTAGATGATCCCGCGCGGTGCCGGCAGCGGGATCTCGCGCAGTCGGTTCTCCTCCGAGGCCAGCACGTACCGGGCGTTCTGCAGCACCTGCGTGCGGAAGAACGCCCCGAGCAGCAACAGGAGCCCGGTGAAGACGAGTCCGGACGCGACGCGCGCCCGATACTGGACGTCGTTGGGGTGGAAGCTCATGCGCGTCGCCGCTCGAGCGAGGGGCGCACCAGCGCCATCACCGCGAGGCCCACCACGGCGGTGACGAGCGCGGCGAGCGGGGTCCACAGCAGGAGCTGCGACACGAGGGCGAGTCCGCCGAGCCGACCCTCCGCGAGGAGGAAGACGACATCCACCGCGACCTTGCCGACGAAGACGAAGACCGCGTTCAGGAGGACGTTGTCGGCGAAGAAGGTCGCCTTGAGCTCCGAGGCCGCGAAGCCGACCAGTGTCATCGCGAGGGCGCCCGCGCCGAACGCCTCGGGCGTGAGCGCGTCGGCGATGACGCCGATCAGGAAGCCGACGAGCGCGGCCGCCCCGGGACGCACGCGGACCGCGACCACGAGCACCGCGATCACGAGGAAGTCCACGTTGGCCCGCAGGTCGAGCATCGGCCGCAGCGTGTAATGCAGCGCGACGAGCGCGAGCACGAGGACCGCCACGACGAGCGAGCGCGAGGAGTTCATGGCCGCCGTACCGCGAGGCTGTCGCGCGACGGCGTCCAGACGCTCTCCACGCCCTCACCGCCCCGGTCGGGGCGCAGCACCAGCACCGAGGTCACGTCGGCCGGGCGCACCGCCGGCTTCAGCAGGTACGTTCGCTCCCACCCACCCTCGGGCCCGAGCTCGTCCATCACCGTGCCGATCGGGATCCCGCGCGGGTAGACGCCGCCGAGCCCCGAGCTGACCACGAGCGTGCCCACCGCCAGCTTCTGGCGGAAGGGGACGCCGCGCAGCTCGAGCAGGAACCCCTCGGCGCCGTCGCCCGCATGCGCGGAGACGATCCCGAACGCCGAGCCGTCCGCGGAGGTCGCGCTGACGCGGAACTCCGGATGGGGCCAGGTGATCGCGACACTGGTCCGGGCATCGACGTGCTGCACCATGCCGACCAGGCCATCCGCGCTCACCACGGCGGCGAGACGCTCGACCCCGGCCCGCTCACCGGCCGAGAGCACGAGCGTGTGGTCATCGCCGAGTCCGCGACCCACGAGCGCTTCCGCCGGCACGAACCCCCAGCGCAACGCCCGCCCGAGCCCGAGGATGCCGCGCAGCCGCCCGTTCTCCGCCTCGAGTTCGTCGAGCCGCTGCGAGCGGCGCAGCACGCTGTCGGCGATGGCGACGACGGAGTCGTGCGAGACGAAGGATCGGCGCGCGAGCGCGGCGCGCTGCTGCATCGCCGCGAGCGGGGCGACGACCGTGCCACGGATCGCGCCCGCGGTGCGATCGCGCGGGCCGTCCGGCAGGATGAGCAGGGAGAGCGACGCGAGCACGCAGGCCGCCGCGATCAGCAGGTCCGTTCGCGAATCCGTGCGGGAACCGCGCGGCACCGTCAGCGCCCGGTCAGGTGGTCAGCACCGACCAATACTTATCCTCGTCATCGAGGATCCGCCCCGTCCCGCGCACCACGCAGGTCAGGGGATCCTCATCGACGTGGATCGGCAGCCCGGTCTCCTGCGTGAGCAGGATGTCGAGGCCGCGGATGAGCGCGCCGCCGCCGGTCATCACGATCCCGCGATCGACGATGTCCGACGCGAGTTCGGGCGGCGTGATCTCCAGCGCGCGGCGCACCGCGTTCACGATCTGCTGGATCGGCTCCTGGATGGCCTCGCGGATCTCGGCCGAGTGCACGCGCACCGTCTTCGGGATCCCCGAGACGAGGTCACGTCCCTTGACCTCCATCTCGCGTTCCTCGCCGAGCGGCGCCGCCGATCCGATCTGGATCTTGATGAGCTCCGCCGTCGGCTCGCCGATCAGCAGGTTGTAGCTCTTGCGCATGAACTGCACGATCGCCGCGTCGAGCTCGTCGCCGCCGGTGCGGATCGACGTATCGGAGACGATGCCCGAGAGCGCGATCACCGCGATCTCCGTCGTCCCGCCGCCGATGTCGATCACCATGTTGCCGGTCGGCGTCTCCACCGGCAGCCCCACCCCGATCGCGGCTGCCATCGGCTCGGCCACCATGAACACGTCCTTCGCGCCGGCGCCGAGCGCCGAGTCGCGCACCGCGCGGCGCTCCACCTCGGTGATCCCCGATGGCACGCAGACGATCACGCGCGGCTTGATCGGGAAGAACCCCTTCCGGATCACGAGGTTGAGGAAGTAGCGCAGCATCTTCTCGGTGACGTCGAAGTCGGCGATCACGCCGTCCTTCATCGGTCGCACCGCGATCACGCCATCCGGTGTGCGGCCGAGCATGCGCTTCGCCTCGAGGCCGACTCCCTTGATCGCCTTCGTGTCGCGATCGATCGCGACGACCGAGGGCTCGTTGAGCACGATGCCTTCGCCCTTGACGTACACGAGCGTGTTCGCCGTTCCGAGATCCACCGCAATGGCGTTCGCGGGGAGGAACCCGCCTTTCTTGAAGATCGGCCAACGCATGATGTACGGGTTCTCGCTCGTCGGGACTTCAAGGACGGCTGAGGGCGCCATGGCGCAACGGGGGGACAGGGGAACTTACCCCGCCGTCACCATGCGGGACAAGCTGTTGTCGCACATCGGCTTTCGCCGCCGCCCGGCCCCCAGAATCCTACCCTCCCGTACCCCATCCCGACGGAAGCGGAAGGGGCAGCCCGGCTCCGGCCGGGCTGCCCCTTCTGCCTTCTGCCTTCTGCGGTCTACTTCAGGAACTGCTCCGCCGCATGGTACTCCATCCCGAACGCCTCGGCCACGCCCTGGTACGTGATCTTCCCGTCCACGACGTTCAGCCCCTTCACCAGCGCCGGATCCTCGCGCAGCGCCTGCTTCCAGCCCTTGTTGGCCAGCTTGAGCGCGTACGGCAGCGTCGCATTCGTGAGCGCCAGCGTCGACGTGCGCGGCACCCCGCCCGGCATGTTGGCCACGCCGTAGTGGATGATCCCGTCCACCGTGTAGACCGGGTTCTCGTGCGTCGTCGCCTTGATCGTCTCCACGCAGCCGCCCTGGTCGATCGCCACGTCCACGATCACCGACCCCGGACGCATCGTCTTGAGGTCCTCCTTGCGGATGAGCTTCGGCGCCTTCGCGCCCGGGAGCAGCACGCCGCCGACCACGAGGTCCGCCGAGGCGATCGCCTCGAGGATGTTGGCGCGGTTGGAGTAGATCAGCTGCACGTTCGCCGGCATCACGTCGCTCAGGTACCGGAGACGCGGGAGCGAGGTGTCGAGGATGATGACCTTCGCGCCGAGGCCCGCCGCCATCTTCGCCGCGTTCACGCCCACGATGCCACCGCCGAGGATCACGACCTTGGCCGGCGGCACGCCCGGGACGCCGCCGAGCAGCACGCCGCGGCCGCCGTAGAGCTTCTCGAGGTACTTCGCGCCTTCCTGGACCGCCATCCGGCCCGCCACTTCCGACATCGGGATGAGGAGCGGGAGGTCCCGGTTCGCGAGCTCGACCGTCTCGTACGCGATGCAGGTCGCGCCCGAGTCCATGTGCGCCTTCGTGAGCTTCTCGTCCGCGGCGAAGTGGAAGTAGGTGAAGATGGTCTGTCCCTTCCGCATGCGCGGCCACTCGACCGCGATCGGCTCCTTCACCTTGATGATCATCTCGGCTTCCTTCCAGACGGCGTCGGCCGTCGGGAGGATCTTCGCGCCGACGCTCGTGTACTGCTCGTCCGTGAAGCCCGAGCCCTCACCGGCGCTCTGCTCGACGTAGACGGTATGACCAGCGGCCACGAGCGCCTCGGCGCCGGCCGGGACGAGCGAGACACGATTCTCGTTCGTCTTGATCTCCTTCGGGATTCCGATCTTCATGTGCGGGCGGGTATTGGGGAGATGGAGAGTTTGAGAAAGCCGTTGGCGCGCGCGGATGCCACTACACCGGACCCAACCGTACCACAGTCTGCGCGTCGACCGAATAGAAATCTCGGCACGCAGCCGCCACCTCGCCAGCCGTGACGGAATCTACCCGCGCGAGGACCTCGTCCAGCGGGCGATAGGGCTCACTATAGAGCTCCACCGCCGCCGCGCGGTACATCCGGGCCGAGACGCTCTCCATCGAGAGCGTGATCTGCCCCTTGAGCTGCTGCTTCCCCATCTGCAGTTCGTCCGCCGGGATGCCCTCGGACGTGAGCCGGAGCATCTCCGCGCGAACCGCCGCTGCGGCCTCCTCGGCCCGCTCCGGCGCGCACCCCACGTAGATCCCCTGCGCCCCCGCGGTGACGTGGAAGCTCTGGAACGAGTGCACCGAGTAGGCCAGCCCGAGCTCCTCCCGGACCCGCTGGAAGAGCCGCGAGCTCATCCCGCCGCCGAAGAGCGAGTTCACCAGCATCAACGCATGGCGGCGAGGATCGCTGTGCGGCACGATCGCGTTGCCGAATACCAGGTGCATCTGCTGGGTGTCGCGGTCCACCGCCTGGTCGCTCGGCGCTGCCGGGCGCGCCGCGGGCACCCGCGGGGTCGCGCCGGTGCCCGCCGGAAGCGCGTCCCAGCCGGCCTGGGCCAGCACTGCGAGCAGCTGCTCGTGCCGGACGTTCCCCGACGCGGCCACCACCACGTTCCCCGCCCGGTACGCGCGGTCATGGAGCGAGCGCAGGTCGGCCAGCTCCAGGCCTTCCACCGTCTCGGGCGTGCCGAGGATCGAGTATCCGAACGGATGCTCGCCCCAGAGGGCCGCATTGTGGATCTCGAAGACGATGTCGTCCGGCGTGTCCTCCACCATGGAGATCTCCTCGAGCACGACCCCGCGCTCGAGATCGAGATCCGCCTGGCGAAGGGCGGGCCGGAACATCAGGTCGAAGAGCACGTCCGCCGCCTGCGGCAGATGCTCGTCGAGCACCCGTGCCTGGAAGGAGGTGTGCTCACGCCCCGTATAGGCGTCGAGCGAGCCCCCGAGCGACTCGAGCGCGAGGGCCAGCTCCTTCGCCGACCGCGACTCGGACCCCTTGAACACCATGTGCTCGAGGAG
>Ga0075163_10014055_pt1 | contig 10348 bp, 10 predicted proteins | sample JI1023141ADNA_FD_71478 | JGI IMG/M metagenome (GOLD analysis project Ga0075163, IMG submission 71478) | Wastewater effluent complex algal communities from Wisconsin, to seasonally profile nutrient transformation and Carbon sequestration -... | ecosystem: Engineered > WWTP > Effluent > Algae... | reverse complement strand
GTATCGTTTACTGAATATACTTTTAAGCAGCCATCGACGTAAGGGTTTGAATTTTTATTGTTATAAAATGTGAGCTTGGTGTCTCCCAAAATAATTACATTTCCTTTATTTGCTCTTCCGATAATTAAACTCATGGATTTATACCTCTCTAACCTAGGATGGCTTAAAACGGCCTTTTTGGCTTTAAATGACCCCTGGCATAAACCCCAGTATAAAAGACCTACTTCTTTCGGACTCTTCTTTTTGGGGAATAAGATAATCTCTACAGATTGCGTATATTAGGTTGCCTCTTTGCCTGTAAATCATTACAAGTGAACTCCAATTAATTTAATTAATTATCGAACTCAGCAATGGTGCTGACGTTTGAACTAAACACGGAGTCCATCATGGCTAAGAAAGTTGCAGTAAAAAAAGGCGAAAAAAAACCAGCACGAGTAAAATTCACTGGATTTGTTCCCGTTAAACTTAAAGAATTCACAATCACACAAAAATCTTCTGGTCGTTACGAAGTTGTAAACAAAGAAGGTAAAAACGTAAATGGCGCAGCTAAAGTTAGCGTTCTTTTAGAAGCTAAACTTTTACAACCATCTTTACCAAAACCAGCAGCTACTGAAGAAGCAGCTCCTGCAGCAGTAAACTAGATTCTATTGTTCTTTAAATAACCGGTCGGGCGATCGCTTGGGCCGGTTAAATTTACTTCGCACATTCGATCTCATCAAATTTTATCACCGTAAAATCAAATACTTATGTTGAATCTCTGGGGTTTTCCGCTTGTGGCGGTAGAGCTATTTTCATTCAGGCTATTGCTAGCTATTACACTATGTGGTATAGTGTAACTAATAAGGATACGCATGATTCGTAACTTTGGAAATAAGATCGCACAGGATGTTTGGGAAACTGATAGCTCTAAATCGCTTCCGCGAGAATCTTGGGTTCGTGCTAAGGCTTTAATGACTATTATGCACGGAACGTCGGAGATCAATGATCTAAAGATTAAAGGTCAGCCGCCCAATATTAGGCTGCATAAGCTTAAGGGCGATCGTAAAGACGAATGGAGCGTAACTATAAAACTTCCTTGGTGTATCACTTTTAAGTTTAAAGCCGGCGAGTTTATTTACGTAAAAATTGAAAATTATCATTAAGAGGTATTTATGATTAAAAATCCAAAGCCTATGCACCCTGGGGTCGTATTGAATGAGATCTACATGAAAGAGATGGAACTCAATCAATCTCAATTGGCAGAAAAATGTGGCTGTTCGCCCAGAAAAATTAACGAGATTGTTAATGGTAAGCGAGCCATCTCTCCAGAATTTGCGATTATCCTTGAAGGTGTTTTGGGAACAACTGCAGAAATGTGGGTTCGGATTCAGGCTGAGTATGACTTGTGGCTTGCGCGAAGAAAAGTGGCTTAATTTCTATATCCTTGGTCTTGCTCGAGATCTATATAAGCACAAATTGCCGTCATTGAACTCTTGAGGTTCAATCCAGAACTGGTTTTTCATCCACAATTTTGCGTTACCTTTAGTCACTACTGTTATTTTTCTATGTAAGGTCATCTCTTGAAGCTGTTCCATGATGACCGCGTAGGTCGCGTCGCTGAAGGAATCAAAAATATAGAATGTGTCGGCAGCTGGGATTTTAAAATCTGTACTGGCTAAGTCCTGCGTTTTGAACTGAACATGCTGAGCCATGCTTAGATTTTCACTGGCTTTATTTGCGATATCTACGCGTTCCTTGACGAATTCATAGCCGGTGAATTGAATATCTGGACGCATAAGTCCTACGACCAAACCAATTCGGCCGTAGCCAGATCCTAGATCGATAAAACGCGATCCCTTGGTTAGGTTTAAATACCTTAATGCGAGCAATGTAGTGGCATAACTGGATTGAACACCAACACCGGCGCCTTCATATAAACGCTCTTTTTGATCGATGTCTGGCACTTCGTTTTCTAAATAGCCCAGCTCAAAAATTTTATCTAAAACATCAAAGGTGCGGTAGAGAGAAAGTCGAGCCGTCACGTCGGTTTTTTTTCGGTCGGAATTAAGCTGATGTTCTAATTCAAACAGTTCTGACATTTGCATGAGTGCAATTTGCAAAAACTTTTTTTGAAAGTCATACGGCTTAGATTTTATATTTCTTAAAAGAGCCGCCTCCGTTTGAGTGATGGCTTTTAAAGCTAGGTGTAGTCCGCCAATGCTAGTATCTTGGAAAAACGACTGCAGGAACAATAGTGGTTTTAGCTCAACATTTAGAAAGGGCTTGATAAAACGTTCAAACTGAATTTCGGTGTCAGTCGGGGCATTTTTACTTTGCATCCAATGTTCGTCGATAAGCAAACTAAGGACATTTTTTAGGTAAATGCTATCGATAAAAAAGCCGGCGAGATCCTTTTCACTGATAAATTTAAAGAGTGTATTTAGCTGTTCTTCGAGTTTATCGAGTTGGACTTGTAAAACAATTTTCTTTAGCTCGGCCTTGTACTCAATACTCATAGTGATTAACTCCCAAACATCCATTCTGTGGGGTAATCGCGCTAGTTACAACGATGATTCCTGATTATCCCAGAATGAGGCAGAACCCCCTTGGGAATGACGCGTAATGGTTGATTTTTAGAAGCCCTTAGTCTTTAATGGCCGAATGGAAAACCACACAAATTATTTCTCGGAAGTCCGTCTTCGCTATGCCCCCTCACCAACTGGTTACCTTCACGTTGGCGGAGCTCGAACAGCACTCTACAATTTTCTTTATGCTCGTAAACACAAAGGTAAATTCATTCTAAGAATTGAAGACACAGATCAAGAGCGGTCATCCATGGAATCATTGAAAATGGTTCTTGCGGACATGAAATGGCTTGGCTTGAATTGGGATGAAGGACCAAATGCAGAAACGTTAGAAGGCATGGGTTCGTATGGTCCCTACAAGCAATCGGAACGATTAAAAATTTATGATGAAGTGGCTCAAGATTTATTGAAACGCGGACTTGCGTATTACTGTTTTATGACGGATGCCGAAATCGATGCTCAACGCCAAACTCAGATGGCTGATGGCGCGGCTCATCCGCATTTGGAAAGTCCTTACGAGGCTATGCCGCTGGCAGAAGCACAAATTAAAATCAAATCGGGTGAAAAAGCGGTTGTTCGTTTTAAAACTCGTCATTTGAAAAAAGATTATCATTTAAAAGATTTAATTCGCGGCGATGTTCATTTTCCATCCGACATGGTGGGTGATTTTGTTCTACTTCGCTCAGACGGTATGCCGGTTTATAATTTCTGTTGCGTGGTTGATGACTACAAAATGAAAATCTCTCACGTATTGCGCGCAGAAGAACATTTGTCTAATAGTCTTCGTCAATTAATGATTTACGAGGCAATGAACTGGCCGACGCCTCAGTTTGGGCACGTGTCTCTGGTACTAGATGATGATCGTCAGAAATTATCTAAACGTAAAGGCGCGACCAGCTGTAACCAATTCCGTGAAGAAGGTTATTTACCAGAAGCTCTTTTAAATTTTGTGGCACTTCTTGGTTGGTCACATCCAGAAGAGAAAGAAATTCTTTCACTTCAAGAAATGATTGATTCATTTTCTACCGACCGCTTGCACTCATCTGGTGCTGTATTTGATCGCGTGAAATTAAAATGGGTGAATGCTCAACATTTGCGAGCTAAAGCTCCCGTCGAAATGTGGGGTTTAATTGAACCGTTCTTGAAAGCTAATAATGTTTCTTTCCCTGAAGATCGTCCGTGGAAATTTCAGTCTCTTGAAGTTTTTAAAAACTATTTAGAGATCGTATCGGATGCAGTCCCATTTTATAAATTACTAGATGATAAGTTCTTTGAAATCTTGCCAGAATCTGCGGAAGCATTGGGATGGCCAACATCACGGGCTGTTGTTCAAGAATGGCAAAATGCAGTAAAAGAATTTGCGGGCACGGCATTCACTGAAGAGGACTTTAATAAGTTACAAGACGTGGTTAAAAACAAATCGCAAACTAAAGGCAAAAACTTGTTTATGCCGATGCGGGTAGCGGTAATTGGTAAGCCTCACGGAACAGAGTTGAAAATTCTGGTACCGTTAATGACCAAGGCTTCATTAATTTCTCGTGCGCAAAAAGTTTTAGATTCGATGAAATAATTGGGGAAGATATCGTCATGGAATTAAAAATATACAATACGTTGAGCCGAACTAAAGAAGTTTTCAAACCCATGAATGCGCCAGAAGTGCGGATTTATGTATGCGGGCCAACAGTTTATGATTTTTTACATGTGGGTAATTTTCGCGGACCTGTTGTTTTCAACATGATTCGAAATTATTTGGAACTGATCGGCTACAAAGTTACTTACGCCATGAACTTCACCGACATCGATGACAAAATCATCCGTCGAGCGAATGAAAAAGGCGTAACCGCCGAAGCATTGACTGAACAGTACATTGGCGAATACAAAAAAGATTTTCAAGTTTTGGGGCTGCGTCCTCACGATTTAAACCCGCGGGTAACAGAGCATATGCCGGCGATCAATGAAATGATTTCTACATTAGTTAAAAATGAAACAGCCTACGTCGTTGATGGAGATGTTTGGTTTTCGATCGAAAAATTTAAAGAGTACGGCAAACTGAGCGGTCGCAATGTCGATGAACTGATGGCTGGTGCACGCGTTGAAGTTGAAGAGAAAAAACGCAACCCGATGGACTTTGCTTTATGGAAATCAGCTAAACCGGGTGAGCCCTCTTGGGATTCGCCATGGGGTAAAGGTCGTCCGGGCTGGCACATTGAATGCTCGGCAATGAACAAAGATATTTTTGGTGATCAAATAGATATTCATGGCGGCGGAACGGATCTCATGTTTCCACATCATGAAAATGAAATCGCTCAAACGGAAGGCTGCACTCACAAGACATTCTCAAAATATTGGATTCACTGGCACATGCTGAATTTTTCGGGTCAAAAAATGAGTAAGTCTGTTGGTAATATCCTAAGCATGCGCGAGTTTTCTGAGAAGTATCACGCCGAAATTTACAAATTTATGATTTTATCGGTGCACTACCGCAGCGTCGCTGAGTTTAGTGAAGAGGTCATTCATAGAACGATTTCAAACTTGGCGAGGGTGTACTCGTCATTGGCGATTGCCGATTCGTATTCACCCGACATGACCGCAGCCAAAATGACTCCAGTGACGGAAACCCTATGGAATCGCGTAATGACGTCGTTAAGCGACGATTTCAACATGGCCGAAGTCATTGCCATCATTTACGAAGTTACGAAAGCCTTTAACCAGGGGGTAAAGCGCGGTATGAAGGCGAATCCGGCTATCCTGGAAAAATGTGTTCAGCTGAAATTGTTTTTCAATAGCTTAAGCAAATTAACAAGTTTGTTCGGCGAAGATGCGACTTCGTTCTTGAAATTCCTAGATGAAAAATTAATCCAAATCTACAATATCGATGTTAAGCAGGTCGAAAAACTAATTGGCGAACGCAAGCAGGCGCGGGCTGATAAAAACTTTGCTCTGTCTGATCAGCTTCGCGATCAGCTTAATCAAATGAAAATCGCCGTCAGCGATACTGCGGACGGAATGTTTTACGAAGTTATGAAGTAATTTCCAATTTAATTGGGGCAAATTGCCCAAAAGTGTCCTTGTGATACTAGTGGGTCTTGAGAAATTAGTTTTACCTTTCGATTTTTTAGTTTTTTCTGTTGCCGACCGTTAGTTTCACTGAGTATACAGCGGTAAGGGAAGAGGGGACTTCATTATGAAAATCGTAAAATTAGTTTTAGCTGTTGCCGTATCGGCATTGTGTGTATTTGCAAAAGAACCATCACGTGAGTTAATGCAAGTGACTCGTGCGCTTGTAAGCAATCCAGATATCGTTCAGCAATTAAGTAAAAACAACTCGTCTAACTTATCTGACTATAAAGTTACGGCGATTGCTCAAGGTGTTTATAAATACGAATTAGTTTTCACTCGTAAATGCCATTGCATTCCTTCAACAGCGAACGTGACGATCATGGAAGACATGACTCCGACCTACGCTGATGGCGCGCCAAAATACAAAGCGACAATTAGAATTAAATCTGGATTTTAATTTTAGCAGTGAGGCTGGTTCTAAGGAACCAGCGACCCGAACAGGTCGAGCACCGCAAGACCAACGCCAATGACAACTCCGTTGTAGGAGTTCGCATTGCCCGCTACATAGAAGCGATTGTTATCTTTGTCCAAAGTGCACTTGTTACTCTGAGCGTTAAACCCATTTCCTGCAGAAATAAATTTTGTGTCCACCGAGCCATCAGAATTTAAACGCGTCACATATTTTTGTTTTACCGAGGCTGTTTGGGTGTACGAGGTGAAACCACCACAGGCATAGACTTGGTGAGAACTTGTGTCGACAGCAATTCCGTTAACGTAAGCGTTAAAGCCCGCACCGGAAGGAATGAAACTAGTATCAAGTTCACCTTGTAAGCTTAATCTGATTAAATGATTTACCGGCACAGCGACTAAGCTTGCATTTGTAAAGACGCTGAAATTGCCGCCGACGTAAACTTTACCCAATTCTTTGTCGAGTGCAATGTGGTTTACAGCACCGCTGGTGATTCCCGTACTTGCTGGCAGAAACGTTGAACTAACCGCGCCGGCAGCCGTTAACCGAGTGATTTTGTATTGAGTCGTGGGTCCAACTGAATCCGTAAATGTGCTAAAGAGTCCGCCCACGTACAATTCATTGGCGCCAGAATCAAAAACTAGCGTTTGGACAGTGTTATCAAAGCCTTTGCCTGCCGGAATAAATGTTGTATCGACAGTCCCATTTGTATTCAGGCGGGTGATTCGAAGTTGAGATGTGGTTGGGCCATTTTTGTAAGTTGTGAAACTACCGCCAACATAAAGTTTACCTGTCGCTGGATCCGGCACAATGACCGTTACGCCCCCGTTGAAGCCACCATCGATAGGAACAAAAGACGTGTCCAGTGTCCCATCTATATTGAGTCGGCAAAGATAATTAACCGGCTGCGGTCCAGAACCATTCTGTGTGTACGAAGTGAAGTTTCCACCGACATAGACTTTGTTTGCCGCACTATCTATATGTATTGCAGTTACTGGTCCATTGAATCCGTAACCAGCATAGATAAACGTAGTATCCAAACTACCATCAGAATTTAGCCGAGCTAAATAGTTTTGCACGGTTGTACTAGAACGGGCATGCTTAGTGAAATATCCACCAACATATATTTTCTTAGTAGTAGGGTCGGGTTGAGCGAAAAAAGTTGCAGCGCTGAAACCAGACGCATTACTGATTAAATAGTTATTGTCGAGTACGCCGCTAGCACTGACTCGTGCGAAATGTCCTTTGGTCTCGGATGATCCGTTAGTATAGGAAATAAAAGAGCCGCCAGCGTAAACATCACCGTTGACCTCATTGATGGCGATGGCTTTCACGCCGGTATCAAATCCTGAATTGCTTGGACTAAAAGTCGTATCGACGGTACCTGTCGAAGTTAAGCGAATCAAACTGTTTTGAGTTGTCAGGCTCGGTTTGGAATAGGTAGTGAAGCTTCCGGAAACATACAATCGACTAGTGGAGCTGGATGGATCAATCACTACGTTGGTAACGGCTGCGTTGAATCCGTTACCCGATGCCAGGAATGTAGTATCCACGGTTCCGTCAGAGTTTAATCGTGTCAGTCTGTTTTGAGAAACACCCGCCCCATTAGTATAAACAGTAAACGATCCTGCAATGTACAATTTTTGAAGTAGTGGATCCCACGCTAAGGAACTGACATTGTTGTTCGCGCCTCCACCGGCCGGGACAAATGTAGTTACAGTTCCATTGTTTTGTAAGGCCGCAACACGAAGAAGGCTGGTGCTTGCTCCGTTTGTGAAAGTTGTAAAAGTGCCCCCAATAAACACACGTCCTGTCGCCGAATCACGAGCCAGTGCATTGACTGTATTGTTGAATCCAGCTCCGGCAGGAATAAAAGTCGTGTCGACTGTGCCTGTTAGAGTAAGACGAGATATATAGTTTTGAACGGTCGAAGTTGATTTTGTGTGGGATGTAAAGGTGCCACCGACATAAAGAAAGCTATTTGCCGGATCTAGTAGAAGTGCATTCACCTGTGCATTGAATCCCAAACCTGCCGAATTAAAACTGGTGTCGACTGTGCCGTCCAAGTTGAGTCTTGTAATGTAATTCTGGACAGTTGTAATACCTTTATTGCTGAACTCTTTAAATGCACCACCAACATATAGTTTTTGATTCACTTTATCTAAAGCCAACGAAGTCACATCGGCATCGAGGCCGCCATTATTTGAAATAAAATCTGTGTCCAATGACCCATCGCTGTTTAAGCGGGCTAAATATTTGACCGAATACTGTTGAAGGTTGGTAAACGAGCCGCCGACATATGTTTTTCCGTTGGACGAGTCAAACACAGCAACATTCACCGCGTTGTCAAAACCGCCGCCTTGATTTACACCGGTGGTTGAAATCGGTAGATTAGTTGGCTGAATAATCACGCCAGCCTGAGTGAACGAAACACTGCGAATGTTGGGAGTCGTGCCATAGAATTGGACACCAACATTGAAAGTTGAATCGTCAGCACAAGTGATTGATGACGGACCTGAAGCCCCGCTGATTGAATCAACCGCGTAAGAAATTTCGATAGGAATTCCAGCAGCGCAAGTTCCAGAAAACTTTTGAAAAACACTGATCGTTTGCCCAGTTGCTGGTGATTGCAATTGAAAAACCGGCTTTGAGTTAATGTCGGTGGGCGATTGCAGAGATGGACTTAACAAGGTGATCGTTGAGTTTACAAAACACCCTTGATTGAAAAAACAAACAGCAATGTATAATAACAGACCTAAAACGTTCGATCGTTTTTTACTGTTCGAGCAATTTAGCCCTCTATTTATAACAAACTGTCTAATCATTACCCAGTTTATCGGTAAATATTCTTTGATTCTATAGTGTTTTCTATGCCCAAGATTGAGAAACCGTTGGAAAGAAGGCAAATACTCTAGGAAAAAACGAAAGTTAACTGTCGGATAATGAGATTTGTGCTAAAGATCAAACCTTTTGAATTAGAACTGCTCTGGGTTGAAATTAATCTGTACAGTGCACACTTTCTCTGGAGGCGATAAGGTCGACGCCTTAGAATACGTGTCAGCAAAGCGCTTGTCCAGAGGTGCGATTTTTTTCGTATCAAATCCATTTCATATATTTCCCAATTTTCAGGAAACTGCTGTCGGGCCTCGTCAAGTTTAGCTTCGTAGTAATGTTTTCCTTCGGGCGGCAAGTTATCATCGGCCAAATAGCCGATCAATTCTGCTTTGGCGGCAGAGTCCGACTGGGGTAGGCGTTCACGTAGTTCACGGCCCACCTCTCGCATAAGTTTTAGACCGGTGGGTGAGGCGAACGCTTGATCGGCCAGTAGACCGATTAATTTATTGATCAAAATTTCAGTCGATAGGCCTTTGCTGTTTTCATTAATGGTGGCGTGATGAATGCGAAGGGCTTTATAGAAAAGAACTTTGGCAGCACAGTCAGTAGTTACTTGCCCATCGGGTTGTCGCGCATCACACACCTCGGGAAAACCGTTCAACGATGAAACCGTATTTTTGCTGGTGAAGAGGCAGTCGCCTTTAAGTTTGATGCGGCCATCTTTTAGATCTTGGAGAAGAGTCGTTAATGGCAGGGTTTCTATCGATTCCAGTGCGGATTTGCATTCGCTAGATTTTTCTTGGTCGCTTAGTTTGGCGCTGGGTAAACCAGGAAAATCGCGAACTTGATCAATCAGTTTTGTGCCGATCGGTTTTGCCTGTCGGGCTGTGACTGCCTCTGTTGTATACATTTTTGGTGTTTTTGATTTTGAAACAAAATAGATGGCAATTACAAGGGCTACGATACCGATGATCAAGAGATTTTTCTTCATGTTCCACTTCCGTCCGTTTTATTAGTTTTATTACTAGTTCTAAATGGAAGGCGTAGTTTCCTAACGGGAGGATACTCGCTTTGCTAATATGTTTGGCTATTCGCCAAATACCTTAAGTTTTTTCTGCAATTCTTGTAGAAGTGATTTAATTTCGTGCAATTGTTCTTGATCACGATTCATCTTACCATCGTATTTTTCCGTCAGATCGTTCCAAGAACCTAACGCGGAACGAACGTCGCTATTGAGTTCAAGCCAGCGTTCTTTGAATCTTTGGTCTTTAGGGATTTGAGCACTACAGTCAGCCTTTTCAAGCAGGGACGGCCTTTGCGGAGTCTTTTGGGACTTTGTCCCGCGTCCTTTAGGCTTTGGTTTTTGGCTGTTTTTGTCTTTAATCGTCATGCGCTCTTGTTCTTCAGTTCAAATCATTTT
>Ga0075163_10014054_pt1 | contig 10348 bp, 8 predicted proteins | sample JI1023141ADNA_FD_71478 | JGI IMG/M metagenome (GOLD analysis project Ga0075163, IMG submission 71478) | Wastewater effluent complex algal communities from Wisconsin, to seasonally profile nutrient transformation and Carbon sequestration -... | ecosystem: Engineered > WWTP > Effluent > Algae... | reverse complement strand
CAATGACACAAACGCCGTCGGGCGGGAAATGGGGTTAAGTCGCGCCGGTGACCTTGGCCGTGCCGCGGATTGCGTGTCGCGTCGATGCCGGAGCGAGGTGTACGTGGCGACACCATGTTCAAGATTGCATCGATGCAGCGTTCCGGCCTCAGAGGTCGCGGCGTAAGCGCGGTTCCTGCCAAGACGGCGGTGTCGGCGGCAAGATCAGGGGCTGGACCGGCCGCCCCAGCACCTCGTCCGGCGGCGGCAGCGCCTGTCCCGGCGTGATCACCCGCGACAGCAGCCAGCTCACCGCCTTGCCCAGCGGTCGCAGTGGCGACTGCTGCACGGTCGCGATCGGTGCGAGTTGGCCGTCGCTGATCCGCGCGATCGTGAAGCGGAATACGTACGCGGGCTCCGAGCCCATGCGCAAGTCGGTCATGACTACGTCGTTGTTCACACGATCGATGGAGAAATAACCGCGGGTGAACCAGCGCAGCCGGTCGAATGCCCACTGTCCCGCCAGCGGCGGGATCAGTTCATCGGCACTGGCGAAGCGTCGCCAGGGTCCGGGCCAATCGTCGGCCAGCAGCGAGTAGTAAGCCTCGCGATAGCCACTCTCCTCGCGCACCAACACCCGCCAGAGCAGCGTGTTGAATGGGCTGGGCAGCGCCAGAACTTGCGCTGGTGTCTCGCCCATTTTCGCCAGCGCCTGTCGTGCATGCGCCTCAACGTGGCGTTGGGCCAACACGCTCCAGCCGAGATACGCGGTCGACAACGCCAGCGCCCAGGGCAACGCGCGCGCAGCGGCGACGCTGAGTGGACTCCAGGTTACCCAGATCATCGCCAGCAGCAACGGCAGCGTGTATGCCGGATCGATGATGAAGACGCTGCCGATGCCGTAGGGTGTGTTGTTGAAGTGCCACAGCAACTGAGTGCCGTAAATCGTCATCGCGTCGAGCAAGGGATGGGTAATCAGCGCCAGCCAGAAGATCGCCAGCCAGTGCCCAGGCGCGTCGCGAAGACCTCGGTCAAAGTGTCGGCACAGTAACCAAAGCAACGGCGCCAGCGCAGTCAAGACCGGCAGCGAGTGGCTGAAGCTGCGGTGGTAAGTGAAATCAGCGACTGGATCGCCATACTGGATCAGCACGTCAAGATCCGGCAGCGTGCCCAGCGCGGCGCCATAAATCAGCGCACGCCTGCGCTGATCAGGCGGGGCGATGGCGGCGGCAAGCGTGGCGCCGAGGGCGATCTGGGTCAGAGAATCCATCGCGGCAGTGTACCCATGCGCAGTGAAGGCGGCGCCGACGGCCGGACCTGTAACATCGGGGCTCTGAACCGATGTCGAGGTCGATGGGCTGTGTTCCCGCGCTGGTTGATAGTGTGCCTGCTGTGGCTGTCGTCGCTCGCCATGGCGGCAGAACCGGTGCGCCTTGCAGCGGCCACGGGCTATCGCCTCGATCTGGTGCCGGCACTGCAGATGCTGGACCCGGAAATCAACACACTGGACGCCACGCGCGCCTGGGCGGGATTGGCTGCCGGGCAGGTGACGGCGCTGCCGGACCCCAATCCCAGTTTCGGCTTCGTGCATGGCGCGCGCTGGTTTCATCTGCGCATCGACAATCTCGATCATGCGGCGCAGCGCTGGCAACTGTTGATCGAGCAGCCGCGCCTGGACGAAATCCTGATCCTGACTCGCGATCAGAAGGGTGCAATCCGCGAATACAGGCTGGGCGATCGCCTGCCGTTCGCCGAACGCGGTCTTGCCCATCGCTATCCGAACGTCGAACTGGCGCTGCCGCGCGGTAGCCAGACCGACATCCTCATCGGCGTGCGTTCGACATCCTCGGTCCAGTTGCCGCTGCGCCTGTACACGCCAACCGAAGTGTGGGCCGCCAGCCACGACGAGCAAGCCGGCCTCGGTCTCTATTACGGCATCCTGTTAGCCCTGTTCCTCTACAATCTGGCGGTGCTGGCGTCGATTCGTGATGCGAGCTACGCCTATTACCTTGGCTATCTCGCTGCCTTCGGTCTGTTGATGTTGGCATTCAACGGAATCGGCTTTCAGTATCTGTGGCCGAACGCGACCCAATGGCAGAGCGCATCCTTGCCCGTATCGATCGGTGCGGTGCTGTGCACTTCGCTGCTGTTTGCACGCAGTTTTCTAGACTTGCGCCAGCGTGTGCCGCGAGTCGCTCGACTGTTCGACTGGGCCGTGCCCGGATTCGCCTTGCTGACGCTGCTGGCGTTCACGCGCTGGCAGTTGCAGGTGACCCAGCTACTCAACATCGGCGTCATCGTGTTCGGCGTCGTGGTCACGTTGTCGGCTTTGGTCAGCGGTCGAAGCGGCTATCGGCCGGCTTGGTACTTTCTGCTGGCCTGGGGCTTGCTGATTGCCGGCGGCGTCGCACTGCCACTGTCATCTTTTGGCTTGCTGCCGCGGTCGACAATCACCGAGTACGGCCTGCAGATCGGTTCGGCACTGGAGATGTTGCTGCTGTCGTTCTCGCTGGCTTATCGCATTCATCTGCTGCGCGCGGAAAAGGAGACCGTCGAACACGAGGCCCGGCATGCGCTGGAGGCGCGCGTTGACGAGCGCACACGCGAACTCGCTGCGACCGCCAGGCAACTGGCGCAGGCGAACGCGCAACTGGAAGACGTCAGTCGACGTGACGGACTCACCGGAGTCTACAACCGGCGCCATCTCGATGAAGCCATGCGCCTGCACTGGCAGGCTGCCGCCGAGTCCGGGCGCAGTCTGGCGTTGCTGATGATCGACATCGACCACTTCAAGCGCATCAACGATCTGCATGGACATGGCGCCGGCGACGACTGCCTGCGCGTCCTCGGTCGGCTGCTCGAAGGCTGCTTCCCCGAGCATGGCGTGACCATTGCCCGCTATGGCGGCGAGGAGTTCACCGTGGTGCTGCCCGCGCACGATCGCGACATGGCCTTGCAGCGCGCCGAGCGCTTACGTTCGGCGATAGCCGATCGGGCCTTTGAAACCGAGTCCGGCGCAATTGCGATCACCGTCAGCATTGGTGTCGCGGCGGTTGATCCGCCGGCCGACGCGGGCGCTGCGGATCTGCGCAAACGCAGTGACGAAGCGCTCTACGCCGCCAAGCGCAGCGGCCGCAATCGGGTGATGGCGGGGTAGGGCGCTGGTGGTACTGAGCGCAGCGAACCGTGTCGGAGGTCTGCGACCACAAGGTCGGAAGCGGGCCCCGCCCGCTGGCACTTGGTCGCCACAGTCGCGGGCCGTGCCCGCTCCTGCTGGCGCCCAGCTTGCGAAGTCGGATCAGCTACCGGCTTCGACCTGCCGATCTCGAATCTGCGCCTCGACGACGGCCAGCGCGGTCATGTTGACCACGCGGCGGACAGTCGCCGAATTGGTCAGGATGTAGCACGGCTTCTTCAAGCCCATGACGATTGGCCCGAGTGACACGCCGCCGGTGAGCACACGCACCATGTTGAAGCAGATATTGGCGGCGTCCAGGTTCGGGAACACGAACATGTTCGCCGATCCGGTCAGTCTGGAATTCGGGAACAGGCGCTCGCGGATGGTTGCATCGATCGCAGCATCGGCATGCATCTCGCCCTCGACTTCGAGCTCCGGCGCACGCTCGCGCAACATCCCGAGGACCTTGCGCATCTTGCGACTGCTTGCACTGTCCTCGCTGCCAAAGTTCGAATGCGACAGCAGAGCGACCTTGGCGGTGATGCCGAAGACCTTGAGCCGCTCCACCGCCATGATCGTCGCCGTCGCCAGTTCATGCGCGCTCGGGTCCTGATTGACGTAGGTGTCGAGGAAGAAGAAGGTGCCGCGATCACAAGCCACTGCGCTCATCGCTGCGGGCGCTTCGATGTCGCCTTCGAGCCCGACAATGTCCTGGCAGTACTGCAATTTGCGCTGCAGCCGACCGACGGTGCCGCCGATCATTGCATCGGCCTCGCCACGTTCGACCATCAGGGCGCCGATCACCGTTCCGCGCGAGCGGACCACGGCCTTGGCAGTCGCCGGATTGACGCCACGGCGCTCCATGATGCGGTGATACAGCTGCCAGTAGTCGTTGAAGCGCGGGTCCGAATCGATATTGGTGATGTCGAAATGCACGCCCGGCTTGATCCACAGTCCCATGCGCGCAATTCGTTGTTCGATCACCGCCGGGCGGCCGATCAGAATCGGCTTGGCGAAGCCCTCGTCGACGATGGCTTGCACCGCGCGCAGCATGGTTTCTTCTTCACCCTCCGCGAATACCACGCGCTTGGGTTCACGGCGAGCCGCGTCGAACACCGGTTTCATCATCAGGCCAGTGCGGAAGATGAACTGGTCGAGCGTCTGCCGGTAAGCGTCCATGTCGGCGATCGGCCGCCTGGCCACGCCCGAGTCCATCGCCGCCTGCGCCACTGCCGGAGCCAGGCGCACCAGCAGGCGCGGGTCGAAGGGCTGCGGGATCAGGCAGTCGCGACCGAAGCTCTTGACCTCGCCGCCATAAGCGGCCGCGCCGACTTCCGACGTGCCCTCGCGCGCCAGCTTGGCGATCGCCTGCACGCAAGCCAGTTTCATCGGCTCGGTGATGGTGGTGGCACCCACATCCAGCGCGCCGCGGAAAATGTACGGAAAGCACAGTGCGTTGTTGACCTGATTCGGATAGTCCGAGCGACCGGTGGCAATGATCGCGTCCGGGCGGACCGCAAGCGCGTGTTCCGGCAAGATCTCCGGGTTCGGGTTGGCCAACGCCAGGATCACCGGATTTGGCGCCATGCTCGCCACCATCTCCGGCTTCAGCACGCCGCCGGCCGAGAGACCAAGAAACACGTCGGCACCCGCGACGATTTCGGCCAGTGTGCGCAACGGCGTGTCACGCGCATAGCGGGACTTGTCGGCATCCATTTCCTCGGCCCGCCCGACATAGACCACGCCCTTGCGGTCGGTCACCAGGATGTTCTCCCGGCGCATGCCCAGTTGCACCAGCATGTCGAGGCAGGCGATGCCTGCAGCGCCGGCGCCGGAAACCGCCAGCTTGACCGTGGCAATGTCCTTGCCCAGCACATGCAGCGCATTGACTACCGCGGCACCGACAATGATCGCCGTACCATGCTGGTCGTCGTGGAATACCGGGATCTTCATGCGTTCACGCAACTTGCGCTCGACGATGAAGCACTCCGGCGCCTTGATGTCCTCCAGGTTGATGCCGCCGAACGTGGGTTCCAGGCTGGCAATGATCTCGACCAGTTTGTCCGGATCGAGTTCGTCGATTTCAATATCGAAGACATCGATTCCGGCAAACTTCTGGAACAGCACGCCTTTGCCTTCCATGACTGGCTTGGCCGCCAGCGGACCGATGGCGCCGAGACCGAGGACCGCCGTTCCATTGGTGATCACCGCGACCAGATTCGCTCGGGCGGTGACTGTGGATGCCTCATCGGGATCGGCGACGATGGCGTCGCAGGCAGCTGCCACGCCTGGCGAATAGGCCAGCGACAGGTCGCGCTGGGTCGTCAGTGCCTTGGTCGGCGTGACTTTGATCTTGCCCGGCGGATACTGCCGGTGATATTCGAGCGCGCTTTGCTTGAGCTGATCGGAGATGGTCATGGCGGGTGCCCGAAGTGAACTGGCCGGCAGGATATCAGCGGGCAAGCAGATGCGGGGCCGGGGACTGGTCAGCGGCGCGTGCGCCGGAGTGAGAAAGCCAGGACGGGGTTGCGGACTGGTGCGGTTGGCCACGGCTTGAGATCAAGGGATGCGTTTCAAGGCAGATCGCCCGGTGAGCCGCCGCCGATTGGTGTCGCGCCCCCGCCAGTCACCCGCCCCGCTCTTGCGCGCTGCCTCAGCTCGCCCAACCTGCCAGGACGATGATCGACAGTAGCGCCAGCCAGACGATCAGCAGTCGCCACAGCAACCTTCGCGCCTCTTCCACGCTTTGGTCACGGATCGGTGCGCCATCGGCGGACACGAACTCTTCGTCATCAAGGTCGACGCAGGCACGCGCGGTCGCCGCCAGAAAGCCAAGGTCAAGGTGGAGCAAGCCTTGGCCATGTGCGGCCTGGTGATCGCGCCAGGCCTTGCCTACGGCATCGAAATCGGATGCCAGCGCCAACGCCAGCGCCATCAGTTGTGCCGGGAGCCAAGCCAGCGCGGCGTGCAATTGCTCGACGGCTTCGGCCTGCACGGCAGGCAACTTGCTGCGCAATTCCGGGGACTGGGCGAGCAGTTGCGCCAGGCGGTATCCAAGTGCACCGGTCGGGCCGAAGGCGACGAACCAGAACAGCGGACCGAACCAGCGCGTCAGGCCGGCGACGAAGACACTGCTCACCAGGTCGACACTGCGAACCGGGGTCTCGCCGGCAGCGCCACCCAGGGCCAGCAGAGCTTCGCTGCGGTCGGCAGCGGTTTCGGCGCGCGCGGCGCGGCGCGCATCCTCATCGAGATCGCGCGGTCCCCAGCAAAGAAACAGGACGGCCAGGCCGAACACGAACTGGAGCAGACCATGCAGCGTGCCACCGAGCGTCCAGTCGATCAGTGCGGTTAGGGCCAGTAGCGGCAACAGCACCAGGGCCAGCCCGAATTCGGTCGACCACAGCCGATGGCTGCCGAGGCGCTGATCCAGCCAGCTCAACCAGGTGCGCAGCCACAGGAACTGACGCAGGCGCACCAGTTCCGGTGCCAGTGAGCCGAGTACAAGGACGATCAGGATGGCGAGCAACGCCAGCGCCATGGGCACAGTCTCAACAAACCAGTAGTACGCAGAGTTGACGCGGATCAGCTGCGCGCGTCAAGCGCGCACGCTGCCGAACAGTTCTGCGGAGTTGCGCCCGGTGCGCGCCTCATACCAGTCCTCAAGCAGGCGGAAGGACAGGGACAGCGGCGGCGGCAGCCGGATTTCGCCAGCGCTCACGGCTGCCAGCAGTTGCTCTGGCGAGAACCATGCCGCGTGCTCCAGTTCGTCCCCGTAGCGCAGTTGGTCATGCTCGGCGCGGGCCGTGAAGCCGAGCATCAGGCTGGCCGGAAACGGCCAGGGTTGCGAGGAGTGGTAGTCGCACTCGACAATGGATACGCCAGACTCTTCCAGTACTTCGCGCCGCAGCGCGTCTTCCAGGCTTTCACCCGGTTCGACAAATCCGGCCAGGACCGAATAGCGCCGCGCGGGCCAGCTGGCCTGACGTCCCAGGAGCGCGCGGCCATCGTGCTCGACCAGAACGATGATGGCGGGATCCAGTCGCGGAAACTGTTCCAGCCCACAGTCTGAATTGTTGCAGCGGCGACGGTGTCCACCCAGTTCGATGCAGGTACTTGCGCCGCACTGGCCGCAATAGCGATGGCGCTGATGCCAGTGCACCAACGCCCGGGCATAGGCGGCGTAGCCGGCATCGACCGCAGGCAGCGTCAAGGCGGCCAGCCGCAGATCCACCCACTGGCGCTGGTCGCTGCACAACAGATCACGCTGTTCATCGGTGGCAATCAGGGCCAACACGACTTGTCCTTCGCGAGTGCCGAGCGACAGGCGCCGCTCGACGTCGGCCGCCAGTTCGCCATCAGTGGCGACTGCCGCGAGGCCGCCGTCAGCTTCGATCAGGACTTCCCCGCGTGCGCTGACATGGAAGGTCAGCGCTGTGCCCAGGTCGACCTCGATCTCGCCGCGACCGGCACGTTCGCGCCATTCGCTGGAGCGATCCAGCGGCAGACCGGAGAACCTGTTGCGCGCGCTGCGGATTTCGGAACCCATCGAGGACCCTCTGACCCAGTGTCGCGAACCCTCAAACCGCGAACGACGAACCGCAACCGCAGGTGGTCTTTGCGTTTGGATTGCGGATCACGAACTGCGCGCCCTGCAGACTCTCGGAATAGTCGACTTCGGCACCGGTCAGGTACTGCAGGCTGACCGGATCAACGATGAGTGTGACGCCGTCGGTCTGCACCGCGAGATCATCCTCCTGAGATTCTTCGTCGAAACTGAAACCGTACTGGAATCCGGAACAGCCGCCACCCTGGATATAGACCCGCAACTTGAGCGCGGGATTGCCCTCTTCGAGCATGAGTTCGCGTACTTTTCGTGCGGCTGCCTGGGTGAATTGCAGGCTGGCTTCGTCGATGGTATCGGTCATGTCTGCTTTTTCCTGCAATCAGCGCCGCGGCTGCGACATTCGCTCGCGTGATGCGTCAAAGTGCGGCCGGCGGCCCGCGCATTCAAGTGCCGGCTTCAGGTTTGGCCAACTGCTTGCGCGGTTCTTCCTGATGCACCATCTGCCCATTGACCTGCGCGCCGGCCGCCATTTCCAGCACGCGGTAGTAGACATTTCCGCGGATACGCGCCGTCGCTCCCAGCACCAGCTTTTCGGCAACGATGTCGCCGAGCATTTCGCCGTGGATCTCAGCCTGCGGCACCTGCACCTGGCCTTCGATCTGACCGCGCTCATAGAGTTTCAACAAGGCCTCGCCACCATCGTCGGCAATCACCGTGCCCTTGATCCGGCCCTCGATGATGAAGCTGCCCGCGAACTTGATATCGCCGGTGATGCTCATTCGCTCCCCGACCAGGCATTCGACAGCACCCGCCGGCATGGATTTGCTGCTCTTCTTGTCCCCGAACATCACGCGTCCCCTTCGATGACGACATCCTTCCACATGAATTCACGCTCTATCGAGTTGCTGCCCTCAGGCAGCACCTTGAGGCGCACCGATGCGGGCTTGAAGCCCTCCGGAAGCATGATCAGTCCGGACAGCTGCTGGAAGTACTTGAATGAAAATTCCATCGTCGGTCCAGTGCCGCCCAGCTCCGCCAGTCCGAGCCGGGCGCTGCGCTGACCATCTTCGCCGCTGATGCTGAGTTCGACCGTACCGGCTGCCTGCCGGTTGCGCTTGAGATTCTGGCTCAAGGTCACGGCGAACTGGAAGGCGCGCGCATTGTCGGTCTTGCGCAGGACCAGGCTATGGACGGACATGCCGGGTTGCTGCGCACCACCCTCCATCAGCCGCTGATAGAAGCTGAGGTCGCTGCGCAGCGAGGCGACTTCTTCCTGGCGCGCTGCCAAGGCCTGCTGCAGCTCCAGATTCGCGCGATCGGCAACCTGTTGTCCGCGCTGGTGTTGAGCCGCAGTCCGCTGCAACTGCTGTTTCTCGACGTCGGCAGCTGCCAGCGCGCGGCGCGCCTGCGCCAGTTCGCGCGACACTTCAACAAATTGCGGGGCGATGGTCGCGCGCAAGATCAAGTAAGTGGCTGCCAGACTGCCCAGCCAGAGCACCGCCACGATCAGGCGCCAGCGCCACCGTCGGCGTGGGTCATCCTCGATCAGCCGCAATCGTCGGCCTGGGGTCTGAGCTTGCATGAATCACTCTCGATGGCCATCGCCGGCGGTTTCGGGTTTGTCCGCATGTCTGAAGTCAGTCTGCGCGTGGCCGTCCTGGCCGCGAACAGCGGGGGAGTGGGCTTATAAGCGCCAAAATGCCCACCACACAAGGACACCGCGCCCTTTGTTCATCCGCGGCTCGCAAACGGCAGGTCTCGGACTTGTGACGTTTCGTACCTTCTGGACGGAGCGGATCTGGCCGGGAGCGGCATCAGTCGCCGCGACCGATGCGACGGCCAGAGCCTTCTCCCGCGATCCCAATGGCGACCGATTCAGCTGCCGACGCGGTCGCAGATCTTGTTCAGAGGGTCCCTAGTGCTGTGAAAGCCCGCTGGTATAGTCGACCCATCTCGCGCGCCCAGAGCAGTCCGTGCTACCCAAGGATGAGTCACAGCAAAACGCCGAGTTGCGTCAGGCCTTCCTGAGGCATCTGCCGCGTCGAATCGAGGCCGTACGCAAGCGCGGGCACCGCGTGTGCCGAGGCATCTGGGACGTCAATACCGTCACATTGCTCTACCAGGACGTACAGGGCCTGGCTGGCGCGTCAGGCCGTTATGGGCTGCTCGAGGCGAGTGAGGGCCTGTTTCAGGTCGAGCGTCTGCTCGATCCTCTGATTCGCCAGCTGCGAATGCCCAGTGATGAGGATCGCAGCGCCATCGAGAAGTTGCTGGATGCTCTGGTCATGGCGGCGGAGCCGCCTGCTCCCAGCGTTCGCAGCATGCGCGACTTCCTCGTCGTCGCACCGGAGCGCGCCGGGCTGCTGTCCGCACCGGCTGTGCTGACGCCGCCCGATGAGTACTGGCGACGCTTCAGCCACCGCGACGCACCGGTGTTGACCAGCGCTACGCATGGCCAGCCGCCGGCGATCAACACCTTGACGCCGCAGTGGAAGTCTCAGGGTGCAGGCTCGGGCGACGCGGCCGAATCCGGTGTCGAGGGTCAGCTGGTCAACGCCGATTCGGTCTTCGCATTGGACTCGGCGCATTCAGCAACGCGCACCAACACGGTTCCGGTTGTGGCG
>Ga0075163_10014053_pt1 | contig 10348 bp, 10 predicted proteins | sample JI1023141ADNA_FD_71478 | JGI IMG/M metagenome (GOLD analysis project Ga0075163, IMG submission 71478) | Wastewater effluent complex algal communities from Wisconsin, to seasonally profile nutrient transformation and Carbon sequestration -... | ecosystem: Engineered > WWTP > Effluent > Algae... | reverse complement strand
TTCAAGGATCTGGGGCTCCTGGTGATCGACGAGGAGCAGCGCTTCGGGGTGGCCCAGAAGGAGCGCTTCAAGAAGTTCAAGGCGCAGGTCGATGTGTTGACATTGTCGGCGACGCCGATCCCGCGGACCTTGCATATGTCGCTGCTGGGGCTGCGCGAGATCAGCATGATCCGCACGCCGCCGGTGGATCGCCTGGCGGTGCGCACCTACATCACGCGGATCAGCGACGCGGTGCTCGAGGAGGGGGTGACGCGCGAGCTGGCGCGCGGCGGGCAGGTGTTCTATGTGGTGCCGCGGATCCTCGGGATCGAGGAGCACGCCAACCGGATCCGCCAGCTGGTGCCGCACGCGCGGGTGCTGGTGGCGCACGGGCAGGTGCCGGACGAGCTGCTCGAGCGGACCATGGTGGACTTTGTCGAGCACCGGGCGGACGTGCTGGTGTCGACGGCGATCATCGAGAGCGGGCTCGACATCCCGCGCGCCAACACGATGTTCATCGCCCACGCGGAGCAGTTCGGGCTGGCGCAGATCTATCAGCTGCGCGGGCGGGTCGGGCGCTCGAAGCAGCGGGCGCACTGCTACTTGATGGTGCAGGCGCTCGAGCGGCTGTCGCCGGAGGCGAAGCGGCGGCTCGAGGCGGTGCAGCGGCACAGCGAGCTCGGCTCGGGCTTCGGGGTGGCGGTGCACGACCTCGAGATCCGCGGGGCGGGTGAGCTGCTGGGGGCGCGGCAGAGCGGGCAGATCCAGGCGATCGGCTTCGACGCGTACGCGCGGATCTTGCAGGAGGCGGTGGCCGAGCTGCGCGGGGAGCCGATCACGCGCGAGACGGACCCGGAGATGGTGTTCGATGCGCCGGCGTACCTGCCCGAGAGCTACGTGGCCGAGGTCGGCCAGCGCCTCGACTTCTATCGCCGGCTGTCGGCGGCGAAGGACCGCGACCAGGTCGATGACGTGATCGCGGAGCTGGTCGACCGCTTCGGCGACCCGCCGCTCGAGGCGGAGCACCTGGGGCTGTTGATGAGCTGCAAGACCTACGGGCGGCGGCTGGGGGCGCTGGCGCTCGAGCTGCGCGGGAGCAAGCTGGGCGTGCGCCTGGGGCCGGAGACGCCGCTGCAGGCCGAGGTCGCGGCGCGGCTGTCGGGGCGCACGGGCGGGAAGTTTCGCCTCGAGGGCGGCGAGCGGGTGACGACGACGGTGCCCGAGCCCAGCGGGCCGGACCGGCGGACCCAGCTGCGGGTGTGCCTGGCGGCGCTGGCCGAGCTGACGGCGCTGGCCGAGGCGCCGGCGGCGGCGCGGGCGGCCGCGCCGGGGCGCGGGGCCGTGGCGGGGGCGCGCGGGCGTGTCGGGTGAGGCTGTCCGCGGGGACAGGTGAGGCTGTCCGCGGGGACAGGCTGTCCGCGGGGACAGGCTGTCCGCGGGGACAGGCTGTCCGCGGGGACAGGCTGTCCGCGGGGACAGCTCAGGGGGTGAGCGCGGCGAACAGGGCGGCGGTGTCGGCGAAGGCGCGGCGGGCCTCGTGGACGATCATCGCGGCCTGGTCGGGGCGGAGCGGGAGCTGGTCGAGGCCGGAGCGGAAGCCGCGCTTGTAGGCGTCGAGGTCGGGGATCCGCGGGAAGTCGTAGAATTCGAGGCCGGCGGCGCCGGGGCGCGGGTCGGTGAGGCCGAGGGTCCGGGCTGCGCCGCGGCGCAGGAGCTGGCCGCCGGAGAGGTCGCCGAGGTAGCGGGTGTAGACGTGGGCGAGGAGCAGCGGCGGGTCGTGTTCGGCGAGGTCGCGGAGGTGCTCGGCGTAGGTGAGCGCGGCGGCCGGGGGAGCGTCGGCGCTGGCGGCGAGGTGGGCGAGGTCGCGGGCGAGCGCGGGGGCGCGCAGGAGCTCGGGGCGGAGGAAGGGGCCGACGAGCGGGTGCTCGGCGTGGCGCTCGAGGCCGGATTCGAGGGCTGTGTAGATTGTGTGCAGGCCGCGCAGATAGTCGAGGTAGGTGCTGCGGGCGAGCTGGCCGCGGATCAGCGAATGCACGAAGTTGCCGCGCTCGGCGTCGCGGTGGGCGGCGCTGGTGCCCTCGCGCAGCGCGGCGGCCAGGCCCCTGGGCGGGTCGATCGGGACGGTCGCCGGGGGGTGGGTGCTCGGGAGGTTCACAGGCGGCTCACGACCTCGCTGGCGGTGGCGCCCTCGGCGACCCAGAACTGGGCGGCGTTGATGCGCTTGGAGGAGCCGACGAGGAACTTGCAGTAGTCCTCGCCCATCGAATAGCACTGGATCTCGATGCCGCTGAGCTCGCGGCGGGCGAGGTGGCCGAACACGGCGGCGAACATGCCGGCGTAGTAGTGGCAGACGACCTTGCCGACGTTGCCGATGCTCTTGGCCACGGCGGAGTCGAACAGGTCGACGAACACGAGGCCCTCCTTGCGGTGGGAGAGGTCGTAGCGCCAGGCGCCCCAGCCGGCGGCTTGCAGCGGCCACCACCAGGTCTCGAGCATCATGCCGAACTTGGCGTCGGCGGGGGCGCGGCCGAACTCCTCGGTGAAGCGGGCCTCGAAGCCGAGGATGTCCTGGCGGCCCCACTCGAAGCCGCAGCGGTACATGATCTCGCTGGCGGCGTCGCCGACCTCCTCCTCGAGGGCGACCTGGTAGCCGACGATGAAGTCCTCGCTGACGAGGATGGTGCGCTGGCCGTGGATATTGACGAGGCGGCCCGGGGCCTCGCGGTGGAGGAACTTGTGGGCCTCGTAATGATTGTGGAGGGTCGCGGGGGGCGATTGTGCGGTGATCGAGACCGAGGGTAGGGCCATTTCAAGTCCTCGCGCGGCAAGCTTAGGGCACTCGTGGGTTTGCGTGGCGTGACCGTTCCGGCGTGAACACACGACCGGGCGGTGCGACCCGCGGCGCAGCGGGCCGCGAGTGCTGGCAAGGTGGAGGGGCCATGAAGCGTGTTGCCGTCGAGGGTGTGGTCGATCCGGTGGACGTCCACACGCACAAGCGCCTGCTCGACGTCATCGTCGCCGCCGGGGCGCCGGTGTTGATGGCGTGCGGGGGCAAGGGGCTGTGCGCGACTTGCCACGTCTATGTGCAGGCCGGGGCGGAGCAGTTGTCGCCGCGGACGCCGCGCGAGCAGCTCGCGCTGCGTATGCTGAGCGATCGGCGGCCGAGCTCGCGGCTGGCGTGTCAGGCCAAGGTCGCGGGCGACGGGGTGGTGGTCAGCATGCCGGGCGGGCAATATTTGACCGGGACGGGGGACCTCGAGGGCCTGGTGGGGCGGCGGGCCGAGGTGCGCATCTTGCATCCCGTCGACGGTCGGGTGCTGATCGAGGCCGGGAAGATTATCACGCGATCGCGGATTCGCGAGCTGACGCAGGTCGACGTCGATCTGGCGGAGATGCACACGCGCTCGCTGAGCCTCGATTGACCGGAGTGGGGCAATCGTTCGGTCAGGTGTACGGAGGAATTGCGTGAGGCGATGCCAAATCGTCCACCGAGCTCGAGAGGCCATTGCGCGGGAGGGTTTGCTAGGGTCGCCGCGTAACGATGCCGGGACTCTCGTGGATCGACGCCCTATGGAGGCGCATTCAGGCGCTGATTCAGCGGATCGTCGGGCCGCGACCCGCGGCGCTCACGGCCACGCGAGAGCTGTCCCGAGAGGCAGGTCCACAGGCGGCGACGCTGGCGTTGGCGACCGAGGCTGCGGAGCCGTCGGGCGCCAGACCGGTCGTGGCGGAGGGGTCGGCCCAGGCTGCAGCGACGCCCGCGGTGGTGGTGGCGGCGGGGTCGGGGTCGGCCGAGGCCGCAGCGACGTCCGCGATGGAGGCTGCGTCGGCGGTGACGGGGTTGGCCGCGAACGCAGCGCCACCGGTGGTGGTGGCGGCCGCGAGCGGTGAGGTCGCGGGGCTGCGCGGGTCCGGGGTGCAGGCGGGGGCGCGGCCGGCGATGAGCGTGCGGCGATACTTCGGTCGCCTGGTGGCGGCGACGCCGGCCGGGCTGACGATCGACTTCACGCGCTGGCAGACGGCGTCGGTGGAGCGCTACTTCCTGGCGATCACCTCGCCGGGGCTGATCCGTCGCCGCGAGGCGGCGACCACGGGGGCCGAGGTGGTGCACCTGCCGAACGCGTTCGAGGGCTTTGAGTGGGACTGAGACTTCCGAAGGGTACAGAGGAGACGCGATGAACCACGAGATCCGGGCGATGTTGACGGCCAGCGAGGGGCGCTACCCGACCCGCGCGGAGCAGGCGCTGCTGCGGGGCTGGGCCGAGCAGCTCGAGGCCCGCCTGGCGGCGGTGGAGGCGATCCGCGCGGCGGAGGAGGCGATCGTGGGCCAGGTCTGCGACGAGGTGATGGCGGCCTATCCGAACGTCGAGAAGTTCTACAAGGATATGCGCGCCAGCTGCGTCCGCGACCTGTCGCTGGTGGTCCGCTACTGCGCGCAGGCGCTGCTGCGCGACGACCTGCAGTACCTCGAGGACAGCTTGCTGACGTGGATGGCGTCGATCCTGCGCGGGGTCGGGCTGGCGCCGGCGTTCATCGAGGACACTTACAAGGCGCTGATGAAGGCGGCGGCGCGCGAGCTGGCGCCGACGGTCAACGAGCTGCTGCGGCCGTACCTCGAGCGCTGCGTGGTGGTGCTGCCGGGCAAGCGAGAGGCGGCGACATGAGCGAGCGGCGGGCGCTCAACTACTTCACGAGCCCGGACTTCGTGAAGCTCGACGTCAAGACCGGGGTGATCCGCAGCCGCGGCGGGACGCGGATGATCGCGGTCAACGAGGACTTCCTGCGCGGCTTCGTGACCGCGTGCGAGCACGAGACGGGGCCGGCGGCCTCGCTGGTGCTGCGCCGCTGCGGCGAGTTCTTCGGGCGCCGGCTGGCGCGGCGCTTCGAGGCGGAGCTCGGCCAGCACGCGGGGGTGTCGCTGCGCGATCGCAGCATGGCGGAGTTCGACCTGCTGGTCCGCGACCTGTGGTCGGGCTGCGGGCTCGGCCAGCTGGAGGTCGACTGGGACCGCGGGCAGTACGGATTTTTGGCGATCCGCCTGCACGACTCGCCGATGCAGGACATCGGGCCCAGCGGTCACGTCGGGGACGACATGTTCGCGGGGATCCTGTGCGGGTTCTTCTCGGGCTTTTGCGACGCGGAGATGCGCAGCGTGCAGACCGGTGACCTGCGCCTCGGCGATCGCGAGGGCACGACCTTCATCGTCGCGGCGACCGAGGTGGCGCGCCGGGTCGAGGGGATGCGGGCCAACAAGCAGGTGCACAGCGCGATCGTGGCGACGCTGACGGCGGGTGCGTAGCGGGGGGCGATGGCCGAGAGTGACATGGTGCTGGGGCGCTACGCGCTCGGCGAGCGGCTGGCGGCGGGCTCGCTCGGGACCGTGGTGGCGGCCACCGACCTGCGCACGGGGCGGGCGGTGGCGGTGAAGTTTTTTGACGGGGCGCGCGACAACTTCGGCGCGTGGGTCGACGAGATGCGGCTGGCGCTGCGCCTCGAGCACCCGCACATCGTGCCGTGCCTGGACGTCGGCCACGATGCGGAGTTCGGGCTGTCGGTGATGGTGTTCCCGCGGGCGCTGGGGGGCTCGCTGCGGCGGGCGCTGGCCAGCGGTCGCGGGTTCACGGGGCCGGAGCTGCGCGAGCTGCTGCTGGCGATGGCGCGGGCGCTGGCCCACGCGCACGCGCACGGGGTGGTGCACCGCGACGTGAAGCCGGAGAACATCCTGGCCCTGACGGGCCTCGGGGAGCCGCCGTGGGCGCTGACGGACTTCGGGGCGGGGCGCTTCCTGGCCCGCGGGGCCGCGCTGCGCTCGCTGGCGGGGTCGCGGCCGTACATGGCGCCGGAGGTGGCGCGCGGGGTCGCGGACGCGCGCTCGGACCAGTACTCGCTGGGGGTGGTGGCGCTGGAGCTGCTGCTGGGGACGCGGCCGGAGCTGGCCGGGCGCACGGCGTTTCGCGTGAGCGCGGCGGCGGGTTCGGGGCTGGCGGCGGTGACGGCTCGGCTGCTCGACCCGGACCCGGGGCGGCGCTTCCCGGACTGCGACGCGCTGGTGAGCGCGCTGACGGCGATGCCGCGCGAGTTCGCGGTCGGGCGGACGGCGGACGGGGCGAGCCTGCTGCTGGCGGGCGACGAGGTGTGGTGCGGCGCGGGCGAGCGGCGGCTGTACCGGGTGCCGCGGGCGCGGCGCTTCGTCCACGAGGCGGACGAGGTGCACGCGATCGTGGCGTGCGACCGCCGGCTGGTCGGGCTCGACGGACGCGTGACCACGATGTTCGCGGTCGAGGGCGAGCTGACGGCGTTCGTGGCGTCGCGGCGGCGCGGGGCGGCGTGGCTGCGCTGCGGGGAGCGGCTGATCGTCAGCGACCTCGCGGGCGGGCAGGTCGGGGCGCGGGTGCCGTTGCCGGCGAGCTGGGGGCGGCCCGGGCCGGCGGCGCGGTTGACGGGGGTGACGCTGTCGGCCGAGATGGCGCTGCTGGGCCAGCTCGGGACGGACCAGCTGCTGCTGGTGGAGCGGGTCGGGCGGGCGCTGCGGGTGCGGGTGCTGCCGGCGCCCGCGCCGGTGTACGCGCTGCAGCGCGGCGAGGACACGGCGCTGGTCCACTGCGGCGACGAGCGCGGCGGGGGGCTGTGTGCGCTGGTCGGCGGCGAGCTGAAGGTGATCGATCACGGGCCGCTGCCGGTCGACTGTCAGGCGATCTCGAGCCAGCCTGGACCGCCGCGGCTGGTGTCGCTGCTCGTGGAGGCGCAGGAGGGAGACGATGGCTGAGCTCGAGTGGTTGCGCGAGAAGCTGGTCACGCCAGGGCTGCTGCCGGCGGACCGCGTCGAGGCGTGGCTGGCCGGCTGGGCGCCGGAGCGGCCGCTGCTGCGCTACCTGGTCGAGCGCGGGGTGCTCGACGCGGGCGGGGCGGGGACGCTGTCGGCGGCGATCAAGGGCTACCTGCGGGTCGAGCCGGCGACGCTGGTCGGGCTGTTTCGCGGCGGAGATGCGGCGGTCCCGGGGGACAGGTCGGCTGTCTCCGGGGACAGGTCGAATGTCCCCGGGGACAGGGTGGCTGTCTCGCAGGACAGGTCGGATGTCCCGGGGGACAGGGCGGATGTCTCGCAGGACAGGTCGGATGTCCTCGGGGACAGGTCGGATGTCCCTGGGGACAGGTCGGGGCGGAGCGCGGGGGAGGCCGGGTTGGTGGCCGGCGCGGAGCAGCCTGTTCGTGCGGACAGGTCGGGGCTCGGGGCGCGCTGGACCGGGCGCGGGCCGGACGAGGCCCGTTCGCCGCAGGTGCGCGCCGCGGTCGACGCGGCGCTGTTGGGGAGCGGGCCGCGGGGGACGCCGGCGGCGGTTGAATGGTCGCCACGGCCGGGCGGCGAGGCGATGAGCGCGGGTCGGACGGTGCGAGCGGATCGCGGAGGTGTCGAGATGAATGTGATCGCGGAGGGACTCTCGGGGGTGTTGACGGCGGCGCAGGCGTGGGCGGGGGCGCTGGAGCTGCGGGCGTCGCCGCTGCCGGCGGGGCTGGGTGCGCTGACGGGTGAGCTGCGCGGGGCGCCGGTGAAGATGACGACGTGGCGCGGGCAGGGCGGGCCGTTCGCGGCGCTGACGATCGCCACCATTCACGGGGCTGACGGGGCGCTGGCGAGCGTGACGCTGATCGGTCTGCCGGCCGCGGGCACGCCGGGGCCGGTGCTCGGGGTCGATCTGATCGGGTTCGGCGGGGCGCTGAGCCTGGTCGCGGTCGACCTGGCGCCGATCGATCGCCCGCACTGGCAGGCGCGGGCCGAGGCGCCGCTGTTGCAGTTGCACGCGGCGCTGGGCGAGGGGGCGGTGGCGCGGCGGTGGCCGAGCTTCGCGGCGGAGGTGTTCTCGCCGCGGGCGGTGATCGTGGGGGCGCGGCGCGGGGCGGAGGCGGAGCTGCTGGCGGCGGTGGCCGAGTTTGTGGCGCGGCTGGACGGGGTGTACGCGCCGGGGCCGACGTTGACGGCGGAGGCGGCGGAGGCGGCGGACGAGCGGGCGCGGGCGTGGCGGCGCGCCGAGCTGCGAAACCGCCGCGAGCACGACGCGCTGGCTCGCATCTTCGGGGCGGCGACGGCGGAGGCGTACCTCGCGGCGCTGTTCGGCGGCGCGTGAACGGTGCTCAGCGGCGGAGCGAGCGGAGCAGGGCGAGCTGGCTGCCGGCAGCGAGGGCCAGGCAGGTGTAGGCGAGGCAGCCGAGCCACTTGGGGAGCAGGCTGGTGATGCTGGTGGCGACGAGGTCGGTCTGGACGATCGCGCCGGCGGCGACGAGCAGGATGTCGACGGCGAGGAACACCCCGGCGGCGGCGGCGATGAGGATGTAGGGGCGCGCGAGCAGGCCGCCGATCAGCGGGCGGACCAGCCACACGAGGTAGAGGCTGCCGGCGAAGGCGAAGGCGTCGCACAGGGTGCTGACGAGGTTGGCGGTGGCGGCGACCCAGGCCCCGAGGGTGGTGGGCAGGCCGCGCTCGGCGACCTCGAAGGTGTTGTAGGCGAGGGTCGCGACGGCGCCGAGGGCGAGGGTGGCGACGAAGGCGGTGGCGCGCAGGCGGTCGTCGCGGGTGCGCTCGGACAGCAGCTCGGAGCTGCCGAGCACGCGGCCGAAGGCGACGAGGGTGCCGGCGAGGAAGAAGTTGCCGATGATGAGGAGGACGTAGGCGATCGCCACGCCGCCGGCCTCGACGTGGAGGTAGCTGAGGAGGCGGACCAGCGGGACGATCACCATCGAGACGAAGAAGAGGGTCCAGGGCAGGCGGGGCGGGTCGTCGCTGGCGAAGTGGAACACGACGGCGCCGGTGACGAGGGCGGTGAGCACCTCGACGCTGCGCTGCCAGACCTCGCCGGCGGCGATGCCGAGCTCGAGGTCGAGGAGGACGCGGCCGCCGACGGCGACGACGATGAGGAGGATGGCGGCCGCGGGGGACATGCCGGCGGGGGCGCGGGTCATGACGAAGGAGGAGCCGTCGCCGGGGCCCGGGCCGAGGGCGGCGCCGAGGCTCGCGGTGGAGCGGTGGCTGCTGGTGCGCTGCGGGGGGGTCATGCGCGGGGTGGTCATGACGGCTCGCCTCTCACGCCGAGGTCGGCGAGCACGCGGACGGTGACGTCGTTGCCGATGAGGGTGCGCAGCATCGGTCGGAGGGTGGTGTGGGCGATCACCATGTCGTCGGGGCCGAGCTCGTGGGCCTCCTTGCCGGCCTTCTTGCAGATCATCGCCAGGGCGCGCTTGGCGGTGTGCGGGCCGAGCAACGGCGTGAGCACCTGAACGACGTGGTCGGCGAAGTTCGCCGTCACGATTGGTTTGATGACCGACACGAGTGGGCGGGCCCGCGGACCGGGGCCGATGTTATCTGATCTGCGCTCGCGAAGGTTCGCCTCGGGTTCGTGTGGGTGTGGGCGAGGACGCGGGGCGTGACGCAGCGAACGGTCCGGGGTCTGAGCTAACGCACGCGAACGCGCATGGCCGCGGCGGCGAGCGGAGGACCGGGCGGGCTTGCTGCGCGAACACGCGGCCTTGATACTCCCGCCCGCATGGCGACCGAGATCAAGGAAGCGCTGACCTTCGACGACGTGCTGCTGGTCCCGCGCTACAGCGAGGTGCTACCTGGCCAGGTAGAGGTGGGTAGCAGGGTGACCCGCGGGATCACCCTCAACATCCCGCTGCTGTCGGCGGCGATGGACACCGTCAGCGAGGCGCAGACGGCGATCTGCATGGCCCGGCACGGCGGGATGGGGGTCATCCACAAGAACATGACGCCCGAGCAGCAGGCCCAGGAGGTCCGCCGGGTCAAGAAGACCGAGAGCGGGATGGTGGTCGAGCCGGTCACGATCACGCCCGAGAGCACGCTGCGCGAGGCGCTGGCGCTGATGCACGCCTACGGCTTCTCCGGGCTGCCGGTGGTCAGCGGGGGCAAGCCGGTCGGGATCTTGACCAGCCGTGATCTGCGCTTCGAGACCAACCTCGACCAGCCGGTCGGCGGGGTGATGACGCGCGATCCGATCGCGGTGCCGCAGGGGATCGCGCTCGAGGCTGCGCGTCAGCTGTTGCACAAGCACCGCATCGAGAAGCTGCTGGTGGTCGACGCGAAGGGCGAGCTGCTCGGGCTCATCACGGTGAAGGACATCCTCAACGCGCAGTCGCACCCGCACGCGATCAAGGACAGCGCCGGGCGCCTGCGCGTCGGCGCGGCGGTCGGGGTCGGGGCGGACCTGCAGGCCCGGGTCGCGGCGCTGGTGTCCGAGCACGTCGACGTGATCGTGCTGGACACGGCGCACGGGCACTCGAAGGGGGTGCTCGACGCGGTCCGGGCGCTGCGCAGCGACTATCCCGAGCTGCAGATCGTGGCCGGCAACATCGCCACGCC
>Ga0075163_10014051_pt1 | contig 10349 bp, 13 predicted proteins | sample JI1023141ADNA_FD_71478 | JGI IMG/M metagenome (GOLD analysis project Ga0075163, IMG submission 71478) | Wastewater effluent complex algal communities from Wisconsin, to seasonally profile nutrient transformation and Carbon sequestration -... | ecosystem: Engineered > WWTP > Effluent > Algae... | reverse complement strand
CGATGCTTCTGGGTTTTTTCTATCCGGAATACAGATCCGCCGAAGTCGTCTTTGGCTTCTGGCTGACTGGTGTTCTGGTCAGTCTTGCTTTCACTGCTTTCGTCTGGCGCAAACTGCCATGGCGTGAATCACTCCAAGTGCCTGTCAACTGGCCTTGGATATATAGATCTGTTAAAATGTCTGTTCCTTTATGGATAAGTGGTGTGTGTGGGTCTTCCGCAGGCAACGTGGACAGGTTTGTAATTGAAAAATTTCTGACCAGGGATATGGTTGGTCTTGCAAGTTTTTATGGATCTTTTATCGCGTCTATAAGCGCTTTGCTCACAAGTGGCATATACATCTTCAAATACCCATTTCTGATTGAATCTTATAAGAATAAAGATACTAAAGAGTTCTATCGCCTTGCAAAAATGATGGGTGTTCAATCATCCATCTCTGGTGCAATTATTTCACTCCTTATAGGTTTTGCGTTGCCTTTATTGGGGGATTTTTTGGGGCGCCCTGAATTTTCTCTCTATGCGTCGACGCTGTGGCTTCTTCTGATCGGGGCCTGGATTAGATCGGTTTCGGAAGCGCTCTACTATGTACAATACGCGCGGCACCAGGATCGAGATATTTGGATGTGCAATATAATTGTTGTTGTTCCCGCTTTGGTACTCAATTTACTATTTGTATCACTTTTTGGCTTCATTGGGATTGGGTATAGCGCAATCTGTACAGCAATGCTGATGGCCGCATGGCGTGTTTATTCGGTTATGAGCTTTAAAGAAAAAGCCCCGGCCTGATCTTTAGAAGGCCGAGAGGGCGGTCATCGCCCGCCCCAGAATAAGTCCATGAATGTCATGCGTGCCTTCGTAGGTGTTGACGGCCTCGAGGTTCATCATATGACGAATGACATGGTATTCATCGGCGATGCCGTTGCCGCCGAGCATATCGCGGGCGGTGCGGGCGATCTCGAGGGCTTTGCCGCAGTTGTTGCGTTTGAGCAGGGAGATCATCTCGGGCGCAAATCGTTTCTGGTCCATCAGTTGTCCTAAGCGGAATACCGCCTGAAGCCCCAGAGTAATTTCCGTTTGCATATCTGCGAGCTTGATCTGGATCAGCTGTTGTCCTGCTAGGGGTTTTCCAAAGATAACGCGGTCAAGCGTATAGCTTCTTGCTTGATGCCAGCAGGCTTCTGCTGCGCCCATGACTCCCCAGGCGATGCCGTAACGGGCTTTGTTCAAGCACATGAATGGAGATTTCACACCACCAGAGAGCGGTAGCAGGTTCTCTTCGGGAACGAGGACTTCATCCATCATGATGCCGCCTGTAACAGATGCGCGTAAGGAGAACTTGCCGTTGATTTTCGGAGCCTCCAAACCTTTCATTCCTTTTTCAAGGATAAAGCCACGAATTTCGCCTGCATCATCTTTCGCCCAGACGACGAAAACATCTGCGATAGGGGAATTCGTGATCCATTGTTTGGAGCCTGAAAGTTTGTAGCCACCTTCAACTTTTTTCGCGCGGGTTTTCATCGCGCCGGGATCGGAGCCGCCATCTGGTTCTGTTAGGCCAAAGCAACCGACCAATTCCCCACGGGCTAAGCCGGGAAGATATTTCTGCTTTTGCTCTTCTGAGCCGAATGTATAAATCGGGTACATGACGAGGGAGGACTGAACCGAGAGGCAGGATCGGTAGCCGGAATCGACCCGCTCCATTTCCCGGGCAATGAGACCATAGGCAACTTCTGAAACTCCGGCGCAGCCATAGCCTTCGAGCGTTGAACCCAGAAGGCCAACGGCCCCCATATCTTTCATAATCTCGGGGTCGAAAATCTCATGGCGGTTGGCCTCGACAATTCCCGGGAGCAGGCGAGTCTGGGCAAAATCGCGGGCCGTATCGCGGATCATTTTGTCATCAGGGCTTAATTCCTCTTCTAAAAGAAGGGGGTCATCCCATTGAAATTGCGCTTTATCTGCCATGCTGAACCTCTGGCCTGATTATACCTTAAAAAGGTAAACGACCAAGGGGGCGGATTTTGTCACTCTAGGAACCATTTCCTTGCCGCTTCGTTAGGTAAGGGCTTCCATTTTAACATCAGGAAAAAACATCATGGTTTCTACAATTCTCCTCGTCTTGGCCTTCATTTTCTTCGTCCTTGCTGCCATCCCGGCAGGGGCAAAACTCCCATTCTCTCTGGTTCCTGCTGGCCTTGCCTGCTGGGTTCTGGCGCAGATCGTTGGTTCTGGCCTTCTGCATTAGGTTCTGGATATTCCGTCTTCCAGCGGCTCAGGATTGCTTCAGAGGTAATCTGATGCTTTTATCCTGAGCCATGACCTCTGATTCCCTGAAAGGCCGCGAGATTTACATCGAATTCCACCGTCTGGGGGGATTTGTGAAGGTTAGTGCTATGGACACCCTGACCATGACCGAAATCAGTATTCAGGGGCCACCGGGAGCAGGGGAAACGGCCTTGAAGGAGGCTGCTTTGAGACGTTTGGAATATGTTTTGCGTAAAAAGGGGATTTTGACCTGAATCAGGTTGAAAACCATGGCTTTTACCGTCTATACCCTAGCCATGCTCTGGACAAACCCGCTCTCCCGTAAACTTCCCGATTATGGCGTTATTTCCAATCTGGAAGACAAACAAGCCGTTGCCCGTAAACTCGCCGGTGAGGTGAAGGACGGGCAGGTCATTGGGGTGGGGTCTGGCTCTACCTCTTTCCTCGCTTTGCAAGACATTGCCCGGACTGTTCAGGAGAAGAAATTCACCTGCCGTTTCATTCCATCCTCCCGTGAAATTCATATGACCTGTCTGGCATTAGGCCTTCAGGTCGCTTCGCTGCTTGATGCCCGCCCGGACTGGTATTTCGATGGCGCCGATGAAGTCGATGGCCAAAACAACCTGATCAAAGGCCGTGGTGGTGCTATGACCCGCGAGAAGATGGTCATGGTCGCGTCACCAAAAACATTCATTCTGGCTGACAAGAGCAAGTTCGTTGAAAAGCTCGGCGAAAAATTTGCGGTTCCTGTTGAGGTCAATCAGGAAAGCGCCAACTATGTTGAAGAACAACTTCTGAAGCTCGGCGCAACCGAAACCATGGTCCGTCCTGCCAAAGGCAAAGATGGCGCTATCGTCACCGAGTCAGGCCACTTTATTCTTGATGCAAAATTCGACGGCATCGATGCCGGGCTTGAGAAGAAAATCAAATCTATCACAGGCGTGATCGAAAGCGGCCTGTTCTGGGGTTATAACCCCGAAGTTATCAGTTAAACGCCAGCAGCAAGGAGCCCAAGCCATGACCCAATCAACAGCCCAACGTAAAGAGACCGCCATGACAGAAAATCCTTACTTCAATCAAAACCTTGCTGACGCCGATCCTGAAGTCTTCTCGGCTATGAAAAAAGAGCTGGTTCGCCAGCAAGATCAGATCGAGCTGATCGCTTCTGAAAATATTGTTTCCAAGGCCGTGCTTCAGGCTCAGGGCTCTGTCCTCACCAACAAATATGCCGAAGGCTATCCGGGCAAGCGTTACTACCAAGGTTGCGAGTTCGTGGATATCACTGAACAACTCGCCATCGACCGCGCCAAGAAAATCTTTGGCGTTGAATTCGCCAACGTCCAGCCGAACTCAGGCTCTCAGGCCAACCAAGGTGTGTTCCAGGCTCTTCTTCAACCGGGCGACACCATCCTTGGTATGTCCCTTGCCTCCGGTGGTCACCTGACCCACGGCGCGGCGCCAAACCAATCCGGCAAATGGTTCAAAGCGATCCAGTATGGCGTGAAAAAAGAAGACGGTCTGATCGACTATGCAGAAGTCGAAGCGCTGGCTGTTGAGCACAAACCAAAAATGATTATTGCAGGGGCCTCTGCCTATCCACGCGTTATCGATTTCGCCAAGTTCCGCGAAATCGCTGATAAAGTTGGCGCTATTCTGTTTGTCGATATGGCTCACTATGCCGGTCTGATTGCTGGTGGGTCTTACCCATCGCCATTCCCTCATGCTCATGTTGCAACCACGACCACACACAAAACACTGCGCGGCCCGCGTGGCGGCATGATCCTTACGAACGACGAAGCGATCTCTAAGAAAGTAAACTCCGCGATCTTCCCTGGTATTCAGGGTGGCCCGCTTGAGCACGTCATTGCCGGTAAAGCTGTGGCGTTTGGTGAAGTTCTGAAGCCTGAGTTCAAGCAATATGCACAAGACGTTGTGACCAACGCGCGTATTCTGGCTAAAACCCTGATTGCTGGCGGCCTTGATATCGTTTCCGGCGGAACTGACAGCCATATCGTTCTGGTTGATCTTCGTCCGAAGAACCTGACTGGCAAAGTTGTCGATCTGGCTCTTGAGCATGCAGGCATCACCTGTAACAAAAACGCTGTTCCTTATGATCCAGCTCCGCCGATGGTCACATCAGGTGTTCGTCTTGGGACACCAGCTGGAACCACGCGTGGCTTTGGCGCTGCGGAATGGGAACAAATCGGCAAGCTGATCCTTGAAGTCGTTGATGGTCTTGCTGCCAACGGCGAAGAAGGTAATGCTGCCGTCGAGAAAGCCGTTCGTGCCAAGGTCAAAGCCTTGTGCGATCGCTTCCCGATCTACCCTGACTCGGTTGCGGTCTAATTCGTGCGCTGTCCGTTCTGTAGTTGTGAAGAAACGCAGGTGAAGGATTCTCGTCCGTCGGAAGACGGCACGACAATCCGTCGCCGCCGCGCCTGCCCGGAATGCGGCGGGCGCTTCACGACGTTTGAACGGGTTCAGCTCCGCGAACTGACAGTCATAAAAACCGGAGATAAAAAGGAAGCCTTTGAGCGCGACAAGATCATCCGGTCGATGACCATCGCGCTCAGAAAACGTCCAATTTCCATCGAGCAGATTGAAAAATCAGCCAATGCCATCGTTCGCCAGCTGGAAACATCAGGCGATAACGAAATTGCATCTGACCGGATTGGCGAGCTTGTTATGCAGGCTCTGGTTCAGCTCGATGTCGTCGGCTTTATCCGCTATGCGTCTGTTTACAAAGACTTTGAAAAGCCGGACGATTTCAAAACCTTTATTAAAGAGCTCGCCGAGCTTCAGGTCGATCGTACTCAAGCAGGGGATTAGTCATGGCCATTCATCGCCGTGTGCCTGTCCCGCTTGAATCCGTTACGGCGACCTTTGTCAGCTTTGATTTCTCAAATGATTCCAATGACCATGTCGCCGTTTTGTTTCCGGGATGGGATCAGACGGATACGCCTCTCGTTCGCATTCATTCTGAATGCCTGACGGGAGATGTGTTTGCCTCCCAGCGCTGTGATTGTCATGCCCAGCTGCATGAAGCGATGGAGTTGATGACGCTTCAGGGTGGTGTCTTGTTGTATCTTCGTCAAGAAGGTCGTGGGATTGGTCTGAAGGCAAAGCTCGATGCCTATGATCTTCAGATCAGGGAAGGACTCGATACATATGAAGCCAATCTTGCCCTTGGACATGCCGAGGATCTGCGCAGCTATGATGTTGCCGTTCAGATGTTGAAAGACCTAGGGGTCACTAAAATCCGCCTGCTCACGAATAATCCTGCTAAGGTTGAAAGTGTTCGACATGGTGGAATAGCTGTTGTGGAAACAGTGCGCACAGCCGTGCATGAAACCAGTGCCAATCGGTCTTATCTGGCAGCCAAGCTCCAGCACGGACATATACTGGATGAGCAGGACTAAGCCCCATGGCTGTTTTTCCTGAAACTGACAGACAGTATATGCAGCAGGCTTTAGAGTTAGCTGCCGGGATGCTCGGAAAAGTTTCTCCCAATCCTGCTGTGGGATGCGTTCTCGTGAAAGATGATGTTGTCATTGGGCAAGGTTCAACCGCTATGGGCGGTCGTCCTCATGCGGAGACACAGGCACTTTTGGTCGCGGGAGACAAAGCCCGTGGTGCCACAGCGTATGTAACTTTAGAACCCTGTGCGCATCATGGAAAGACCCCTCCGTGTGCCGAGGCTTTGATATCTGCCGGTGTTGCCCGGGTTGTGATTGCCTGTCTTGATCCTGATCCGCGGGTTAACGGGAAGGGGATTGCGGCTTTTAAAGCTGCTGGAATTATTGTTGAGACAGGGCTTTGTGAAGTGGAAGCGCAAACACTCAATGCCGGGTTTTTCAAGCGGGTGAAGACTGGGCAGCCCTTTGTGACACTGAAAGTCGCAACATCACTTGATGGCATGATTGCGACGGATTCTGGCGAAAGCAAATGGATTACAGGTGAGGAGGCGCGTGCAGAGGGGCATCGCCAGCGCAGCATTCACGATGCCATCCTTACTGGGATCGGGACAGTTCTCGCTGATGATCCTCAACTGACAGTACGCGTTTCTGGAATTGAACAATCTTTTCAGCCGCTCAGAGTTGTTCTTGATACAGACCTCAAAACTCCTTTGTCCTCGCAGCTGGTTCGCTCGGCGAAGGATTATCCTGTTTTGATTTTTTGCGGGGAGGAATCTACTTCTCAAAAAGATGCTCTTGAAGGCGCAGGGGTAACGGTCTGCCCTGTACCGCGCAAAGAGAGTGGTCTTGATATTGCAGCTGTTCTAAGCGCCCTTGGGGAGCGTGGCGTCACGCGCCTGCTTGTCGAGGGCGGCGCTAAGGTTATCACTTCGTTTATTCAAACTGGATGCTTTGACCGTCTGTTGTGGTTCCGGGCGCCGAGCCTGATAGGGGCTGAGGGCATTCCGGCAATCGGGCCTCTGGCCCTTGAAAAACTGGCTCTACGACCCCAGTTTGTCCGCAAAGAGATATGTCCGCTGGGCGAGGATGTGCTAGAAATTTATGAGAATAAGGACTGATTGGGATGTTTACAGGGTTCGTTCAGGGCACTGGAAAAATTGCCGTCATCAATGACCATGACGGGCTTCGTACGTTTGAGGTTGAATTTCCAGCAGGGTTTTCCAAAGACGTGGCGATTGGGGCGAGTATCTCGATTGATGGTGTTTGCCTGACTGTAACTGAAATACTCTCGCCGACACGTCTGTCTTTCGATGTCATTTATCAAAGCCTCAAGATCACAACGCTTGGCGATTATGCAGAAGGCCAGATGGTCAACGTCGAGCGTGCCGCCAAAGATGGCGCAGAGATTGGCGGGCATCCTCTGTCCGGTCATGTCGATTTCTTTGCGGTGATTGATACCGTCACCGTCATGGATGGCAACAAGGTCATCCGTTTTTCCGTCCCGCCTGAGTTCATGCGCTATATTTTTGCCAAGGGCTATATTGCGATCAACGGATGCAGCCTGACGATTTCGGATGCAAGCCGGGCTGAGAACTGGTTCGAGGTCTGGCTGATCCCCGAAACCCGCCGCATGACCACGTTCGAAGAAAAGAAAGCTGGAGATCGCCTCAATATCGAAATCGAGCGCAGCACCCAGGTTGTGGTGGATACCGTACGCGACACGGTTCAGGAAACCCTTGGCAGGCTGCAACCCGTTCTTGAGGCTCTGCTGAAAGAAAAGGGGCTCTCTCTTGATGATTTCCTGAATGTTCCTGCCAAAATCGGCAAATCCTAGACTTCCTAAACCCAGAACCGTATGTTTAGACCATGAAACTCAGCGTCACCCCTCAAGCCGATCAGGCTCTGGCCACTCCCGAAGAATTGATTGAAGAAGCCCGTAATGGCAGGATGTTTATTCTGGTCGATGACGAAGATCGTGAGAACGAAGGCGACCTGATTATCCCGGCACAGATGGCGACGCCCGAGACGATCAACTTCATGGCAAAAGAAGGTCGTGGGCTGATATGTCTCGCGATGGAAGCCCCGATGATCGACCGCCTTGATCTGCCGATGATGGGCCAGCAACGCGCCCGCATGGGAACAGCCTTCACCGTCTCCATCGAAGCGCGGGACGGAATTACCACCGGGATTTCAGCCGCTGACCGTGCCCACACGATCCAGACAGCGATTGCCTCAACCGCGACGCCAGATGATATCGTTACGCCGGGCCATGTCTTTCCTTTGAAGGCCCGTGAGGGTGGTGTTTTGGTTCGTGCAGGTCATACCGAGGCCGCCGTTGATATCGCCCGTCTTGCCGGGCTTCAGCCCGCTGGCGTGATCTGCGAGGTCATGAAGGATGACGGCACGATGGCCCGCCTCAATGATCTCATTCCATTCGCCAAAAATCATGGCCTGAAAATCGGGACGATTGCTGATCTGATTGCCTATCGCCGCCGGACTGAAAAGATCATCGAAAAAGTGACCGAAACCGATTTCACCAGCCGCATCGGCGGGGCGTTCCGGTTGCATGTCTATGTGAATAAGCTCGACGGGGTTGAACACATCGCCCTTGTCAAAGGCCGCCTGCCTGATCAGGGTCCGGTTCTGGTGCGGGTTCATGCGGTGAATATCCTCCAAGACCTTCTGGGTGGCTCGGCTGATCCGGTTCTCGAACAGTCCATGCGCCTGATTGAGGCCGAGGGGAGCGGGGTGGTCGTTCTGATCCGGGAGCCGGGCAAGGCCAGCATCTCGGAAACCCTGCGCCATATCGCAGAACAGGGCCGTCCGGCAGCAATTCGGGAATATGGGGTCGGGGCGCAAATTCTGCTCGATGTCGGGGTTAAAGAGATGACAATCCTCACAAATTCCCCGAAAACCATCGCCGGACTTGACGGATATGGCCTGCATATCGTAGGACACAGACCAATAACTGCTTCTTAAAGGCAAAGGTTCTTGGTCATGGTGAGTTCAGGTCATCGCACGCAGCTGCCTCAGGCGCTGCATTTCGAGCAATCCCCGCATGTCGCGGTGATCGAAGCCCGTTTCTATGACCAGATCAATGACATGATGATCGACGGCGTCAAAGCCGTCCTTGATGCCGCCAACGCCACCTATGAAATCATTACCGTTCCCGGCGCTCTCGAAATCCCTGCCGCAGTCCAGTTCGCGGCTCTGCGTGAAGAAGGTCAGGAATTCGATGCCTTCGTCGTGCTTGGCTGCGTGATCCGTGGCGATACATCCCACTATGATATCGTCTGTAACGAAAGCGCGCGCGGGCTGATGAATGCCACGCTGATGCTCAATCTTCCCGTTGGAAACGGCATCCTGACCGTTGAAAACGAAGCTCAGGCGCTCGAACGCGCTGATAAAACCCGTCTGAACAAAGGAGGGGACGCCGCGATGGCAGCCCTCCGGATGCTCGACCTCAAACTGAAATGCGGATTACAGCCATCATGAGCGAAGCAGAACCTGTCAAAGATACAGGCCCAAAAGACGCAGCCAAAAAACACGCTGCCAAAAGCTCGAAGAAAGCCCGCTCGACTGCTGCGCGTCTCTTCGCTGTTCAGGCTGTCTATCAGGCGCTTCAACTCAAAGTGCCACCAGCCTCGCTGCTCGAAGAATATACCCAGCACCGCATCGGCATGGACCTCGAAGGCGGCGACGCGGACATTATCCAGCCTATGGTTCAGCCGGATGGCGTTTTGTTCACCGGCATCCTTAAAGGCGTCACGGACCGCTGGAGCGATCTGCAAGGTCTGATCATGCCGCGCCTCAGCAATCCGTCGATTGAACCTCTGCTGACTGCGATCCTTGTCTGCGGGACTTATGAGCTGCTGGCCCACCACGAAGTCGATGCCCCGATTGTGATTGCAGACTATTTGCACGTCACCCATGGATTTTTTGCCGGATCTGAGTCAAAATTAGTAAATGGCGTCCTTGATGCCTTGGCCAAAGAACTGCGTTCCTAGTCTAACTCACTGATTTTCCTTCCTCTTGCGCACTGCCGCATTCCATAAAATTGTATCTATTCCTCACGCCCCGTTAACCGGGCCGCGCTATGCTTATTAGATACAAATAATAAAAAAGAACTCTGGTGGTTAGGGCTACACATGAAAAAAATGATAATGGCAGTTACAGCGCTTGCATTGCTGGGTGGTTCAGCTGCGGGCGCTTATGTTTTCTTCGTGAAGCCTGCCCAGGCTTCCGAGCATGAAGGCCCGAAAAAAGCCGAAGAAAAAGCTGAAGGCGGCAAAGAGGCCGAGTCCACAATCAGCTTCGTTCAGATGTCTCCGCTCGTTCTCCCGATTGTTGACAAGAATGGTGTCTCGCAAGTCGTGAGCATCGTCATCTCGCTTGAAGTCAAAGATCCTGAATCCGCCAAGGAAGTTGAAAAATTCACGCCGCGTCTGAAGGATGCCTATATTCAGGATATGTATGGTGCGCTCACCCGTCAGGCCGCGATGGAAGGCGGCGTGGTACAGGTCGGGTATATCAAAAGCCGCCTGAATAAAGTCACCGCGAAAATCATGGGCCAGGACAAAGTCCGCGATGTCCTTCTGCAAGTGGTCCAGCAGCGCCCGGTCTAAGCGCCCAACACAAGTTTCTTTACGTAGCCCCTCAACTCCAAGCC
>Ga0075163_10014050_pt1 | contig 10349 bp, 11 predicted proteins | sample JI1023141ADNA_FD_71478 | JGI IMG/M metagenome (GOLD analysis project Ga0075163, IMG submission 71478) | Wastewater effluent complex algal communities from Wisconsin, to seasonally profile nutrient transformation and Carbon sequestration -... | ecosystem: Engineered > WWTP > Effluent > Algae... | reverse complement strand
CAGAACAACATCGACTCTGAGGATATGGGTGATTTCAACGTTTCAGTTGATACAATCCGTTTCTTCGATGCTGATGGCGTAGCAACAACTGATGATGCTACTGGCGACCTTGGTAGCCCTGTTGGCGAGACTGTAGAGTTCACTATTGAAGAGGCTGGTTTCGAGGATGAAATTCTCGTAAAGACTTCTTCAGAGGACCCAGACGCTACTACTCTCAAGGTAGAGGATGACAGCAAGTCTGATTGGCTTACTGTATTCATGTTCGATCTCGATACTGATGATTCTATCAACGATATCGAACTCGACTCTGTACAGGTTACGCTTGACCTCTCTGCTGCATACAACACTGTTGTAGATGATGCAGAGCTTGTTATCGATGGTACTACTATCGATGACTTCACGGTTGGATCAACAACTGCTGCTACTACTACTCTCACCTTCGATGTTGACGGCGACGTTACTATCGATGCAGGTGATCGTGTAGGTGCTGAGCTTAAGCTCCGCTTTAAGTCATTGGCTGTTGAAGGTACAACAGTTAAGGCTTCTATCGCAGGCACACCAGCAGGTGCTGTTTCAGGCGAGGGTGCTGATGATGTAGATAGTACTGGCGGTGCTACGGGTGATACCCATACGCTTCGTTCAGCAGGTCTTGATGTTACCCTCAAGTCTGACAGTTCATCTGTTACGACTGCTGATGGTAATACCAACGATTACGCAACCTACACCTTGGTTCTTGAGGTATCTGCATTCGATCAGGATGTATTCCTCTCAACCAATCCTGCAACTTCAACTGCTTGGAGTCTCACGGATGGTGCAGGTAACACCGTATCTGCAGGTACTTCGACAGTAGTACTCACCTCTTCAGCTGATGAAGAGTTAGGGTTCTTCCGAATCGATGAGGGCTCAACGGAAACTGTTACCATCAAAGTAACTTACGTTCCGGGTGTTACAAACACTGCAGCTCGCCTCCAGCTTGGAAGCCTTAAGTACCGAGAGGTAGCAAGCTTTGCTTCTCTTGAGACTTGGGCTGCTATCCCAGCAACTGACTTCCGTACTGACGTAGAAACTATCGTTAACTAAGTTAACCTAGTTCTATAGTTAGACGAACGTCTGGCTGGAATAAGAAAAACCCCGCTTCGGCGGGGTTTTTCTGTGTCTGGATAATGTATTGTTTGTACTCGATATAGTAAGATATGACTATGAAAAAACTATTTTTGTACATCATTGCGGTTGGCATCTTTTGCGCAAGTACACCAATGAGTGCATCTGCTTATTTCACATCAGCGCAGTCCGCTGAACTTTTGGAAGACGGGAAGGGAATATTATATACAGTCACCTATGACTTTGGTACAGAAAAATATGACCTGTACCTGCCGATCTTTCCAGTTCGTGCAGACCGACTAAGCTCTCTCTCCTATAAATTTATTGACGAGGTTGAAGGTGAGACATACCGAGGAGGGGAATCTGTGGGTGTGGTGACGAGCAATGCGCAGATTAAAGACGGTGCTTATTTTATTCCAAAAGGGGAGGCTCGACGGCTTACGCTCATGGTGTTGCTCGTCTTACCGCCTGCGCCGATTGAGCCAGCTGTAGATCTTGCCCTCCAAGTTACAGGATTGCCATTCAAAATGGTATCGACCTCAAAGGAGGTTGATACACATCTGAATCCATCAGAGCTTCAGTACTACCGAACACCTGCAGTTTCTTTTCAGTAGGGGGAATTTGTAGAAGAAACACAGAGGCCGGACCTATGTATACATAGGTCCGGCCTCTGTGCGTTGCAACCTGATATGATTTATACATGTCGCAACGAAAAGTTACTTTTGCGCACGGTGAGTATTACCACGTATATAATCGTGGAAATAGTAAGCAGGATATCTTTCGAGACAACCTTGATAGACGACGTTTTCAGAATTTACTCTATGTCGCTAACGGCATGAATAGTTTTATTCTCAGAGGTGTTCCCAAAGAAAAGGTCTTTGATTTCGAAAGAGGAGACTGTTTGGTACATATTGGGGCGTACTGTTTGATGCCAAATCATTTCCATATCCTCCTTACACCTGCAGTTGAACGTGGTGTTCAAACTTTTATGCAGAAGCTTGCAACAGGGTACTCCATGTACTTCAACAAAAAGTATAGCCGTACAGGCGGTCTTTTTGAGGGAAGATTCAAGTCGCAGCACGCGGATTCCGATGAGTATCTAAAATATTTATTCTCATACATACACTTGAATCCTGTGAAACTCATCCAACCTGATTGGAAGGAATTTGGTATTCGCGATCTAGCGAATGTACAGAAATATCTAAGTGACTATAAGTATTCGAGCCTGCTTGATTATGTAGGCATGCGTGATGAGGGAGTCATTGTAGAATCGAACAGATTCCCTGAGTACTTTAGGAGTCATAAAGAAGTCAGTACCGAACTCATTGAGTGGCTAACCTACCGTACTTTGCTCGACCATACATAGGTCCGGCCTCTGTATGGTCGTATACGGCACTCTTGTCCCGCGCAACAAGTTCCGTGTATGATATTTGAATATGAGATCCACTCGTTTTCTCTCAAGTTTGTTTGTGGTACTGGCCCTGATTCTGTCTGCTACTTTCACTGTCCATGCCAACGAACTGTTGTGCGGTAATATAATTGCACCACAAAATTGGTCTAATTTTTCTTCGGACATCGAAACGTTACCTATTGAAGATTGCTCGGACCCATTCAAAGCGAGCGTCGGGGTACTATCGCCACACACACTTTTTATTGACAATAGAGAGGTACATGACGGCGATGTTGTGGTTATTCCGGAAGCTGGAGTAAGAGAATACAGCTTTTCAGGGGATCCGATTCTCGATAATGCATCCGGGTTTTTCTTTCTGCATGACGGTGATGATTATCGATTTATAAACACAGAACCTGTAGGACCAATCGAAACTGATTTTCGTGTATTTGCAGAAACGTTTTTTCAACCCGGAATAGAGGATGTAGAACCCTATATACAGGCAATACTTGATGGTGGACCTTGGGGCCATGAAGTTGATGAGGATTTGTTTTGGCAGTTCCAAAATGCATTCTGGGATCAGTTCGTAGAGGAGCCAGTTAAATTACTTCCTGGCACTTACACACTCGTTATCAAAGAATCGCAGCTCATTCTGACGCAGGGATTTCTTCGAAAGTTATTTGCTTCAATTATTCCAATAGTGCATGCGGAGGGATACCCCGAGTATACATTTACTGTAACGTTCACACTTACAGTGGAAGAGGATCAAATTGACCCGCTACTCCTTCGTTATTTGCCGATTCTACGGATGCATCCCGACGAGGATTTCTTGCCTATGAATGTTGAGGCATTTGTAGGAGCAAGCGCATTGTGGGATGACGCCAGCATGTTGTTCGATGAGGTTATACAAGAAGCAGGAGATGTCACTATTGAGATGCTTTCTTCACTGGAAGATGGAGGCGATCACTACCTTGCTTTCAGTGACCCAGAGAATGCGAAGTCATTCAATGTAGATGCTGCGCTTCTGAAATACAATGAATTAATTGACGAGGATGTGGCGCAAACGACAGTGTATGCACGCAAGATGAGGGACTCATACGAAGATTCGTTCGGTGAGAAACATGAGTTTATCGTACTCCAGTACTGGTACTTCTATGCGATGAATGATTGGAAGGAGAAGGGAGGGTTGAATAATCATGAGGGCGATTGGGAATCAGTATTCGTGTTTCTTGATGCTGGTACTGAGGAGCCAGAGTATGTTGCTTTCTCTGCGCATCATAATGACGGAGAAGCGGATGCTTTGGGCATAATACAGTACGATTCTGTCCGAAGAATCTGGGATGATGGTGAGATAGAGCGAGAGAGTTCGGGTGTGGTGAGTTATGTTGCACTCGGTTCACATGCGAATTATCCAAGAGCGGGTAATTACAAGGTTGGCGCAAAGTCCGATAACACTTCGGGAGACGGAGAAAGTTTAGTTGCGATAGATTTTGCGGGCAAGATAGACTTGGAAGAGAGTCAATCGAGCTGGCTTTCTTATGGGGGAAAATGGGGAGCAGATCGCATCGACCTCTTCGAGGGGAGCAGTGGGCCACGTGGTCCGTACTTCATTGATGTAAGCGGACACCTACGCTTTCATGAACCGCTTGAATGGGCGGGTATCGACAAGATTGAAGAGATGGTTACTGAAGCACCGGCAACAGTATTTTCATTTCCAGGAACGGGTATTGAACTCAATTTTGAGGCACTCGTTCCCACCGGTACCCGATTTTTAACTGCGCCATACTTTGAACCACCTAAGGGCACAACTCCTCTAGGAACGCAGCTTCTTTCTCCGTTTTGGGATATTGAGTCTAGTCTAGAGAATGGAACGTTCGGAGTCCAGGCGCATCTCCCGATCGATCATGAATCATTGTTAGAAGCAGGAGGTTCCGCAAATTTCAATGCGTACTGGTTTAATCCTGACACTCAAGGATGGGAGAAGCAGGAATCAACAGTTGATGGGACTGGTCAATTCGTAGTGTTCAACACGAACCATTTCTCGCGATATGCAATTGGCATTCAGGACGCACAAGAGACATTAGTAGTTGAAGAAGAAGAGACAGACACAACATCTAGTAACTCAACAGGTACTCGTGTTGGAGATAGAAGTACTCTCATAAAAGCAGCGGAGCCGCTTCCGCTAGCACAAAACGCAGTCACTTCCGATGCAGAAACAGCTGCTTATGAGAAGTTGATTACTTTACTGCAACAGGTAATTGTAATGTACAAAGAGAAAGGGTATCTGACTCCGCTGGAGGTGAAGTCTCTTGTCGAACGATTCAATCAAATTACTGTGCTTTTGAAGTCGTAACTATTTATTAGAGAAGTGATATAAGGTAGACAGTTGAAAGTAGCCAAAGTGTAGTGAGTAGAATTGGGTACTGAATAGAGACAAGGGAGTTTCTAAAGGTCTGATACAGAAAGAGGGAGTAGAGTATTAGAAAAAGACTGAGTGCCAATATCTGAGTAGCCATTTCGTCATGTATAAATGTATCGACAAAGAGTCCAATAAGCGAAGCTCCCATAAATCCAGCGATGGCTTCATAAAACCAAAGCGACATTAAGTCGGTACCTAATAGTTGAATACAAAAAAGAAACGACACTATAACTTGCAATCCTAAGAGTACGCTCCAAAATGGGCGGTGGTGAACAAAAGCGCACCGTGATGGGGTTGGGGACGATGTGTCAGTCATATACCACGTATCGTACGCGAAAATGAAGACGAGGGCATCGCCGTTATAAACAGGGTGGTATTAAACACAAGCGTCGGACCTATGGAGATTAAAGTTTTTGCACTCTTAAAAAGGAAGGTCTTGTTTTATGCGAATGCTATACTAGAAGCGTGTTCAACCGCACCTTCTATCGCTTTCTCTTTGGGTTTTTGGCGGTGATTGCATCGACGCTTTTTATGATTTTGATTGTGGGCGTAAACCAGGCATAATATTCTCTATATATGGTGCGAATGACCGATCAATATTTTTGGAACATCGTATTTCTCGGGTTTTTCTTCTGTCTCGCTTTTCTCGCGACTATCATTCTTGAGAGCGAGTCAATAAAATCATATGAAGCACTCACGCTTGTTGACTACTCACTTATTACGCTCGCCTCGTTCCGGCTCATCCGGCTTGTGGTGCACGATAAGATCTTTGCATTCTTCCGTGAACAATTTTATGACGTGACCGAGTACCGGGGGAAGGTGGCTTTGGTAAAGCCTGAAGGCGGCCCGCGCCGTACGATTGCAGATCTCGTGACGTGCGTATGGTGCATCGGTATCTGGATGGCAGCGATGGTTTCGTTTTTCTATCTCCTTACTCCGTACGCATTCTACCCAGTGCTCTTCTTGGCGATTTCAGCAGTCGCAACATTCCTCCAGCTTCTCGCGAGTATGGTTGGGTGGCGAGCGGAACAGCTTAAAGATGAAGTGGAGGGGACGAAATAGATTATGCATATAGAGGAGCAAAAGCCGGCATCAAGCCGGCTTGCGTCAGCTCACTAATTCGCCTTGCTCATAAGTGGCTCCTACCCGACCTCGCCCGTTTTGGTATTAGGAATAACCAAAACACGGCTCCGGTTCACAAAAGCCGAGGAAGCCGTCCGAAGGGACGGCTTCCTCGTGCACTTTGTGCTTTTCTAAGACTCTGGTATAGTGTCCGGCAACAGGCTTACGACAGTTGGTGTGCCGCCGCAAAGGGCGTCACCTAATGAACCGCTTGGTTCGCCAGCCGAGGTCCATTCTCACTTTGTGTGTATGGAGGTCGAAGCCGCATAGTCTGCGGCCTGTTTTATTTCAAAAGCATACACATGGCAATAACCAAAGCAAAGAAGCAAGATATTCTCGCAAAGCTTGAGGAAATCAAGAAGAACGCGGAGTCTGTTGTCTTCGTTCAGTTCAAAGGCGTGACCGTGAAGGACACGACTGCAATGCGTCGCGCAATGCGTCAGGCAGGCGTTGGCTACTTCGTCGCAAAGAAGACACTCATGAAGCGTGTGTTCGGAGAAGGATACGAAGGAACTATGCCAGAGCTTGAAGGAGAGATCGCGGTTGCATACAGCACCGATGCGATTGCTCCTGCACAGCAGGCAAAGGAATTTGCAACAAAGTTCAAGGACTCTGTTGCTATCGCAGGAGGCGTCTTCCAAGGCGTGTGGCGGAACAAGGAGGAGATGACTACTATCGCATCTATCCCACCGCTTCAAACACTTCGTGGTATGTTCGCGCAACTCCTCAATTCACCTCGCCAGCGTTTCGCTGTCGTATTGAGCAAGGTTTCAGAAACAAAGAACTAAACTACGCACTAGCAAACTAACAATTAATATCATGACACAGGAACAAATCATCGAGGCAGTAGAGAAGATGACCGTCCTTGAGCTCAACGAGCTCGTAAAGGCGATCGAGGAGAAGTGGGGTGTATCTGCAGCAGCAGTTGCAGTTGCAGCTCCAGGTGCAGCAGCAGGAGGTGAGGAGCAGACATCATTCAATGTTGAACTCACTGACGGCGGCGCACAGAAGATTGCAGTTATCAAGGTTGTGAAGGAAGTTCTCGGCCTTGGACTTAAGGAGGCGAAGGACATCGTAGACGGTGCTCCATCTATCGTTAAGGAAGGTATGAAGAAGGAGGATGCAGACGCTCTCAAGGCAAAGCTTGAGGAGGCTGGAGCAAAGGTAACTTTGAAATAAGTTTTCTAGCTATAAACAAAAAGCGCGGACATTTGTCCGCGCTTTTTGTTTTGCTGAAAACCTTCAAAGTTACCTTTGCTCCAGAGGCGGAGCGATACGAAGCGTGGCCCACACGCTGAGACAGCGAGTGAGACAGTCTGGGGGACTGTCGCAAGACCTTGAGCACGACTGTGCGAAAGGTGTACAGCGTCTGTAAGACGGGGCTCGAGAGTACTTAGGTTTTTATGAACGTAGCAAAATAAAAAACTTAGTAACTCGTGAGGGAGCGAAAGCAACTCTCGCAATTGACGTCCGTGTCACCCTTCGCTATATTGCATCTGGTATTTGTTCCGCAACGGAAGGGGAGGGAGTGTTATGGGATGCATGTGTGTACGCCCGAAGACGTGTGGTGAAAGCCCGGAGACCTGCAGGCTTCGGGGAGAGTTCGAACAGATCAAGAGAAAGCTTGCTGCGCTTCCTCCGGCTTTGCAGACGGTGGACGTACAAGACTTCGTGTCGGGTCGACGGGATCCTCCGCAAAACACCTTTGCGGAGAACCAGACCCAGCGGCAACTTCGCGAAGGTATCCACGAGATGGAGGATCTTCTCGATCCCGTCAGCGAAGACGGGTAGTTCCAGGAAGTAATGCATCATAGGGCGCGACCACTGGTCGCGCCCTTGCTTTGTCTGCCTACGACACTGGACCCTTTTTCTGTCCAGAGTACCCGGCTTTTCGGCTTATGCTATAATCGCGCTACTTATATGTCAGAGCCACTTTCAATCCTTTTCGGTAGTCAGGCGCGAGTCAAACTTCTTCGTTTCTTTTTATTTAATCCTTCGCAAGAATTTACGTTCGACGATATTAGTCGACGTGCAAAACTTGTACGTCGTACTGCGCGGACAGAAATGAATGCGCTCGAGCGTGCAGAAGTGATTAAGAAAAAAGTCATGTTTGTTCCGCACAAGAATCGTCCAAACACGAAAGTGCGGACACAAGGTTTTGTTCTCAATCATAAATTTCCGCAGCTCTCTTCATTGCAAACATTTCTTTTTGAAACTGCGCCCATCAATGGAGAGACTGTCACAAAACATATTCGCAAAGCTGCACCGTTGGATTTTGTTGCGCTCACCGGAGTCTTCACGCGAGAGTTTGATCGTCGTCTCGATATCTTGATTGCTGCAAAGAAACTGAATGAAGCAAAGATAGAGATGGCGATTCGTTCGCTTGAATCTGAGCTCGGAATTGAGATTCGATATTCAACCTTTTCATCTGCAGATCTTATGTATCGCGTGGGTATGAACGACAAGCTTACGCGCGATGTGTTTGACTACCCGTACATCATTCTTGTAGACAAGATTGGGATACGAAATGAGCTCACAAAGCCCTAGTGGGGAGGGGTGGAATTCCACCTATGAGTATGGCTCTATAGAGGCCCGGAAGGGCCTTTTTCGTATTCCCGGTGTAACTCCTTGACTCTCAAAAGCTTTCCTGTACAATGGCGCCTACGTGTTTATGAGTACCACATTAGAAACCACTTAGCGGAGCACAATCGCCTAGCGAAGTGTGTGCCGCCACAAAGCGGTTTTTTTAGTCAAAAAATTCGGTAACGAATTCGAGACAGGTACTCAAGGGAACATGCGATTTTTGACAAATCTTACAAGCGATCGTTGTTCGAACGTTTACGTTCGCGCGACTTTCGTACGTGAGAGTTGTATGACGTAGGTCATACAATCGCATATTCTGGGAACGAGATTGATAAGGTCTCGTTCCATAAAATCCTGCGTGTTCGACGCACGCAGGTGATCAGCCGCATGAATTCGCGCAAGTGCATTCAGAGCGGCTGAACAGGTAAATCGTGTGTAGCGTAAAGACAATTGCCATTGTGCAGGGTCTTTTCGTCCGCTACACACAACACACAAAGTCTTACGTGAGTATGTATCTCACGTAAGCACACTCAAACAAATTGTACTGCCCAGTATCTTCGAAGGATTATTCTTCTCTTCGACAAAGGGATATTGGGATAGCGGTGTACAGTATTCCTTACAGGAATAAAGAGTGTATGGTGGATGCCTAGGCTTCAAAAAGCGATGAAGGACGTGGTATGGCTGCGATAAGCGCGGGGGAGATGCCAAACAATCGATATATCCCGCGATGTCCGAATGAGGAAACTCACGAGCTTACGGCTCGTACCCGAAAGGGAGCAAACCCAGGGAAGTGAAACATCTCAGTACCTGGAGGAATAGAAAGCAATATATGGGACTTTCTTTCTGATCAGATTTACCGCAAGGTAAGCCATTATGATCAGGAAGAAGGTCCTTGCGATACTCTTAGTAGCGGCGAGCGAAAAGGGTACAGCCCAAACCATCCATGTTTACATGGGCGGGGTTGTAGGACGGAGGTGTCATTTAGTTGAGAAGAGTTACAAATTGGTGTCATAACGGAACGCGCTGGGAAGCGCGACCCTAGGGGGTAATAGTCCCGTACGTGAAATGTCATCAGCTCTTTTGCCACCGTTCCTGAGTAGTTCGGGACACGAATAGCCCGAATGAATCTGGGAGGACTAACTCCTAAGGCTAAATATTTTTGAAGACCGATAGTGAACTAGTACCGTGAGGGAAAGGTGAAAAGAACCCCGGAGAGGGGAGTGAAATAGAACTGAAACCATACATTTACAAGGAGTCGAAGCCCTGAGGGGCGACGGCGTGCCTATTGAAGAATGAGCCTGCGAGTGTATCTGTATTCTTTGTCTAAGCGGCAACCCCGCGGAGGCACAGTGAAAGCGAGCGTGAATAGCGCGAATATAGAGTACGGATACGACCCGAAGCGGGATGAGCTTACCATGAGCAGGGTGAAGCGGGGGTAAAACCTCGTGGAGGCCCGAACCCACGCGCCGTTCAACACGCGGGGATGACTTGTGGTAAGGAGTGAAAAGCTTATCGAATTCCGTAATAGCTGGTTCTCTCCGAAACAGCTTTTGGGTTGGCGTCGCGTGTTCCTCCTGGGGGTAGAGCACTGGAAGGTCTAAACAGGGAGAAATCTCGTTAGACCTATCAAACTCCGAATACCAGGTAGTTAATAGCGCGGCAGTTAGACGGTGGGGGAGAAGCTCCATTCGTCAAAAGGGAAACAGCCCAGATCGCCAGTTAAGGTCCCTAAAT
>Ga0075163_10014049_pt1 | contig 10351 bp, 6 predicted proteins | sample JI1023141ADNA_FD_71478 | JGI IMG/M metagenome (GOLD analysis project Ga0075163, IMG submission 71478) | Wastewater effluent complex algal communities from Wisconsin, to seasonally profile nutrient transformation and Carbon sequestration -... | ecosystem: Engineered > WWTP > Effluent > Algae... | reverse complement strand
CAGCAGGGGACGCGGTCGGACCTCTGCCGGGGCCGCAGTCCGGTCGGGGTCTGGCCCATACAGAGCTTGGCCGTGAGCAGTCTGTTGACCGCAACCTGATTCCTGTTGTCAGCAGGAAGCCAAACCCCAGCCATGTCATTTCCATGGCTTAGCGCGCGGCGGCGGGAGGCACAGCGGTTGCTTCGGACAGAGAGAAGCAGATTCTGGAACAACAAAGGAGTCCCGATGAACACCCTCCGCGTAACCCTGGGCCATGCCTTCGTGATCGCTGCTGTGGGCTGTCTGCCGATGGCGATGGGAGGCTGCGAAGGACCGCAGGCCATCTCCGAAGGAGAAGCCGATCCGGCTGCGGTCCTTGTGCCGTCCGCGGAGGGAAAGGATGACACGCTGGCGACGCTGGGCATCGACACCCAGAAAAATGACGCCACCGGCGGCATCCACTACCTGGGCGGCCACATCGAGGCGGGAATTCGCGATGCCGGCGATGTCCGCGCGCTCCTGCTCAACCGGCTGGCCGGCGTCTACGGGCTCACCGCGGGCTCGGACTTCGAGGTGGTGGGCGATCAGCGCGACGAGCGCGGCCACCGCTACGTGCGCCTGCAGCAGCTGCAGGGCGGCCTCAAGGTCGCCCGCGGCCAGCTCACCGCGCACATCGGCCCCGACGGCACGGTCCTGGCGCTGCTCGGCGAGCTGGTGCCGCGGCTGCACCAGATGGGCCCGAGCGGTCGTGACGGCGAGCAGGCGGTGCGCGCCGCGGTCGAGCCGCTCCGCGCAAGCGGCAGCGTCCTTGTCCACGGCCCGGTCAGCGAGGCGATTTTCACCACCGGCACCACCGGCACCACCGGCGCCCAGCGCGACTCGGTCCCCGCCTTCCGCTCGGTGGTGGAGTACTTCGACCGCCACGGCCGGGTGCTCAGCGAGGTCTACGTAAGCCAGCAGTCCGGCGCGCTGCTCGCCCAGTACACGCTCATCCACGACGCGCTCAGCCGCAGCCTCTACGATCTGCAGCAGGGCTGCATCAGCAGCGGCAGCAACCTGCCGGGCCGCACCCTGTTCGCCGAGGGCGGCACCACCACCGACGCCGCCGCCCAGGGCGCATACGACGGCGCCGGCACCACCTACTGGTTTTACAAGAACTACTTCGGCCGCGACTCCTATGACAACAAGGGAGCGCCGCTCAAGGCGTCGGTGCACGCGCAGTTCTCAAGCGGCAGCCAGTGCTCGCCCAATAACGCGGTGTGGCTCGGCTACCCGTACAACCAGATGGCCTACGGCGACGGCGACGGCGTGACCCTGAAGAACCTGGCGCTGGCGCTGGACGTCACCGGCCACGAGCTGACCCACGCGGTGACCGGCGTGACCTCGGGGCTGGTCTACCAGAGCGAGTCGGGGGCGCTCAACGAGGCGATGTCGGACATCATCGGCGTCACCGTGGCGACCTGGAAGCGCGCCGGCGGCAGCGCCGCGGGCAACCCGCAGACGCTGGTCGCCGACAGCAAGACCTGGCAGGTCGGCGCCGACGCCGCCGGCACCCAGCTCGTCGGCGGCGCCCTGCGCTTCATGAATAACCCGACCCAGGACGGCTACAGCGCCGACTACTACCCGCAGCGCCTGACCGGCACCGCCGACAACGGCGGCGTCCACGGCAACAGCGGCATCGCCAACCTGGCCTACTACCTGCTGTCGCAGGGCGGCAGCCACCCGCGGCAGAAGACGACCACCGTGGTCACCGGCATCGGCCTGGCCAAGGCGGCGCGCATCTTCTACACCGCAGACACCTCTCTGCTGACCGCCAACGCGACCTTCCAGGACGCGCGCAACGCCACCGCGCAGGCGGCGCAGAGCCTGTTCGGCGTCTGCTCTGTCGAGTGGACCAACACCCACCGGGCGTGGGACGCGGTCGGGGTGCCGGGCTCGTGGACGCCGTGCCAGGGCGGAACCCCCGGGACGCCGCCGCCGGCGACGATCAACGAGGTCAAGCCGAACAACACCTTCGCCACCGCGATGGCGATCACGACCTCGGGGACGACGGTGACGGGCCAGCTCGCGAGCAGCACCGACACCGGCTACTTCAAGGTCCAGCTCCCGGCGGGCGGCTCGCTGTCGGCGCGCCTCACCGTACCGGCGCAGTCCGACTTCGATCTGTATATCTACAACTCCAACGGAACGCTCATCGCCAAGTCGGAGAACGGTCTCGGGGTGGCGGACGAGGCGCAGGTGACCAACACCGGCTCCCAGACGTTCACCCGCTACATCCGCGTGACCTACTACAGCGGCTCCCTGGGCAGCGCGGCGCCCTACCAGCTCAAGCTCTCCTGGTAAGGACGTCTGCAGCGGGCGGGTCTCAAGAGCCCGTCAGCGGACCCACAGCGGGTGCCAGTTCGGACCCGGCGCGTGGGTCAGCTGCTGCGCTCCCTGGTACTGCGGGTCGGTCACATAGACCTGCGGGGTGGCGGCGCCGCGCTCGCCGCCGAGGGTGACCGCCAGGCGCAGCGGCCGGCCGTCATGCCCCAGCGACCAGGCGGGCTCGCTGGCGCTCAGCGCGGCGGGCGTTCTGACTTCGAGCTCGGCGCCGGTGGCGAGCTCCACGACGTGCAGGCGGGCGCCCACGCCGGCGCCGCGCAGGATGAACGCCAGGCGCCGCCCGTCGGGCGAGATGGTGGGAGCGTCCTCGACGAGCGCGGCGTCGAGCTCGCGCCGGGTCAGGCGCCGCGGCTCCGACCCGTTCACGTGCACCGAGTAGATGCGGTCGGCGCCATCGCGGTCGCTCACGAAGTAGATCCGCTCGCCGCTCGGGTGACAGCGCGGCTGCCACTCGCTGCCCGCCGAATAGGTCAGGCGCCGCAGGCCGCTGCCGTCGCGGCGCATGCGATAAAGCTCGGACACGCGGTCGCGGCTGGAGGTAAACGCCAGCAGGTCGCCGCGCGCGCACACCGACGGCGCGAAGTTGCCCTCCGGGTTGCGCGTCAGCTGCTGCGGCGCCCCGGCGGCGCGATGGCTCGCGGTGAGAAAGAGCCGGAACAGGTCGCGCAGACCGGTCGACTCCGACTCAAAGTACAGACTCTTTCCATCCGGTGCGAAGCTCGGATTCAGCAGGACGGCGCGCGGCGGGAAGAGCGCCGGGGGCGGCGCGTCCGGGGACCCGCGGGGGGAGTCCGGCTCTGTATTGAGGGGCGCGAGCGCGAAATGGAACCGCCGGTCGCCGCGCTCCGCGCTCCCCTGGGCCACGGCCAGCAGCAGGTGACTTCCGTCGGGAGTCGGCGCAAGGTTGCTCTCGTCGGCGGCGCTGCGCGAAAGGGCCCTCTCGCGCTGGCCATCTTTGGAGATGGAGATCAGGTAGACGTCCCGATTGCCGCTGCGCTCGGAGATGAACGAGAGGACCTCGGGCGGCGACTCCGACGCGACGGCCTGCCCCCCGGCCGCCGCGACGCCCTGCCCTGCCCCGCGGGCCCAGAGCAGAGCGCCCAAAAGGAGCGTGACCCGGACGCGCCTACTCAACCCGGATCGCGTCGGCGACAACTTTGCTGCCCGCGGTGGTCCAGCGCGAGACCGCGACCCGGTTCCAGCCCGCGGTGAAGCCATAGCGGCCCAGCGAGACCCACTGTCCGCCATCGGCCTGCTGGTTCTTGTAGACGGTCCCCAGCTTGGTGCCGGCGCCGTCGAAGATGACAAAGGGAGCGGTGGTCGTGCGATCGGTGGCCGCGGTCCACCAGGCAAACACCTCCTTGGTCGCCGGAGCGGCCAGCTGAAACTCGAACGTGGCGGAGTCGGCGACGCTGTCGGTGGTCGCTACGTAATACCCGCTGCCCCAGTAGCCGGCGACGTTGGTCGACGCGGCCCAGCTGGTGCTCGGCGTGGTGAAGCGCGCGTTGGCGCCGTTATTGGCCTGGTTGCTATCGACGATGATCCCGGCGCCGCCGCCGCCGACGCAGGTGTTGATGCGGCTCATGTAGTCGGCCCACGGGAAGTCGGTGCCCGGATCCTCGGCGCGGTTGACCGGATCGGGCTGGTAGTGGCCGATGATGTGGTCGCGATCGCGCACGATGCGGTTGCGCTTCACGATGTCGCACGACAGCTTGGCCGAGGTGGCGACCTGCCCCTCGGTCCAGCGGTTGGTGCCTTGATAGGAGAAGCCCGCGTGCTCAATCCCGACGGAGCGCGAGTTGGTCGGCAGCCCCATCCACGGCTTGCCGACGTGGTGCGCGGTGTCGACCTCATCGACCAGCGCATAGACGCTGGCGCCGTCTTCCTTGACTACGTAGTGGGCCGAGGTCTTGTAGGGGTTGGATGGATAGGGAGTGGTCAGCCAGCCCCAGCAGCCGGACCAGGCGCCGGCGCAGGTGTGGATGACCAGGAGCTCGACCTTGGCGGCGCGGCCGCTGGTAAAGTTCGACGCCGGCGCCGGCTTCCACGTCGCGCCGGAGTAGTAGACCGGCTGCCACTCGGGGACGGGCGCGGTCGGGCGCGGCCGCAGCGTCTCGGGCAGGTCCTGCCGGGCGGGCAGGGTGAAGCCGTGCAGCCGGGCGAGCTCGTCGGGCAGGCCGCGGCGCAGGACCTGATAGACGCCGCCATCTACATAGTCGGCTTGCTGCTCCGGCGTCGCCAGGCCCGAGAAGCGGGCGACGGCGTCCGCCCAGCCGGGCAGGGCCAGACCGGGGTCGCTGCCGCCCACGGTGTCCGCTTCGGCGCGCAGCAGCGCCGCGGCCGCCCGGACGTTGGCGCGGACGTCGGTCTTCACTGCGCTCTCCGCGACCCCGGCCAGCTGCGCACCGCGCACAAGCCGCGCGCCGCGCAGCGCCATTACGCCATACGCCGGCTGACCCTCGAAGGCATCGCCGGCAAGGCCCGGCACGAAGTAAAAGCCGGTCTCGGTCTGGGCGATGGCGATGAGCAGCTCCTGGGGGACCGCGAACTCCTGAGCCGCGGCGGCAAACACGGCGCCGAGCGGAGCGGTCGCGCCGACCTCGCCGGCGGGCAGCGGGGTCCCCGAAGCTGGCTGCGCTGGCTGCGCTGGCTGCGCTGGCTGCGTCGCAGCGGCCGGTGGCGACAGGTCAGCCCCGGCTCCGCCGCAGCCAAGGCTCAGCGTAAAGACGGTGCTGAAAAGGGAAGGGAGAGACTTCGTCCGGCTCGATTGCATCGCGGCCTCCTGAGTTTGATTGCTGCGCGAGCGGACTATATGAAACCGCAGCTCCGTGATGCAACGCGCGATGCAGAGCCCGATGCAGCGCAAATCAAATAAAGTAATAACGGCAAAGGCCAAAAAAGACCAAAGCCGCGAAGGGTGATGCGCGCGGACGCCTGCTGACAGCCTGTTAAATTCCTGGTATGTTGGCTCAGGAGGTGGTGTCTTGACCCACGACGAGCTCGCTGAACAGCTGGCGGAGTTTGACCGCGACCCCAAGCAGGCCATGAACAAGCTCCCGCCCAAAAAAGAGCGCGGAGGGAAGGAGCGGCAGCAGGTCCCGACCCTGTTTGCAGCGGAATCCCGCCAGGACAACTCGTTTGTCGAGCAGCGCGATCGCTACCGCAAGCTGCTGAACATGGAGCGCGACGGGCAGCTCGTGCGCCTGGGGCAGGTGCAGCCGGGCCGCGCGCCGTTCCAGGACAACGACCGCGCCGAGGACCTGGTCGACGGCCCCGCCGGCGAGCTCGTACGCACCCTGGAGGAGATCGAGAAGCGCGAGCTGCTGAGCGCCGAGCTGACCGAGGGCCCGTGGTCGGACTGGTACTGGCCGATCTACCAGGGCATCCTCGGCGCCCGCTATAACGACAAGGAGTTCCCCCTCGGCTCGCAGGACTGGAAGGAGAAGTACGACTACGTCGTGCGCAACCCCGCCAGCGCCTTTGTCAGCCGCGGTCCCGACGCCGTCAACCAGCTGTCGCCGTCCGAGAAGTACGACCTGCTCATCGGCGACGCCGAGGGCCACCTGACGCAGGCGATGTGGGACGAGGGCGAGCGCTACTACGATCAGAGCGGCAAGGTCGAGCTGTGGATGGGCATCTGCCACGGCTGGTCGCCGGCGGCGTACATGCTGCCGCGACCGGCGGCGGCGATCCAGGTGCTGGCCGCCGACGGACGGACGATGATCACGTTCTACCCCTCGGACCTCAAGGCCCTCGGGTCGCTGGTCTGGGCCAAGGGCGCGCCGTCGGTGCGCTTCATCGGCGGGCGCTGCAACGACAAGAAGCCGGCGACCGACGAGAACGGCCGCGTCGTCAGCCAGCAGTGCTTTGACACCAACCCGGGCACGTTCCACCTCGCCCTGGTCAACCAGCTCGGCCTGCGCGAGCGCAGCTTCATCCTCGACGCGACGTTCGACTACGAGGTCTGGAACCAGCCGATCTATTCCTACTCGTACACCTACTTCAACCCGCAGACGCGCAAGCCGGTGGGCACCCTGGCCGAGGCCAAGGTCGCGCGGAGCGCGTTCCCCGGCGACCGCTTCGCCAAGTACCGCTCCGCCAAGGCCACCCACCTGGTGGGCATCGGCCTGGAGCTGTCCTACGTCGCCGAGACCATGCCGTCCAGCGACCCGAGCGACACCCAGACCAACGACTATCAGCGCGTCGTCAACTACACCTACGACCTCGAGCTCGACGCGAGCGGCCGCATCCTCGGCGGGGAGTGGCACACCAACGCCCACCCCGACTTCCTGTGGACGCCGCCGCCCGGTGCCATGGCCAGCGCGACGACCGACTACGCCGCCACCGGGGGCTGGGAGGACGGCGCAGTGCCGCCGACCTGGCGCCGAGCCGCCATCGCCGCGGCGCGCAACGGCCAGCCGCTCGGCAAGCTGGTCGCGGCGCTGTTCGCCCGCTCGCACGCCAAGCAGGGCTAGGCGGTCGTGGCCAGACGTAGCGAGCGGCCCGCTGGAGGGCCACGGCGTGGGCGCGCCGAGCGCCCGGGCGCCGGGCGGCGGGCGGGGCGCGCCAGCGGGGCGCGGAGCAGCCGTGTCACCGCTGGCTAGCCGGCGCGCCGCCGGCGTCCTCTTCCTGGTCGCCCTGGCCGGCTGCCCGGCGCCGTCTCGGCTCTCGAGCGTCAATGGCGCGCTCAGCACCGGCCCGCGGCCCGGCTGGTTCCCCAAGGAGCGCTGTCACGAGACGCAGCCGACCGACCGCGCCGCCTGCTACAAGCCGTGGACCGTACTCATCAACATGGCCGCGGACAACGACCTTGTCCCCTACGCCTACCTGAACCTGTTCGAGATGGAGTCCCAGGACGCGGCCGGCACGCGCGCTGCCTCGACGGAGCGCACCGACGTCGTGGTGCAGCTGGACACCCCGGGGCCCGGCGGCCTGCGGCGCCTGCTCATGCTCTCGCAGGGCGAGCGCTACGACCAGAGCCTGACGCTCGAGCAGCTGGCGCGGCGGCGCGAGGGCGACGTGCGCTCGCCGGTGATCGAAGAGCTCGCCGAGGGCGCCGACGCGGCGGAGCAGCTGCGCGGCTTCCTGGAGTGGGGCGCCCGGCGCTACCCGGCCGAGCACTACATGGTCGTGGTGTGGGGTCACGGCGAGGGCTGGGCCGCGGCGCAGCGCCGCCCGGGGGCGAGCGGCGAGCCCAAGGAGCGACCGCCGCTGCCGGAGGTGCCGACGGCGATGGACGACCCGTTCGGCGGGCGCTTCCGCGGCGGCCTCGCCTTTGACTGGACGCAGCGCAGCTACCTCGACATCCCGGCGCTCGCCGACGCCCTGCAGGCGATGGGACGCACCGTCGGTCGGCCCGTGGACGTCTACGCCGCCGACGCCTGCCTCATGCAGATGGCCGAGGTGGCGACCGAGCTGCGCGACTCGGCGCGCTTCATCGTCAGCTCGGCGTACCTGCAGGACTTCGTCGGCCTGCCGTACCGGTCGCTGCTCGCCGGCCTGAACCAGAGCAGCGGTCCCCCAGACGGCGGCGGCGGCGGCGGCGACCCGGCGCGCCAGCTCGCGCTGAGCATCCCGGGCCTGTACGAGGAGTCGCTCGACCCGGCGCGCAACCCCCTGCGCGGCCGCATCGCCGCCGAGCTGCGCAAGCGCTTCACCATGAGCGTCGTCGCCACCGACGAGCTCCGGCGGGACCTGCTGCCGGCCCTCGGCGACCTCGGGGCGGCGCTCGACGCCTACCAGGCCGAGGACCCGCTGCGCACCGGCGATCTGCGCTACCTCTTCGAGCACCAGACGGGCCTTTACGGCAGCATCCAGGACCTCGGGGCGTTCCTCGGGGCGCTGAAGGCGCAGCTCGCCGAGCGGGCGCGCCAGGGCGTCGCCACCGGCCCGGTCAGCGAGCGGCTGCAGGCGGCCATCGCCCACGCGCGCGCGGCGCTGGACGGCGCGGTGCCGGCCTACCGCTTCGGCACCGACTACCAGGCCGACGGCCAGAGCGAGCTCGGGCTGCGCGCCCTGACCGTCTGGCTGCCGGTGTCCGAGGGCGACTTCCGCACCCGCATCGACGACTACCGCGCCTCGGCGCTGTATCACTACGGCGGCGAGCCGGGGCCGTGGCAGCGGTTCATCGAGCGGCTGTACCCGCAGTAGCGCCGCCTCCTGCGAGCGGCCGAACCCTGAAACCAGATACGCACCAGAAGTCCCTGCTACACTCCAGATCATGGAGGGCTTCCCATCCCGCTATGTAAACCTCGACGCGGCGCGGCGTAGGTTCGGCGATCGCGTCGACCGCCTCGGGCGCTTCTTCACCAAGGTCGATCCCGCCGCCGATGCGGCCGTCGAGGCCATCGAGGCGCTGCCACGCGGCGAGGGCTGGCGGCTGTTCGAGGCGGGGCTAGTCCGCGGGCCGCTGGCCATCGCCGGGGCGCCCCGCCCGCTGCGCGAGCTCATCGAGCAGGCGGCCGAGGTCCCGCCCTGGGTCGACTGGGAGGCCTGCGACCGCGGCGGACAGCTCCTGTTGCGGGCGGGGCCGCTCGGTGGGGCGGTGCTCGGCGCCGGTTCGCTGGTGCTCGGCTACGCCTCGCCGGGCGGCAACAAGCCGCTGGTCTTTTCGGGGCGCCTCAAGGAGCAGGCGAGCCGCCGGGTCAACGAGACCGCGCGCTTCGTCCAGGCGGTGGCGCGGCCGGGCGGGATGCGGCCGTTCGCCGACGGCTGGCAGATCACCATGAAGGTGCGGCTCATCCACGCGCAGGTCCGCCGGATGATCCAAAATAGCGGCCGCTGGGACGCCGCGGCGTGGGGCGAGCCGCTCAACCAGCACGACATGGCCGGCACCTGCCTGCTGTTCTCGGTGATCATCCTCGACGGGCTGCGCAAGCTGGGCCTGCACATCGAGCCCGACGAGGCGGAGGCGTGCGTGCACCTGTGGCGGTGGAACGGCCGCGTGATCGGCGTGCACCCCGACGTGCTCCTTAGCAGCGAAGCCGACGGGATCCGCCTCGCTGAGCTCATCCAGACGACCACCGGGGAGCCGGACAGGGACTCGCGCGAGCTGACCCAGGCGCTGTTCGCGGGCTCCTATGACGGCTGCGTCACCGCCCGGCAGCGGCGTAACGCGGCGCGCCGGGTCGCCTTCGGCAGCATGGTCTGCCGCGAGCTCATTGGCGACGAGCTCGCCGACAAGCTCGGCGTGCAGCGGACGCCGCTGCGCTATGCGATGCCGGTGCTCCGCCGCCTGGTCCGCAGCGTCGAGCACGTCCGCCACCGGGTGCCGTTCGCCGAGCGGAGCGCGGTCGCGGTGGGAGCCCGCTACTGGGACCGGGTCGTCGAGATCGGCCTGCAGGGCGCGACCGCCGAGTTCGGCCTGCCAAGTCACCTGGTCGCCGCCTGAGCCGTCGCTGCGGCGTGACCGGTTCGCAGCTCGACACCGGCGCAGCATGCCGCGCGACCGCTCCCCGGGGGGCTCGGTCCATAAGCGCCGGTTCCAGAAAGGTTCCAGAGACCTATCTGAAGCGCACTTTCTCGACGGCAATTTCTAAGTGCATTGTTCATAGGGACCTCAAGCCTGAAGAGGTAGCCACCGAGAGAGAACGAGCGTCAAACGATCCGCAGCGGTGCGAAGTGCTTGCAAACTAAGGACATGAGAAGCGGATCGATATTCGGCTCTCTCGGTGGACTACTTGACTGGGGCAGTGGTCGGTGATGGCTTGAAATCGTGCTGAGCGCTGGGCAGCCCCGGAGACTTGCGGCGACGCCGTCCCCCGACCGATCTGCCACCAACCACCGCTTCGCCGCGATTTGTGGACCCACCAGCTCAGCTGCCAGCGCAGCGAACAATTTTCAGATGCCGTCGGTGAGGGCGTTGTGGCTTGACTGTGCGAGGGTGTGATTATATTTGAATCAAACAAAATGATAGATCAGTGAACAAAGTGCCTTCGGAAAAGCTGAACAATAATTTTAAAAATCGCACCAGAAGAGACTGGTGAGC
>Ga0075163_10014048_pt1 | contig 10351 bp, 10 predicted proteins | sample JI1023141ADNA_FD_71478 | JGI IMG/M metagenome (GOLD analysis project Ga0075163, IMG submission 71478) | Wastewater effluent complex algal communities from Wisconsin, to seasonally profile nutrient transformation and Carbon sequestration -... | ecosystem: Engineered > WWTP > Effluent > Algae... | reverse complement strand
GCCGCGCACCGTCGCCACGACCACCACCACGGCCACGGCGGGGCGCCAGACCGGCATGCCGACATCGAACAACCGCATCCGCTTCGGCGCCTCATCCATCACGGCGAGCACCCCGGTGCGCATCCACGACGACTACACGCTGGCCGAGCCGCAGCTCAACATCGTGTGGTCGATCACGCCGTGGCTGCGCCTCGACGCCGGCGCCGGCTATCGCTTCGTCGGCAACGCCGAGCTGCTGAACCGGCAACTGCGCGGCGCCAGCGGCAGCGTCGCGCTGCAGTTCGGCGCGAAGTAGTTCACCCGCTCGACACGCGCCGGCTCCACCCGCGGAGCTGGCGCGTGCTGTCCGTGCTGACAGGTTGGTCGGCGCCACCGGCGTGTATAGTCGGTCGCGGAGACACGACCGATGGCCCATCCGTTCCTGCGCGCCGCGCACGCCGTCGTCGGCGTCGCCCTCCTTGGCGCATCCGCCCACGCCCAGACGCCGGCTCCCGCTGTCCCTGCCGACTACCAGGCCGTGCTCACCACGCTTGGCCGTCAGGGCGACTTCAAGGATCGCGTGCTGAAGGTGAACATCCCGCGCGGTGATCTGCGCGTGACCATCCGCCAGCGGCCGGCGCCGACGCCCTTCGGCTTCGGCGGCTGGGTGGCCTTCACGAAGGGCGATGGCGGCATGGACGTGATGATGGGCGACCTGGTGCTCACCGAGGACGAGGTGAACCCGGTGATGTCGGCGGTGCTGGGCCAGGGCCTCGACGTCACCGCCCTGCACAACCACTTCTTCTGGGACACGCCGCGCATCTACTACATGCACGTGCACGGCATGGGCACGGCGGCCGATCTCGCCACGAAGCTGAAGCCGGCGATCGCGCTGATCGATTCGGCGATGGCGAAGGCCGCGTCGAGTCCGCCACCGGCCGCGCCAGCCGCGGCCGCGGGTGCGCTCGACACCGCGGCGCTCGCCCGCGTCGTCGGCACGCCGGGTGAGCAGAACGGCGCCGTCTACAAGATCACCATCGGCCGGCCCGACATCGACCTGCGCGAGCACGGCGCTGCCATCAACGCGCGCATGGGCCTCAACACGTGGGCGGCGTTCACCGGCAGCGATGCCGACGCCATGGTGGCCGGCGACGTCGCCATGCGCGACGCCGAAGTGACTCCGGTGCTGACGGCGCTGCGCGGCGCCGGCCTCGAGGTGGTGGCGATCCATCACCACATGACCGGTACCGCGCCGGGCGTGATCTTCCTGCACTACTACGGCACCGGCCCGGCGGCGACGCTGGCGCGCGGCGTGCGCGCCGCCCTCGACCGCCTCGGTCCGGCCCGCTAGGCGGCCGGCGCCGGCACCGGCCGCGCGTTCATCGTCAGCAAGTCGTACTGCGCCACGGTCTCGCCCGCCTGGTTGAACACCTCGACGTCCCAGCGCACCTCGCCGTACTCGGGCTTGCGGGCCGCCGTCTTCTGCTTCACGGTGAGCCGCACCGAGATGCTGTCGCCCGGCGACACCGGCTTGAGGAAGCGCAGGTTGTCGAGCCCGTAATTGGCCAGTACGGGTCCCGGATCCGGCTGCACGAAGAGGCCGGCCGCGAACGACAGGATCAGATATCCGTGGGCGACGCGTCCCTCGAAGAACGGGTTGGCCTTCGCCGCCTCCTCGTTCATGTGCGCGTAGAAGGTGTCGCCGGTGAAGTGCGCGAAGTGCTCGATGTCCTCGAGCGTGATGGTGCGCGCCGGCGTCCGCACCGTCTCGCCGATCCGCAGCGTGTCGTAGTCGCGCGTGAACGGATGCGGGCCATCCGCCGGCGCCGGCGCGCCCTTCGTCCAGCGGCGGGTGAGCCGCGTGAGCCGACCGGGCGAGCCCTGCAGCGCGGTGCGCTGCATGTAGTGGAACACGCCGCGGATGCCACCCATCTCCTCGCCGCCACCGGCGCGGCCCGGGCCGCCGTGGATCAGCATCGGCAGTGGCGAGCCGTGGCCGGTCGACTCCTTCGCGCAGTCGCGATCCACGATCAGCACGCGGCCGTGGAACGGCGTGAGCCCGAACACCAGCGTGTCGGCCACGGCGTCGTCGTAGGTGTAGACCGAGGCCACCAGGCTGCCCTCGCCCTTCGCCACGAGCGTGACCGCCTCGTCGAGCGTGTCGTACGGCATCAGCGTGGCGACCGGGCCGAACGCTTCCACCGTGTGCGCCGCCGAGGCCGTGAGCGGCGAGCCGCAGCGCAGCAGCACCGGTCGCAGGAACGCGCCGCCACGCAGCGGCTCGGGGAAGGCGTCGTCGGACTCGTCGGGTGCGCCGTGCACGATCTCGGCTTCGCGGGCGATCGTGGCGATCTTGGCGCGCACGTCGTCGCGCTGGGCGCGGCTCACCAGCGGCCCGAGGCGCACGCCGTCCTGACGCGGATCGCCGAGCGTGGCGCTGTCGAGGCGGGCCTTCAGCGCCGCCGTGACCACCGCTTCCAGCGCGCGCGGCACGAAGACACGGCGGATGGCGGTGCACTTCTGCCCCGCCTTCACCGTCATCTCGCGCGCCACTTCCTTGATGAACAGATCGAACTCGGGCGTGCCGGCCACCGCGTCGGTGCCGAGCACGGCGGCGTTCAGCGAGTCGCGCTCAGCGATGAAGCGCACGGCACTGCGGGTGACCGCCGGGTGGTTGCGCAGCTTCGCCGAGGTGTCGATCGAACCGGTGAACGACAGCACGTCCTGACCGGTGAGGTGATCGAGCAGATCGCCTGCTGATCCGCACACGAGCTGCAGCGCGCCGGCCGGCAGGATGCCCGACTCGATGATGTGACGCACCACCGCTTCGGCCACGTACGCGGTCGCGCTCGCCGGCTTGGTGATCACGGGCATGCCGGCGAGAATCGCCGGCGCCAGCTTCTCGAGCATGCCCCAGCACGGGAAGTTGAAGGCGTTGACGTGGACGGCCACGCCCTCGAGCGGCGTCAGCACGTGCACGCCGCTGAACGTGCCGCCCTTCGACAGCCCCTCCGTCGCGCCCTCGACCACGACTCGCTCGCTCGGCAGCTCACGGCGCCCACGCGACGCGAACGCGAACAGCGTGCCGATGCCGCCGTCGATGTCGATGAGGTTGTCGGTCTTGGTGGCGCCGGTGTCGCCGCTCAACTCGTAGAGGGGCGCCTTGCGGTCCGTGAGGTACAGCGCGATCGCCTTCAGCTTCTCGGCGCGCTCGTGGAACGTCAGCGCGCGCAGCGCCGGTCCGCCCACCGTGCGGGCGTGGTGCGCCATGGCGCGGAAGTCGAGGCCCTGGCTCGACACGCGGGCCACCACGCGGCCGTCGACCGCGCTCGGCACGTCGGCGAGGCCCGACGCGGGCGTGATCCACTGATCGAGGGCGTAGCTCTGAAGCACTCGTGACACGGGCAGGTCTCCTTCGGGCGGGCTGACGATCAGCCGCGCGTCCAGTCGGTGAGGCGGCCGCCGCTGGCGGCCAGATCCACGAGCAGCGCTGCCGGCTCCGAGCCGACGCCGCCGGCGCGATGCGCCTCCCGCACGTCGTCGAGCACGGTGGCGAGGCCGCGTTCGTCAGCCGCCCACATCGGGCCGCCCATCGCGCGCGGGAAGGCATAGCCGTTGACGAGCGCGACGTCGATGTCGGCGGCGCGCAGCGCGATGCCTTCGCTGAGTTCCTTCGCGCCCTCGTTGGCCATCACGGCGAGGATGCGACGCTGGATGTCGTCGGCCGTGAAGTCGCGCGGGGCCACGCCCTGCGTCGCGCGCTCTTCGGCGACGATCGCCGCGGTGACGGGATCCGGCGTCCGCTTCCCCTCGGCATCGTAGGCGTACCAGCCGGCACCGCTCTTGCGGCCAAGACGGCCCGCGGCCACCAGCCGATCGGCGATCGCCACGTAGCGCTCGCCGGGATCGCGGGTGGCGTCGCGGCGGCGACGCATCGCGAAGGCGATGTCGAGGCCGGACAGGTCAGACACCGCGAACGGGCCCATGGCGAAGCCGAGGCCTTCGATGGCGGCGTCGATGGCCTCGGGCGAGGCGCCGTCCTCGAGCAGGTACTCGGCGTGACGGCGATACATCGCGAAGATGCGGTTGCCGATGAAGCCGTCGCACACACCGGCCACCACCGGCTGCTTCTTCACGCGCGCGGCCAGGGCGAGTCCGGTGGCGAGCACATCGGGCGCCGTATTCGCCGCCCGCACGATCTCGAGCAGCTTCATGATGTTGGCCGGGGCGAAGAAGTGCAGGCCGAGCACGTCGGCGGGACGCGAGGTCGCCGCGGCGATGGCGTCGATGTCGAGATACGACGTGTTGGTCGCCAGCACCGCGCCGGCCGGCGCCAGCTGGTCGAGGCGGCGGAAGATGTCGACCTTCACCGCCATGTCCTCGAAGGCCGCTTCGATGACCACCGACGCCTGCCCCACGGCGTCCCACGCGTCGGCCACCGCCACCCGCGCCAGCCGCTCGGCAAGCGCCTCGGGCGTGAGGTTCTGTCGCTTCACGTGCCGCGTGTAGACGCTCTGCACGCGCTCCCGCGCCCCCACCACCGCGTCAGCGCGATCGATGACGGTGACGGCCAGACCCGCCTCGGCACACGCCACCGCGATGCCGACGCCCATCGTGCCGCCGCCGATGATGGCGACGCGCTCGATGGGGCGCGGCGCCACGCCGTCCAGCCCAGGCACCTGACGCGCCGCCGCTTCCGCCGCCGTGAGGTACGCGGCGACGCGCGCCTCGCGTTCGCCCTGGGTCGCCTCGCCGCTCATACGCGTTCGATCAGGGCGGCGATGCCCTGCCCCACGCCGATGCACATCGTCGCGATGGCGCGACGGCCACCGCGCACTTCCAGCGCGCTCACCGCCGTCATCGCCAGGCGCGCGCCCGACATGCCGAGCGGGTGGCCCAGCGCGATGGCGCCGCCGTGCGGGTTCACGCGCGGGTCGTCGTCGGCGAGTCCCAGCAGGCGCGTCACCGCGAGTCCCTGCGAGGCGAACGCCTCGTTCAACTCGATGACGTCGATGTCGGCGAGCGCCACGCCGGTCTTCGCCAGCAGCTTCTGCACGGCGGGCGCCGGACCGATGCCCATGATGCGCGGCTCGACGCCGGCGGCCACGGTGGCGACCACGCGGGCCCGCGGCGTGAGTCCGTACTTCTTCGCCGCCGCCTCGGAGGCGACGATCAGCGCGCCGGCGCCATCGTTCACGCCCGACGCATTGCCAGCCGTGATGGTGCCGCCGACCTTCTTGAACGGCGTCTTCAGCTTCGCCAGCTGCTCGAGCGTGGTGTCGCCGCGCGGATGCTCGTCGACCGCCACGGTCTGCGTGCCGCCCTTCACGGGCACGTCGATCGGCGCGATCTCGCGCTGGAAGAAGCCGGCGTCCTGCGCCGCCTTCGTGCGCTGCTGCGAACGCCACGCGAACAGGTCCTGATCCTCGCGCGAGACCGTGAACTGCTCGGCCACGTTCTCGCCGGTCTCGGGCATCGAGTCGATGCCGTACTGCGCCTTCAGCAGCGGGTTCACGAACCGCCAGCCGATGGTGGTGTCGAACACCTCGATCTGCCGCGAGAAGGCCTCCGTGGCCTTGCCCTGCACGAACGGCGCGCGCGTCATGCTCTCGACGCCACCGGCGATCACGAGCTCGGCGTCGCCGCCGCGGATGGCCCGTGCCGCCATCGCCATCGCGTCGAGCCCGGATCCGCAGAGCCGGTTGATGGTCGTGCCGGGCACGCTCACCGGCAGGCCCGACAGCAGCACCGCCATGCGCGCCACGTTGCGGTTGTCCTCGCCAGCCTGGTTGGCGCACCCGAGGATCACGTCGTCCACGGCGTCCCAGTCCACGCCGGCATGACGCGCCTTCAGCACGCGCAGCGGATGCGCGGCGAGGTCGTCGGTGCGGACGTCCTTGAGGGCGCCGCCGTAGCGGCCGATGGGCGTGCGGGCGAAGTCGCAGATGAAGGCGTGGGACACGAAAAGACTCCTGCGGCGGCGATGATTCGGATTGTCGATGGTCGGTGCGGCGATCTCAAGCGGACGGCGCGGCGCCCCTCATCCGGGCTCGACCCAGGCGCCGGGGATCTGCCGCGAGTGCCCGCGGAACTCGGCCACCACCTCGTCGCCACGCGTGATCGTGACGTCGCAGATGCCGGTGCGGCCCTCGAGCACGATCTCGCGTGCGGTCGCCACCAGGCGATCGCCGATGCGGCCGGGTTTCAGGTAGCTGATCTGGCACTGCGCCGCTACCGCATGCGGGCCGTGGCCGTTGCAGGCGAACGCGAAGGCGCTGTCGGCCAGCGTGAAGATGTAGCCGCCGTGCGCGATGCCGTGGCCGTTGGCCATGGTCTCCGCGATCGTCATGGACAGCACCGCCGTACCCGGGCCCACCGCGTCCACCGTCATGCCGAGATGCTGGCTGGCGCGATCGCCGCTCCACATCGCGGCGGCACAGGCCTCGGCGATCGCCTGCGGATCGCGCGACGGGCCGCTCATTTCGCCCGTCCCGTGAACCGCGGCGTCCGCTTCTCGGTGAACGCGGCCACACCCTCGGTGTAGTCGGGCGTCGCGCCGCACGCCCGCTGGTAGTCGAGCTCGCGATCGAGCTGGCGGGCCAGGTCGGTGGTGCTCGAGCCGTTCAGCAGCAGCTTGGTCTGCCCCAGCGCGAAGGTCGGCTGCGTGGCGAGATGCGCCGTGAGGCGCTCCGCTTCGGCCATCAGCGCGTCGTCGTCGCACACCTTCCAGATGGCGCCCCACGCCTCGGCCTGCTCGGCGGTCATCGGCTCGCCCAGCATCATCAGCGCGCGGGCCCGGGCGTCGCCGACCAGGCGCGGCAGCGTCCACGTGCCGCCGGAATCCGGCACCAGGCCGATCTTCGCGAACGCCTGGATGAACTTCGCCGACCGCGCCGCCAGCACGATGTCGCAGGCGAACGCGATGTTCGCCCCGGCGCCCGCCGCCACGCCATTCACCGCGCAGACCACCGGCAGCTGGAGGCGGTGCAGGCGCAGGATGAGCGGGTTGTAGTAGCGCTTCACCACCGCGCCGAGATCGTGACTGCCGTCGGACGCGGTGGGCACGGCCGACAGATCCTGGCCGGCGCAGAATCCGCGCCCGGCGCCGGTGAGCAGCACCGCGCGCACGGCGTCGTTGGCGGCGATGGCGTCGAGGGCCTCGGCGAGCGCGACGTGCAGCGCCTCGTCGAAGCTGTTGAGCCGGGTAGGACGGTTCAGGGTGAGCTTCACCCAGCCGTCACGAGCGTCGACCAGCAGCACTGGTTCCATGGATGTGATCCTAGACCTGGTCGTAGTCGACGACGATGCGGGGCGTGGTCGGATGCGCCTGACACGTCAGCACGAAGCCGGCGTTCAGCTCCCACGGCTCGAGCGAGTAGTTCACGTCCATCGTGGCCGCGCCCTCGACGATCTTCGCCCGGCAGGTCGCGCACATGCCGCCCTTGCAGGCGAACGGCAGGTCGACGCCGCCACGGATCGCCGCATCGACGATCGCCTCGCCCTCGGCCACCGGCACCTCGCGGCGCTTGCCGTCGAGAATCAGCACGGCGGTGTGCGCGGCCGGCGCGTCTGGCGGCACGCTGACCACCACCTTCTTCGGACGTCCGCCTTCGGTCGAGACGAAGCGCTCCACGTGGATCTTCGCCTCGTCGAGGCCGAGCGCCGCCAGCGCGGCGGTGACGTCGTCGATCATGCCGGCGGGGCCGCACACGAACGCGTGGTCGATCGACGCGGCCGGCACCATCGAGGTGAGCAACGCCCGCGCCTTCTCGCCATCGAGGTGGCCGTTCAGGATCGGGATGTCCTGGGCCTCGCGCGACAGCACGTGCAGCACCGACAGGCGGTTCAGGAACCGGTCTTTGAGATCGGTGAGCTCGTCGTTGAACAGGATGTCGGCGGTGGTGCGGTTACCGTAGAAGAGGAAGAACCGGCTCCGCGGCTCGCGCGCCAGCACGCCGCGCACGATCGACAGGACCGGCGTGATGCCCGAGCCGGCGGCGAACGCCACGTAGGTACCGCCCTCGGCACACGCCGCGCCGGCGCCGAAGCGGCCGGTCGGCGTCATCACCTCGAGGGTGTCGCCAGGCTTCAGCGACGCGTTCACCCACGACGAGAAGGTGCCGCGCTCCACCTGTTTCACCGCCACCCGCAGCTCACCGTCGTCGGGGCCGGCGCAGATCGAGTACGAGCGGCGCAGGTCCTCGCCGTCGATGGTGGTGCGCAGCGTGAGGTACTGGCCGGGCTCGAAGGCGTAGTCATCGGCGAGCGCGGGCGGCACGTCGAAGGCGATCGAGACCGCGTGCGGCGTCTGCCGCACGACGTCGCGCACGGTGAGACGGTGGAAGCGAGGAGGCGTCGTGGCCATCGGGGCGGCTCAGTGCGTCTTGAAGTAGTCGAACGGCTCGCGGCAGCGCTCGCAGCGGCGCAGCGACTTGCAGGCGGTGGAGCCGAACGGCGCGATCTCAGCGGTGTCGGTGGACCCGCAGCGCGGGCACGCCACCGGCACCGTGCGGAAGAACGTGACCGGCGCCGGACCGGGCGCCGGCGGGGCGATGCCGTAGTTCCGCAGCGCCTCGCGGCCGGCGGCCGTCATCCAGTCGGTGGTCCACGCCGGCGACAGCACGGTGCGCACCTCGACCGGGCCCAGGCCGGCGGCCTCCACGGCGGCGACGATCTCGTCGCGGATGACGTTCATCGCCGGGCAGCCGGTGTAGGTCGGCGTGATCGACACCACGGCGCGGCCGTTCTCGATCGCCACGTCGCGCAGCACGCCGAGGTCGGCGATGGTGAGCACCGGAATCTCCGGATCAGGCACCTCGCCCGCCACGCGACGCACCGCCGCGAGACGCGCCGCGTCGTCGTGCTCGAGACCGTCGGTCACCACGTGGCTCCGGGATGCGAGCGCTGCAGGTACTGCAGGTCGGTGAGCAGGTGGCCGAGGTATTCGCTGTGCCGTCCCTCGCGACCGCCGCGCTGCATCCAGCCGTCGGCCGGCAGGGTCAGCGTGGCGTCGGCGACGACGCGCGACACCGTCTCGCGCCACACCGCGCGCAGCGGCGCGGGATCGACGGCCACACCCGACGCGAGCAGCGACCGCTCGGCGTCGCTCACCTCGAACAGCTCACCGGTGAACGGCCACAGCAGGTCGAGCGCGTCCTGCGCCCGGCGGTGACTCTCGTCGGTGCCGTCGCCGAGGCGGATCACCCACTCGGCCGAGTGGCGCAGGTGGTACGCCGCTTCCTTCTGCGCCTTGGCGGCGATGGCCGCCAGCGTCGCGTCGGTGCTGGCCATCAGGCGCTGCCAGTACGGCTCGATGAACGCCGCGTAGAGCATCTGCCGCACGATGGTGACCGCGAAGTCGCCGTTCGGCTGCTCCACCAGCAGCACGTTCAGGTAGGCGCGCTCGTCGCGCAGGTAGGCGTAGGCGTCTTCGTCGCGGCCGACGCCTTCGACCTCGCCAGCGTAGGTGTAGAGCGCCCGCGCCTGGCCGATGAGGTCGAGCGCCATGTTGCTCAGCGCCATCTCCTCTTCCATGAGCGGCGCCTTGCCGTTCCACTCGGAGAGGCGGTGGCCGAGGACGAGCGCGTCGTCGGCGCGCTGCAGCACGAAGCGCAGCAGCGGCTGGTCGGCGACGGTGATCGATCCGGTCTGCATCGCGCCGGCCCTACATGTGCCCGACGTCGTCGGGGATGTCGTAGAAGGTCGGGTGGCGGTAGACCTTCGACTCGGCGGGCTCGAACATCATGCCCTTGTCGTTGGGGTCAGACGCCGTGATCGCGCTCGACGGCACCACCCAGATCGAGGTGCCCTCGTTGCGGCGCGTGTAGAGGTCGCGCGCCGCCTGCACGGCCAGCGTGGCGTCGGCGGCGTGCAGCGAGCCCACGTGCTTGTGCGCGAGGCCGTTGCGGCTGCGGATGAACACTTCCCAGAGCGGCATGGTCGGACCGGACATCGGGATCTCCTCCGCCGCCTACGCGGCGCCTCCGGCGGCGGCGGCCGTGCGGGCCCGCTGCTTCGCGGCGTAGGCCAGGGCGGCATCGCGCACCCAGGTGCCGCTGTCGTGGGCGGCGCGGCGCGCCGTCATGCGATCGCGGTTACAGGGACCGTTGCCGGCGATGACGCGCTTGAACTCGTCCCAGTCGATCGCCCCGAACTCCCAGTGGCCGGTCGCCTCGTTGAACCGCAGATCCGGGTCGGGCATGGTGAGGCCGAGGAACTGCGCCTGCGGCACCGTCGCGTCGACGAACTTCTGGCGCAGCGCGTCGTTCGAGAAGCGCTTGATCTTCCAGCGGATCGAGGCGTCCGAGTGCTGGCTCTGCGTGTCGGGCGGCCCGAACATCATCAGGCACGGCCACCACCAGCGGTTCAGCGC
>Ga0075163_10014047_pt1 | contig 10351 bp, 6 predicted proteins | sample JI1023141ADNA_FD_71478 | JGI IMG/M metagenome (GOLD analysis project Ga0075163, IMG submission 71478) | Wastewater effluent complex algal communities from Wisconsin, to seasonally profile nutrient transformation and Carbon sequestration -... | ecosystem: Engineered > WWTP > Effluent > Algae... | reverse complement strand
GCCGCCAGCGTCAACGCCCCCTGCGGAACCTCCCCTTAGCACGGGATTCCGCGCCTCTTCCGGACACTACGCTGCACTTACTTTGAGAAACCACCTGGGGATCGGCGCCGGGTTTCCGCTGGTGAGGGGTGAACGACTTCCCCCACCAGATCATGAACCTCCAGAAGCTCACTGCCGGCCTGCTCGCCTCCTTCGTCACCACCACCCTCACGGCCCAGATCGACCGCGAGTCCGCGGCGCTGGTCGACTACCAACACCTGCGCCACGCGACGCTCGCGGAGATCCAGGCCTGGTCCGCGCAGGGTTACCGGTTGAGCAACTTCGAGATCCACACGACCCAGCCCGAACTGCAGCTGGATTGCAGTCTGGTGCGCAACACGGGCGTCTATGCCGCAGGTTGGTTGTTCTATCACGACAAGACCCGCGCCGAGCTGCTCAACCTCTGCAGCCAGAACAACGCGCGCATCGTCGACCTCGAGCGCTACCTCGACAACGGCGAAGAGCGGCTGTCCGCGTTGCTGTTCGTCAACTCCGGCGCCCAACAGAAGGCCTGGCACTGGTTCACGAGCGTTCCGCAAGGCAGCGTCTACAGCACGGTCAACAACATTGGCGACCGCATCATCGACATCGAGCCCTACCAGGAGAACGGGCAGCAGTACTACCACGTGATCTCGATCCCCAATAGCGGGCCGGATCACAAGCCATGGTGGGTCTACACCAACACCACGTCAACCAACGTGCAGAACCACATCGCGCAGTTCGGCAGCCGCGTCTACGACTACGAGCTCGAGAACATACTGCCGGCGAGCGCCTGCTGCGTGCTCGTGCAGGACGACCTGAAGAGCCTGACCCTCTGGGGCAACTTCTACGGCAGCGGGTTTGCCGACGACGTCGAGAATGGCGGTCGCGTCATCGGGCTGGGGCGACAAGGCCTGAGCGGCCGGGTGGTCACCATGTTGAATAACAAGAACCCGTTCACGTCGACCGGCATCGCCTGCGCCGGCACGATGGGCATGACCTCGCACACGGGAGAAGGCACCGCCTTGACCGGCACCCAGGTCGTCTACCGCGGGCTGAACCTGCGGCCGTGGGCGCCAACCTTCATGGTCTACGGCTTCGCGCCGCAGAGCCTGTCGCTGACGCTGATGGGCGCCCCGGGCTGCTGGGGTTATCTGGTGCCGGTGGCTACGGAGCTGCGGTTCGCCAACGGCAGCGGCATCGCAACCGACACCCTGAACATTCCCGCCAACCCGAGTCTCGCCGGCCTGCCGCTGCTGACCCAGATTCTCGCGTCGGACCCGGGCAACAACCCACTCGGCATGCAGACGTCGCGGCGCCTGCAGACGCTGATCCGCCACTGGTGAGCGCAACCGGCCTTGTCCAGCATTGGCGGCGCAAGGCCTACACGAGGCGCTACATCACCCCGCCAATGGCCCGTGCGCTCATCACCGCCGCGGATCGGTGATCTGCCCCAGGAACAGGATCGCGCCGGTCTGCTGCTCGACGATCGCAAACAGGAACGGCCGGTCGAACCAGGGTGCGAACGTCGGCGGTTCTGGCGCCGAGGCATCCTTCATCTCGACCGCCGTCACCGCCGCCGCCTTGCTGCCGACTTCGTCGACCTCGACCGTGACCTTCTGCGTGACCTTCGCAGCGACTGGTACCCTCGCATCCATGCCCGCAGCCAGACGCGAGTAGTCCGCCTTGCCAGCCTCGAGCGCCGGGCCGAGTCCCATCGCCGTCAACGGCTCGTCGAGCGCATGCGTGGCGGCGACGCGGAACCTCGGCAGCCCGACCTTGCATTCGCTGGCTTCCTGCGACAATGCGAGCCACAACGCTGCCCAACGCGGCTCGGTCAATTCCGTTCGCAGGTCCACCAGACGCCGCCCGGTGAGCGGCAGCATCGCCACCATGCTGTAGTCACCGCCGGAGTACGGCAGCCGCACCGCGCCGAGGGTGGCGTCGTGGTAGACAACCGCCTGAACGTCGTCGCTCATCATCGCCACTTCAAACGGCTCGCCGACCTCGGGGGTGAAGTCGCGCGGTTGTGTATGCGCCGGGTCAAACGCCTGCTGCCACTTGCCCTGGAAGAACAGTGCATTCAGCAACACCGCGAAGTTCGCCGGATCCATGCGATCGAGGATCGTCGGGATCTTGCCGTCGGTCTGTGCGGCGACCCAGGCGTTGAGCTCGGCGAGGGTCTTGGGATCGGCAAAGTCGCGCGCGCGGGCCACCGCAGAAAACCGCCGCTGTGCGACCTCGAGGAACGTCGGCAGCATATCGATGCCGCCACGCACGTAGACCGCGTTCGCCATCCGCACGGTGGCCTCGGTGCGGCCGTTCAGCACGTCGAGCAGGTCGCCGAAACCACTGGTGAGTGCGCCCTCGGCGGCACCGCCGTAGCCGAGGGCCTCGGCGAGCACGCGGCGGGAATCGCCCGCACACGCTTCGTGGAACAACGCCATCACCATCGCCGCCGACAAACCCGACAGCGCGACGTTCGTCTGCTCCTGACCTTTGGTCAGTTCCTGCAGCAAGCGGAACCCAAACGTGTTGGCGCGCTGGGCGGCCTGTTTGGCGGGGTCACTGGCGCGGACCACCGGGCGGTTTGTGCCACCGCCCTGGTCGGCGGTGCAGCCGGTGCAGGACAAGAGCCCCAGCGCCAGGCTGCCGAAGGTGAGGAGCAGGAGCGACGTGCGAAGTGACGTTGGGGGCATTTTTGTCGGGGAAGTCAGGCTGACCAGGTGAGCAGCGCCGCGGCCAAACACAACAAGACGCCCAGTGCTCTGCGACAGTTCCCGGAACTTCACGCCCGGGAGGAAACAGGCCCGACAAGCTCCGTCCAGGACCACCCGAGACCGCGCCACGAAGACGGTTGAGCGGAACGAGGGCGCGGACACCGGGCGTTCGCTGGGAGCCCTCACTCACGCAATCGGAGCGATTGCACCAAGCATGCATCACCATGCATCACCATCACCCATTGCCTTCCGTATTGGCACAATCCTCATTGCCCCGGAACGGCATGCGCCGTCCCTGTCCAAACACCTCTTTCGAGAATCCACCATGCTGCGATTCGTCTCCGCCACTCTGCTGGCCACCAGTCTTCTCGCCCAGGGCTATACCAGCCCGTCCCATTTCGCGAGCGCCGAGGGCACCAACAACAACGTGTTCCCGTTCGGCAACACGACGGTGCCGTTCCGCTTCAGCCAGATCCACGATGACGTGCCGGCCGGCCTCATCACTGGCATGCGCTTCCGTCACAACCTGACGACGACCACCTACGCTGCGCACTCGATCACGATCGACGCCTGGATGTCGACCTCTCTCAACGCATCGACCGCGGCCGACACCACGTTCGACAACAACCACGGCGTCGACAAGATCCAGGTCATCACCAACCGCACCTACAACATGCCGGCTTCGACGGCAGGCCAGGCGCCTGGTGACTGGTTGCTCGACTACCCGTTCGACATCCCGTTCGTGTTCGCCGGCGCCCCCGGCTCGCTGGTCTGGGAAGTGCACGTCACGGCGAAGACGCAAACGGGCAGCATCGTCTACGACGCCGCCTCGCAGGCGACCACCAGCCCGCCAATCCAGGTCGGTCGCGGCGGCACCGGCTGCCTGTCGACCGGACGGGCCACTGCGATGCTCTGCGCCGCGACCCAGGCGATGAACTGGACCAACGGCGGCACCGCGACGATCAGCGGTAGCAACCTGCTCGCCAACGGTGCGGTGTTCTTCGCGACCGGGTTTGACCGCGTGGCGTGGGTCGGCGGGCCACTGCCGCAGCTGATCCCGACCAGCGACCTCGGCGCGTCCGGCTCCTGCAACCTCTACGTCAACCCGGTGGTCGTCAACTTCCTCGCCGCCTCGGCAACCGGCACCGCGTCGTACGTGATCAACGTCCCGGCCGATCCAGCCCTGCACGCCCTGGTCATGTACAGCCAGATCCTTGGGCTCGACCCAGCCGCCAACGCGTTCGGCGTCACCGCCTCGAACTGGGCAACCCACCAGGTCGTGGCGCCGTTCGGTCCACAGCCCGTGTGCCGCATCTACGCGTCTGGCAATCTGGGCGCCACGGGCACCGTGTCGCTGTCCAGCTACCTGATCACCAACTTCTACTAGGGCACCGGCAAGGCGCTGCGCGTGCGTCGCCGGATGAGCGTCTGGCGTACGCGCGGAAGTGGCGGTGCAAGAACGGCTCAGCGTACGTCGTGATGGTGCCGGGGGTGCCGATCCCTGATGGCCTTGCCAAGCCGACGCACTCGCCTACCGTGGCTGATTCCCCCTGCCTTCCACCTCACGGCACCGCACTTCACGACCCATGCCCACCTTGCATCACCTGCTGGCCGCCACCCTCTGCGCAGTTCCCGCAACGGCCCAGCTTGTCGGCATCTACACGATCAACCCCACCCAGCCGGCATCGGGCACCAACTTCGTATCGCTCGCCGCGGCGACCGCCGAGCTCACCACGCAGGGAGTGTCCGGCCCGGTGACTTTCGACGTCTACGACGACGCCGGCCCGTTCACCGAGGCGAACTCATTCCTTCCGACCGGTCTGTGGGCGCCCGACACCGCCGTGTTGGTGATGCAGAGTTGGAGCGGCACCTCGCCGAGCAGCCGGGTCACGTTCCGCGCCGCCGCCGGCGAAGCGCCAGTGATCGACGCGAGCGGGCGTGCAATCGGCGTCTACTGGGGCGGCGCCGACTACGTCACGATCGAGGGTTTCGAGATCCGCAACGCGGTCTTCGATGCGATCTCCCTCTACTCCGATACCGTCGCTGGCGTGCCATTCGATGCTGTGATCCGCAAGTGTCGGATCCATCACTGCGGCGGAGCCGGCGTGTCGATCTACGGCAATTCGTCGTTCCCGGTGAACACGCTGGTCGAGAACAACTGGTTCTGGAACCTGCAGGAGACGGCCACGGGCAGCTTCTACGGCACAGGTCGTTTTGGCTACGTCACCACGCGCCGGACGACCAATACACGCGTCGTACACAACACGTTCCTCGTCAACACCGGGGTCGGGTCGATGCTCTGCGCCCTCGGTGCCTACCCATCGAGCGTCTCGGAGGTCCCGTACGCCGAAGTCAGCAACAACATCTTCATGAAGACCCAGGCTGCCGGCATGCCGATCCTACGGATCCTGTCACCGACGGGGTCCACTGTGCCCGCGCCAACGATCTGCGATTCGAACTGCTTCTTCGACTACAGCGCGAGCCCGCTCGCGCTGCACGGCACCAACGGCACGACGATCTCGACCACGCTGCTCGACTGGCAGACCAACGTCCAGCGCGATCTGGGTTCGATCGTCGGTCTTCCGATGTTTAGCAGCACCGTCACCATCGACCTGCACTTGACCAGTACGTCGCCGTGCATCGGCGCTTCGACGATGAGCTCGGGCACCACCGACGACATCGACGGGCAACCGCGCACGACGTCGCTCGACATCGGCGCCGACGAGTACAGCAACGCGTCGATCCGGTCGGTCGGCCAGGGCTGCCTCGGCAGCGGTCAGCAGGCTCCCGTGCTGTCCCAGATCGGCTGGCCATACCTCGGCAGCCCGGACTTCGCGCTGCTCGCCAGCCAGCTGCCGCCAAACGCACCAGTGTTCGTGTTCGCCAGCTTCGGCACCGCACCGCCATACACAGTCGGCGCCGGCTGCCAGGTCCAACTGGCGCTGCCGAGCCTCGTCGCGCTGCCGGTCGTGCTGACCGCGAGTTCGGCGGGCACCTCGAGTGTCGTGATCGCCTGGCCGGCAAACCCCGCCTATGTGGGCGTCAACTACGGCTTCCAGGCGATGGTGATCGATGCCGGTGCGCCGCTCGGTATCACCATCACGAACGCGCTCGATATCGTGCTGGGGTTCTAGAGGCCTGGGGATTCAGCCCAGGCGGAACCGATCCGAACCGCCCATCTCGACCCCGCCCTGCGGCGAACCTCGCCGCGGCCGGCGAAGTGCGAGTTCGGGTGGCGGCGTTGGCGCTCCATCCCGGACGGGGAACCAGGCTTCATTGCCGTCGCCGGCACCGTCGATAGGACGGGGTATGTGGCGTCGATGTCGCTCAGGTTCCAGGCGCTCCGGGCTTAAAGCGCTGGCCGTCGCCTTCCTTGGCATGGTGAGCGGGTGTTCCAATTCTCCGCCGCGGATCGAAGCGGACTCGATTGCTGGGAGTGAGAAGGGGCAACCGGTTGCAGCCCCGATGGGAGAGATGTTGCCCTCTCCCGCGGCGTGGACGTTGCGGGGCACCTTGGTAGTGGAGGATGCGGAGGGCCAGTTAGACCGCAACGCGAGTGGCACCGTCGTGCTTTGGGGCGAGTGGCAGGACGAGGCTGGTCGCCTGTGCTCTACCCATGGGTCCGTGGCGGTCGAACACGGCATGTTCGAACTGCCGATGGCCGCTTGGATCCCGACACTGCGGGTGCAATGTGCTTCCCTTGGCAACAAGATGGCTGTTGGTTCCTCGGAGCCTGTCGCGGTGCCAAAGAACGGGCCCATCGAGTTGCACGCGAAGTGGCAGCAGGAAGTGCGCTTGCGCGTTGTGGCTCGCGAAACCGGGGAGGATCTGGCCGGCGTTACGGTGCTCGCAATCACCGAGCCTACTCCTGATGCGATCCTGATGCCGTTTCTGCCGCAGGCGGAAGGAGACGGCGAAGTGCTCATTGCGAACGGCACTTCCCCAGTTCGGTTTGTACCGCAGTTTCCGTATCCGGACGCCATGTATTGGATCGGTGCCCACGGGCGCGCGTGGACGCGGCTTCGGCGTTCGACCACGAAACTCGACGAAGATGTGGTGAGTCTCGATCCGGGGGGCGATGTCCGTCTGGCGCTGACGGGACATCCTGTGCCCGAGTGCGTTGTGGTCCGGTGCCGCAGAATCGTCGAACCTCAAGGGGAATGGCACCATGGGGAGTGCGTCGCGGAGTTCCCGGCGAAGGGTTCGGCGCTGTGCCAGTTGCGTGGTTTGCCGCCCGGCGGCTGGGATCTCACCGTGGAGGTAGGATCCCTCGAGAACGTGTTGCAGCTCGGGCTGGCAAGGGTGCGAGTGGTCGCCGGCGAAACGGTCGACGCCAACGTTGTCCTCGACGAAAGGGCGATGGAGCCAGCCAGGGTCCACGTGGGCGGAACCCTGCGGCTTTCGAAGGCCTGGGGTGACAAGGTCACTCTCATATTCCGACCCGATTGGCCCACGAGTGCGTGGCAGGATCCTCTGCGACTTGCCCTCGGAGACATGGTTGCTACGGAGTCAGGTTCCTACCAGTGGAGCGCCGAGGACGTCAGGAGTGGCACCTACGTGGTCGAGGTGGAGGGGTGCGACTTCTTCACCCGCTTGGAAGTCCAGGCAGGGACCACGAACGGGCATGTCATTGCCGTTCCAGATCCGTCTCGCGTGCGGGTCAGGGTCATGGACGAGGCAACGAGAAAACCCATCGAGCTTGGGGCTGACGATCAGCCATGCTGGCGTGTAACGCATCTACACCCCAGAGATCGCTTCGGGATCTTTGTAGTAGATATGGATTTTCAAACAATAGAGCCAGGCGATGGCCAACGCCCGTGGTTTCAGTGCCCGTCGGGTTCTGTAACGATTCAGGTCGGCGGTGGCGACTTCTACAGGGACCTTGTTGATTGCGAAGTGGCCCCCGGCGACCAGGAAGTCCTTGTGTCGGTTCGGCGCGCGTACGGCATCGATCTCAAGCTGAAGTGCGGCGAAGAGATCGTGTCCCCCAATTCTGTCGCACTGCAGTCACCCGACGGCGTGGATGCCGTGGTGGATTCCATAGGATCCCGCTGGGTAGTCGCTGGACCTGGCACCTACTTGCTCTCGGTCGAGGTGCCCGAAGGTTATGAGTTGTTGCCCTCACAATGCGTGACGGTGACGGCCGCAGAATGGACACCGGTCGAGCTACTGCTGCGGCGCGTTCCCTAGCATGACTTCGTCTGGTTGGGTGATCTGACTGCGCAACCTCGATTCTGAGCAAGTTGATCCTATTCGGCGCGGCCCCTCTGCGGCGCCATGCGGGACAACGCGCAAGTCTCCCCCATGGTCCGCAGCTCGATCCCCGCTCTCAGAACTCAGAACGGCGTGCCGAAGCGCACGCCCATTCCATCCGTGAAGGCGACGCCGCCGGCGTGGAACAGTGCATATTGCGCGAACAGCCACTGACCGACGAGTTCCGGGACCTGAGGGATCATGAGACTGACGACGGAGCGCACGTGGCTCTGGATCGTGCCGAAGACCAGGTCCGGCGCCACGAGCAGCTGGCAGCCCGGGAGGCCATTGGGCGCCAGCGACAGCGGCAGGGGCACGCCCTGGCTCACCGTGTTCGACCAGCCGAAGATCGCCACGCCGAGACCCGATCCGATCGGCGTCGTGTCAGGGCGTAGTTCGAGCAGGGCGCCGACGCGGCCGCCGGAGTTGAGCCCGAGGCTGGGCCCGGCTGGGTTGATGCCGCAGCTGCTGCCGAAGACCGAGAACGACGGGGACTTCGTTAGCGAGAACAGCCGCAGTTCGCCGTTGCCCTGATTCGGCATCGAAATGGCGAACTCAGCGAAGTGGTCCTGGTTGGTGTCGCCGACCAGAGCGATCGTTCGGCCCCAATAGGCCCCGCTGCTGCCCGCGGTGAGGTGTGCGATCTCCGCGCCGCCACTGCCGGAATACACGAACATGTCGCCGTGGCCGGACGCGAGCGGCTCGCCGATGGCGTAGTCGGGCACGCCGTCGAAGTCGACGTCGCCGACGCTGCTGACGGCGAGTCCGTATCGGGTGCCGGAGGCGCTGCCGAGGTGCCAGCGAAACCTGGTGCCGTTGCCGCGCATGATGTCGACCGAGCCGAAGCCGCCATCCGGGCGGCCGATGGCGAACTCAGCGCGCCCGTCACCATCGAGGTCGCCGAGCGCTGCCACGGCGGCACCATAGTGGCTCTGATAGCCGGTCCCGTTCAGGGTCAGCACGCGCTGAAGGTTGCCGAGCGAGATCACCTCGACGATGCCGGCTCCGGGTGTTTGAGGCAGGACCTCGTACGGGCTGCCTACGACCAGATCCTCGGTCCCGTTGCCGTCGACGTCGCCGACGACGGCGAGGCTCGTCGCATACAGACCGGCCGAGGAGAAACCGGTTCGGTACGAGATGACATTGCCGGTGAGCCCCGAGAAGTAGTAGAGGCGACCCAGCGGGAAGGAGTTCGTGTTGTGCGGCGCGCTGGCGGCGTAGTCGCCGATACCGTCTTGGTCGATGTCGGGCAGCGCCACGACACAGGTGCCGAGTTGGGCGTTGTTCTCCTGCAGGAACCGATTGAACAGCAGGGCGCCGGTGCGACCCGAGAACACCTTGATCGCGCCGGAATCGGGGCCGCCGTTGTCGGCATAGGGCACGCCGACGAGGTATTCGGGTACGCCATCGCCGTTCAGGTCATCGAGCACGGCGAGGCTGCTGCCGAAGTAGTCGTTGGTGTTGGTGCCGTTGTTGGTGCGCAGCAGGGCGCCAGTGCGACCCGAGCGCAATTCGACGCGGCCGGCATTGGTCGCCGTGCCGTTGTCCCAGCCGGTGCAGCCGACCAGGATGTCGACGGTGCCGTCGCCGTCGTGGTCGTAGAACGGCACAATCGTGGCACCGAACTGGTCGCCGGTGTGGAGTCCGGTCATCGAACCGGTCTGGATCTGGGCGGGAAGGCCAGCGGCGAGTGCGGAAAGCCAAGGGAGTATGACGAGTAGGCGCATGGAATGGGTCCTGGAGGCACCGGGAACGGCCGGCGCACCGAGACAGAGGGTCGAGCCATTCCCCACCAACCGAGAGGCCAGGATTTTCCTGCCACGCGCACACTCGGCGCCTCGCCCGCTCCGTCACTCCTCCAGGTACCGCGCGGCCCGGAAGCCGATCGTATTGGCATGGTCCATCGCCCCGGCCTGCGATCGCGACCCCGGTTCGGCCATCGCAACCTCGGTGCCGAACGAACCGCCGCGGATCGCCCGCTGGTTCGTCGGCGGCACCTCAGCCAGCCCGTCGCCCGCCCGCAGTGGCACCGGCCGGGTCTGGTACGCATCGGCGCACCATTCGGCCACGTTGCCGAGCGTTCCGCCGATCCCCCACGGATTGCTCGGTTCGGCGTCCACCACGGTGTGCACCGCAAACCCATCGTCGAATGGGGCAGCCCCCGCGGAGTTCGGGGTGCGGCCAAACACGCGCACGCAGCTGGCGTCGAGCAGGTTGGCCTTGCCCTCGAGGTCAGCGAGGGTGTTGCCGCACCACCATGTGGTCTTGGTGCCGCCGCGCGCACCGTATTCCCACTGCGCCTCGGTTGGCAACGCCAGCCCCATGGCGGCCGTCATGCGGTCGGCGACGAGCCAGGAGAC
>Ga0075163_10014046_pt1 | contig 10352 bp, 4 predicted proteins | sample JI1023141ADNA_FD_71478 | JGI IMG/M metagenome (GOLD analysis project Ga0075163, IMG submission 71478) | Wastewater effluent complex algal communities from Wisconsin, to seasonally profile nutrient transformation and Carbon sequestration -... | ecosystem: Engineered > WWTP > Effluent > Algae... | reverse complement strand
CGAAATGCCTTGAACTGCGCGAGGCAGGCGGCGCGATCGGCGGGGGTCGGCCCCCACACGTCATCCTCGGTGATGCGCGTCGGGTTGAGGCGAAGCCCGGGCGTCAGAGGAAAGGGCTGCGTCGGCGAGGTGCGCTCCCCAGGGACGTCGCTCGCCGGCACGGCGCGCTCCTCGACGGGAAAGATCGGCGTGCCGGTGGTACGATCGAGGACGTAGAGGAACCCCATCTTGGTCGCGACCACAACGGCCGGGATTCGACGCCCCTCGCGATCGATGTCGACGAGCGTGGGTTGCGCCGCCACGTCATAGTCCCACAGGTCGTGGTGCACCACCTGGAAGTGCCAGCGAATGCGCCCGGTTTCTGCCTCGAGCGCCACCACCGAGTTGGCGTACAGGTTGCTGCCTAACCGTTCCCCGCCATAGAAGTCGGGGCTTGCCGAGCCGGTGGGGACAAAAACGAGCCCGCGCGCCGTGTCCGCCGAGAGCGGTGCCCAGGCGTTGGCGGCGCCGGTGCGGGTAGCCGCGGCCGGCGTCCACGTGTCGTACCCCGGTTCGCCCGGACGGCGCTGGATGGGATCGAAGGCCCATCGCAGGACCCCGGTGCGCGCGTCGAAGGCCCGCACCGTCCCGCGTTCGAGGTCCACGCGACGATTGTCGCCGATGGCCGACCCCACCACGACCACGTCGCCGATCACCGCCGGGGGTGAGGTCACGCCATACTGCCCGACTTGTACCTCGCCCACCCCCAAATCGAGGCGCACGACGCCGCTGTCGCCAAACGACGCGCAGCGACCTCCGGACGATGCATCGAGTGCGAAGAGTCGCGCGTCGACGGTCGCCATGAAGACGCGGCGCGCGCAGGCAGCGCTTGCGGCACCCGCGCCCACCGCCCGGCCATCGGCCCAGTACGACACGCCGCGTGAGACGAAGCCTTCGTTGCGCTCTATGTTGAGCGCCAGGCCCGGATCGAAGCGCCAACGCTCACGCCCGGTGGCAGGATCGAGCGACAGCACCCGGTTGAGCGGAGTGGACAGCAGGAGCGCCCCATCCACTGCCAGCGGCGTTGCCTCGAACTTGGTGTCTCCCGTGTGGCAGCGCCCACACCCCGAGGCGCTCCCCTCGTCACCCCGCTTGTGCGAGAGGTCGCCCGTGTGTGCGACCCACGCCGGACGCAGCGAGGCCACGTTGCCCCGATGCACCTGCGTCAGCGATGAATAGCGCGTTCCCCCGGGGTCGCCCCCGTACGCCCGCCATTCATGGCCCGCGCTCGCTGGCGCCGCAGGGTCGCCTCCGTCGGACGAAGGGGCTGCGCACCCGACGAATACGACGAGTGCGAAGAGCGCAATGCGCGTCGGCTGGGTGACGACGCGACAGCTGGTGAGAGGCGACGGGATCGAGCGCATGTGCGAATCTCCGGAAACGAGACGGACGCACACAAGCTGTCCTGCGCGCTCAGTGCACCGAAGGCGCGCGGGACGACCGGGACCTTCGGGGGACGAGCGGGACTCAGTCGCGCGCCCCCACCGCCATCGTCAGGCACTTCTGCAGCGCGCCCAGTGAGAACGGCTTGGGGAGGAACTGGAACCCCTCGGGTAGCTCGCTCAGGTCAAACTGCGCTTCGCTGTAGCCGCTCACGAGAATGACGGCGATCGATGGGTCGGCCTGCGCCAGTTCGACCGCCAGGCTCACGCCATCGGTCCCCTGCCCGAGAACGAGATCGGTCACCAGGACCTGCGGGCGCACTGACATGGCCAATGCGCGTGCCTCCTCCACCCGCCCGGTCTCGTGCACCTCGTGGCCGAGGACGGTGATCATGGCCGACGTCAGGCGACGAACTCCGGGATCGTCCTCGACCAGTAGCACCACAGGGCGACGCACGACGGCCGGAGTGACCGTGCTCGGGTCCAGTCGAGGAAAGCGCAACGTGATGCGCGTTCCCTCGCCCTGCGTGCTGTCGATCCGCACCTCGCCACCACTCTGGGTCACGAAACCATACACCATGCTCAGTCCCAACCCGGTCGACTCGGCGAGCGAGCGCGTGGTGAAGAACGGTTCGATCGCCTGTCGCTTCACCTCGTCGGTCATCCCCTCGCCGGTGTCGGTCACGACGAGTTCGACCCAGTGGCGCCCGTGGCCGCTGTCCGACGGCGGGAGCGCCGTCGCCTCCACGTTGCGCGCCACCAGGCGAAACTCGCCGTTGGCCCCCATCGCCGTGCGCGCGTTGGCGGCCAGGCACTCCAGCGACTTGACCAGCATGTCACGGTCGGCACGGCAGGGCCACAGCGACTCGGGCAGCGACGCGGTGATGCGAACCGACGGGCCAAGCAGCGTTTGCAGCAGGGGAACTGCGGCGGTGCATTCCCGCGACAGCGAGAGCGGGAGCGGCTTGAGCATCTGCCGCCCGGCGAAGGTCAGGAGCTGCGCCGCCATGCGGCGCACCTTGTGCGTCGCCTGCACCGCTTCCTGCAGGAGCGGCGCCGTCTGCATTCCGCCCCCTGCACGCGCGTGCAGCTCGATGCCGCCTAACACACCGGTGAGCGAGTTGTTGACGATGTGCGCCACCCCGCCCGCCATCTTGGCAATCGCCTCCAGCCGCAACGCCTCGGCACGGCGCGTGGCGGTGTTGTCGATGGTGGCCGCGCTCAGGTAGGCGTGGCCCGCATCGCGTGATCGCGCCAGCCGGGAGCGCGCCCAGATCTCCGTGCCGTCGGCTCGTCGCAGGCGATAGTCCACCTCACACTGTTCGCCGGGGGCGAGCGCCCCCACCCGCCGCATGAAGCCCTCGCGGTCGTCCTCGACGATCCGTTCGATCCAGGCCAGGGGACGCCCGAGGAAGTGCACGTCACGGTAGCCGGTGAGCGTCTCGGAGGCGCGATTGATCGCCGTGATCGTCCACGACGACGTGTCGGCCTCCCAGAGCACCGACCCCACCGCATCGGCGAGCTGCTCGAAGTGATCCGACTGCCGGTCGATGTCACCACCAATGCGCACGAGGTCCGTGATGTCGTCGAGGATCACCGCCACCGACCCTAACGCCGCCTCTCCGCCCGAGAGCGGCATCGCGGTCACGCGGTAGCGCCGCGCTCCGAGTTGCCCGAAGCCGGTCACGCACCCGTGCTCACCGGCCCGCACGCGACGCACGAGCCCCGCCACTTCGTCGATGGGAATGACCCGGTCGACCGGCATCATATAGAGGATCGCCGGGTCGCCCGAGACGACCGACACGAGCGTGCGGTTGGCCGAGATGAGTCGATCCGACGCATCCAGCACCGCGACCGCCGAGGCGAGCCCAGCCACCAGTTGGCTGGCGTACCCCTCGCTGCGCAACAACGAATCGGCGCGCGACTCCATGTACGCGTCGATGATGAACGACAGGTCGAAGAAGACCGCGCGTATCAACGCCCGCATCGCGGGCGTGGGGTCAGGCACCTCCGTCAGGATGGCACGGAGATACCCATCGAGCTGGCGCGCCAGTCCCGAGAGGTACCATTGCAGCTGCAAGCCGGCCTTCTCGTGAATCACGCCGATGCGCATGCGCGAGGCGGCGTGCGGTCGATCGAAGCTGCCGTCGCACAGCTCGTTCCAGTACGCCGCGACCTGGTGCTTGAGGCGATCGACGGTCGGTGGCGGGACGAGGATCCTCGTCGCCATCGACTCGGCATGAAAAGCGTAGAACTCCTCGAGGATGCGCGGGGTGTGCCGGACCACCAGCGGCTGCAACGTGCGCAGTATCGCGATGTCGTCGTCGCTGAGACCGATGAAGCGTCGACGCTCCAGCGTGTTCTCGCTCGTCAGGCGAATGCGGGCGTATCCGGGCGACGACGGGGCGTGCGCGTGGGATGCCGCGGGTGCCGTGGACGGGTGCGCGGCGTGATCATGCTCGCCCACCCCCGCCAGGCCGCGCGCCGCGCTCCACTGGGCACTCTCCTCGTTGCGCCCGTACGAATCGAGGGCCAGACTCGCGTCGAAGAAGATCTTCTTGATCATCGCGAGCGCCTGCTCCCGTGCGTTCGCCTCGCTGTCCGCCGAGCGAACGATGGGGTCGAGGTGGTCGCAGACGAAGTGCGCGCACGTTGTCAGGTACGACTGCGGCAGGAGGCGCACGCGGTGGTGCACCACGCCGATCCACAGGCGCCGCAGCACATACGCCCAGTCGACGTCGAGTTCGAACAGCTCTCGCAAGTAGTGGTGCTGGTGCGCCTTGAGGCGTTCGACCTGCGCCTCGGTCGAGAGGAGTGCTGCCGTCTCGGGGTAGTCCAGCAGTCGGCGGTAGAGACTCTCGAGGAAGACATCCGCCGTCGCCGCGGCGCCAGGCGCGGCGTCGCGAAGATGGGCCATCGTGGCGGCGTCGAGACCGATGGCGTCGAGGCGCGCCTGCACGACCTCGGGGGTGATGCCGAGTGCGGCGGCAACGGCGGCGGGGGTTTTCATGCGGAATCGCGAGGTGGAGTCGCAAACGGGCGCCACTCGCGAACGCGTGCCCGCGAGCCCCGGCAGCAGACGAACGATGAACGGCGTTCATATTCTGGCATCGCAGTCTCAGGATTCTTATCGGGGGTCTACCAGTGACTCGTCAGGCACCTGCGGACTGGACAGGGGCCGCCCGGTGGCCGGAACACGGCTCGCGGCTGTGCTGGCCGACGCGGCACCTCCGTCGTGCCATGGCCCACGCCGCGTTCGCCCCGTAGGATCTTCCGCGTCACGACCAGCTCGCCGCCGTTCGTCGCCCCCACTCCATCCCCTCTCCGCGCATGCCCGTTCTGCCGCTGCGACCCACCACCCTCGCGATGGCGCTGGCAACCCTCGCCGTCCCGCGGGGAGGGCGTCCGCCGGCCACCGTCGACGTGACCGTCACCGAGGGGACGTCGATGGCGGTGGCCGTTTCACATGACGGGATGCAGCTCGCCCTCGACCTGCAGGGAAGTATTTGGGTACTCCCGGTCTCGGGGGGGAAGGCGCGACGCATCACGGACGAGTACAACGACGCGCGGCAGCCCACCTGGTCTCCCGACGGGCGCACGATCGCTTTCCAGGGCTTTCGTGACGGCGGCTACGACATCTGGGCCGTGCGCGCCGACGGCACGGGGCAGCGCAAGCTCACCTGGGGGCCGCACGATGACCGCGAGCCCGCGTGGTCGCCCGACGGCAAGTCGGTCGCCTTCGCCTCGGACCGCAGCGGCAACTACGACATCTGGATCCTCGACGTCGGCAGCGGTGCGCTGCGGCAGGTCACGCGCGACGCGGGCGAGGACTACATGCCCACCTGGTCGCCGGCTGGCGACGCGATTGCCTTCATCGGGACGCGCAACGGCGCGCCGGGCGTTCAGGCCGTGACACTCTCGTCAGGCAGCGAACGCACGGTCACGCCCACCGCCGGTCGCTTCGACGCCCCGTCATGGGGGCCGAGCGGGGCGATCGTGTATCATGCCGGCGGCGCCGGCGTGAGTCGCCTCGAGGTCGACGGACGACCGCTCACGGGCGACGAGAATGCCTTTGCCTTCCGGGCCGGGTGGCTTTCGCTCACCGAGATCGCGTACGTCTCCGACGGCAAGATCCGTCGGCGCGCGCTCGCCGGCGGCGCGGCGCGCACGATCGAGTTCACCGCCACGCTACGCGTGAACACGCCCGCGTACACGCGCCGCGTGCGCAACCTCGATTCGCGCGCGCCCCGCCAGGCGCTTGGCCTGGTGGCCCCCGCCGTCTCCCCCGACGGGAAGCAGGTGGCCTTTGCCGCGTTAGGCAACCTGTACCTCATGCCGGTCGGCGGCACGCCGCGCGCGCTCACCAACGACGCCGCGCTCGACACCGATCCCGCCTGGTCACCCGACGGGCGCTATCTCGCCTGGTCGAGCGATCGCGCGGGCGGGACGCTGCTCGACCTGTGGCTGTACGACACGCGCGACGGAAGCATGCGGCAACTCACGCGCGAGGCCACGTCGGCCATGGCCCCCGCGTGGTCGCCGGACGGCACGCGCATCGCCTTCCTCGATGTCGACGGGATCTGGCGTGCGGCCAGCGTGGCGATGGTGGAGGTGGCGAGCGGCACGGTGACGACGCTGTACCCACAATCGTTCGGCCCGGGGGCCCCGACCTGGTCAGGCGATGGGCGTCGCGTGATCGTGACGGCGCTCCAGCGCTACTCGGCGCGCTTTCGCGAGGGGACCAACCAGCTCCTGTCGATGGCCATCGACGGGAGCGGCACGCGAGTGCACGTCCCGGTCGAGCACCTCTCCATCGACTCGCGCGGAGGGGCCGGTCCGGTCACCTCGCCCGACGGCTCGATGCTCGCCCTCATCTACGAAGGGGTCCTGTCGGTGGTGCCGGTTGCGCCTGACGGCCGCCCACTCGGCCCGCCGCGCCGCCTGACGACGGAGATCGCCCACGCCCCGAGCTGGACCGGCGACTCGCGCGCCCTGCTGTACCAGTCCGACGACAAGCTGCACCTCGTCGACCTGGAGAGCGGCCAGGTGCGCGACGTCCCCGTCACGCTCCCGTATGCGCCCGCCATCCCCACCGGACGCGTCGTCGTGCACGCTGGGCGCCTGGTCGACGGGGTGAGCGACCAGGTCCGCACCAACGTCGACATCATCATCCGCGGCAACCGCATCCAGCGCGTGGTACCGCACGCGGCGGCCAACCTGGTGGGAGCGCGCGTGGTCGATGCCTCGAAACTGACGGTGATGCCGGGGCTCATCGAGTACCACACCCACCTGCAGAAGGACTTCGGCGCCAACGCCAACCTGGCGTACCTGGCGTTCGGCGTGACCACAGTCCGCTCGCCCGGCGGCACCCCGTACGAGGCGGTGGAGGATCGCGAGGCGGTCGACGCCGGCGTGCGCCCGGGACCCCGGATGTTCGTGAGCGGCTACCTCATGGAGTGGCAGCGCGTCTACTACAAGATGGCGGTCGCCGTCAGCAGCAATGCCCACCTCGCGCTCGAGCTGCAACGCGCCCGGGCGCTGCAGTTCGACCTGCTCAAGAGCTACGTGCGCATGCCCGACCTGCAGCAGCGGCGCATCGCCGACTTCGCGCATGCCATGGGCGTCCCCGCCGCGTCGCACGAGATCTATCCCGCCACCCTCTCCGGCATGGACGGGACCGAGCACACCACGGGGACGAGTCGCCGCGGCTATTCCCCCAAGGCGGCCACGCAGCAGCGCTCGTATGGCGATGTCGCCGCGCTCTTCGCCGCGTCCGGGATGCCGATCACCCCCACGCTGGCGCTGAGTGGCGGCGGGTTGCGCCGTCTCTTCTCGCAGGACTCGACCTTCGGGCGCGACCCGCGCTTCGCGCTCTATCCGCCGTGGCTGCGGGCGATGAACGCGCAAGGGGGCGGCGCACCGCCGGGGACGGTGGACGCGGGGGCCGGCGGGCGCATGGTGATGGGGCTCATGCGCGCCGGGACGCGCATCGTCGCCGGGACCGACACGCCCAACGCGGCCACGTTGCACGGCGAGATGCTGAGTTACGTGCTGGCGGGCATGACGCCGTTCGAGGCACTGCGCGCGGCGACGGTGAACAGCGCCGAGCAACTCGGGATCGACGCAGGGGTGGTGGCGGCGGGGAAGCTCGCCGACCTCGCCATCGTCGACGGCAACCCGCTCGACGACATCACCGCGACCACGCGCGTGCGCTACACCATTGCCAATGGCCGCGTGTTCGACGTGCGCGAGCTCGTCGCGCCGCGCGCGTCAGGCATGGAGCGTTAGGCTCGGCCGGCCGAGCCCCTCTCCGCACCGCGACGGCACGGCCCGTTCCGGTCGGGGAGGGATGCAGCGGCCGCGACGCCGCTGGCCGTTCGCGTCAGAGCGAGCGGAACTCGATCGTCACACGCACCGTGTCGCCATCGCCCTTGTCCCCCCGGACCTTGGCGGGGACGGCGAGCAGCGTGCGGCCGTCCTTGCCGCGCCATACGCTGGTCTCCCACGTCGTTCCGTCCACCGTCGCGCGCACCGGTGTGCGCCCCCACCCATGCGTCACCGGCGGCGCCAACCGATCGGGGACCGGGACGAAGTGCCACCCCCCCTTTCCCGGATACCGGAAGAGCGTCCCGCGAAACTGCCCACCATAGCGTGCTGTCATGCCACGAATCTGCGCGCAAAAGGTGGCGTACGCGACACGCCTGGCGGTGCTTTCCTCTTGTCGGACCGGCCGCGGGTCCCTGTAGCTTTCGACATGCATTGTGACCCATCGACGGACTCCGCCCATCCTGACGACGTGGCGCCGGCGGCGCTGGCCAACCTCGAGTTCACGCCTGACGAGATGCGTGCCATGGGGCATGCCGTGGTCGATCGCAGCGTGGCGCACCTCGCGGCCATCGGCGACATGCCCTCCATGGGCGACCTCGACGCCACCGCACTGTGCCGCGCCCTGCGCGAGACAGCCCCGGAGCAGGCGAGCACGCTCGAACCGCTCCTCGACCTGCTCTTCGACACGCTGATTCCCCGCTCGTTCAACACGGCGAGCCCGGGCTACTTCGCCTATATCCCGGGTGGAGGCGTCTATCCCGCCGCCCTCGCCGACTTCATCGCCGACACGGTCAATCGCTACACCGGCGTGTGGAACGCCTCGCCCGCGCTGGTGCAGCTCGAGGGCAACGCACTGGAGTGGTTGCGCGACTGGATGCACTTCCCCGTTGGGACGGCCGGCCTGTTCACCCCCGGCGGCTCGATGGCCACGTTCAACGCCATCCTCTGCGCACGCGAACGTCACCTCGGCCCCGACATTCGCCCGGGGACGCTCTACACCTCCGACCAGGGTCACCACTGCATCGAGAAGGCGGCGAAGCTGGCCGGGATTCATCACGATCGGGTGCGCCTCGTTCCCGTCGACCGCACCTTTCGCATGCGCGTCGACCTGCTCGCCGACGCCATCGCCCGCGACCGGGAGCAGGGATTGCGCCCCTTCATGGTCGCCTCGTCGGCCGGGACGACCAACACCGGCGCCGTCGATCCGCTCGACGACATCGCCGACCTGTGCGCGCGCGAAGCGCTCTGGCACCACATCGACGGCGCCTACGGCGCCTTCTTCCACCTCGTCCCGGAGTTGCAGCCGCTGCTGCGCGGGCTGCCGCGTGGGGACTCGCTCACGCTCGACCCGCACAAGGGGATGTTCCTCCCGTACGGCACCGGCGCGCTACTCGTGCGCGATGGCTCGGCGCTGCGCGCCGTGCACACTGCAACGGCAGGCTACCTCCCGCAGAACCAGTCGGAGTTCTACGATCCGGCCCAGCACGGTCCCGAACTGTCGCGCGGCTTTCCCGGGCTGCGCGTCTGGCTGGCGGTCAAGCTCTACGGCGCAGCGCGCTACCGCGCGGCGATCGCCGAGAAGCGGACGCTGGCCCTGTGGGGTGCCCAGCAGGTCGCGCGTATTCCCGGCATCGTGATGGACGCCGAGCCGCAGCTCTCGCTCTTCGCCTTTCACCTGGCGGGCCCCGGCCTAACGACGCAGGCGGCGCGTGACGAGGCGACGCGGCAGCTCATGGACCGCGTCAACGCACGGGGACGCGTGATGCTCACCGGCTGCGTCGTGGATGGGCGTCACCTGGCGCGCATCTGCGTCATGAGCTTCCGCACGCACCGCGAGCACCTCGACGCCTGCGTGGAGGACCTCACCACGGCGGCCGCCGCGATCCTCGCCGGACACTAGCGCCCGGAGGGTCGCGACGTGACTCGCGACGTGACTCGCGACCGCACTCGTGGCCGCGCTCGCGACGTGGCTCTCGACGCGGCCGCCGCGCCGGGCGATACTCCGCGCACCCTGCCGCAGCCGTCTCCCCTCACTCGCCTCGCCGTGCCTGACGACCCCTCCGCATCGAACGCGGCGCCGGAGACCCACGCCTCCCGCCGCCGCTTCCTCAAGGCCGCCGGCGCGGTCGCCGCCAGCGCCGCGGCCGCCACGGTCGGCTCGACCGTGGGCTGTGCGCCCAGCACCTCAGGCGACGGGGAGGGGAAGGCGACGCGCGAGGAGGTACCGCAAGCACTCCCGACGAGGACCCTCGACCGCCGGACCCTCGACGCCGTCGGTGACGTCGTTCTCCCGTCCACGATCGGCAGCGCAGGCCGCGCGCAGGCGGTCGAGGCCTTCGTCACCTGGGTCGACGAGTACGACCCGGTCGCCGAGGAGATGCACGGCTACGGCTACGCCGACGTGCGCTACCTTCCCCCCGATCCGGCACCGGGATGGCAGTCGCAGCTGATCGGGCTCGACCTGCTGGCCCAGCGCATGCGCCAGCGCTCATTAGCCGAGTGCGACGCCGCCCAGCGCCTGGAGGTGCTCACTGCTGCGCTGGCCACGGTCGACGCGCAGCGCCTCCCCGCGCCGTTAGGCGCGCCGCATGTGGCGCTGGCGCT
>Ga0075163_10014044_pt1 | contig 10353 bp, 11 predicted proteins | sample JI1023141ADNA_FD_71478 | JGI IMG/M metagenome (GOLD analysis project Ga0075163, IMG submission 71478) | Wastewater effluent complex algal communities from Wisconsin, to seasonally profile nutrient transformation and Carbon sequestration -... | ecosystem: Engineered > WWTP > Effluent > Algae... | reverse complement strand
CCGGCTGGCTGCGTTGCTCGTCGGTTTCACACGGAGAGTGTGCGCCGCTCCTCGCGCCTTGCCATCCGGGCGCCTCCACCGCGATCACCGATCGACTTGTTCCCTCGGGGGCCCTTACGCGGCCACGGTGGCGCGCCTTGTTCCTTCGGACCCTCGCTGCGCTCGAGTCCTCAGCCCCGCGTCACACCGCCTTGTCGCTCACCGTCAGCACCGGGCAGGTGGCCATGCGGACCACCTTCTCGGCGATCGAGCCCAGCAGCAGGTGCTTGACCCCGGTCCGCCCGTGGGTGCCCATCACGATCAGGTCGCAGCCGCCGTCGACGGCGGCGCGGACGATCTCGTGGGCGGCGTCGCCGCCAGTGAGCACCGTCGTCACCTCGGCGACGCCCGCGGCCCGGGCCCGCGCGACCAGCGCGTGGACCGCCGGATCGATGTCGGCGTGGATGTCGGCCGGGTCGGGCGGCAACGCCGCCACCGGTTCGCCGGCGGCGTAGACCAGGGGCATCGCGTAGACGTGGGCGATGACCAGCGGCGCCCGGTACAAGCCGGCCAGCTCGACCGCGTAGTCGAAGGCGTGGACGGCCTGATCGGAGAAGTCGGTCGGGACGAGGATGCGATGGACCAGGGCCATGGACGGTCTCTGTTCGGGCGTGACTACTCGCGGTCGTCGCCGCGGACCGGGGTCGCCCGCGGCCGCTGCTTGAAGACCATGTCCTCATCACGCGCCACCGGTCGCCGGTTGCGATCGACGGAGCGGCGATGCGGCGCCGGGGTGCGAAGCAGGATGTCGTCGTCGCGCATGCCCTGATGCCTTGCACCGACCGTGCCCCGCCCGGTCCGGCCTGAGCCCGCGGAATCGCTGGCCCGGCCGACCGGCGCCCCGGGCGCGCGCGTCACGCACCCCGCGCGGAGGCGCCCACCGTGCGCGGGCGACGCGGGCCGGGGCCGACCGCGAGCGTGCGCGACCGCACTGGGTTAGCCTGGGCCGTGCCCTCGATGCTGACCGCCTGGCGCCGCGAGTTCCCGGCGCTCGACCAGCGGCCGCACGGCCAGCGCCTGGCCTACCTCGACAGCGCGTCGACCACCCTCAAGCCGCAGGTCGTGATCGACGCCGTCGCCGACGTCGCCCGCCGGCAGGCCGGCAACGTCCACCGCGCGGTCCACGCCCTGGCCGAGGCCGCCACCGTCGCGTTCGACGCCGCCCGGGACGAGGTCGCGGGCTGGCTGGGCGCGGCGGCCGACGAGATCGTCTTCACCAGCGGCACCACCGCCTCGATCAACCTGGTGGCCCAGACCTGGGGCCGGCGGCAGCTCGGGCCCGGCGACGCGGTGGTGGTTTCGGCGCTCGAGCACCACTCCAACCTGGTGCCGTGGCAGCTGGTGTGCGCCGAGCGGGGCGCGACGCTGCGGGTCGCGCCGCTCGACGACGACGGCCGGATCGACGTCGCGGCGCTGACCGCGCTGCTCGATCCGCGGGTCAAGCTGGTCGCGATCGGCCACCTGTCCAACGTGCTCGGCACGGTCGCGCCGGTCGCGGCGATCGCCGCCGCCGCCCACGCGGTCGGCGCGGTCGTGCTGGTCGACGGCGCCCAGGCGGTCGCCCACCTCCCGGTCGACGTCGGCGAGCTCGGCTGCGACTTCTACGCCTGCTCGGGCCACAAGGTGTACGGCCCGACCGGCACCGGCGTGCTGTGGGGGCGACGGACGCTGCTGGCGGCGATGCCGCCGTGGCAGGGCGGCGGCGAGATGGTCGCGTCGGTCGACGAGCAAGCGGCGCGGTTCCGCGATCCGCCGCAACGGTTCGAGGCCGGCACGCCCAACATCGCCGGCGTGATCGGCCTGGCCGCGGCGGTGCGGTGGTGGCGCGCGATCGATCACGACGCCCGCCGCGCTCACGAGGCCGCGGTCCACGCCCGGCTGGTCGCCGGCCTGCGCGGGCTGCCCGGGATCCGCGTGCTCGGCCGCCCCGACGCCGCGGTCGCCGCCTTCACCGTCGACGGCGTCCATCCCCACGACGTCGCCACCATCCTCGACGGCGACGGGGTCGCGATCCGCGGCGGTCACCACTGCGCCGAGCCCCTCCACCGTCGGCTCGGGCTCGCCGCCAGCGCCCGCGCGTCGCTCGGGCTGTACAGCGGCGACGACGACGTCGACGCCCTGCTCGCCGGCCTGGCCCGGGTCCGCGAGCTGCTGGGGCCGCGGCCGTGACCGACGTCCGCGCGCTGTACCAGGCGGTGATCGTCGATCACGATCGCGCGCCCCGCAACCACGGCCCGCTCGCCGACGCCACCGCCCACGCCACCGTCGACAACCCGCTGTGCGGCGACGTCGTCACCGTCCACCTCCGGCGCGACGCTGCCGACGCCGACGCCGCCGACGCCGACGACGACGCCGATCGCATCGGCGCGATCGCGTTCGAGGCCCGCGGCTGCGCGCTGTGCCGGGCCGCGGCGTCGATCATGACCGGCCAGGTCCAGGGCCGCCGGGTCGACGATGCCCGTGCGCTCGCCGCCCGCTTCGAGGCCTACGTCCGCGCCCCGGCCCCGGCCGCCGCCGGCCAAGCCGCCGCCGGCACCGATGACACCGTCGACGCCGACCTCGGCGAGCTCACCGCGTTCGCTGGCGTGCGCGCGTTCCGCTCGCGCCAGGCCTGCGCCACCCTGCCCTTCCGCGCCCTGCTCGCCGCCCTCGCCGCGCCGTGATCGCGCGCCGGCGCGCGCCGCTCACAGATCGGTGCAGAGGAAGTTGGCCCGCTGCGCCGGGTAGTAGAACAGCTCGGTGAAGCACATCTCGTCGTCGGACGAGTCGCCGAAGGTCACGGTGTCGCCGGTCTGGTTGTCGTAGCTGCAGTAGGTGGTCAGGACGTCGGTCGGCCGCAGCTCGACCGCCGGCGTCAGCCGCCGGAAGTCCTGGTGCTCGAACTCGTACGGCGTGTCCTGCAGCACCAGGTCCTGACCGCCGCGCCGGACCACACTGCGCATGTGGCGCCCGAGCTTGTGCATGTGCGAGGCGACCGCGAACACCTGGATCGGCTCGCTGGCGAAGCGCGACAGGCCGCAGCTCCCCGACTGCGTCGACGTCCCGGGCGGCACGGTCAGGCCGCTGGTTGGCCCGGCCAGGACCAGCTCGCCGAGGTGCTCGATCTCGGCCGCGGCCGCCTCCTGGAACAGCGTGCCCGAGCGACCGCGCAGCGGCTGATCGCTGACGTTGTAGAGGTGGAGGTTGAGCAGGAGCCGGGTGCCGGCGGTGAGGTGCATGCCGACGCCGGTGGGGAACACGAAGTCGGGCGAGCCGACGCCCGAGCCGTAGATCATGTCCTGGCCGTTGGTCAGCGCGGTGCAGGTGTAGGTGCCGTCGGGGACCGGCCCGTCGTAGCGGGTCAGCACCGTGTGGTGGGTGCCCTCGGGGTTGATCGGCCGGAACGCCTTGACGTAGAGGTCGCGCGGGACGGTGACGTAGACGCAGTAGTAGCGCTCGCCGCCGGGGTTGAGCATCCAGTCGCCGGCCAGGAGCAGGCTCCAGCCGTCGGGGACGTCGCTGTCGACGGCGGCGTCGGCCGCGCCGCCGGCGCCGGCATCACCGCAGGCCGCCAGCAGCGCGAGCGCGGCGGCGAGGAACGTCGATCGCGTCGAGCTCATCGCCGACGATGGTGCCAGATCGGGCGCCGGCGCGGCGGCCGATCGCGCGATCACGGGAACGGGCCCGGGCAGCCGCTCTCCTGGCAGCCGCTGGTGCCCGGGGTGCAGGGCTCGGTGCAACGATCGGCGCAGTCGGCGACGCCACACGGGTAGCAGCACAGGAGGCCAGCGCCGCACGGCCGCGCGCCGGCGTCGAGATCGACCGCGGTCGTCCCGCACACCTCGCCGGCCGCCGCGCACCCGTCGGGGCCGCAGTCGGCGGCGTCGATGCCGGCGTCGGCGGTGACCTTGTCGTCACCGCAGCCGGCGAGCGCGACCAGCAACGCGAGGAGCGATCGCTTCATGAGGTCGAGGCTACGCGCGCGCCCGCCGCGCCACCAGTCACAGAAATTCGAGGGCGCGGGCGGCGGCGTCACGACCGGCGGCGACCGCGGCCCGCATCCGGCCCCGATCGAGATCCCAGGCGCCGATCGCGAGCGGGCGGCGGGGATGGATGGTGATCACCCGCACCCCGGCCGGCGCGATCGCCTCGGGCCGGACCCGCGCGGCGAACGGCCGCACCCGGGCGGTGCCGTCGGCGGCCGGGACCACGGCGAGGATGGTGCGAGCGCCGCGCCCGGCGGCGGCGGCCAGCGGCAGGTTGTCGGTGGCGCCGCCGTCGATCACCAGCTCGCCGCGGACCCGGATGGTGCGGCCGTACAGCAGCGGGAAGAAGCACGAGCCGAGCACGGCGTGGGCGAAGTCGGGCTCCTCGCGGCTCGACAAGACCAGGGTCCGCAGATCGCGCAGCCGGGTGGCGGTGCACAGCGCCTCGATCGGCCGCGACCGCAGGTCGCCGTCGCCGACCGCGGTCCGCAGCGCGTCGCGGACGATGGTGCTCATGTCGAACGGCGAGCGGTTGTGGAGGAGCCGGCGCAGCGAGACGATCGAGCTGCCGCCGACCCGGTCCCACAGCGCCGGCAGCTCGCGGCCGAGGCCGGCGGCGAGGCCGGCCGCGATCACCGAGCCCGACGACGCACCGGCGGCGATCGCGATCGGCAGGCCGGCGGCGGCCAGCTCGGCGCCGACCCCGGCGGCGAACGCGGCCCGGCACGCGCAACCCTCGAACACGACGGCGAGCATCGGGTCAGCCTAGCGCGGCACGACCTGCGACCGCGACCGCGACGCGACCGCGACGCGACCTGCGACTGCGACCACGACGCCGCCCTTTGCCGTCGCAATTGTCGTGTCGACGCCGCAAACACCGCTATCTTCGTCGAGCTTGGCCGATCTCCTGGAGCCCCTGCCGACGGCCCGCCCCGGCGTGCTCGCTGGCATCACCCGCATGGCCGTCGCGTTCGTCGGCCTGCTGGCGGCGCTGTTCGTCCCCGATCGCGGGCTACCGCCGCTGGTCACCGCCGCGCGCTTCCGCCTCGCGCTCGTGATCGTGGTCGCCGCCGCCGGGCTGGCCGCCTGGACCGCCGCGTCGCGGCTCGACGTCGGACCCGAGGTCCGGGCCGAGAACGCCGAGCGTCGCCCGGCCACCGCCAGCGGCAACGGCCGCGCCGGCGCCGCGGCGTCGACGTCGCCCGATCTCGCCGAGGTCAAGACCGACCGCCAGATCGACGACGAGATCGCCAAGCGGACCGCGGTCCAGCAGGTCAAGCTCGGCCTCGGCGCCGCGCTCGGCACCCCGTTCCGGGTGTTCATGATCGCCTGCTTCCTGTTCGTGCTCGGCGCCTACGTCGGCGGCAAGCCGACCCTGGCCCGGACCATGGCCGCCGCCGCGATCGGCGCGCTGCCGTGGGCGGTCCACGATCTGATCGCCGCCGTCGTCACCTGGCGGCGCGCCGCGATCACGCCGGGCGAGCTCGGCGCGCTGGTCGCTGGCCGGCTGCCGGTCGCGGTCGATCACCCGCTGCTGGCGCGGCTGATCGCCCGCGTCGATCTGTTCGTGCTGTGGTCGGTGGTGCTGTGGGGCCTGGGCCTCGCCGCCGCCGCCGGCTTCAGCCGGGCCCGGGGCCTGGTCACCGTGGCCGTCGGCTTCACCCTCTACCTCCTGATCACGACGGCAGGTGCCTGATGACGATCGCGCGCTGGATCTTCGCGGTGGTGGTGGTGGCGCTGGTCGCGCTGGTGACGGTGTCGAGCTTGAAGCCGCACAAGGCGCGGCCGGTGACCGTCCACACCGCGACCGCGATCAAGTCCGCCATCACCCGCACCGTCAGCGGCGCCGGCAAGCTCGAGCCGGCCCGCAAGGTCAACGTCTCGTCCAACATCACCGGCGTGCTGCTCGATCTCAAGGTCGCGATCGGCTCGTCGGTGACCAAGGGCCAGGTCCTCGGCCAGATCGACACCTCGCGCTACAAGGAGCAGGTCGCGCAACAGGTCGCGCAGGTGGGCGCCGCCGAGGCCGACGTCAAGCGGGCCCGGGCCAGCGCCGCCCACCTCGCCAGCGAGGAGCGGCGGGCCGCCGACCTGGTCAAGGGCCAGGTGATCAGCGAAGCCGAGCTGGCCCAGGCCCGCTCGGCGCGCGAGCTGGCCGACGCCGAGCGGGGCGCGGCCGAGAGCCGGGCGGCGATGGCCCGGGCCAGCCTGGCCGAGGCCAGGAACGCGCTCGGCTGGGCGACGATCACCTCGCCGGTCACCGGCACCGTGCTGGCGGTCGAGCACCGGGTCGGCGAGCGGGTGCGCGGCAGCGACTTCGCCGAGGACGTCATCCTGGTGATCGGCTCGGTCGGCGAGGTCGACGTCAAGCTCGAGGTCGGCGAGCACGACGTCGTGTTCATCAAGCCCAACCAGACCGCGACGGTCGAGATCGACGCGTTCGGCGACGAGGCGTTCCCGGCCCGGGTGATCGACGCCGGCCGCGACGCGATCGTCCGCAACCCCGGCACCGAGAACGAGGTCACCAGCTTCCCGGTCTGGGTCGCGCTCGCCCAGGAGCCGCCGCGCGCGCTGTCGGGGATGAGCGCGCAGGTGACGATCGCGACCGAGACCCACGCCGACGCGGTGGTGCTGCCGATCCAGGCCGTCACGGTCCGCCCGGCCGGCGAGGCGGCCGGCGCCGACGGCAAGGTCGCGCCCGCCGGCTCCGGAAGCGCCAGCACCGCGGCCGCCACCGCGCCCGCGGCCGGCGGCAAGCGCAAGCTCGACAAGGTGGTGTTCGTGGTGAAGGGCGGCGTGGTCGAGAAGCGGGTGGTCGAGGTCGGCCTGTCGTCCGACAGCCAGGTCGAGATCGTCCGCGGCATCGCCGCCGGCGACGTCGTCGTCGAGGGCCCGTACCGGACCCTGGCCCGCGAGCTGGCCGACGGCATGGCGGTGACGGTCGAGGCCGAGGCGGCGCGGTGACCGCGGCCACCGTCCTCGAGCTGCTCGGGGTGTCGCGGCTGTACCAGATGGGCAGCGAGACCATCCGCGCGCTGCACGACGTCAGCTTCACCGTCGCCGCCGGCGAGTACGTCGGCATCGTCGGCTCGTCGGGCTCGGGCAAGAGCACGCTGCTCAACATCCTCGGTTGCCTCGACACCCCGACCGCCGGCGCCTACCGCCTGCGCGGCACCGACGTCCGCGATCTGACCGACGACGCCCTGTCGGATCTGCGCAACCGCGAGATCGGCTTCGTGTTCCAGACCTTCCAGCTCCTGGCCCGCACCTCCGCGCTCGACAACGTCGAGCTGCCGCTGATCTACCGCGGGGTCGGCGCCCGCGAGCGGACCCGGCGGGCGCGCGAGGCCCTGGCCCGGGTCGGCCTCGGCTCCCGCATGCGCCACAAGCCCAACGAGCTGTCGGGCGGTCAGCGCCAGCGGGTCGCGATCGCCCGCGCGCTGGTCACCGAGCCGTCGATCCTCCTGGCCGACGAGCCGACCGGCAACCTCGACTCGGCCACCGGCCGCGAGATCCTCGAGCTGTTCGCCGAGCTCCACCGCGGCGGCAACACGCTGGTGCTGGTCACCCACGAGCCGGCGATCGCCGCCCAGTGCCCGCGGGCGCTGCGGATGTCGGACGGCGCGCTGGTCGACGATGGGCCGGGCGCGCGGGTGGTGGCGGCGATGACCGCGGTCGGGGCCCACGCATGATCGGCGCCGCCTGGCGCCGCCTGCGCCGGCTGGTGGTCGAGCTCACCGCCGCCGTCGGCATCGCGATCCGCGGCATCGTCGCCAACCGGCTGCGCGCCTTCCTGTCGACGATCGGCATCGCGATCGGCGTCGCCACCCTGATGACGATCTACGGCCTGGTCGCCGGCCTGACCACCGCCTTCACCTCGCAGCTCGCCACCCTCGGCTCGGACACGATGTACGTCACCAGCCGGCCGTGGGTGATCGGCGAGGACTGGTGGCGATTCCGCAACCGGCCGCCGATCAGCCGCGACGACGTCGCCGCCCTGCGCCGCGACGGCGATCTGCTGACCGCGGTCGCGCCGCTGGCGATGACGGTGGCCGAGGCGTCGTACCGCGGCGAGCGGCTGGGCATGGTCCAGGTCCAGGGCACCAACAGCGACTTCCTCGACACCTCGACCCGCAAGATCGCCAGCGGCCGCTTCCTGTCGCCGCTCGAGGGCGCCGGCACCGGCCACGTCGCGGTGATCGGCAGCGCGGTCGGCGAGCGCTTGTTCAAGGGCGCCAGCCCGCTCGGCGCCCGGATCACGCTCGGGCCCGAGCGCTTCGCCGTGATCGGCGTGCTGGTCGCCGAGGGCAAGTCGTTCGGCCGCTCGCTCGACGACGTGGTGCTGATCCCGATCGACACCTTCGGCCGGCTGTACGGCATGCGCCACGACATGGCGATCGCGATCACCGCCGACCACGATCACCTGTTCGGGGCCGAGGAGCAGATCGTCGAGATCCTCCGCCGCCACCGCGGCCTGACCGCCGGCGCCGAGGACAACTTCTCGGTCAACCGCCAGTCCGAGCTGGCCGCGCTGTTCAACCAGGAGACCTCGGCCCTGTTCGGGGTCGCGATCGCGGTCGGCTTGATCACGCTCTTGGTCGGCGGCATCGGGGTCATGAACATCATGCTGGTCGCGGTCACCGAGCGGACCCGCGAGATCGGCGTCCGCCGCGCGCTCGGCGCCCGCCGCCGCACCATCCTGATCCAGTTCCTCACCGAGGCCGCGCTGGTCACCATGATCGGCGGCGCGATCGGCGCCAGCCTGGGCGTGGTCGCGGCGGCGGTGATCGATCGGATCTCGCCGATCGGCGCCGACCTGTCGGCGACCGCGGTGGTCGGCGCGCTCTTGTTCTCCGGCCTGCTCGGGCTGGTGTTCGGCACCTGGCCGGCCTACCGCGCCGCCCACCTCGATCCGATCGACGCGCTGAGGTTCGAGTGATCCGCCCGAGGCGTCGATGAGGCTGGCCGCGTTCGTCGCCACCGTCGGCTCGGCGCTCGGCACGCTGGCGACCAACAAGCTGCGCTCGGCGCTGACCTTGCTCGGCATCGTGATCGGCGTGGTCGCGGTGGTGGCGATGGCCGCCACCATCGAGGGCCTGCGGCGCAAGATCCACCACGACCTCGCCCAGCTCGGCACCGGCGTGTTCCAGGTCCAGAAGGAGCCGATCTTCGGCGACCGCGACGACGAGGCGATGCTGGCCCGGCGCAAGGACTTCACCCTGCGCGACGTCGCCCTGCTCGAGGAGCGGTGCACGAGCTGCCTGCGGGTCGGCGGCGAGACCTGGGAGATCGAGCGCGACGTCCGCGCCGGCGACCATGTGGTCCGGTCGATGGTCCAGGTGGTGGGCGCGACCGCGGCGTTCTTCGACAACAACGGCTTCGCCCTCGGCGGCGGCCGGCTGTTCGACGACGGCGAGGCGCTGGCCGGCACCGACGTCGCGGTGATCGGCTCCGACCTCGCCGAGCTGCTCTACCCCGACGTGCCGCCGGTCGGCCAGTCGCTGCGCATCCACGGCCGCCGCTTCCGCGTCGTCGGCACCCTCGCCCGCCGCGGCCAGCAGCTCGGCGGCTCGCTCGACAACCTGGCGGTGGTGCCGATCGCCGCGTTCATGCCGATCTACGGCACCCGGCGCTCGCTCCACATCACCATCCAGGCCAAGGATCCGGCCCGGATCGGCCGGACCCAGGACGAGGTGGTGTCGCTGCTCCGCCGGGCCCGCGGCCTCGCGCCCGAGGCCGACAACGACTTCGAGCTGTTCTCCAACCAGTCGATCCAGCAGACCTTCGACAAGCTGGCGACGATCATCGCCGCCGCCTCGGTCGGCATCTGCACCATCGCGCTGCTGATCGGCGGCATCGGGGTCATGAACATCATGCTGGTGTCGGTGACCGAGCGGACCAGCGAGATCGGACTACGCCGCGCGCTCGGCGCCCGCCGCCGCCGCATCCTGGCCCAGTTCCTCGTCGAGGCCCTGGTCCTCACCAGCATCGGCGGCCTGCTCGGCGTCGCCACCGGCACCGGCCTGGCCCGCGTCATCGAGGTCCTGGTCGGCATCCCGACCGCGGTCCCGGCCTGGGCCATCGTCCTGTCGATGGCGTCGTCGGGCGGCGTCGGCCTGATCTTCGGCATCTACCCCGCCTACCGCGCCTCGCGCCTCGATCCGGTCGAGGCGATGCGCCGGGACTGAGGCTCCGAGCGAAGCGAGGAGCCGAACAACAAGGAGCGCCGCCGCGGCCTCGTAAGGGCCCGCCGCCGCGACTGATCTTCCACCCCGTTCGTCCTGAGCGACGGGCGAGCGCAGCGAGCCCGGAGTCGAAGGACCGCCCCGCCGACGCGCCCCTACGCCGC
>Ga0075163_10014043_pt1 | contig 10353 bp, 11 predicted proteins | sample JI1023141ADNA_FD_71478 | JGI IMG/M metagenome (GOLD analysis project Ga0075163, IMG submission 71478) | Wastewater effluent complex algal communities from Wisconsin, to seasonally profile nutrient transformation and Carbon sequestration -... | ecosystem: Engineered > WWTP > Effluent > Algae... | reverse complement strand
TGTTCCGAATAATAGTCCAATGCTGGCCATCCCAAATCCTGCTGACCAGCCAAAGGCGTCTTTTATAAATCCGGCTACCAACGTAGACAACATAGAACCCACATTAATACCCATATAAAACCAGGTAAATCCTGCCTCACGACGCGGATCATCTTTTTCATAGAAAGTTCCTAATAAACTGCCTACATTAGGTTTAAAGAACCCATTGCCAACTACGATGATTGATAACGCCATATCCAGAAAAAATTCATCCTGATTCACGCAAGCCGCTACTAATCCATAACCCACTGTCAGTAGAATGCCGCCGGTAACGATAGATACTTTAAATCCTAAGATTCTGTCCGCAATATAACCGCCAACAATGGGCGAGATATATACAAATGCTGTAAATAACCCGGTAACAGCATAACTTTTATCATCTGACCAACCCAAAGCTTGGGTTAAATATAAAACTAACAATCCTTGAACAATATAGAAACCAAATCGCTCCCACATTTCCGCTAAAAATAATATAGGCAATGCTTTAGGTTGGGAGTTCTCAACCATTTTATCCTGTAAATTTTGCATTAAAATGCTCTTGGGGAAAAACTAAATAGTGTGTATAATAACACATCTCACGAAAGATTTTGGTATTGTAAATGTTGACGTGTCGAAGGCGCTAAGAATGAAACGTATATTTTTGTTAAGTTTACTATTAATACATTTTCCAGCCAAAGCTTCCTCCCCTTTAAACCAACGTCTAAACCAACGTCAACCTATCTCCGTTGACAAGAAAATTTCTTCTTTGAACAATGCAGCGCATAATAGCGTTAACCCAAAGGTGCTTAAACTTGCGTTAACGGCGTATAATTGCGCTGTTCTATCAGGTCAGGGCAAACAAGAAAAATTAACTATTGTAGATTACTCTAGACCTTCCAGCGAAAGACGCTTATGGGTTTTTGATCTCGCAAACGACAAATTATTATTTAATAGTTTGGTTGCGCATGGAAAAGGATCGGGGGAAGCTTTTGCAAACTATTTTTCAGATAAACCAGAAACCCATGCTTCCAGCCTTGGATTATTTATTACTGGCAATGTGTATAAGGGCCGTGACGGCTATTCGCTGAAACTGTTGGGATTAGAAAAAAACTTTAATAGTCATGCGGAATCCAGAAATATCGTCATCCATGGAGCACCTTATGTGAATGAAATGCTGGCGTCATCCGGTAGAATAGGTAGAAGCTGGGGATGTCCTGCGGTGCCGAAACAACTGGCTGCTCCCATTATCAATACTATTAAAGACGGCGGCGTTGTATTTTCTTATTACCCCGATGCAAACTGGCTAAAAGAATCTAAATATTTGCATTGCGCAGCCATTCCCTCCCAAGCAGAAGCCTAAAATATTGTACCCCATCCATACCCAGCAAAATTATGTTTGGCCTGCGCGGAGTAAAAACACGTCCAGACAGCGGTCAAAACGTAGAACCTCGATACTCCCCCTAGAGAGAAATTGCTATACTTTTATTGCTTAATGCGTAACGCGCCGATCTGACGGTTTTTTCTTCCGTTTTACCTGGCTAACTTTAGCTTTTAAACGCTGTTTTTGGAGTATCTTCTCTGACAACGGCATAGTCGGAGATTTAAGGGCAATATCCAACACCTCATCCACCCACCGTACGGGATGAATATCTAATCCCGCAGTGACATTTTTAGGAATTTCTTTTAAATCGTTTGCATTTTCTTTTGGAATAATAACCGTTTTAACCCCGCCACGAAGCGCAGCTAACAATTTTTCCTTCAATCCGCCAATAGGCAACACTTCACCTCGCAAGGTAATTTCCCCCGTCATTGCAACATCGGCACGAACAGGAATACCCGTCAATGCAGAAACTAAAGCTGTGCACATGCCAATACCAGCGCTGGGTCCATCCTTGGGGGTGGCACCTTCAGGCACATGAATATGCACATCATTTTTTTCATAAAAATTAATTGGAATGCCAAAAGTTTGAGAGCGACTTCTAACTACTGTCATAGCCGCCTGAATAGACTCTTGCATTACATCTCCTAAACGTCCCGTATAAGTAGCTTTACCCTTACCAGGCATCACAGAAGCTTCGATGCTTAATAATTCACCGCCAACTTCCGTCCAAGCAAGTCCTGTAACCTGGCCTACCTGGTCATGCTCTTCAGCTAATCCATAACGGAATTTCCTCACACCTAAATATTTTTCAAGGTTTTCCGATTTCACTTTTAATTTTTGTTTGTTTTTATTGAGCAATACTGTGCGCACGATTTTTCGGCAGATTTTTGAAATCTCTCGTTCCAGATTACGCACGCCAGCTTCACGGGTATAATAACGTATAATATCTAATACGGCTTCCTGCGTTATCTCTATCTCATTTGCCTTAAGGCCATTTTCTTTAGTTTGCTTAGAGACTAAATATTGCATAGCAATATTCATTTTCTCATCTTCTGTATAGCCAGGGATACGTATCACTTCCATACGATCTAGCAATGCAGGTGGAATATTCATAGAATTTGAAGTCGCCAAAAACATCACATCAGAAAGGTCATAATCCACATCCAGGTAATGATCATTAAAAGAATAGTTTTGCTCAGGATCCAGCACTTCCAGCAGAGCAGAAGCAGGGTCACCACGAAAATCAGCCGTCATCTTGTCTACTTCATCTAACATAAACAAGGGATTCTTCACTTTAACTTTAGACAGCTTTTGTATGATGCGACCGGGCATAGAACCAATATAAGTGCGTCTATGTCCTCGAATTTCAGCTTCATCACGCACTCCACCCAAGGATAAACGAACAAATTTTCGCCCTGTCGCATTAGCAATAGATTGTCCCAAAGATGTTTTACCAACACCAGGCGGTCCAACCAAACAAAGAATAGGACCTTTTATTTTTTTAACGCGTGATTGGACTGCTAAAAATTCGATAATGCGTTCTTTGATTTTTTCAAGACCATAATGATCGTCATCCAATACTTTTTGCGCTCTCTTTAAATCGCGGTTAATCCGACTACGTTCTTTCCACGGAACCCCCAATAGCCAATCTAAATAATTGCGTGAAACTGTCGCTTCAGACGACATAGCCGACATCATTTTCAATTTATTCAATTCAATTATTGCTTTTTCCTTGGCCTCTGACGTCATGCCTGCCTTTTCAATCCTAGCCTGCAGTTGCTCTATTTCTGTCGCCGCACCATGTTCCAATTCGCCCAACTCCTTTTGAATAGCTTTCATTTTCTCGTTAAGGTAGTATTCACGCTGGCTTTTCTCCATTTGCTGCTTTACTCGACCTTGAATTTTCTTTTCCATTTGAAGCATTTCCACTTCAGACTCCATCATACGAAGCAATAAATCCATACGTTCTAGCGTATTTAATTTTTCTAAAACTTTTTGCTTTTCGTCTAATTTCAAAGGCAAGTGGGCAGCTATTGTATCTGCAAGACGCCCATAATCATCCAGCGTGGTAATTGCATTCAAAATTTCTACGGGTATCTTTTTATTTAGTTTAAGATATTGATCAAATTGTGAAATTAGTGCACGTGCGACAGTTGCCAGCTCTTTGGATTTATCCGGAATTATCTCATTCAGACGCGCCATTTCAGCAAATAGACAACCATCCACACTTTCAATCGATAAAACACCGGCACGATAATTGCCTTCTACCAATACTTTGATAGTGCCATCAGGCAGTTCCAGCAACTGTAATATAGTAGCTATCGTACCAATAGGATAAAGATCTACCGCTTGAGGAGTTTCTATACTGCTATCTTTTTGCGCAACCAGAAAGATTTGTTTATCTGTATTCATCGCTGTTTTGAGCGCCAAAACAGATTTTTCTCGCCCTACAAACAAAGGAATTACCATGTGTGGATAAACAACCACATCACGCAATGGCAAAACAGCTAATGGAAGCTGTGAGGTTTTTCCTTGCGTCACCTCTTCTAAATTTTGTAGGTAATGATTATCTTGATTGCTAGTCATAGGTTTTATCTAATTGATTGTTGCTTTTAAGCTGCACGATTTGGGTCATTTTTCAAATAAACCAGTAAAGGCTCTGACTCTCCCGAAATAGCCGATTCATCTATAACAACTTTAGACAAATTTTTTATAGCCGGCAAATTATACATTGTATCTAACAAAATATTTTCAAGGATAGAACGCAACCCTCTTGCCCCTGACTTCCTTTTCATTGATTTTTTAGCAATAGCCAACAACGCATCCTCTGTAAATTCTAATTCAACATTTTCCATGCGAAACAGTTTGGCATATTGTTTCGTAAGCGCATTTTTAGGATCAGTTAAAATTTTTACTAAATGCGCTTCGTCTAACTCTTCTAGCGTACAAATAACAGGCAATCTGCCTACAAATTCGGGAATAAGCCCAAATTTCATCAGATCCTCGGGCTCTGTCTGACGCAATAATTCTGTTACAATATGCTTATCATTCTTGCTCCGCACTTCAGCGGAAAATCCAATGCCGCTTTTTTCTGTACGCGTTAAAATAATATTTTCGAGTCCCGAAAAAGCCCCACCGCAAATAAACAATATATTAGCTGTATTAACCTGTAAGAATTCTTGGTTTGGATGTTTTCGCCCCCCCTGCATGGGTATAGAGGCAATCGTTCCCTCCACTAGCTTTAATAATGCTTGCTGCACCCCTTCTCCTGAAACATCCCGCGTGATAGAAGGATTTTCGGATTTACGCGTAATTTTATCAATCTCATCTATATAAATAATGCCGGTTTCAGCTTTTTCAACCTTGTTGCCGCATTTCTGAAGTAATTTATGAATAATGTTTTCAACGTCTTCGCCCACATAACCCGCTTCTGTCAAAGTAGTGGCATCGGCAATTGCAAATGGGACGTCCAATAATCGGGCGAGACTCTCAGCCAATAAAGTTTTTCCGCTGCCCGTTGGACCTATCAACAAAATATTGCTTTTACTAAGTTCAACGCCATCATCTTCGTTAGGCGCAGCGTATAATCGCTTGTAATGATTATAAACAGCCACTGCCAACGCTTTTTTGGGTTGAGATTGACCAATCACATATTCGTCTAAAAACTCTTTGATTTTAGTCGGCGTCGGTAATGTTCTAGACTCTTGAACTGTAGACTGTTGGCTATTGTCTTCTTTTATGATTTCGTTACATAATGCAACACACTCATTGCAAACAAAAACGGAAGGTCCTGAGATTAGTTTCTGCACGTCTTCTTTTGATTTTCCGCAAAAAGAACAAACGGGTATTTTATTTTTAGTAGACATTTCTATACCTTATATAAGGCTACACAAACCACTCCACTTCTTCCCATGTTCCTAAACTTTGTCTTTTTGCTTGAAGACGCATTTGCCAATCGCCCACATGAATCTCAAGCTTGTGTTGGTCTGGATCCATGAAATAAAGAGAATCGCCTGGCGAGACATTCGGTTGAAAAATAACAGCTCCTGATTGAATAATGCGTTGACTCATCGCATTAAAAGCAGTCGGAGACACCGTAAATGCATAATGTGTATAGCAGGAGTTTGCTTGCCGATTAGTATCCACATTGAGGCAAAACCAAAAATCTCCCGCTAAAAAATAAGCGCCTTTACTCCAGCGACATAATGGTTTTAATCCTAAAACATCACGATAAAATTGAAAAGAAACATGAATGTTTTTAACTGCTAAAGTAATGTGATTTAAGCCAACAATCATTCTCAGCCTCTCTTAAATGACGATGCACTTTAGCCTGATATTTACGCCCTTTTTCCTATCTCCCATAGAGATAGTACAGTTCGAAAAATAGAAAACTGAGAATTTTCTATTTTTTGAACTGACATTAAGTAAATAGAATAGGTTCTCTTTGCGATTCTATTATATGGCGAAAATCAATGCTCACTGCATTCAAATCCACAACGTCCACTTTGTACGGCAACGCCGACGCTTCAAAATCATCCATTAAATTTGCTAATGCTTCAAATGGAATGACCTCTCCGATAAAATCGATTGCTAAATCTAAATCAGCATATTTTTTGCTTGTCCCTTTTACCCTAGAACCAAACACCCACACTTTTGCATGAGAGGGCAATCGTTGGCGAAAAATATGCTTAACAATTTCAAGTTCACCCTCACTTATTTGCACGTTCATATTTTTTCAACGCTTTTCTGCAATGAATTCAGTAAATACTTAGCCTCTTGCAAAAACGCAGGAATCCGTGAAAATACCTCAAATGCTTTGCTTTCATCATAAGTATGACTCGTCATATTGCGCATCTGCCTATAAAGCCTCCATACATTAATATCATTCATTATTAATCCTTTTTCTGAACCTGTTCGAATAAGTTCGGCAAAAGATAAACTATCAAAATTTGCTGCCGGTTCAGTCAGGTCAAAATAACGTTTGAGCATCTTCCAACTCAAATCGTACGTATATTCAAACGCTTGTATTGCAGCCGAGCGAAATTGAAATTTAATGCCAGGGTCTCTAACAGCAAGATCAGAGTCATAATAAATTAAACTCTGCTCTAATTGAGAGATAGCTTTTTCAAGTGCAGAAAAATTTAGCGGCATGAGTACTTAGAATAGTTTGTTTCGCTCTGATCTATTTTCTTTTTTCCTTAACCTCATCAATCAATCCATATCTTAAAGCCACATGCGGATCCATGAAATTATCTCTGTCCGTATCTTTTTTTAACTCTTCAATCGTTCTGTTCGTATGATGCGATAAAATTTCATTTAACATGTGACCAATGCGTAAGGTTTCTTTAGCATGGATTTCTATATCCGTACCCTGCCCCTGAAAACCTCCCAATACTTGATGAATCATGATGGTAGAATGCGGTAAAGCATAACGTTTTTTAGGCGCTCCAGACGCAAGCAACAAAGCGCCAGCGCTAGCAGCATGTCCAATACACAAGGTACTGACATCTGGCTTAATGAACTGCATCGTATCATAAATAGACAAAGCAGCGCTCACCATGCCACCAGGAGAATTAATATAAAGTGAGATATCTTTATCTGGATTTTCAGCCTCTAAAAATAATAATTGCGCAACAACTAAATTAGCCATATGCGTTTCAATTTCACCTACTAAAAAGACAATTCTGTCTTTCAAAAGTCGCGAATAAATATCGTAAGAACGCTCACCTCGGGATGTCTGTTCTACCACAATAGGCACTAACTGAGCAGTGGTTTCTAATGCAAAATGGTCTTTTTTAAATGTCATAATTGATCTTCCTCAAACGTTCTCAACCCTGTAAGTTCAGAATAAGATATAATTTTTTCAATTTGCTTGGCTTGACTTATTAATAAATCAATAATTTGATCTTCAATGGCTCTCTGCTGCAACTGTTCATAAAGATGTCTATTCTCTCGGTACATCTGTGCAACAGTACTTGCCGCCTCATCATAAACAGCAGTAATCTCTTCAATCAATTGATCTACTTTTTCACGACTTGCCGTAATATGATGGTTTTTAATGAGTTGACGAAATAACAATCCTAATTGCACTCGTCTTCTAGCCAAATCGCTCAATGCTTTTCGAGGTTGTAAAATAGGTTGTTTGCTCTGCTCTTTGGCAATGCGCTGTAAGTAATCCTGCTCCTGCGTTTGCAGATCTTTCAGCTCTTGCTCCACTAAAACATTTGGCAAATCCATAGCATTAAGTTCCAGCAGTTTTTCCAAGACTTGTCCTTTCATGTGAGCTCTTATCTTTTGCTTAACTTCATTTTGCATTTGTTCTGAAACTTTTTGATGCAATGTATCCACGCCGCCTTCTTTAACTCCAAATTCTTTCGCAAATTCATCATCTAACGTTGGCAATTCAGGAACTTCTACCTTGTGTATCATCGCTTTAAATTCTGCCGGTTTTCCCGCCAGATTCAAAGCTCGATAATCCTGTGGAAAATTAACCTTTATCTCTATTTCATCACCTGTCTTATGTCCTATAAAACCGTCCTCAAACCCAGGAATGGTAGTGCCCATTCCTAATTCTAAAACCACTTCTTTGGCTGATCCACCTTCAAATAATTCACCATCCTGGCGGCCTTCAAAACTAATCGTCAATCTATCTCCCTTCTTGGCAGGCTTATCTGTTTCCTCCCATTTAGCCTTTTGACGACGCAATCTTAGTACCATTTCATCTATATCTTTTTGTGTAACATCAACCTGCAAAAATTCAATCTCGGCAGATGCCAAACTATTTAAAGTGATTGCTGGGTAAACCTCAAACAGCGCTTCATATTCTAACGGCTCGCCTGCTTTATCTTGCAAAACTTTAATATTAGGAGCACCTGCTGGCTCTAGCTTCTCTTGCGAAAGTGCCTCATGATAAGTAGACTCAATGACTTTCTCAATCACCTCATAACGAATAGAATCACCAAATCTTTGACGCAAAAGATGCATAGGCACTTTACCTGGTCTAAATCCAGGCAGCTTAAACGTAGAAGCAACTTCGTTTAGGCGTTTCTCAACCGCTTGATTTATTTCTTCAGATGGTGTCTTTACAATTATTTTACGTTCTAAACCATTTAAAATTTCGATGTTCATCTGCATAAAAAACCTCTCTAATGGAAAAATGCAGCAGCACAGCAACCCCTGCCAAGCAGGCGTTCAGTGCTTCCTTGTTTTCGCTGCGCGCAAACCGACTTCGACAAGCGTTCGACTGAGCCTTCGGCGTGAGCTCAGCCGAAGGCTCAGTAACCGAACTTGTCGAAGTCGACTTAACGGATTGGTGCGAAAGGAGAGACTCGAACTCTCACGGGGGATGCCCACTGGAACCTAAATCCAGCGCGTCTACCAATTCCGCCACTCTCGCTACTAGTCTTACATTTTGTTATGATTCAATCAGTCAGTCAAATGAAATAAGCATTTTAGGTGTTATAATACTACAGCCATCCGATTTTTTGCCCCGGTGGCACAGGGGATAGCGCGATCCCCTCCTAAGGGATAGGTCGCAGGTTCGAATCCTGCCCGGGGCGCCATATGTTAGAAAAAGAGACTGAAAAAACTCAAATTGGGTATAAGTGAACTATGGAAAAAGAAGAAACCTTGAGTAGATTACGCTGGCAATGCCGACGTGGACTATTGGAACTCGATATATTGCTCGGAAATTTCCTAGAAACTCACTACTTACAGCTTTCTGAAAAAGAAAAAATCCTATTTAATGATTTATTACAATGTTCTGACCAAGATTTATTATATTGGTTTACCAATCAAGCAGTGCCTCCAGCTGCATTTAAGAACATTATCACTGAAATTTCATTCAGTGCACAGTAATCGCTTGAAATACACGTTTGATTGTTTTATTGGAGCGGGAAACGAGATTCGAACTCGCGACCCCAACCTTGGCAAGGTTGTGCTCTACCAGCTGAGCTATTCCCGCATTGCACTTCTTCAGGCAACACTCATTACACCCTCTTGCATAACCTGCGTCATTCGCTTCGCTCTGAATGACAGCTTCGCTGTCAACTGCGCATAGGGTTGTTCGCAAAATTGCTGAGCCTTTGGCGTGAGCGTTCGACTGAGCTCACGCCGAAGGCTCAGTCGAACGCTTGTCGAAAGCACGCCTTGCATTCAAACAAAATACTTGGTTTTGCAAGTGGTCTATTATTCTCTATTTGCGGATAAAGTCAAGTCTGCCCACGCAGCTTTTAAATATATTATCATGGACCATAAAGTTAGAACAGCTGAAACATATAATAGCATCAATCCGAAAACTTTAATCCACAGGTAACTGTCAGGCTGATAAAACAATAACATAATTAAAGCTACCATCTGACAAGCCGTTTTTATCTTGGCAATATAACTGACTGAAACGCGCATACGCTGTCCGATTTCTGCCATCCATTCGCGTAATGCGGAAATAACAATTTCTCGCCCAACTATTACTGCAGCCGGTATAGAAAGATAAATTTTGTTGAAGTCGCCCACAATGAGCACCAAGGCTACAGCCACTATTAACTTATCTGCCACTGGATCTAAAAAAGCACCAAACCGAGTACCCTGCTGCAAATTACGCGCCAAATAGCCATCTAACCAATCAGTTAAGGCTGCAACGGTAAAAATGATAGCTGCAGCAATATGCCCCCAATAAAACGGCATATAATAAAACGCCACTAAAAAAGGTATAAGCAATATACGAATCAATGTAACTATATTAGGGATATTCATATGAATATTTTTTCGTTTTTTGGTAACAGATCAGCCACCTCTTGGAAACGCTTAGTATTGGGCGCTTTGTATATACTCCCCGCGTTCGAAATCGCGAGTTTTTGAAAAAGATCTTAATGTCGCGGGGAGTATAATCTGTTGATGTTAAAGGGAGAAAACAAGGCATTTCCCCCCTTAACAATCCCCGGTTTTGTTGCATTTGA
>Ga0075163_10014042_pt1 | contig 10353 bp, 14 predicted proteins | sample JI1023141ADNA_FD_71478 | JGI IMG/M metagenome (GOLD analysis project Ga0075163, IMG submission 71478) | Wastewater effluent complex algal communities from Wisconsin, to seasonally profile nutrient transformation and Carbon sequestration -... | ecosystem: Engineered > WWTP > Effluent > Algae... | reverse complement strand
GACGGCTTCGCGGACCTGGTCGCCGAGGCGCCGATCAGTCTGGCCGCGACATCGTGGTTGGCGCTCGGCGGCGGACTGGACCCATCCTGGTGGAGCAGGGGCGATCGCGAGATCGAGAGCGATGCGGTGCGCACCCTGCGGGAGCGGGTGGCCGAGCAGTATGCGGCGCCGTTCGACGCGATCTTCGACAGCCCCGATGCCGTCGCGGCGTTCGGAGAGGTGGACCGGATGCAGGCGGTGGCGCTGCTGCTCGGGCCCATCGTGCTGGGCAAGCTCAGCACCTTGACCGATTTCGACTACCGCGAGGTTGCCAGGGCGGCCGTCGACGGTTTCCTGGCGGCGCGCGGCCTCTAACGCACGGAGTACCTGATCGGCAGATGCTTGAGCCCGCCGACGAATGTCGTCGCCGACAGTTCGGGCGTGCCGGTCAGTTCGATCGACTCCAGACGCGGAATCAGTTCGGAGAACAAACTGTTCATCTCCATCCTGGCCAACGCGGCGCCGAGGCAGAAGTGCACCCCGTACCCGAACGCGACATGCTTGTTCGGGTCACGACCGACATCGAAGCGGAACGGCTCATCGAAAACTTCTTCGTCGCGGTTGCCGGAAACGTAAGCCAGATAGACGGATTCGCCCTCGGCGATGCGCACGCCGCGCACCTCGGTGTCGGCGGCGGCGGTCCGCATGAATTCCTTCACCGGTGTCGCCCAGCGGATCATCTCCTCGACGGCGGTGCCCATCAACGACGGGTCCTTGCGCAACCGCTCAAGCTGATCGGGATTCTCGATCAGGGCGAGCAGCCCACCGGAGATGGCGTCCTTGGTGGTGTCGTGGCCGGCGCTGGCGACGATCACGTAATACGACGCGGTGTCCACATCGCTGAGTGGCTCGCCGTCGATGCGGCCATTGGCGATCGCCGAGGCGAGATCGTCGGTCGGGTTCTCCCGGCGCGACGCGGTCAGCTGGGAGAAGTAGGCGAAGAAGTCGAGCAGCACCTGCAGCTGATCCTCCAGCGATCCGCCGTCGCGCTTGTACTCGTCATCGTCACCGCCGAACATCTCCTGGGTGAGCATGTGCATGCGCTCGTAGTCGTCCTCGGGCAGGCCGAGCAGCGACATGATGACGTAGAGCGGGAAATGCACGGCGATCTCGGTGACGAAGTCGCACTCGGGCCCGATATCGCGCATCCGGTCGACGTAACGCTTGGCGAGTTCGTCGACGCGGATCTTCAGATCGCGCATGGCCTTGGGTCGGAACCAGTCGGCGCCGATTTTGCGAACCTTGCGGTGGTGCGGGTCGTCCATGTGGATCAACGTGCGCAGCCCCATGCCCGCTTCCAGTTGCTGCTTGGCCAGATCGTCGGCGGCCGCGGTGGCCAGCAGCGGACGGGGCTCGCTGAGGAACAGGTCGTTCTCCCGCTCGATGGCCATGATGTCGGCGTGCTTGGTGATCGCCCAGAACGGGCGGTAGAGCCTGGATTCGACGCGCACGACCGGCTCGTGGGCGCGCAGATAGGTCAGCGCCTCGTGCAGCCGCGCGTCATCGGCGTAGGCCTTCGGCTCGACGAAGACGTTGGCGTACTGGCTGGCCCTGTCGTCCTTGGTCGGAGTGCTCATCCACACGGCTCCTTCTTCGTTGACGGGTGTCAAGTCGCAGTTTAGGCGACGCCGCCGCCCGCGCGGCCGCGAATGCGGGAATCGTCGTCAGTAGGCTCGCTGTGTGCCCCCCTTGTCGCGAATCGTGCGCTGCGCGCTGGCATTACTGATCGTCGGGGTACTCACAGTGGGTTGCGGTGGTCATGCCGAGCGGCCTGCGGCGCTGCCGCCGGACCCGTCGGTCGTCGCGACCAGCGCGGGCCTGCTGCGCGGGGTGGCGACCCTCGACAAACGCCACTTTGCCGGCATTCCCTATGCGGCCCCGCCGGTGGGGCCACTGCGCTGGCAGCCTCCGCAACCGGTGCGGCCGTGGTCGGGCGTGCACGACGCCACCAAGGTGGGGCCGCGCTGCATCCAGGACGAGGGCAGCGACCTGGAGATGGGCAGGCAGACCGACGAGGACTGCCTGACCCTCAACGTCTGGACTCCACCGCCGGCGAAAGAGCTTCGGCCGGTGATGGTTTGGATCCATGGCGGTGCGTTCATCAACGGCAACGGCGGCATGTACGACTCGCGCTGGTTCGTCGACCGGGGCGATATCGTCGTCGTCACGCTCAACTACCGTCTCGGTGCGCTCGGCTTTCTGGCGCATCCTGCGCTGGGGCCGGCCGGCGCCGTCGGCAACTACGGTCTGGCGGACCAGCAGGCGGCGCTGCGTTGGGTGCGCGACAACATCACGGCGTTCGGCGGCGACCCGGACAAGGTGACCATCGCCGGTGAGTCCGCCGGTGCGATGTCGGTGTGCGATCACCTGGTCGCGCCCGGGTCCGCCGGCCTGTTCCGGGCGGCGATCATCCAGAGCGGGCCGTGTCAGGCGCAGTTGGCGTTGCCGGCCGCCGAGCGGATCAGCGCGGACTATGCGCGGGAGGTGGGCTGCGGCGACCCAGCGGTGGCTGCCGCCTGCCTGCGCGCCTTGCCGGTGCACAAGCTGCAGAAACCGGTGTGGTACGACCGGATCGGAGAAGACACCCTCAGCGGGCCGGTGTACGGCAGCGCGGTTCTGCCCGAGGATCCCATGGTGGCGCTGCGCGCCGGGCGGGTCGCCGATGTGCCCATCCTGATCGGCACCAACCGCGACGAGTTCACGTTGTTCGTGGCGCTGCAGTACCTGCGCGCGGGACGGCAGTACGCGGCCGAGGAGTATCCCGGCCTGCTGGAGAACACGTTCGGTCCCGAGGCGCCGGCGGTGGCCGCGCGATACCCGTTGCAGCGGCACGGGGGCAGTGCGGCCCTGGCTTACGCGGCGGCGGTCACCGACGGTGTCTTCGCCTGTGTCGCCGCCCGGATGGCCGGCGAGTTGTCCGGCGCCAACCGGGTGTATGCCTACCAGTTCGACGATCCCCATCCGCCGACGCCGGAACCCATGCGCACCCTGCCCTTCCCGGTCGGAGCCAGTCATTCGCTGGAATTGCGCTACCTGTTCGACGTCGGTGGCGCGCCGGCGCTGAACCCGGCGCAGCAACAACTGTCGAATCAGATGATCGACTACTGGTCGCGGTTCGTGACCGACGGTGCGCCCAGCGCGCCCGGGGCGCCGGACTGGCCGCAGCTCGACGGTGCGGCACCCTGGATGTCGCTGCGCCCGGACGGGAACCGGGTCGTCGATGATTTCGACGCGCAGCACCAGTGCGAGTTCTGGGCGGGCCTCAGCCGCTGACCAGTGTCACCCAGGTGGTGATGTCGGCGTGCACCACCTCCACCCCGGCGCGGTCGGTGATGCCGACCGCGACCACCACCTCGGTGCCCTCGGCGATCGCGGCGAAGTCCGGCGGGGTGAACTCGGCACGTGCCCGCAGTGCGGTGCTGGCCTTGGCCAGGTACTGCACCGTCATCGCCTTGGGGATCCAGCGGTGCGTCCCCGGCACGGTGGCTTCCATGGCCATGCCCATCGCGACCTCGGCCGCATTGCACGAGGCGATGGCATGCACGGTGTGCAGGTGGTTGTACACGAAGAACCACTTCGGGATGTCCACCTCCGCGCGCCCGGGTTCCATCACCCGGACGTGGGGGAGTACGGATGCGAAGTACGGGACCCGGATCATCGCGGCCGCCGAGAACAGTCGGCTGCCCAGCGGTTTCGAAGAGAGCTGCTGCCAGGCGCGATAGGTGGAACTCTCGGTCATGGACATACCTTACTCACGAGTAAGATCGAAACGCGGTGCGCTTCGGCCCGTGGTCTGGCGCTGGTCTCGGCTACCTGATTTCAGCGAGGACCGACCGCGTCCGCGGCTAGCTGACGTGGGGTAGGGGATAGAGCGCTTCTGGCTACCTGGTGTCAGTGAGGTCGAGGACCGCGGGCGGCTGGCTGAAATGAGGTAGGACATCGGGGGAGTTTGGGTACCCCGCCCGCCGCTCGCCGGGGCTCCAAGCTGCTCAGATGCGGATTTGGAGGACGCCGGGATCTGAGGCATACTGTTCGGGTTGCCTTCAGCCGGGTCCGCCCGGCCGCGGGCATCCGACCAGCGTCCTCCGTGGACGCACCCGGTCCCCACCTCGATTGCGACGAAATATCTGCGCAAAAGAGTGTGCGTGAGGGCGACACACCCGAGCGCGGGGGTCGGTGAACCAGAGACAGGTAAACAGCGGCGGCATAGCCAGCGCGCTGTCGTGCGGGGAGACCCGCCGGCGGAGCGCACGAAGACCAGAGGTATTTCTGCGCCCTCAGCGCGGAAGCCCTTAATAGTGAGGTAGGAAAGCGTGGCGGGACAGAAGATCCGCATCAGGCTGAAGGCCTACGACCACGAGGCGATCGACGCCTCGGCGCGCAAGATCGTCGAGACGGTCACCCGTACGGGAGCAAGCGTGGTCGGCCCGGTGCCGCTGCCGACCGAGAAGAACGTGTACTGCGTCATCCGGTCCCCCCATAAGTACAAGGACTCGCGGGAGCATTTCGAGATGCGTACCCACAAGCGCCTTATCGACATCCTCGACCCCACGCCGAAGACCGTTGACGCCTTGATGCGCATCGATCTGCCGGCCAGTGTCGACGTCAATATCCAGTAGGAGATTCCAGAACTCATGGCACGAAAAGGAATTCTGGGCACCAAACTGGGCATGACGCAGGTGTTCGACGAGAACAACAAAGTCGTCCCGGTCACGGTCGTCAAGGCCGGCCCCAATGTGGTGACCCGCATCCGCACCCCGGAGCGCGACGGCTACAGCGCCGTCCAGCTCGCTTACGGCGAGATCAGCCCGCGCAAGGTGAACAAGCCGGTTGCCGGCCAGTACGCCGCCGCCGGTGTGAACCCGCGCCGTCACCTCGCTGAGCTCCGGCTCGAGAACGAGGCCGCCGCCGCCGATTACGAGGTCGGCCAGGAGCTGACCGCCGAGATCTTCGCCGACGGCGCGTACGTCGACGTGACCGGCACCAGCAAGGGCAAGGGCTTCGCCGGCACCATGAAGCGCCACGGCTTCTCGGGCCAGGGTGCCAGCCACGGCGCCCAGGCCGTGCACCGCCGCCCCGGCTCCATCGGTGGCTGTGCGACCCCGGGCCGCGTCTTCAAGGGCACCCGCATGTCGGGCCGGATGGGTAGTGACCGCGTCACCACTCAGAACCTGAAGGTGCACAAGGTCGATGCCGAGAACGGTGTGCTGCTGATCAAGGGCGCCGTCCCTGGGCGCAACGGTGGACTCGTCGTGGTCCGCACCGCGATCAAACGAGGTGAGAAGTAATGGCTCTCAAGCTTGACGTTCACACTCCGGACGGCAAGAAGGACGGTTCTGTGGAACTGCCGGCTGCCCTCTTCGATGTGGAACCCAACATCGCACTGCTGCATCAGGTCGTGACCGCGCAGCTCGCCGCCAAGCGGCAGGGCACGCACTCGGCCAAGACGCGCGCCGAGGTCTCCGGTGGTGGCAAGAAGCCGTACCGCCAGAAGGGCACCGGTCGCGCCCGTCAGGGCTCGACCCGCGCACCGCAGTTCACCGGTGGTGGCGTGGTGCACGGCCCCAAGCCGCGCGACTACAGCGAGCGCACCCCCAAGAAGATGATCGCCGCCGCCACCCGCGGGGCGCTCTCGGACCGGGCGCGCAACGACCGCATCCATGCGATCACCGAACTGGTCAGCGGGCAGACCCCGTCGACCAAGGCGGCGAAGTCGTTCCTGGAGAGCCTGACCACCAACAAGAACATCCTGATCGTCATCGGCCGTAGCGATGAGGTCGGCGCCAAGAGCGTGCGCAACCTGCCGAACGTTCATGTTCTTCCGGCGGATCAGCTCAACGCGTACGACGTGCTGCACGCCGACGACGTGATCTTCAGCGTCGAGGCGCTGGATGCCTACATCAGCTCCAACACGAAGCAGGAGGCGTCGGTCTGATGGCAACGATCACTGACCCCCGCGACATCATCCTGGCCCCGGTCATCTCGGAGAAGTCGTACTCGCTGATCGAGGACAATGTGTACACGTTCGTCGTGCACCCGGACTCGAACAAGACGCAGATCAAGATCGCGATCGAGAAGATCTTCTCCGTCAAGGTCGATTCGGTGAACACGCTGAACCGCAACGGCAAGCGCAAGCGGACCCGCAGCGGCTACGGCACGCGCAAGAGCACCAAGCGCGCCATCGTGACCCTGGCCGCGGGCAGCAAGCCGATCGACTTGTTCGGAGCGCCGGCCTAACGGCGGGCAGAGAGACTCAGGAACTAAGAAATGGCAATTCGCAAGTACAAGCCGACGACCCCGGGTCGTCGCGGTTCGAGCGTCTCCGATTTCGCCGAGATCACTCGTTCGACTCCGGAGAAGTCGCTGATCCGCCCGCTGCACAGCACGGGTGGACGTAACGCACACGGTCGCATCACCACGCGGCACAAGGGCGGCGGTCACAAGCGCGCCTACCGGCTCATCGATTTCCGTCGCCACGACAAGGACGGTGTCGACGCCAAGGTCGCGCACATCGAGTACGACCCCAACCGCACCGCGAACATCGCGCTGCTGCACTACCTGGACGGCGAGAAGCGCTACATCATCGCGCCGCAGGGACTCAAGCAGGGCACCATCGTGGAGTCGGGCGCCAACGCCGACATCAAGCCGGGTAACAACCTGCCGCTGCGCAACATCCCGGCCGGTACCGTCATCCACGCCGTGGAGCTGCGTCCGGGCGGCGGCGCCAAGCTGGCCCGCTCGGCCGGTGTCAGCATCCAGTTGCTCGGTAAGGAAGGCGCCTACGCCACGCTGCGTATGCCCTCGGGCGAGATCCGCCGCGTCGACGTGCGCTGCCGCGCCACCGTCGGCGAGGTCGGCAACGCCGAGCAAGCCAACATCAACTGGGGCAAGGCCGGCCGTATGCGGTGGAAGGGCAAGCGCCCCACCGTCCGTGGTGTCGTCATGAACCCGGTCGACCACCCGCACGGTGGTGGTGAGGGTAAGACCTCCGGTGGCCGTCACCCGGTGAGCCCGTGGGGCAAGCCCGAGGGCCGCACTCGCAAGCCCAACAAGGCGAGCGACAAACTCATCGTCCGTCGCCGGCGCACCGGCAAGAATAAGCGCTAGGAGTAGCCAGCGATGCCACGCAGCCTGAAGAAGGGCCCGTTCGTCGACGACCACCTGTTGAAGAAGGTGGATGTCCAGAACGAGAAGAACAGCAAGCAGGTCATCAAGACCTGGTCGCGTCGTTCGACCATCATCCCCGACTTCATCGGCCACACCTTCGCCGTCCACGACGGTCGCAAGCATGTGCCGGTGTTCGTCACCGAGGCCATGGTCGGTCACAAGCTGGGCGAGTTCGCCCCCACCCGCACGTTCAAGGGTCACATCAAGGATGACCGGAAAGCGAAGCGCCGGTAATGACTACTGCAATTGAGTATCCGTCCGCGACAGCGGTCGCCCGGTTCGTGCCGTTCTCGCCGACCAAGGCGCGCCGGGTCATCGACCTGGTGCGCGGCAAGTCGGTGGCCGAGGCGCTCGACATCCTGCGCTGGGCCCCCCAGGACGCCAGCACCACGGTGGCCAAGGTGATCGCCAGTGCGGCCGCCAACGCGCAGAACAACGACGGCCTGGATCCCTCGACCCTCGTGGTCGCGACGATCTTCGCCGACGGTGGCCCGACCGCCAAGCGCATCCGGCCGCGCGCCCAGGGGCGTGCGTTCCGTATCCGCAAGCGCACCAGCCACATCACCGTGATCGTCGAGAGCCGGCCGCCCAAGCAGAAGGGTGGCGCGTCGACCTCGACCGCGCGTACCCGTCGTGCACAGGGCAGTAAGGCTGCTGCTGCGAAGGCCACCGATTCGAAGGAGGGCTCGGAGTAGTGGGCCAGAAAATCAACCCGCACGGCTTCCGCCTCGGTATCACCACCGACTGGAAGTCCCGCTGGTACGCCGACAAGCAGTACGCGGATTACGTCAAGGAAGACGTCGCCATCCGCAAGCTGCTGGCCACGGGCCTGGAGCGGGCCGGCATCGCCGACGTGGAGATCGAACGGACCCGTGACCGGGTCCGCGTCGACATCCACACCGCGCGTCCCGGCATCGTCATCGGTCGCCGCGGCACCGAGGCCGACCGCATCCGCACCGACCTGGAGAAGCTGACCGGCAAGCAGGTCCAGCTCAACATCCTCGAGGTCAAGCAGCCCGAGGCCGTTGCCCAGCTGGTCGCCCAGGGTGTCGCCGAGCAGCTGTCCAACCGTGTGGCGTTCCGCCGCGCGATGCGCAAGGCGATCCAGTCGGCCATGCGCCAGCCCAACGTCAAGGGGATCCGGGTGCAGTGCTCGGGCCGTCTCGGCGGTGCTGAGATGAGCCGCTCGGAGTTCTACCGCGAAGGTCGAGTGCCGCTGCACACGCTGCGTGCCGACATCGACTACGGCCTCTACGAGGCCAAGACCACCTTCGGCCGGATCGGCGTGAAGGTCTGGATCTACAAGGGCGACATCGTCGGTGGCAAGCGTGAGCTGACCGCCGCGGCGCCGGCCGCCGACCGTCCGCGTCGTGACCGTCCGTCGGGCACCCGCCCGCGCCGCAGTGGCGCGTCGGGTACCACCGCGACGAGCACCGAGGCCGGCCGGGCCGCCAGCGATGACACGGCGGGCACCCCGGCAGCAGCCGAGGCGCCCGCGGAAACCACTCCAGAGAATTCAGGGAGCTGAAATGCTTATCCCCCGCAGGGTCAAGCACCGCAAGCAGCACCACCCGCGCCAGCGCGGTACCGCCAGTGGCGGCACCTCGGTGAGCTTCGGTGACTACGGCATCCAGGCTCTGGAGCACGCCTACATCACCAACCGGCAGATCGAGTCCGCGCGTATCGCCATCAACCGGCACATCAAGCGTGGCGGCAAGGTGTGGATCAACATCTTCCCGGACCGTCCGCTGACCAAGAAGCCCGCCGAGACCCGCATGGGCTCCGGTAAGGGTTCGCCCGAGTGGTGGGTGGCCAACGTCAAGCCCGGCCGCGTGCTGTTCGAGCTCAGCTACCCGGATGAGAAGATCGCCCGCGATGCTCTCACCCGCGCAATCCACAAGTTGCCGATCAAGGCGCGCATCGTGACTCGAGAGGAGCAGTTCTGATGGCAGTGGGAGTTACGCCTGGCGAACTGCGTGAGCTCACCGAGGAGGAGCTCACCACTCGCCTGCGCGAATCGAAGGAAGAGCTGTTCAATCTGCGCTTCCAGATGGCGACCGGTCAGCTGACCAACAACCGGCGCCTGCGTGTTGTGCGCCACGAGATTGCACGGGTGTACACCGTGCTGCGTGAACGTGAACTGGGTCTGGCCTCCGGACCCGTTGGTGAGGATTCGTAACCATGGCAGACACTAAAGGCCCCAACCACACGCCGGCCACCGAGAAGGTGCGCGGACGTCGCAAGACGGCCATCGGCTACGTGGTGAGCGACAAGATGCAGAAGACCATCGTGGTCGAGCTGGAGTCCCGCAAGAGCCACCCGCTCTACGGCAAGATCATCCGCACCACCACGAAGGTCAAGGCGCACGACGAGAACGGCGATGCCGGTATCGGCGACCGCGTCTCGCTGATGGAGACCCGCCCGACCTCGGCGACCAAGCGCTGGCGCCTCGTCGAGATCCTGGAAAAGGCGAAGTAGAGACGATCCTTCGGGATCCGACGTCACAAACCCCCGGCACCGCATCTGCGGGCCGGGGGTTTGTGTCATGTGGGTACCCCGCCGGCGCGGTCGGGCGTGTCGGATCCGGCGGTTAGCCAGTGGGCCGCGGGCAGTGCGCATCTCGTGGTTCACGGCGTTTGTGGAACCGTTCTGTGCAATTTGCCCACGAGGCGTGGGTGGGGCGCAACCGAGGTGGGATCGGAGATTATCTGTTTGCTCGCGCGCCGATTGACCTAGCATCGCGCACATGACGCGGGGGGCGGGGATGCACGATCGGCGGCCGTGCCGGCGATGTCGCCGACGTGGTCAGCCTTGGGTGCTCGTGACCTCACGACCGGTCTGAGCGGCCATGGTTGCCGACACGAACGCCGAGGGTCCGGGATCCCCGTCTGTCCTGGAGCGGTATTACGGTGTCCATCCGGTGCTGCGGGTGGGGATCCGCTGGCTGCTGATCATCGCCTTGACCGCGTTCGCGTTCCATCAGACGTTCGCCAGCTTGGCCGTCACCACCCGGGAGGGCGGCCTGGGCGGCTACATCTGGACGGTGCCGCTGATCACGGCGCTGGTGGCGATCGCCGTGGCGCGACGCAACCGCACCGAACTTCCCATTCATGACCGGCAGACCGACATCATCGTCGGGGTCATGGG
>Ga0075163_10014041_pt1 | contig 10354 bp, 9 predicted proteins | sample JI1023141ADNA_FD_71478 | JGI IMG/M metagenome (GOLD analysis project Ga0075163, IMG submission 71478) | Wastewater effluent complex algal communities from Wisconsin, to seasonally profile nutrient transformation and Carbon sequestration -... | ecosystem: Engineered > WWTP > Effluent > Algae... | reverse complement strand
ACCGGGTCGTCCCATGGCTTCCAGCTGACATGCAGCCCGCGGGCCCGCAGGGCGGCCACCAGACCGGCGTCATCGCTGTCACCTTCGGGAAGTGCCGCGCAGCTGGCGAACACGATGCGCGGATGGAACACCTCGGGACGGGCCAGCTTCACACATGGATGATAGAGATATGCATGCCATCGAAGTCGCTCAGACCGGCGGACCCGAGGTCCTGAACTACGTCGAGAAGGACACACCCACCCCGGGGCCCGGGCAGGTGCTCATCAAGGCCGAGGCGATCGGCGTCAACTTCATCGACACCTATTTCCGGTCCGGCCTGTATCCCCGGGAGACACCGTTCGTAGTGGGCAGCGAGGTGTGCGGGACGGTGGCCGCGGTCGGTGCGGACGTCGCGGCACTGGCGCTCGGTGACCGGGTGGTGACCGCCAACGCGGTCGGCGCTTACGCCGACTTCTCGCTCGCACCAGCCGATTACGTGGCCTATGTGCCCGACGAGGTGGCACCCGACGCGGTGGCCTCCGCCCTGTTGAAGGGGATGACGGCGCACTACCTGCTCAAATCCGTGTACGCCGTGCAGTCCAACGACACGATCCTGGTGCATGCCGGCGCGGGCGGGGTCGGACTGATCTTGACCCAGTGGGCGACCAGTCTGGGCACCAAGGTGATCACCACCGCCTCGACCCCGGAGAAGGCCGAGCTCTCCCGCCGGGCCGGTGCGGTCGAGGTTTTGGAGTACCCCGAGGACCCCGAGGAGTTCGGAGCGACGGTGAAGCGGCTCTCCGGCGGCGGCGTCGCGGCGGTCTACGACGGGGTGGGCGCCTCGACGTTCGAGGCCAGCCTGGCCAGCCTGGCGGTGCGCGGCACACTCGCACTGTTCGGCGCCGCGAGTGGCCCGGTGCCCGCCTTCGACCCGCAGCGCCTCAACACCGCGGGTTCGGTGTTCCTGACCCGCCCGAGCCTGGGCGCCTACACCCGCACCGCGGACGAGTTCGCCTGGCGGGCCGGGGAATTGATCAACGCCATCGCCGACGGTTCGATCAGCATCACGGTCAGTGAGCGTTACCCGCTGGCCGAGGCCGCCCGGGCGCACACCGATCTGCAGGGCCGAAAGACCGTCGGCTCGGTGGTGCTGGTGCCTTAGCGGCGCAGCCGCACCAACCGGTAGACACCGAACAGCAGCGCCAGCGCGACGACCCCCGCCCCGACCCAGGGCAGCAGCAGACCGACGAGCAGCAACAGGTTGGCCCCGGTGTCGACCAGGGCGTCCCAGCCCCGTTCCACCTGGCCGAGGAATCCCCGGTACTGCTCGGGTGCCGGGCCTCCGGTGACGCCGGCGACCAGCTCCACGGTGACGGTGCTGTAGCTGATCTGCTCACCCAGCGCGGCGCGCTGCGCACGCAGGCTGTCCAGGTCGGCCTGACGTTGCGACAGCGCGTTCTCCGCCTCGATCAGCGCCGACGGGTCGCGGGCGTCGCGCATGATCGCCAGCAGGCGGTCCACCGAGGTCTGCAGCGCCTTGATGCGGGCGTCCAGGTCGACGCGCTGGCTGGTGACGTCCTCGGCCTGCATGTCCAGCGAGTCGACGGTGCCGAGGCCCTTCAGCCCGTCGATGACGCCGTCGAGTTTGTCGGCGGGCACCCGCAACGTGAGGGTGACGCGGGCCCGGTCCAGCGGTGACCCGCCGTACTCGGTGCGGCTGTCCACCCGCCCGCCGGCATCGGTGGCCAGCGCCGACGCGCGGTCGGCCGCACCCAGCGGGTTGTCCGCGGTGAGCGAGATGGTGGCCGTCTTGACGACATCGCGCGCCACCTCCGGTGGCGCCTTCGGCGCGTCCTGGGGGGCCGGACCGGTCAGCGGCATGGTCTCCGAGGCGGAGCCGCCGCCGGCCTTGAAATCCTCGGCCGTTCCCGGGGAGCCGGGCGGGGATCCCGCCGAACAGGCGGCGAGGGCGAGCAACACGACGAGGCCGGCCACGGCCCGGAACAGCCACCCGATGATCATGAAATCCCATAGTAGGGAGTCGGGGCCGCATTCGACCCGAACCTGGACCGGTCAGAACAGTTGCGGCAGGGCCAACGCGGAATCCACGGCCAGCGCGCAGAACACCACGGCGAGGTAGTTGTTGGACTGCAGGAACAGTCGCAGCGGCTTCACCGGTTCCCCGCGTTTGACGCCGGAGTACAGCTGATGGGCCATCACCAGGAACCACACCCCGGCCAGGGCGGCCACCGACGCGTACAGCCAGCCGGTGGCCAGCGCGAGCGTCAGCGTGGTCAGCACCGTCAACCAGGTGTAGATCAGGATCTGGCGGGTGACCTGGCGCTCGGTGGCCACGACGGGCAGCATCGGCACACCGGCGGCTTTGTAGTCTTCCTTGTAGCGCATCGCCAGCGCCCAGGTGTGCGGCGGCGTCCAGAAGAAGATGATGAGGAACATCACCAGCGCGGGCCAGCCGATGGTCCCGGTCACCGCCGACCAACCGATCATCACCGGCATGCAACCGGCCGCCCCGCCCCACACCACGTTCTGCGACGTGCGGCGTTTGAGCAGCAAGGTGTAGACGAAGACGTAGAACGCGATGGTCGCCAGCGCCAGCAGGCCCGAGAGCAGGTTGGTGGTCCGCCACAGCCACGCGAACGATCCCACGGTCAGCACCAGCCCGAAGATCAGCGCGTGCCGGGTCGGCACCGACGCCCGCGCCAGCGGCCGCAGGGCGGTGCGTTTCATCACCTTGTCGATATCGGCGTCGGCGACGCAGTTCAGGGTATTGGCACCGGCGGCGGCCATCATGCCGCCGATCAGGGTGTTCAGGATGAGCAGCGGGTCCACGGTGCCGCGGTCGGCCAGCAGCATCGCCGGGATCGTCGTCACCAGCAACAGCTCGATCACACGGGGCTTGGTCAACGCCAGGTACGACAGAACCGTGGTTCGTATCCGATTCGGTGCGCCACTGACCGGCCGGCGCTCGCGAATGCTCACGCTAATAACTCCTCGGGCGACGGTCACGCGGGCTTCTACTACAGACGATGGTAGACCGCGCCGGAGTCGGCCCCGCACCGCAGGGTGTGTATCGGAGTTTGTTGCGGGGTTAACGGAGGCAAAAGCTGCACCAACCGGTCTGCGGTGGATGACTCGCCCGCACTAGGGTGTTTGACGTAGCGACGTCCGCAGCGCAGAGAAATTTAGGAGTGAAGGTAGTGACCACCGCCGAAGAGATAACTGCCCTCACGCAACCGAACCACCCCGACGACTGGTCCGACCTCGACACGGTCGCGGTGGACACCGTGCGGGTGCTGGCCGCCGACGCGGTGCAGAAGGTCGGCAACGGCCACCCCGGTACCGCGATGAGCCTCGCCCCGCTGGCGTACACGCTGTTCCAGCGCCAGCTGCGCCACGACCCGTCCGACACCCACTGGCTCGGCCGCGACCGCTTCATCCTCTCCTGTGGCCACTCCAGCCTCACCATCTACCTGCAGCTGTACTTGGGCGGGTTCGGGTTGGAGCTCGAGGACATCGAGGCGCTGCGCACCTGGAAGTCCAAGACCCCCGGCCACCCGGAGTTCCGGCACACCAAGGGCGTGGAGATCACCACCGGACCGCTGGGCCAGGGACTCGCCTCGGCGGTGGGTATGGCCATGGCCGCCCGCTACGAGCGCGGCCTGTTCGACCCCGAGGCCCCCGCCGGTGAGAGCCCGTTCGACCACTACATCTACGTGATCGCCTCCGACGGCGACATCGAGGAGGGCGTCACCAGCGAGGCGTCCTCGCTGGCGGGCACCCAGCAGCTGGGCAACTTGATCGTCTTCTACGACAAGAACCACATCTCCATCGAGCACGACACCGATATCGCGTTGAGCGAGAACGTCGCCGACCGCTACCGCGCCTACGGCTGGCATGTCCAGGAGATCGTCGGCGGCGAGAATGTGGTCGGTATCGAGGAGGCCATCGCCGAGGCCAAGAAGGTGACCGACAAGCCGTCCTTCATCTCGGTGCGCACCATCATCGGCTACCCCGCGCCGACGAAGATGAACACCGGTGGCGTGCACGGTTCGGCGCTGGGCGCCGACGAGGTCGCCGCCACCAAGAAGATCCTGGGCTTCGACCCGGAGAAGACCTTCGAGGTGCGCGACGAGGTCATCGCGCACACCCGCAAGCTGGTGGACCGTGGCCGCGAGGCGCACGAGAAGTGGCAGACCGATTTCGACGCCTGGGCACAGCGCGAGCCCGAGCGCAAGAAACTGCTGGACCGGCTGACGGCCGGGGAACTGCCCGAGGGCTGGGATGCGGACATCACCTACTGGGAGCCCGGCTCCAAGTCCGTTGCCACCCGCGCCGCATTCGGCCAGGTGCTCAACGACGTTGCCCCGAAGCTGCCCGAATTGTGGGGTGGCTCAGCTGATCTCGCCGGTAGCAACAACACCACCATCAAAGGCGTGAAATCGTTCGGCCCGCCCAGCATCTCCACCGAGGACTTCACCGCCGACTGGTACGGCCGGGTGCTGCACTTCGGTATCCGCGAACACGCCATGGGCTCGATCCTGTCCGGCATCGTGCTGCACGGTCCGACCCGCGCGTTCGGCGGCACGTTCCTGCAGTTCTCCGATTACATGCGCCCGGCAGTGCGACTGGCCTCGCTGATGGACATCGACACCATCTACATCTGGACGCACGACTCGATCGGCCTCGGTGAGGACGGCCCCACCCACCAGCCGATCGAGCATCTGTCCGCGCTGCGTGCCATCCCGAACCTGTCGGTGGTGCGCCCCGGTGATCCGAACGAGACGGCCTACGCCTGGAAGAGCATCATCGCGCGCGGTAACGGCAGCGGCCCGGTTGGTTTCATCCTGACCCGACAGGGCATCCCGGTATTGGAGGGCACCGATGCCGACGGTGTCGCCAAGGGCGGCTACGTCCTCGGCGGCGACGACGCGGCCGATGCCGAGGTGATCATCATCGCGACCGGATCCGAACTGCAGCTGGCGGTCGAGGCGAAGAAGCTGCTGGCCGAGAAGGACATCGCGGCCGCGGTGGTCTCCATGCCGTGCGTCGAGTGGTTCGAGTCCCAGCCCAAGGAGTACCGCGATTCGGTGCTGCCGCCCGACGTGTCGGCCCGTGTCGCGGTCGAGGCCGGTATCGCGCAGTCCTGGCACAAGCTCGTCGGAGATACCGGCGAGATCATCTCGATCGAGCACTACGGCGAGTCTGCCGATGACAAGACGTTGTTCCGTGAGTTCGGTTTCACCGCTGAAGCCGTCGTCGCTGCTGCCGAACGCACCCTCGATAACTAGAAGGTAAGGCGAATAACCATGTCTCAGAACGAAAACCTGGCCGCACTGTCGGCCGCCGGCGTATCCGTGTGGCTCGACGACCTGTCCCGCGACCGCCTGCAGACCGGCAACCTGGCCGACCTGATCGCCACCAAGAGCGTGGTGGGCGTCACCACCAACCCGTCGATCTTTCAGGCCGCGCTGTCGGCGGGCAACGCCTACGACGACCAGGTCAACGAGCTTGCCGCCCAGGGTGCCGACGTGGATGCCACCATCCGCACCGTCACCACCGACGATGTCCGCAACGCCTGCGACCTGCTGGCCAAGACCTACGAGGTGTCCGACGGTGTCGACGGCCGGGTGTCCATCGAGGTCGACCCGCGGCTGGCGCACGACACCGACAAGACCATCCTGCAGGCCATCGAGTTGTGGAAGATCGTCGATCGCCCCAACCTGCTGATCAAGATCCCCGCGACGATGGCCGGCCTGCCCGCCATCACCGCGGTGATCGCCGAGGGCATCTCGGTCAACGTGACGCTGATCTTCTCGGTGGAGCGCCACCGCCTGGTGATCGACGCCTACCTGGCCGGGCTGGAGAAGGCCAAGGAGGCCGGCCACGACCTGTCCAAGATCCATTCCGTCGCGTCGTTCTTCGTGTCCCGGGTGGACACCGAGATCGACGCCCGGCTGGAGAAGCTCGGCTCGCAGGAGGCCCTGGATCTGCGGGGACAGGCCGGTGTCGCCAATGCCCGCCTGGCCTACGCCGCCTATGAGGAGATGTTCGGCTCGTCGCGTTTCGCCGCGCTCAAGGAGGCCGGCGCCCGGGTGCAGCGCCCGCTGTGGGCGTCCACCGGGGTGAAGAACCCCGATTATTCGGACACCCTCTATGTGACCGAACTGGTGGCGCCCAACACGGTGAACACCATGCCGGAGAAGACGCTGGACGCCGTCGCCGACCACGGCGTGGTCACCGGCGACACCGTCAGCGGTACCGCGGCCGCCGCCCAGGGCGTGTTCGACGCGCTGTCCGAGGTGGGCATCGATCTCGACGACGTGTTCAGGGTCCTCGAAGCCGAAGGCGTCGAGAAGTTCGAGAAGTCCTGGGCCGAGCTGCTCGAGGCCACCCAGGGACAGCTGGACGCCGCGAACAAATGACGGACACCGCCGCCGCATGGCACAACCCGCTGCGAGACAAACGCGATAAGCGCATGCCCCGCATCGCGGGGCCGTGCGCGGTGGTGATCTTCGGGGTCACCGGTGATCTGGCCCGCAAGAAGCTGATGCCGGCGATCTACGACCTCGCCAATCGCGGGCTGCTGCCGCCCAGCTTTGCGCTCGTCGGGTTCGCCCGGCGCGACTGGGCGGACGAGGACTTCTCCAAGGTCGTCTACGACGCGGTCAAGCAGCACGCCCGGACCCCGTTCCGGCAGGAGGTCTGGGACCGCCTTGCGGAGGGATTCCGGTTCGTCCAGGGTGCCTTCGACGACGACGAGGCCTTCGCACGGCTCACCGAGACACTGCACGCGTTGGACACCGAGCGCGGCACCGGCGGCAATCACGCGTTCTACCTGTCGATCCCGCCGAAGGCGTTCCCACAGGTGCTCGAACAGCTGTCCCGGTCGGGGCTGGCCGAGAAGCCCGGTGACACCTGGAGCCGGGTCGTCATCGAGAAACCGTTCGGGCATGACCTGTCCAGCGCCGAGGAGCTCAACGCCCTGGTCAACAGTGTCTTTCCGGAGTCCTCGGTGTTCCGCATCGACCACTATCTCGGCAAGGAGACGGTGCAGAACATCCTGGCGCTGCGTTTCGCCAACGAGATGTTCGAACCGATCTGGAATGCCCACTACGTCGACCACGTCCAGATCACCATGGCCGAGGACATCGGCCTCGGCGGCCGCGGCGGCTATTACGACGGTGTCGGTGCCGCACGAGATGTCATCCAGAACCACTTGATCCAGCTGCTCGCGCTGACCGCGATGGAGGAGCCGGTCAACTTCTCCCCCGCCGAGCTGCAGGCCGAGAAGATCAAGGTGCTCGGCGCCAGCCGGCTCGCCGAACCCCTGGACGAGACGACCTCGCGCGGGCAGTACGCCGCGGGCTGGCAGGGTGGGGAGAAGGTGGTGGGACTGCTCGATGAGGAGGGCTTTTCGAAGACCTCCATCACCGAGACGTTCGCGGCCATCACCGTCGACGTGGACACGCGGCGGTGGGCGGGCGTGCCGTTCTACCTGCGCACCGGAAAGCGATTGGGCCGCAGGGTGACCGAGATCGCGTTGGTGTTCAAGCGGGCGCCGCATCTGCCGTTCGACGCCACCATGACCGAGGAGCTGGGCAAGAACGCCCTGGTGATCCGCGTGCAGCCCGATGAGGGCATCACGCTGCGGTTCGGCTCGAAGGTGCCCGGCAACGCCATGGAGGTGCGCGATGTCAGCATGGACTTCTCCTATGGCTCGGCGTTCGCCGAGGAGTCGCCCGAGGCCTACGAACGGCTGATCCTCGACGTGCTGCTGGGCGAGCCGTCACTCTTCCCGGTCAACGCCGAAGTCGAATTGTCCTGGAAGATCCTGGATCCCGCGCTGGAGCACTGGGCATCGCACGGCAAGCCGGATACCTATGAGTCGGGCACCTGGGGTCCGGAGTCGGCGTTCGAGATGCTGCACCGGACCGGACGCGAATGGAGGCGCCCGTGATCATCGACCTGCCCGACACCAACACCGGTGCGATCAACAAGAAGATCGTCGCCCTGCGCGAGGAGGGCGGCGCGATCACGCTCGGTCGGGTACTGACGCTCGTGATCGCACCGGATACCGAAGCGGTGCTGGAGGATTCGATCGAGGCCGCGAATGCTGCCAGCCGTGAGCACCCCTGCCGGGTGATCGTGGTGATCCCCGGGGACCGATTGAGCCTCGACGCCCGCCTCGACGCCCAGCTGCGGGTGGGCAGCGACGCGGGCGCCAACGAGGTGGTGGTGCTGCGGTTGTCCGGCCCACTGGCCAACCACGCCAGCAGCGTGGTCACCCCCTTCCTGTTGCCCGACACCCCGGTGGTGACCTGGTGGCCCGATCTCGCCCCCGCGATACCCGCCCAGGACCCGCTGGGCCGCTTGGCGATCCGCCGGATCACCGATGCCACCAACGGTGAGAACCCGCTGGCCTGTATCAAGAGCAGACTCGCCGGGTACAACGCCGGGGACACCGATCTGGCCTGGAGCCGCATCACCTACTGGCGTGCGCTGCTGACCGCCGCGGTGGACCAGGCACCGCACGAGCCGATCACCGCGGCCGTGGTGTCCGGGCTGAAGGACGAGCCGGCCCTCGACATCCTGGCCGGCTGGTTGGTCGGCCGGTTGAACTGCCCGGTCACCCGCGCGGTCGGCGAGCTCAAGGTGGAGCTGACCCGGCCGAGCGAGACCATCACCCTGAGCCGCCCGCAGGACGGTGTCACGGCAACACTCACCCGCACCGGCAAGCCCGATGCTCAGATCCCGTTGGCGCGCCGGGAAACCCGCGATTGCCTCGCCGAGGACATGCGGCGCCTCGATGCCGACGAGATCTATCTGGAAGCGTTGCACGGAATCGACAAGGTGACCTATGTCTGAGCAGAAGATCGAAACCTACGTCGATGCCGGCGAACTGGCCGCCGCCGCCGGTGCGCGACTGGTGGGCGCCATCACCTCGGCGATCGCCAACCGCGGTGCGGCGGCGATCGTGCTCACCGGCGGCACGGTGGGGATCGCGCTGCTGCGGCACGTCGCGGCGTACGCACAGGATGTCGACTGGTCCAAGGTGCAGCTGTTCTGGGGCGATGAACGCTTCCTGCCCGCCGAGGACGCCGACCGCAACTACCGTCAGGCGCGCGAGGCGCTCTTGGAGACCATCTCCATCCCGTCGGGGAACGTGCACGAGATGGCGTCCAGTGACGGCGAATTCGGCGACGATATCGAGCGGGCGGCCCAGGCGTACGAGAAGCTGCTCCCCGAGGAGTTCGACGTGCACCTGCTCGGGATGGGCGGCGAAGGCCACATCAACTCGCTGTTCCCCGACACCGACGCGGTGCGCGAAGAGACCCGGCTGGTCGTCGCCGTCACCGATTCACCCAAACCGCCGCCGCGGCGCATCACGCTCACACTGCCCGCCGTGCGGCGGGCCCGCGAGGTGTGGCTGGTGGTGGCCGGAGCCGAGAAGGCCGAGGCGGCCGCCGCCGCGATCGGCGGTGCCGATCCGGTCGACATCCCCGCTGCGGGTGCGCTCGGCCGGGAGGCCACCGTGTGGCTGTTGGACAAGGCCGCCGCCGCGTCACTCGCCGGTTAGACCCTTACTCGTCGGGCCGGCATTCGGGACATTGGTCGGCCAGCGCCTCCCCGTATCCGGCCAGATAGTCGGCGACCGCCCGGGCCGAACCGGCCTCGGAGCGAAGCCGCACGCTCCCGTAACAGAATTTCGCCATACATGTTCAGACGCAGCTTGGCCCGTTTCGGTTCCCGAAGCGGCCATACTGGCTGATATGGCAGACAAGGGCGACGGCCGAACCCGCCCGGCGGGGCGGCGCATCAGAACGCTCACGCAGGCGGCGCTGAACGCCGACGCCACCGTGGTCCAGGTCGAAACCCTGCTCACCGACCTCGACCGGACGGTCGTGACCCTGAACAACTCGATCGGCGACCTCGACGTCACGCTGGATCGGTTCAACAAGACCATCACCAGCATCGACGAGCTGGCCCCCCGGCTGATCGCGATGGTGGAGCGCCTCGAGCTCATCGTGGCCCGCGTGGAGGCCATCGTGGAGATCGGTGAGGCCATCGCGTCGCCGCTGGCCGCCGTCGAGGGCGCCGTGCGCGGCGCACTCTCACAGGTGCGCCGCGCCGCCCGGATCTAGCACCAGCCGGCGGGTATCTCTTCGCTGTTTAGTTTTCAAGGTGCGTGAAGACTGAGTCAGGCAGCGGTGGGCAGGTCGGTCATGGTGCGTCGGGCGTGGGAGCGCAGATGCGCCGGTTCAGGCCCGGTCGGGTCATGCGGTGGGATGAACCAGGGATGGCGGTCGGGGCCGATGTAAACCTGCCAGCCGCCGTGGTGGATGGCGGTGTGGTG
>Ga0075163_10014040_pt1 | contig 10354 bp, 15 predicted proteins | sample JI1023141ADNA_FD_71478 | JGI IMG/M metagenome (GOLD analysis project Ga0075163, IMG submission 71478) | Wastewater effluent complex algal communities from Wisconsin, to seasonally profile nutrient transformation and Carbon sequestration -... | ecosystem: Engineered > WWTP > Effluent > Algae... | reverse complement strand
CGGGCCTGGGTGTAGTCGGCCGCACGCTGGTGAGCGGCGAGCGGGATGCTGGAGTCGAAAGGTTGGGGCACGGCGCCGCGGTGGGCGTGCACATGGCGAGCCTGTCGGCCGGCCAGCCAGAACTTCAGGGCCTGCCGGGCCAGCAAGGCGGCGACAAAGGCGATCGAAACGGTGAGTGGCTGCATCGCCGCCGAGTGTATGTTGTTGGACAATCACCCTCGATCCCAATGCCTGCCGACACCGGCACCCCAACATGAGCGCCACCGAACTGAGCAAGAACGACCAGAACCTGATCTGGATCGATCTCGAGATGACCGGGCTCAAACCCGAATCCGACCGCATCATCGAGATCGCGGTGGTGGTCACCGACGCGCAGTTGACCACGCGGATCGAAGGCCCGGTGTTCGCCATTCACCAGAGTGACGCCACGCTTGACGGCATGGACGCCTGGAACAAGGGCACCCACGGCCGCAGCGGGCTGATCGACCGGGTGAAGGCCTCGACCATTGGCGAAGCCGAGGCCGAGGCAAGGGTCATCGAGTTCCTCGCCGCCTACGTGCCAGCCGGCAAGAGCCCCATGTGCGGCAACTCGATCTGCCAGGACCGGCGGTTCATGGCACAGACCATGCGCGGCCTGGAGGCGTTCTTTCACTACCGCAATCTGGATGTCAGCACGCTGAAGGAACTGGCACGCCGCTGGAAACCATCAGCGATGGACGGTTTCAAGAAGGCGCAGGCGCACACGGCACTGGCAGACATCCACGAGTCCATCGACGAACTCATCCACTACCGCACGCACCTGCTGAACGTCTGAGCCCGGTCCGCGAAGGGTGCCCCATTCAACGGGCCTTGCGGATCGCGGTCACCACGTACTGGCCGTCAATCTTGTCGGCATCGAAATCAATCCGGTCGCCGGCCTTCAGGCCGTCGAGCAGGCTGGGGTTGCGGGCGCGAAAGACCATGGTCATTGCCGGCATGTCCAGGTTCTTGATCTCGCCGTGGCGGATGGTGACCTTGGCGGTCGCCAAATCCACCTTCTTGACCTCCCCTTCGGTCGCTTGCGCCGTGGCAACGGCCAGCCCGGCCAGGAGCGCGGCGCAGGCATGGGCGAGGCGGGAACGCAGCAGGGTGCTCATCGGGTGATCTCCTTGTACACAGTCCAATAACGCGGGCCCGGGGCCGCAGGATGACCCCCTTGGCCAAGGCAGGTTCCCTAGAATGACCCATCCCAGGCTGAACACGCATCCGCCACCATGAGCCACGCTGCCGAACCCACTGCCGTCGACCATATCCTGCCCCGCGAGAAGGCGGAGATCCTGGCGCAGGCGTTGCCCTACATCCGCAAGTATCACGGCAAGACCCTGGTCATCAAATACGGTGGCAACGCCATGACCGATCCCGCCCTGCAGCAGGATTTCGCCGAAGACGTGGTGCTGTTGAAGCTGGTTGGCATGAACCCGGTGGTGGTGCACGGGGGCGGGCCGCAGATCGACGAGGCCCTGAGCCGCCTCGGCAAGAAGGGCACTTTCATCCAAGGCATGCGGGTGACCGACGAGGAGACGATGGAGGTCGTCGAATGGGTGCTGGGCGGCGAGGTGCAGCAAGACATCGTCGGCCTGATCAATGTGGCTGGCGGCAAGGCCGTGGGCCTGACCGGCCGTGACGGCGCGATGATCCGCGCTCGCAAGCTGAAGATGGTCGACAAGGATGACCCGACCAAGGAGCACGATGTGGGGCAGGTCGGCGAGATCGAGTCGATCGACCCGAGCGTGGTGAAGGCCTTGCAGGACGACGCCTTCATCCCCGTCATCAGCCCGATCGGGTTTGGTGCCGACAACGAGAGCTACAACATCAACGCCGATCTCGTCGCCGCCAAGCTGGCCGAGGTGCTGAAGGCCGAGAAACTGGTGTTACTGACCAACACGCCCGGCGTGCTGGACAAGGCCGGCAACCTGCTCACCGACCTCACCGCCCGCCGCATCGACGAACTGTTCGCCGACGGCACCATCAGCGGCGGCATGCTGCCCAAGATATCCGGCGCGCTGGACGCCGCCAAGAGCGGCGTCAACGCGGTGCACATCATCGACGGGCGTGTGCCGCATGCGATGTTGCTGGAGATCCTCACCGACCAAGCCTACGGCACGATGATCCGCTCGCACTGAGCGGGGCCTAGTGTCCGGCCTGGGAACCCACCGCGCCCCGCTGGCCATGCTGGCCGCCTGCGGAGCTGCGTTCCTTTGGGGCACCGGTGCCCTGGTGGTCAACCTGCTGATCGCACGCTTCCACCTGCGCCCGGAGAGCATTTCGTTCTGGCGCTTCGTGATCGGTGCGGTGTTCCTGCTGGCTGTTTTCGGCCGGCCCGGTCTGGGCCGCAAGGCCTGGGGCCATGCGAAGCTGCTGGTGACGGCCGGCACGGCGATGGCGCTGTACGTGCTGTGCTGGTTCCTGGGCATCGAACGCATAGGCGCCGCGATCCCGACGCTCATTGCCTTGTGCCTGCCGCCGGTGTTGGTTACCCTGGTGGCGGTGGCTCGGGGTCAGGAGGCGCTCGACGCATCGCTGGCCTTGACCCTCGGTGCGGCCCTGGCAGGTACGGTGCTGATCGTGCTGCGGCATGGTGGTGCGCCGGATGACGCGGGTGTCACTGGCCTGTTGATCGGTGTAGGTTTCTCGGTCGCCTCGGCAGTGCTCTATGCCGGTTTCACACTGGTCAGCGGGCGACTGTCCACCGATCTTGGCGCTGGCCCGGCCACCACCTGCCTGACGATCGTGGCCGCCGCGGTGATGGGCCTGACGGCGCTCTACACCCCACTCGCTTGGCCGGATGCCGTGCCGCCCGAAGCCTGGATCCTCTACCTGGGATTGGTCACTGCCGCGTTGGCGCTGCTGGCTTTCAGCTGGAGCGCCGCCTACCTCAGCCCGACGGCGCTGACCGTGGCCACACTATTCGAGCCGCTGACCGCAGTGCTGCTGTCCTCGGCCCTGCTGGATCAGCACCTCGACGCCCGCCAGTGGCTGGGCGCCGTGCTGCTGCTGGGCGGCATCTTCGCGTTGGGCCGGCGTTCGGCGCGGGGGCGCTGAGCATGCCGCGGGTCTGGCTGTTCGACCTGGACAACACCTTGCATGACGCCTCGGCCTCGGCGTTCCGCCATCTCGACACGGCGATGAACGCCTACATCGAGCGCGAGCTGGCGGTCAGTGCCGCCGAGGCCGACCGCCTGCGTGGCCAATACTGGCACCGCTACGGCGCCACGCTGCTCGGGCTGATACGTCACCATGGCGTGAAGCCGGCGCATTTTCTGCACGACACGCACCGCCTGCCCACGCTGGAACGCGATGTCGCCGGCCACCCGGCCGATCTGGCCGCGCTGCGACATCTGCGTGGGCGCAAGGTGATCCTGACCAACGCTCCACGTGCCTACGCCGAACGCGTGTTGAAAGTTCTTGGGTTGCAGCGTGAGTTCCAGATGATCATCGGCATCGAGCAGATGACGATGTTCGGCCAGTGGCGCCCGAAGCCCGATGCGCGCATGTTCCGGGCGATCGCCGCGCGGTTGGGCGTGTCGCCCCGGCACTGCGTGCTGGTCGAGGACACTCTGGTGCATCAGAAGGCCGCACGGGCAGTAGGCATGCGCACGGTCTGGATGCAGCGCTGGGCCAGAAGGGCTCCGCACGGCCCGGAAGTTGGTGTTTACCTGCACCGGAGGCCGGCCTATGTGTATGCCAGAATCGTCTCGCTTCAACAGTTGCGCCGTGTGCCGTGATGCCTGACCTGCCCGAAGAGACCGATGCGGCCCAGGCCGAGGCACCTGCCGCAGCGGCGGAGTCGGCGCCGGCACGCAAGCGCCCGAAGCCGGGCGAACGCCGCGTACAGATCCTGCAGACATTGGCCACCATGTTGGAGCAGCCCGGCGCCGAACGGGTCACCACCGCCGCCCTGGCCGCCAGGCTGGAGGTCAGCGAGGCGGCCCTGTACCGCCACTTCGCCAGCAAGGCGCAGATGTTCGAGGGCCTGATCGAGTTCATCGAATCCAGCATCTTCGGCCTCATCAACCAGATCGTCGAGCGTGAGCCCGGCGGTGCCGCCCAGGCCCAGCGCATCACCCAGGTGGTGCTGCAGTTCGGCGAGAAGAACCCCGGCATGACCCGCGTGATGGTGGGCGATGCGCTGGTGTTCGAGAACGAACGCCTCACCGCACGCATGAACCAGTTCTTCGACCGGGTCGAGTCGCAACTCCGGCAGAGCCTGCGCAGCGCCGCCGACGCGGCGGGTTCGATGACCCCCACGGTGGACGCCAACGGCCGCGCCTCCGCGCTCACCGCATTCATCGTCGGCCGTCTGCAGCGCTATGCCCGCTCGGGATTCAAGCGCAGCCCGACCGAGCAGCTGGACATCGCGCTCGGCCTGCTGACCTGAGGTGGCGCCGGGCGCAGACCTGGCACTCGACTGGGGCGGCGGCCGGCTCTGGCTGTGCCCCGAGCGCGCGGCCTTCGCACCCGATCACGCCGTCTTGCTGGTGGCCGACTTCCACCTCGGCAAGGCGCACAGCTTCCGCCGGCTCGGCGTGCCGGTGCCCGGCGGCACCAGCGCGGTCAACCTGCAGCGCTTGGATGGCCTGATCGCTCGCCTGCAACCGGCCCGCCTGATCTTTCTTGGAGACTTTCTCCATTCGGCCCAGGCCCGCACCGGCCCCGGGCTCGCCGCTGTTGCGCAATGGCGTGAGCTCCACACTGCGCTGGCGGTGACTCTGGTGCGTGGCAACCACGACGATCGCGCTGGCGACCCGCCTGCCTCATTGGGTATCGAGGTAGTCGACGAGCCGCTGCCGCTGGGGCCCTGGGCGCTGTGCCACCACCCGGTGGCCCGACCAGGGTGGCCGGTGTTGGCTGGTCATTTGCACCCGGGCGCGGTCATGTTCGGGCGGGCGCGGGACCACATTTGCCTACCGTGCTTCCACGCCACGGCAGACACCTTGATCCTGCCGGCCTACGGCGAGTTCACCGGCCTGGCTGCGGTCGCGCGGTCTGCAGGTGATCGCTGTTTCGTCAGCGATGGACAGCGTATCCATACGCTGCCCTGAGCAGAGGTACCCGGCGGACCGGCAGGGGCGGGCCTTCATGGCCATGTCACGCGTGCCTTCTCCAATGGAGACACCACGGCGCCCTCCGGGTTGCCGCCCGTCCCCCCCATTGCAGAGAGCTGCCATGTCCATCCGCTTTTCGTTGCGTGCCAGTGTCGCGCTGATCCTCGGTGCTGCGCTGGCCGGAGCCGCCTGCGCTGCCGGCCCGGTCGGAACCAGCAAGCCGACCGGTGTCGTCAAGATCCTCTCGCTGAACGACTTCCACGGTCAACTTGAGTCTCCGGGCACCTTCCGCGCCAATGCGACCGCGCCGCTGGTTCCTGCCGGTGGCGTCGACTATGCGGCCGGCTACATCGCCGCCGCACGGGCCGCCAACCCGAACACCGTGGTGGTGGCCGCCGGTGACCTGATCGGGGCCAGCCCGCTGGTGTCGGCACTGTTCCACGACGAGCCGACCATCGAGACCATGAACCGCGCCGGGCTGGACTTCAATGCCGTGGGCAACCACGAGTTCGACGAAGGCAAGGACGAGTTGCTGCGCATGCAGCGCGGCGGCTGTCACCCGACGGACGTGGCCAACTCCTGCCGCGGCGCCGAGGTGGGCACGCCGGTGCCGTTTGAGGGTGCCAAGTTCAAGTTCCTGGCTGCCAACGTGGTGAAAAAAGGCAGCGGCAAGACCTTGTTCGCGCCCTACGGCCTGAAGAAATTCGACATAGGTGGCCGCGCTGTCACGGTGGCCTTCATCGGCATGACGCTGAAGGAGACCCCGCAGATCGTCACGCCGACCGGGGTCAAAGGCCTGGTGTTCCGCGACGAGGCCCAGACAGTCAACGCGCTGGTACCTCAGCTGCGTGCCCAGGGTGTTGAGGCCATCGTGGTGCTGATTCACCAGGGCGGCGCACAGACCGCGCCGGCTCCGCTGGACATCAACGCCTGCGTTGGTGGCCTTGAGGGCTCGCCGATCAAGTCGATCGTGGGCCAGCTGGACGACGCGGTGGACCTCGTGATCACCGGTCATACCCACCAGGCCTACAACTGCCAGCTCCCGCTGGCCTCCGGGCGCAACGTGCCTGTCACCAGCGCCAATGCGCAAGGCCGCGTGCTGACCGACATCGATCTGACGCTGGACACCGCCACGCGTGATGTCAGCGGCGTGGTGGTGGTCAACAAGGTGGTCGATCGCACCAATCCGGCTATCACGCCGAATGCAGAGATCGCGGGCATCGTCGCCAACTACAAAGTGCTGGTTGCGCCGATCGCCAACCAGGTCATTGGCAGCATCGCCCGCGATGTCCTGAACCTGAAGGATGCAGCCTGCAACATGCCAGCGGGTGACCTGATCGCCGATTCGCAGCTGGCGTCCACTGCCGCTCCTGGCCTGGGCGGTGCCCAACTGGCGCTGATGAACCCGGGCGGCGTGCGCAACCCGGGCTTCCTGTTTGCCAACGGGCCCGCCAATGAAGGCGACGGTAACGTGACCTACGGTGAGGCCTTCACCGTGCAGCCGTTCGGCAACAGTCTGGTCACGATGACGCTGAGCACTCAGCAGATTCGCGACACGCTTGAGCAACAGTTCGCCAACTGCTTTGGTCAGACCACCTTCGGCCGGATCTTGCTGCCATCGAATGGCCTGCGCTACGAGTGGGACAACGCCCAGGTCTGCGGCGCCAAGGTCCGCAGCGCCACGCTGACTGTTGGCGGAGTGAGCGAGACCCTGGTGGCCGACGGTGCGGTGGTCAACCCCGCCCGCACCTGGCGTGTCACGGTCAACAACTTCCTGGCGGACGGCGGCGACGCGTTCACCACGCTCAAGGGCGGGATCGACCGCCTCGGTGGGGCGCAGGACATCGACGCCCTGTCGGCCTACCTGGCCGCCTACAAGGCGCCGAACTTGCCTTACGACCCGCTTGACCCGTCGCTGGGCAAGCCGCGCATCGTCCGGCTCGACGCCGGCACCACCTGCCCCTGAGGCTGGCGGCAAGGCCCCGCCGGGTGTAGTTCACTACACTCGGCGGCATGAACCTGTCCGCACTGGAGACCCTGCTGGCTCAGGCCGAGCGCTTGCTGACGCGGCTGGAGGCCGTCTTGCCCCATCCGCTGGCTGCGCCCGACTGGGGTGCCTCGATCGCCTTCCGCTACCGCAAGCGCGCGGGCTCCGGCTGGCTGGAGCCGGTCAGGCATGTGTCGCCCATCCGCCTGTCCGACCTGAAGGAGGTCGACGCGCAGAAAGAACGGCTGGCGCGCAACACCGAGCAGTTCGTTGCCGGGGCCTCCGCCAACAATGTGCTGCTCACCGGGGCACGCGGCACCGGCAAGAGTTCGCTGATCAAGGCCTGCCTGAACGAGCACGCCGGCCGAGGCTTGCGTCTGATCGAGGTCGACAAGGCCGACCTGGTGGACTTGCCGGATCTGGTGGACCTGGTCGCAGAGCGGCCTGAGCGCTTCATTGTCTTCTGCGACGACCTCAGCTTCGAGGAAGGTGAGCCTGGCTACAAGGCGCTCAAATCCATTCTCGATGGCTCGGTGGCAGCGGCCAGCGACAACCTGCTGATCTACGCCACCAGCAACCGGCGCCATCTGCTGCCGGAGTACATGAAAGAAAACCTCAGCTACCAGCACACCGAGGACGGCGAGGTGCATCCCGGCGAGGTGGTGGAGGAGAAGATCTCGCTGTCCGAGCGCTTCGGCTTGTGGATCAGCTTCTACCCGTTCACCCAGGCCGAATACCTCGCCATCGTCGCGCAGTGGCTCGGGCACCACGGCCTGACCGGAGCGCAGATCGAGGCCGCGCGCCCTGAGGCACTGGTGTTTGCGCTTGAACGCGGCTCACGCTCGGGCCGGGTGGCCTACCAGTTCGCACGCGATCTGGCGGGCCGCGCCGCGCTGGCCGGCCGTGCTGGTGTATGACGGCGTCAATCGAGCGCACCCCGGTCGATGTGGCGGTGGGCGTGTTGATCGAGCGTGATGCGGCGGGCCGCGAGGGCCGCTTCCTGCTGACCTCGCGCCCCGAGGGCAAGGTCTACGCCGGTTACTGGGAGTTCCCTGGTGGCAAGCTGGAGGCGGGCGAAACGGTGCACGACGCGCTGGCCCGTGAGTTGCACGAGGAACTTGGCATCACCATCGGCGCCAGCCACCCCTGGAAGGACCTGGTGATGGACTACCCGCATGCGAGGGTTCGCCTGCATTTCCGCAAGGTCTTCGATTGGCGGGGTGACTTCGAAATGCGCGAAGGCCAGGCCATGGCATGGGAAGCCCTGCCGGTGGCCAGCCGGCCGGTTCTGCCGGGCACCATTCCCGTGCTGGAATGGTTCGCCGCCGAGCGAGGGCATGCTGGCGCTACCCATTCAGCCTGACCCGGTTGGCTACACTGCCCCAATGGAATGGCTTGACCATGTTCGCTGGGATCGCGACGGGCTGGTGCCCGTCATCGCGCAGGAGGCCGGCAGCGGAGACGTGTTGATGTTCGCGTGGATGAACCGCGAGGCCCTGGCACGCACGGCCGAGTCGCGCCAGGCCGTCTACTTCAGTCGTTCGCGCCAGCGCCTGTGGCACAAGGGCGAAGAATCCGGGCACATCCAGGCCGTGCATGAGATCCGCATCGATTGCGACCAGGACGTCGTGCTGCTGAAGGTCACCCAACTCGGGCACGAGCCCGGCATCGCCTGCCACACCGGCCGCCACAGCTGCTTCTTCGAGAAATTGGAAGAAAGCACCTGGGTCAGCGTCGAACCGGTCTTGAAAGACCCCGCCTCGATCTACAAATAGCTGCCCGATGGCCACCACCTCCAACGACACCCTTCAACGCCTGGCCGAGGTGATCGATTCACGCCGCCAGGGCGACCCCGACAAGAGCTACGTGGCCCGCCTGTTCCACAAGGGAACGGACGCCATGCTGAAAAAGGTCGGCGAGGAAGCCACCGAAACGGTGATGGCAGCCAAGGATGGTGACCGCCAGAAGATCATCTACGAGGTGGCCGACCTGTGGTTCCACACGATGATCGTGCTGGCCCAATTCGGCCTGCGGCCGGCGGATGTTCTGGCCGAACTGGAGCGCCGCGAGGGCCTGTCCGGCCTCGAGGAATTCGCCGCCCGCAAGGCGCAACTGCGAGAGCAAGGAGAGCAGATTTGAGCGACATCACCACCCTGGACGCTGGCCGCGACGATGGGCTGCGCACCATCGGGCACATCAGCTACGCCCTGCACGCTGTGGTTGCGGTGGGGGCGGTGCTGCCGGGCTTCCAGCCTGGCGTGGCGCTGCTGGTCGTGGCCTTCATCCTCGACCTGATCAAGCAGGGCGACGCCGCTGGCACCTGGCAGGAGAGCCACTTTCGCTGGCGCATCCGCAGCGTGCTGTGGGCGGGGGGGCTTTACCTGGTGACGGCGCCACTCTGGGTGCTGCTGTTCGTACCGGGCTGGATCGCCTGGACGGGCATCTCGATCTGGTTCCTCTACCGCGTGGCCCGCGGCTGGTTGGCCCTGAACGATCGCCGGCCGATGCCGGCCTGAGGAGTGCGGATGAGCGCAGACCCGAACTGTATCTTCTGCAGGATCGCCGCTGGCGAGATCCCGGCCAAGAAGGCCCACGAGGACGACGACATCATCGCGTTCCACGACATACACCCTTGGGCGCCGGTGCACATCCTGCTGGTGCCCAAACGCCACATCGCCTCGATGGAGCAGGTCACACCCGAAGATCGGTCACTGATGGGCCGCATGATGGTGCTCGCACCGCAATTGATGGCGCAGCTTGGTGTCACCGATGGCTTCCGCCAGGTCATCAACACCGGGCGCGATGGTGGCCAAGAGGTTCACCACCTTCACATGCACGTGATGGGCGGCCCACGGCCCTGGCTGAAGGGTTGAACCCTTCGCATCGAAGCTGACTCTTACAATCCGCTGTTCGTCATTGGAGAAACGTCATGGGATCCTTCAGCATCTGGCATTGGCTGATCGTGCTGGTCGTGGTCGTGCTGATCTTCGGCACCAAGAAGCTGAAGAACGTCGGCTCCGACCTCGGGTCGGCGGTCAAGGGCTTCAAGGACGGCATGAAGAACGGTGCCGACAGTGCCGACCAGCCTGTGCCGCCGTCGCAACAACTCGATGCCAAGCAGGCACGCGACAACAACACCGTCGATGTGGAAGCCAAGAACAAGGTCTGAGGCCAGGCGAAGCTGCGCCTCCACCCATGATTGACTTTGGTTTCGACAAGATCGCCCTCATCGGCGCCGTGGCCCTGATCGTCATCGGCCCCGAGAAGCTGCCGCGCGTGGCCC
>Ga0075163_10014037_pt1 | contig 10356 bp, 17 predicted proteins | sample JI1023141ADNA_FD_71478 | JGI IMG/M metagenome (GOLD analysis project Ga0075163, IMG submission 71478) | Wastewater effluent complex algal communities from Wisconsin, to seasonally profile nutrient transformation and Carbon sequestration -... | ecosystem: Engineered > WWTP > Effluent > Algae... | reverse complement strand
GGGAGAGATAGAATGAACATATACAGAAGCCCACTAGCATTTGGTATTTGCATAGACGTAGATCCTCACTCCAAAGAAGCAACTGAGTTATTAGATATACTTGAACCACAGATAAAAAACTGTAACATGCCTGATTGTACAGAAGAAGCCGTAGCCGTAGGAATATACGAAACACCTGTTAGAAATAGCGACAGCAGATTTGACAGTGAGTTTAGAGGTTTATGCGAACGACACAAAACAGCAGGTGTATATGCTAAAACTTGGGAGTAACCACTAGAACTTAAAGCCTAAATCTGTTATAATGTAGATAACTTAGACGCCTTTCGTCAGACAATTTAATCCTCAGTAGAGCACATCATTTGATGCAGTACTGCTCTCGTTCATTTGACCCTTAACGGGGTCTAAGTGTAGTTGCACGTCTTCACATTCAAGAACACCTCCCAAAACTCACTATAGTCACTACTGGCTCGCCGGAGCCTGATCCAAAGACAAACAACCCCACAAAAACAAAACAAGACGTGCTCTACTGACAATTAAATGAGAGGGATATATGGAACAACTAAAATATGTTTCAGACGAATACCAAAACAGACTTAAAAACCTTGCTAGTTTACTATGCCCATTAAAAGAAGTAGTTACTATTAACCCACTAAGTATTCCAGGAGATGAGGAGTATGACATTGACTACACTTACTACCCTTTTCAACAGATAGTAGAGGACACACAACAAGGTTGGGATAGCCTAGGCGACTATCATTGCCCTAGTTTACGAACGGAGCACACTAGATGACAACATACGGGATATACCACAATGACGGAGAGCACATTTGGGAATTAGTAGTAGGTAATAGTTGTTGGGCATTTGTTGAACTTAAAGACCTACTGAAGAAAATGCAAGAACTTGGATGTTTTAGGACGGAGCACTTGAATGGCTAAACTTATATCACGTCATGTTAAATTCTCTATCAATCTAGGCTTCAAAAGAATCTATATATACGGCAAGTCTCACAATCCTTATAAATGTAAAGAATGTTTGGAGTCCTAATGGCTAATCTAAAGCCTATAGTACAAGCTAAAGTAGAAACAGACACCCTCATAGCCCTTGCTCAAGCAGATACCGTCACTCAAGCAGCAGAAATACTAGGAATATCTAGGACTGTCTTATATGAACGTATAGCAAAATATGGGCTAACAGAAAAGCTTAAAACTATTCATGAATCTGCACTAGTAGAACTAGCTACCGGCGCAGGTAAAGCAGCAAGAAATCTTATCAGTAAAATTGACAGCGAAAACGAAGATATAAGTATTAAAGCATCTACAGAGACACTAGACAGAATAGGGCTAACAAAACCAAACAAGAGTGATGCAGGTACTATAAACAACTTTGGTCAAATGATTGTAGCAAAGAGTGATAAGTATGCAGACTAGCCCATATACTAAGTCAGCACTATTTATAGAAGATGAACTAACGATTATAGATAAGACAGGACAAGAAGTACCTTTTGTACTAAATGATATACAAAGACAGTTTGTAACAGATGCAACAGGGAAAGATATTATATTAAAGGGTAGGCAGATGGGATTCAGTTCATTTATCTTAGGAGCGTTTACCAAAGACTTCATATTCAAAGAGAACAGCCTATCAGTAGTTATTGCGGATATAGCAGACAACGCACAGGACTTACTAAGTAGGGTCAAACACTACATAGCAGCCTTTGAACGTGCGAATAACACTAAAGTACCCCTTAAATATAACTCTAAGTACGAACTACAGAACGCATACAACAATGCTAGATACATTATCGGTACAGCAGAGAACACAGAGTTTGGTAGATCTAAAACAATTACCAACCTACACATGTCAGAAGCGGCATTCTATAAACACTTTAGGAAGCTTCAGGCCGGTGCAGGGACAGCCCTTATACCGACAGGTCGATTCGTTATAGAGACAACGGCTAACGGCTTTAACGACTTTAAAACCTTTTGGGATGAGTCAGAACTAGGCGAGACAGACTTTACCGCACACTTTTACTCTAGCCATGACTTCTACCCTGATGAATACCTAGAGAAAGAGAAGAAGCGACTAGGCAGATTGTTCATGCAGGAACACCCAAAGACCGCTCTCGAAGCGTTCCTTACATCAGGTGAGCTTTATTTTGACCAAGACTCATTAAGGGAACTACTTAAAATGACGAAAGAGCCACTAAAGGTATGAGTTTTAGACGCTATCGAACATACCAACCAGGTGAATTTGTTGTTGTAGGCGTAGATACATCATGGGGCGGAACAGATTACTGCGTCGCACAATTCTTATCTAAGACACACCTTGATGTACCTGTCGTATACCACAGCAAAGTATTAGCAACTGAGATGACACCACTATTACATAACGAACTCGAAAGGATTTATGATGTCACAAAAGTTAAGCCCGTCGTTGCTTATGAGAGAAATAACGGTGGAGTTGCGGAACTTGAACGCCTCGCAACACTCAACCGAGATGGAAAGTACCGTATCTATGTTGAAAAGCATGGGGTCGGCACTACAGAGGCAACTGAAGAAACAGTCAAGTTGGGATGGACAACTTCGAGTGCAAGCCGTCCTATTATGCTCTCGATGCTCAAAGAAGCCATCGACAACCGTCTCATTCGAGTCTACGACAAACCTACGATTAGCGAGATGTTCTCATTTATCGTCAGTCAAACTTCCAGCTCTTGGAAAGCCCAAGCCGAATCAGGAGCACACGACGACCTAATCATGGCACTAGCTATTGCATGGCAGTTATATCAGTCAGAGAATCCATTAAAGCAACGGGAACATAAAGTAAGAGAAATTAAAAGGAGTAGGATGCATGTCTGACATAAACATATCGGGCTACCCACAAAGGGGCCAAGAGCTTGTAGAGATGCTAGCTAGAGTAATAGACAACCCTGACTACTTCAAGGGCGACGACATACCCGACAAGATTAAACTCACTGAAGAACAGTATCTATCAATGAAAGACATAGACGGGCTAGAAGAGCAGGACGACTATGATGACTCCGTACCGGTAAAAGAACGCGTGTGTCTCTATTTTACAGGCGAATACATAATGGACGTGGAGGTGATATGAACCCGAAGCACTGCAAGACAACAACCTACGAAAAGATGCCCGACGGGTCAGTAAAAATAACAAGTAAATCATACTATGAGGAGTTAGCCCACGTGTTAGAAGAATTTGAAAAGCCCTACCTACTAACCGAAGACGTAGCTAAGAGAGCTATGGACAAGGCACTAGAGCGTATTACCTCTAAGTCATCACCCAAAGTTATCATCACTATTACCCCCAGTGCAGACGGCAAGATTAAAGTAGTAGAAAAGTATACGACACTCAAGCAATCATTTAAATAGTGTGGTATAATACAAACAGTAATATATAGGCCATCCGTTTTGTCGAAGCCGCGAAAGCAACGACAAACGAGATGGCTTTTTTCGAGCAAGACGAACTCAAAGACTTATATACTCAAGCCAAGGACGAATCATTTGAATGGCGTAGAGACTACCCTGAATATGAACGACTAGCCGACAACGGACTTATCGACGATTTAGACGAGACACTACCTGAAGTAAATGACGGAACATTGGCTGGAGGACTCTTTAAACTCCCTAAACGAATTGTAAGCAGCGACCTAGTAGGCCGCTTTAAGGCTATTGATGCTGACGAGGCATGGATAACAGAACTCGCAAACATCTATTGGGAAAACAAGATTGTTCCTGCTGCAAACTACAAAGCACCATGGGCACGTAAATGGAAAGACGCTGTTCGTAAAGCAGCTATCTATGGATCGCAACCTATAATCTCTCTATTAGTAGACGACGGTAACGGCGGTATCAAACCTGACATTGACGTTCCATACGCACAAGATGTTCGGCTAGAACCAGGCAAAGTATCTGATTTAGATTCAGACATTATCTTTTGGGATGTTTACTTTTCTAAGAAGCAAGTGCGCGACATGATCGAACAGGCTGAAAGAGAAACAAAAGAAAACCCTACAGACGGCTATAACAAATGGTATGTCAAAGAACTAAAAGAAATACTTGCATCAAGCAATGACGACGAAGAGCGTGACCAAACAGAAGAACACCTAGATAAACACGATAAGTCTGTTAAAAAAGGTGGTGTTAAGTTCTGCATAGCATTCCAACGTGGCGTAAAAGCTCCGTTTTATATGTACCACTGGAACACCGACAAAGTTGTACGTGAATGGGAAAACCCCGACCCAACAGGCGACATACCAGTTAAGTATCTTTATTGCTACCAGGACTTCAACAACCCTTACGGTACTGGAATTGTTAAGCTTGCGGGCGGTACGCAAAATGTACTTGATGAACTACGAAGGCTACATGTACTTGCTACGCAGATTGGTATTCGCCCGCCTAAAAAGATTAAAGGCAACGAAGACGAAGTTGATGAAGATTCGCTTATATATGCACAAGACCAACTATGGTACACAGGCAACGCTGAAGTTGAACCTGTTGAAATGGCAAACGGTGTGTATCAACAACTTGCAGCTACCGTATCTATGTACAAGACATCTCTTATGGACATCTTACCTATGGGTGATACGAGTATATCAGGCACAGACAGTGGCAACCCTAACTACTCAAAGACACCAGCGGGTGTAAAACTCCAAGCATCACAGCTGTCTATTGACGATGAAGACTTCAAAGACAACCTATACATGACGTATGAGGCTGTCGCAGAGAACCTTATAAACATCACATTCGCTAACATGCAAGGTTCAGACCTGATGAAGCTTAGTGATGAAGACAGAGAAATACTTGCCAAGTCAGGGCTAGAGTTCCCCGTTGATGAAATGGGTGAACCAACAAATGAACTAGAGATATTGTGGGACGAAACACGCGCTACATTCCAGTTCAAAATGGACGCTGAAGATTCTAAACAGGCGGGCGATGACGAAGAAGTAGCAAACATTATCAAAGCGCTTGAACTACGGGCAAGTGACCCTAACTTTGACATGGCTATGGAAATGAGCGGCTACAGGTTCAACCTAGGTGAAGCATTTGCAACGCTTATGAAGAAGCTTACGAAGAACGACAAGATAGTTGAAGAAATATCCCCTGACGATATGGCTGAAATGCAGGCCGCACAAGAAGAGCAAATGTTAGCCGCACAAGGCATGGGTCAAGAACCACCTATGGAAGAAGAAGGGGCAGTCGCACAATCTGTTGCGCCCGAAGAAGCGCAAGCAAACATTGAAGCAGTCATGGCAGAGTTCGGCATAGACCAAAACGACGCAGCCGAAGCTTTGATGATGGAAGAGGAAGGCGAAGACTCCGAAGTTGTGAAGCAAGCAATACTTGCTAAACAGGCAGACATGGAGGCACAAAATGCACAGTGATTCAGTTCTTCTAACCGGCATGAACTCTCATTCGGTAGGTAAGCTAGAGCGCTCATTGGAAAAAGAACGCCTAAAGAAAGAAAAGAAACTACACGTCAAAGCTAAAGTCGCCCCCGCCATTGAACCAATAATCGAAGAACTAAACAAAGAGATTAACACCACTGTACTAGCACAGCTTGACCTAGTAGACAGCACTACTGAGGCAGGCTTCAAAGCTACTGCACTTGCACTAAAGATGTACAAGGAATCGTGCCAAAACCTTAAGAACAAGCTATCGAAGATTATGAGGGCAGAGCCATGAACGATGAAGAACGTCAGAAGGTCCATGAAGAAATTCAGAGCCAGTACCAAGTAGACATAGATAACTTGCCAAAGGTAAATCACCAATGGGTTGATCGTGGAACAGTTTTAAGTTGCGAAGGAGCAGGACACCCCAACCACAGACACTTTAAAACACGGAAGTAATCGTAGTGAGCCTCACCAAAATAGTGGGGTTCACTAGGGCGACTCCCCGCCTCATGTCCGTCGGCAGGACTTTAAACAAGCACGAGGTTAAGCGCCTCTAAAAATAACGTATGGTCGCACTACCTATAAAAGTGTAGCAAGGAGCAAAAATGGCAGAAAGAGCCGACATTGAAGAATCAATAGACGATTCAGTGGTGTCAGAACTAGAAGCATTCTTTGACGACGAAGATGCCGACGTACCCGCAGCAGATGTTGCAGACGACGAGGCAGAAGAATCAGAAGAAGCCGAAGGTGAGGACGAATCCGAAGAGGAAGAGCCGGCCAGCGATTCCGAATTAGAAGAATCCGACGACAAACCTGTTACTCAAGCGGAAGAAACCGAAGAGGTGCAGGAGGAGGAAGTCACAGCCTCCGACAGTGAGCAAAAGGTTGATGAGGAATCTCAAAAACAAATAGCCCACGAAGCATTTAAACGACGCGAGGCCGAACGCAAACTGCGAGAAGCAGAACAAAAGCGTGAAGCAGAACACATCGAACGCTACCTAGCGGAAGCAAAAGATGATGAAGACGAACTCGCAAAGCGTCAACTAGATGTAAACACCTACACTCTTAAGAAAGAGCGTTCCGAAGTACTAGCAGAGAAGCTTGACCTGAAAATGGAAAAAGCAGTACTCGAACTAGGGCTAAAGAATATTGACGAGGCTACAAGAAACTATGTAGCTCGTCGGCTAGACGAATTTGAAGCCACGAGAGTCTTGAAAGACCAAAACGGCAATATCGTCCAGATAAATGGTGATGTGTACCAATACTTAAAAGAAGAAATGGACTCTATCAGTCAGTTCCGAAGTATTGGTGCGAGGGAGCAAACAAAGAAAAAGGTAGCCGCGCAATCGCGCACTATCCCAAGGCCAACTCGAACACCAAAAGAAAAGCCTGTCGATGACGACATGGCCGCCTTCACAGAGGAAGCTGACCGTTGGTAGAGCCTTAAAGAAAGGCACTAACTAAAATGGCTGTAAATTACGCAACCAAATACGAGAAGGCAACATCAGACCTTCTTGTAGCCCGCCGCAAATCGTCTAAGTTTACGAACCAAGACTGGAGCTGGGAAGGTGTTGACACTATCGTTGTTACCACACTAACAGACCCTACAGTTGGCAACTATAACCCTAACGTAGCGACTGGCGCATACGGCGAACCTACTGAAGTAGAAGACACCGAACAAACATTCACGCTGTCACGTGACCGTGCATGGACAAAGACAATCGACAAGAAGTCAGTACAGGACAAATTAGGCATCAAGCGACCTGCTAAGTACCTTGCACAAGTTACTAAGAACAAAATGGTCCCTGAAATTGACACCTACATTTTCCAAACTATCGTAACAGCTGGTGAGCTAGACAACCGCGACGACATCGTTGCTGACGCTGCTACATCAAGCTCAAACGCATACACCAACTTTGCAGACATCAATGCTGACATAACTGACAACGAAGCACCTGAAGAAGGCCGCATCGCAGCTATGACTCCTGCTTACTACAACAAATTGAAGCAGACTACAACATTTGACTCTAGCGATACTGGACTTGCTGACCGCAAAAAAGGTTCTATTGGCAAACTTGACGGTGTAGAAATCGTCGTAGTTCCAAGCAACCGTATGCCTGCTAACACTGACCTAATCATCAGTCACCCAAGCGTATGTGTCGCACCTGAAAAACTTGTAGATTACAAAGTTCATGACAACCCTCCAGGCAAGAGCGGCTACCTAATTGAGTACCGCCACCGCTACGACGCATTCGTAGACACAAACCTAACTGGTTGCATCGGTATACACAAGACAGCTTAATAACCCGAAAGGAAATTAAGTAAATGGCACTAAGTAAAAAAGAACGACTAGAAACTCAAGCAGCAGCAGCAACTATGGTTCGCTTCCGTATGGAAGAACGACGCTTAAAAGATAGACAGAAGATCGAAAAGGTCAAGTTTATCGAAGAAGCAGAACTTGAAGCCGTCAAGGAAGCAGAACGTAGGGAAGCTGAACGAGAAGCCGACAAAGCCAAGGCGAAAGCTAAGGCTCAAAAAGAGGCCGACAAAGATGCTGAACTAGTCAAGAAAGGTTAATAAACATGTCAGTAAACGTATTTGGTTACGGACACCTAGAATCTGTCGATGTTGCTACCAACACGACACTTGCACTTACTACACACAGTGGTAAGGCAGTAAATGTTACTGCTACTTGCACACTAACCCTACCAGCAGTTGCAACAATGCACCGCTATTTGGTAATGGTTGGCAAGCCTGGTATCACAGTAACAATCAGTCCAAACGCATCAGACCTCATTGCAGGCGCTGGTGCAGCTAGCTCAGGCGCTGGTGCAGATAACAAAGACGTTATCTTCACAAACCAGCCAGCAGGCAGCTTCATTGAACTAGAATATGGCGACGCAAACGGCTGGGCAATTGTCAAAGCACGCGGCGCATTCACATTTGAAGCTTAAATAAACCACGTCCCTACGCGCCAAGACAGTATACCGAAAAGACGGCAGAATACTGCGGCAATAGGGGGGCAACTAAGAAGGAATAAACATGATAGCTACACCCTACTCAAACGCTTATATAGCAACTGCTACAACGACAGTCCTTAAAAGCGGACACGGTCAACTAGGAAGCATTACTGTTAGCGAAACCGCAGCAGGTGCAATCACTGTGTATGACAACACGTCAGCAGCAGGAACAATCATCGCAGTACTAAAGGCTTCTGTTGCAGAACAGACTTTCGTATTCGATGTTGCATTCAACACAGGCCTAACTATTGTCACCGCAGCAGCAAGTAAAATATCGGTATCTTACAGATAGTATGGAATTTGACAAAGCACTTCAAGGTCTAAAGCAGACCAACAGCGCAAACGCGGATAAAGCCAGCCACGAGGTAGAAACTACTAAAAGGGAACTGGCAGATTTGCGTATGCAAGAAGTGTTCGTCAAATCCATTCAATCACTTGCCAAGTTCATAGAAGGTCACACTACTAAAACAGTAGTAATGAATCAGCTTAAAGACTATGCAACCTCCGACGACATGGAGTCGCTAGGCAAGCTATTACTAGATGTTGTACAGGAACTTAAGACGCACGAAAACGCAGATGTTAGCCCTGTAGTCGATGCTATTAACGAGGCAGTCACCGAATTAAAAGCAATACCCAAAGAACAGCGCGACATAATATTCCCTGAACAAAAAGACTACTCTAGTTCTTTCAAAGAACTACTCACAGCTACTAAAGAAGTCATGGGCGCAATCAAGGCACAGAAGCTTATCGCAGAAGCTCCTGTAGTCAACTATGAAGCACCTGACATACATGTAGATGCACCTGATTTAAAACCCCTCACTGACGACATTAAGAAATCATTCTTAGCAGCAGTGAAAACGATAATCATTCCTATGCCAAAGGACTATACAAAGGTTCTTGGCGATCAACTAGCTGAACAGAAAAGGACTAACAAACTACTACAGGAACTACCTACGGGCGGTTCGAGTGGTTCTAGTTCTATAGCACCGTTCCTAGTTAATGGGGCGTTGCCGGTGACGACAAGCGCGGGTTCAGACCCTAGAGATTTTTACGTTTATGACATCGAGGAGGGCACAACAAGCTACTACGGCAACACTCACTATTCAACAGGCGACTGGATGATTAAAAGCGTCACGGACACATTGGTGTCATACGCCACTGTAACGAACAACGCTACGGTGACGAGTTACACGGATGCGTGGACAGATCGAGCAATACTAACATTTGGTCGTATAGACCAAGCATTTTAAGAAAGGCAAATAATGAGCAAGAGTAACGCAGCAGAAACAGCATTTTTAGCTCTTATATTTAATAACACAGACTTTGCAGGTATCGGTGACGCTGGTGGACTACAGAACTCAGCAACAGCAGGTTCATTATATGTATCACTACACACAGGCGACCCAGGCGAAGCTGGCGACCAAACAACAAGCGAATCAGCTTACACAAGTTACGCTCGCGTAGCAGTAGCTCGTTCAGGTGCAGGTTGGACAGTATCAGGTAACAGCGCAACGAACGCAGCTCTAACACAGTTCCCAGAATGTACTGGTGGTTCTGAAACTATCACTCACGTTGGAATTGGCACAGATGTATCTGGCGCAGGTGTATTACTTTACAGCGGTGCTCTAAGCGCTAGCCGTTCAGTATCAAGCGGTATTCAACCACAATTCGCAGCATCAGCACTAACCGTAACTGAGGACTAATATGACTGACAAAAAGAAGAAACCAATTATCGTAGACATGAGCGCAGGACTAACAGGAAAGAGCAAACTAAGCTAAATGACAGACAGACAAAAGAAACTATGGCTAGCTGGACAGGCTTTGCAGTACATGGCAGACAACGACAAAGAGCAACCCGACAGAGAGGTGCTTGAGTATCTATGGTCTGTATTTGTACCTGAAGACAGAGTCGAGAACGAGCTGATACC
>Ga0075163_10014036_pt1 | contig 10357 bp, 10 predicted proteins | sample JI1023141ADNA_FD_71478 | JGI IMG/M metagenome (GOLD analysis project Ga0075163, IMG submission 71478) | Wastewater effluent complex algal communities from Wisconsin, to seasonally profile nutrient transformation and Carbon sequestration -... | ecosystem: Engineered > WWTP > Effluent > Algae... | reverse complement strand
TGGTATACGGATGCTCCGGAGTATGTGTTTGACCAATGTGATCCGAACTCTCACATGGAAGAACAAGCAGAATTTAATGAATATATACAAATGACAATGCCAGCTTCCATGGTGCTGGGAAATAACTCCAACTCTGTACAAGAGCCTACAACAGGCACTTACACTTGGACAATAGCAGCAGGGTCAATCGCCGGCTGGAAAATACAAGCTGTTACTGAGTATGGTTACCGCCGCACAAGGTATTATACAGTAGATGGAACGGCAGAAGATATCTTCGACATTTATCTATTTAAAACGGGTGAAGGCTACTTTGTCGGGTCACAAACATTTATTTCCTCCACTTATACAACCAGACATCCTACGATCAACCAGGTTTATGATAACAATACTCAAAACGCCAGGGGCGAATCACGGGTTATAGGAACCGTTCAGCATAAAATGAAAATGATTATTCCTTTTTGTGAGAACACACCCGAATTAGATTTTACTGATGAAGTAGATAATAAAACTATTTTTATACCCAGATAAATGAAACGATAATGATTTCTAAGTCATATATAAAAGCAATATTATTTTTGGGTATGATGTACTTTTGGGGAGGGTGTAAAACAGTCAAAAAAACTTCTTATTCTTTTAATGTAGAAAGATACGTTGTTGATACAGCAAAACATCTTCTAGATTTTAGTAGTTTACTATCGTATGGAAATTATTTATTTGAATACAAGATTCACACGCATTATACTAAAGTAATTAAGGGAGAAGGGGAGCCCTTATTAACTGCTGTCTATGATACAACAGGAGTCTATTTATTGTCAGGAAAAAACAAATTGTATTGCGAATTTGACAGCTTTTCATTAAAAAGCAACATATTAAGTAAGGGGCCTTTTTCATCTAAGCTTAAAGGAGCAACCGTAACACCCGTTCGCCAGGTTAGTGCAGATTCTTCGGACACCTATTACAAACCGCCTCAATCAATGGTCTTGAATAATATACCATGTTATTACAGTGATATTGTCTTCAAAAATGTACCATTTAAAGACACAATCCAACAGAGTGTTATATTAATAAAAAAGGAGAACTTCAATTCACTTTATAAGATCAGGGGAATAGAATTTATGGATCCTGCCTATTGCATTGTTGGGTTCCGCAAGACGCATTTATTAAAAACGGACATTTTTGAAGAACGTATAAACAATCTACGGCCACTTACTGAAAAGGAAATAGAAATATGTAAGTATATGATAAAACTGAGTGGATTATAGATATCTTAACTAGCGTCTTTAGTGAAAAAAACTAAGGCGCTTGTTGATTAGGTAGCCCTTTCTTATTTTTTAAATCAAGTGATAATTTGCATTGTCGATGGGGCGAAAAATCTGTCAGCACTGCTACATTAGAATGAATCAATTAACTGGCGAATTCATTTCACTTACGTTTATACATTTATTTAAATTATGGAACTACAAAACACTGACTGGTCACTTGTATTGTGGACTTTTTTTTGGACAGCCTTTTTTGGCTTAGCTGTTTTTCTTATAGTAAGATATATGCTGAGGCAATTAAAAAACTGAAGGTTGATTTAATAAGTTTACAACATCATAAGGCTACTGGGATTGACCCCTGGTAGCCTTTCTTTATTCGGGAAACTCATTACCCGGCACTTTTACAAACCCAACAGGTTTCACAATATGCCATTCCTTAAAATCCTGCCTCGCATCCATGCCTATCCCATCTATCACCTGCATTTTCCGGCGAATGCGTACGGTGTCATTCGTGTAAAATTCCTGGCCGGTTCGGTTTCGGTCCCAGTTTAATTGTTTGCAATAAAGGGTATCTCCCATTACATTTATTACTCTCACGCTGTCTCTCAAATACACCACACTTTTCGATTCCCTGTACTTTGCGTATTTGGCGTCCAGCCTGCTTTCGATACTGTCTCCTTTTTCATTATAAAAATCAACATGCAGCGTATTGGGGAATTCTATATAAGACGCCGTATCCTGCACTTTGTACATCAGCGGCGCTGTAAGTATGGCTTTCTTTTTACCGGCAACGGAGTAACGTATCTTGATATCTTTCGCCACATCCTTACCCAGTTCTTTGGTATTTATTTTTTGTACTTCGCCTAAATCATTTTCACAACTGCACAAAAAAAAGCAGCCTGCAATAAATGCTGCTGCTTTTGTATACCATTTTATTTTCAACATAGTGCTGATGAAAGCGTGTTAATAATATTTACTCCTGTTAAACCAAATATCGCTGAGCGAAAGCCCAAAGCTGATGCGGAAAAAACTCTCCCGAAGGTTAGAGCTTTTATTGGCCCTGTTGCCAAACTCAATCGCTGTATTAAGATAAGATGACTGTGTTTCATAGGCGGAGCGCCTCAGTTTTAACGGAATACCAGCACCTAAACTGATGCCGAACTCGGGCATATCCCTGCCCAGGTTAATATAGGAAGGCCCGTAGTAAAATCCGGCACGATACTTAACAAAACTGAAAAACTTGTTGTAAGCCGTTCTGCCGTTTTCTGCCGGTAAATATTCTGCTCCCGCCTTTATTCTCCAGGTATTCTGCACATTGTCTTTCTGCCCAAAAAAAACATATTCATTCCAGTTATATCGCTCATAATCGGCACCAAACATCCAGTGACCTGCACTATCCCTGTAGGTAAAACCAACACCATAACTGGTGGGATATTGCACCGAACCATTCTGCGAACTCTTGAAAATACTGTCAACCTGGAAAATACCATTATCGGCATCGAACTTTATTGTTTGACGCAATGTTTCCTGGCTACCTGTCATGTTCTGCTTTAACGTACCATAAGCACCCAGTCGTAAAATGGAGCCTCCGGCGCCCTCTTTTCCTTTATTAAAACGGAACTCATACTGCGTACCCAATGTGAAAAATGCAGCGCCAAAATTGGAGGAGGTGGCTGAATTAGACTGGTAATGAAAAATAGAGTCGTTTAAAAAAGACAGTTGGGTGCTGTAAGATTTATTTCCAAAACGATAACCTGTATTAAAACCAATATTAAAGTCTTTAACACGAAGCCCTAAGCCAAACAACGCCTCGCTTACGCCGCCATTACCTTCATACAATGTACCTAAACTGTCCACGCCTTCCTTTCTTTCAATGGTGGCAATTTTATAATTGATCCTTGATATGGGCCGCAGGCCAAAGTTTGCTCCCAGGAATATACCCCTTTTATTTGCTTTTTTCAACCGGATTGGCAATCCCAGTTGCACATAAGAAATGATAGGACTGCTGGCAGAATATTTTGCGGCCGGTTCAATTTGCTTGAGTGAACGGGTATTCACTTCAAATCCAAAGTCGAATATCGTAAGGCTTGGTATGTTGGTATAATATTTTGCCTGTGCTGGCGGCAGGTAATTAAGGTTGCCATAACTGGCGGGGTTCACAAAATTTACGCCCTGCCATGAATAACCAGCTGCAATACCGCCCATACCACGGGAAATGATGTTTTGACCTGGAACCATATCGCCCAAACCATATCGGGAATAAGGAGAGTTTTCCTGGGCTTCGGCAGATAAAGTAACTATGAACAGGGTCAAAATCAGTCCGGTAATCCTCATTATATTTAGCAGTTGTTGGCTTCGCTGATGGCGTAAAGCCCTTTGAATAAAAATTTTAAGTCCGCAAATATCTTGTTTTTAAGGTGACGGGCAAAATAGCCTGCATCCCCCCCGGTTAAAACCACGTTAAAGTTGCCATACCTTTCGGCGTAAAACTCAATACAGCCGCCGATTTCAAAGGAAATGCCTGCCAATACACCGCTTTGCAAATTAGTTTTGGTATCATACCCAATTACAGGGAAATGATAGTCTTTTTGTACCAGGGGAAGCTTAGCTGTATAATCGTGCATGCTTTTAAAGCGCATCTCCATCCCTGGCGAAATGGCCCCGCCCAGGAATTGATGGTGCTGGTTGATAAAATTATAAGTGATACAACTGCCGAGGCCGATCACCAGGTTGTTTTTACCAGGATAAAAATGTACTGCCGCTGCACAAAGAGCCAGCCGGTCGGCGCCGATGGTTTCGGGTTTTCCAACCGGCGTGGTAAAATTGAGCTTGCTGCTGCTGGAAAGTTTATGGAAACAAGTATTGGTTGAAAGCAGGGTTTCAATTACAGGGTCATGATCGATTACAGAAGAAAGAATCGTTTTGGCAGGAGTATATTTTTTCAACAAAGCTTCAATCGAAGCCGGACTGCCGTCTTCCAGTAACAGCTCTTCTACAAAAGCATCGTTTGAGAAAACGCCGGCTTTTAAACGGGTGTTGCCGAAGTCGAAGCAAAGTGTGGTCATAAAAAAGTTTAATGTTGAAGGTTTAAAGTTTAAAGTTGGATGCACTAAAACCAATGCACTCTAAAATAGCAGAAGCAGCACAAAGAGGTGGGCAAACCTAAAACCTCAAACTTTAAACTTTAAACCCTTACAAATCAAATCCGCTCAAATTTTTAAAATGCCCGTTCAGTTTTACCCGCTCTTTTAAAGTTTCCATTTCACCCAGCATGGGCAATACTTTTGCAATATGCCGTTTTAAATACTCCTGCCGTTGCAGTTCATGCAATAACTGAAGCAATTCATATTCTTCTTCCAGCGACAACCCTGCATGATGTGCCACATCATAACTCCATAAGTCCTCATCTGGTTTTTTAAAATCCTTGCTCACTTTTAAAAAAGCATGCAGTTCCCTTATGGCCTTTACCACAGTTATCATTAAGGCCCGGTTTCCGCTTTCTTCATTGTGCGGATAGTTAACAATGGCCCCGCTGTATAATTTCCCGGGTATTTCCTTCACCACTTCGAGTATCCTGAACACTTTTATCCCCCGGGTTTTGATATCCATTTCACCGTTATCATGCAACTTACTTATTTCTTTGATCTCCATTAATGTACCCATGTCATTCACCTTATCGTTGATAACGGCAGGTATGCCAAACTGCTTACCGGTTTTGCTGCACTCTTGTATCAATTGTTTATACCTTGGTTCAAAAATATGGAGGTTGAGCTCTTCGCCGGGATATACTACAACGCCAAGAGGAAATATTGGAATAAAATTTGTCATTCTTACAAACAGTAAATTTTAGCTAAGATAACAGGGAAAGAGGAATTACGGGTGATGAAGACGGCATGAAAATACTGATTATTTAAAAGTATGTCAGTATTCACTCTTGAACATCTATCATCCACGATTCACCTTTCAAGTCGTTTACTTAAGAATAACCGCCGTCAGGGTTTATAACCGCTGAAGGGGTTTGCCCCTACCCCAACGGCGGCTTTTAGCCCCGTCGGCGGTTAGCAGAAATCTAACATCAACTTAAGTAAACGACATTGATTCACCTTTACACATTACCTTTGCATCACCAACAAACCCCGGTATGAAATATTTATCTATCCTCTTCCTTTTCCTATGTCACAACAGTATTGCGCAGAAATTTAAAAAAGCAGACAAGATTATTATCAGCAGTTTACAGTCGCATATAGCGTTTTTAGCCGATGATAAATTAGAAGGCAGGAGAACAGGAAGCGAAGGAGAAAAAAAAGCGGCTGACTACATCATGGCAGCGTTTACAAAAACAGGCCTGACGCCAAAAGGCGACAATGAAACTTTTTTACAGCAATTTGAAGTAAATGATGGCAGGGCAGTGAGTGCCTCCTCTCATTGTATCATCAACGGTCACGATCTTCAGTTGAACAAAGACTTTTTTCCGCTAACCTGCTGCCCCAGTCAGTCTTTGGAAGCCACCTGTGCACTGGCCATGCAGGAAGGCGGTTCGCCCTGGTTTTATGATATTAAAGACCTGCTGGACGAAAATAAAAACAATCCACATTTCGACCTGGAGGACGCTATTAAAACAAAAGCGTTGCAGGTAAAGCAAAAGGGTTGTACCGGTTTATTCATTTACAATTCATCCACTATAAAAGACGAACTGCAGTTTGAAGGAAAAAGAAAAACAGACCCTGCAGCCATCCCGGTGGTGTACATCTCCAATGCAGCCAGGGAAAAATATTTAAAAGATGAAACGGAAACGCTCGACATCAAATTGAAAATAGCACTGGAAGACAAAAAAAGATACGGGCACAATGTTGCCGGGTTTATTAATAATGGTGCTGCCTCTACGGTGGTAATTGGTGCACATTACGATCACTTAGGTTGGGGTGAAGATCACAATTCTTTACATGCCGGCGATCCTGCCATACACAATGGTGCCGATGATAATGCCAGTGGTACCGCTGCACTCATCGAACTTAGTAAAATGCTGAAGGCTTCAAAATTAAAAAACAGCAACTATCTTTTTATCGCATTCTCCGGTGAAGAGCTTGGTTTGTTTGGTTCTAAATTTTTCGTGGAGCATCCAACGGTTGACCTCAGCACGGTCAATTATATGATCAATATGGATATGGTGGGCCGGCTCAATGACAGCACACATGCGTTAACGGTAGGTGGTTATGGCACTTCACCTTCCTGGGGGCAAACACTCACGGCAAAGGATAAATTTATTACCGTAAAATTTGACAGCAGTGGCAGTGGACCAAGCGATCATACTTCCTTTTACAGGAAAGATATACCTGTATTGTTTTTCTTTACCGGTCTGCATACAGATTATCATAAACCCAGCGATGATGCTGACAGGATAAATTATACCGGCGAACTAATGGTATTGAAATACATCTATAAAGCCATCGAACTAAACAATGGAAAAGGCAAACCCGTATTTACCAAAACAAGGGAAATGCAAACGGGTACCAGTACCAGGTTTAAAGTTACATTGGGCATTATGCCTGACTACAGTTTTACTGGTGACGGGGTGAGGGCAGATGGAGTAAGCGCTGGAAAGATCGCTGAGAAAGCTGGTATGAAAGCAGGAGATATTATTGTTCAGATTGGCGATCATTCTTTTGCCGATATGCAGGGGTACATGGAAGCATTGAGCAAATTCAAAAAAGGGGATGCTGCAAAAGTGAAAGTGAAACGGGGGGCTGATGAGTTGATTTTTGATGTAGTGTTCTAAAAATTTTTTCTCCGCAGGAACAGCAGCAAGCTTACGACGAAAGCAGTTTTTCTATTTATACCGGCACTCCGGTTATTTTATCAAATTCACCTTTAGGGGCCAGGGGCATGAAACTCAAAATAGATAATGAATCAATAGCACAGGAATTTTTTGAGGATTCCATTTTGCTTGGAATAGTGGCGCCCGTAAAAAACTACCTGATGAGCTGGCATTTAAACCAGGTACTGGGTTTTGATTTCAGGATCAAGCACGAATACGAGATACAGTTGTCAAAAAAAACCAGGCAGTATTTTTTTTCCATTTATGAATACAAAGTGCCTTCCATATCGCTCACCCATTATTTGTATAACAACCAGTTTGACGGTGAATACCTTTTACCCGAATTTAAACACCTGGATTTTTTATGGCTTATCAAAGGCGACCCGCTTTCACCTGACGAACTAAAAGACCTCATCCAGTCCATTAAATCTTTGCAAGGTGTGCAGCTGGTGATTGAAATGACGAATGAGAAGATAAAAAATAAGCAGCACCTGATATTTTAATTAATGGATAATTAATAAATGTATAATTGATAATTTGTTCTAACGCTGGAAACTTCTATAATGGCGTACAGTTTTGAATTAAAGGAATTATCAACTATCAATTAACCAATTATCAATTAAAACTGAAAGCTTTATATAATAGCGCACAGTTTTTGAATTAAAGGAGTTATCAACTATCAATCAACCAATTATCAATTAAAGCTGAAAGCTTTATATAATAGCGCACAGTTTTTGAATTAAAGGAATTATCAACTATCAATCAACCAATTATCAATTAAAGCTGAAAGCTTTATATAATGGCGCACAGTTTTTGAATTAAAGGAATTATCAACTATCAATTAACCAATTATCAATTACTATGTGGCAGGAAGAAAACAATAAACTCTACAAGAAATTTACTTTTAAAAATTTCTCGGAAGCCTTTGCTTTTATGACAAGGGTTGCTATAGAAGCCGAAAAGGCAGACCATCATCCGCTATGGACCAATGTATATAATAAAGTGGAAATATGGCTGAATACGCATGATGCAGGCGATGTGGTAACGGATAAAGACAGGGCACTTGCCAAAGCCATAGATGCCATTGCATCCAGCAACTAACTGCCAGCCAACCGGAGCACTTTCATTTTTACCGTTTCGATCCGGGTGCCGCTCACATTTAAAATATCAAACTGGTAGTTGCCTGTGATAACGGTTTCTTTCTGTCTTGGTATTTCGTCCCTGTTCTGAATAATAAAACCACTGAGGGTTTCCGTGTCATCACTATCTGGAAATGCTAACCCATATTTTTCGGTGATATAGTCCAGCTCTATCCTGCCACTGAAAATATACTCGTTATCGGAAATCTGTTTGTCTATCAATTCATCGGTATCGTATTCGTCTTTTATCTCACCAAAAATTTCTTCCAGCAGGTCTTCCATCGTTACAATACCGGCGGTACCACCAAACTCATCCACCACCCATGCAATGGTCTTTCTTTCTTTGCTGAATTTGTTCATGAGGTCTGTGGCACTCATACTCTCCGGAATAACGGGTATTGGCAATAAGATGGAATTGATATCCGGCGGATTTTTAAAAAGATCCAGCTGGTGCACATAACCAACAATATTGTCAATATCATTTTCAAATACCACCAGTTTACTCAGCTTGCTGCTGATGAAGCGGTTCTTAACAGCCGTGATATTTGTTTTTACATCTATCGACTCTATCTCCCTTCTTGGTATCAAACATTCTCTCACCCTTGTTTCGCTCAGTGACAAGGCATTCTCAAAAAGTTCTTTGTTTATTTCCGAACTGTCTTCTTCCTCGTGGTGCTTGCTCTGGTTTACAAAATGCTCCAGGTCAATTTTTGTAAACGCATCTTTTTTATCATTCACTTTTACATTGAACAGGTAACGCAGTATCCATTCAGCCACCGTTACAAAAAAACTTGATACACCAGCGAAAAGATTGTAGAAAAAACGCACAATGGCACTGATAAATCCGCTGCTTAAAATACTGTCATTCTTTGCCCTGAAAAAAGCCTTGAATACAAATTCAAAAAATAACAACACCGTAGTGGAGATCAGTGTTTCAACCACCAGTTTTACGTACGGGTTGGTGGTATTGAATTTTTTCCAGAAATCAATTTCCCATAACGGCTGCATAAAATGGCTCCAGGATAAACCATACACCACCAGTACAAGATTGAATACCACGAGGGATGTGCCGATGAATTGTGCTGGTTTGTCTGCATATTCTCCCCATACCCTGCCGCTGAGTGTGCCTTGCTTTCTCCTTAATTCTATTGAGAGTTTATTCGCAGAAATAAAAGCGATCTCAATGCCGGAAAAAAAGCCTACCAGCAGCAGTGAAAAAAGAATGGCAAAGGGGGTGATCCAGATTTCCATAGCGTAAATATAGTGATTGAAATTTTTACAGGCAATAAGCCCGTCAGCAGCAGGCGTTTTCTACTGCCATTTTTGGGAAAAGCAGTTTTAATTCTCAATAAATTCCTTCACTATCGCAACAGCCTTTTCCCTGGCCTGCTGAAGGTGGTCGTTGACGATACTTTTATCAAACTGGTCTTTAAAAGAAATTTCATAGGAGGCCTTGTTTACCCTTGCTGCCAGTGATTCTGCCGTTTCGGTGCCACGGCTTTCCAGTCTTTTTTTGAGCTCCTCTACTGAAGGTGGTTCAATAAAAATAGTGAGTGCTGTATCAGGATATTGTTGCTTTACATGGATAGCACCTTTTACATCAATATCTAAAATAGGTACCTGGTTATTGTTCCAGATGCGCTGCATTTCTGATTTTAAAGTGCCATAAAATTTTCCTTCGTATACCATCTCCCACTCTACAAATTCGTTGGCCTGTATCTTTTGCTGAAAATCATCGGCACTCATAAAATAATAATCCACGCCGTCTTTTTCGTTGCCCCGGGCTTTTCTTGTGGCTGCCGACACAGAAAAAGCCAGTTGAGGAAATACCTGCATTAAATGATGCGTGATGGAAGTTTTACCTGCCCCGGATGGTGCAGTGATGATGATGATCTTGTTGTTGATTGCCATGTGCAAAGAAAAGGAATTTAACTACAGATTACACAGATGGACACAGATGGATTTTTGCCACGAATTGCACGAATAGACACGAAGGCCTTCTCTAAAAAACAGTTCGACCACAGACACCGTCGGCCAAAGCCTTTGGCGTCGGACGATTACACAGATGGACACAGATGGATTTTTGCCACGAATTAAACGAATGGGCACGAATTTTTAACTTTCTTATTTTTCATTCCTCATTT